>Ga0334882_1001064_pt1 | contig 35486 bp, 25 predicted proteins | sample GraSluR1_MG_5_FD_207226 | JGI IMG/M metagenome (GOLD analysis project Ga0334882, IMG submission 207226) | Sludge microbial communities from methane-producing bioreactor in Wageningen University, Netherlands - Granular Sludge_15_04-R1 | ecosystem: Engineered > Bioreactor > Anaerobic >... | reverse complement strand
ATAAAAGGGACTCAGGCTGATGGACATGATTTTATTACCCTTGCCATTGAAAAGGGAGCCTCGGCTGTGGTTTGCGAAATCCTTCCAAAGGGTGTTTCGAAGGATGTGGTTTATATCAGGGTTAAAGATTCTTCAGTAGCGCTAGGTGAAATTGCATCGGCATTTTACGATTTTCCTTCAAGATCGATAAAACTTGTGGGCATAACCGGAACCAATGGTAAGACTACAACAGTAACCCTGCTATACAGATTGATCAATATGCTTGGAGGAAAGGCTGGGCTTATATCTACAGTGAATAATTACATTGGTGAAGAACTTGTTCCTGCTACCCATACTACACCCGATGCCATTGAGTTAAACCGACTGCTTAGAAGTATGGTTGATTGCGGGTGCACACATTGTTTCATGGAGGTAAGCTCTCATGCAATTGTTCAGAATAGAATTGCTGGAGTTGACTATGCAGGTGGGGCGTTTAGCAATATCACCCACGACCATTTGGATTACCACAACACTTTCAGTGAGTATATAAAGGCAAAAAAACAATTCTTCGATAATCTTACACCTAATGCATTTGCGCTTATCAATGTCGATGATCGCAACGGAAGGGTGATGGTGCAGAACACTTCGGCTAAGGTTTACACCTACTCACTTCGAGGAATGGCAGATTATCGATGTAAAGTTATTGAACACCAGATTGATGGTATGTTGCTTAGTATCGATAATACCGAACTCTGGTGTAGACTTATTGGTGGTTTTAATGCATACAACGTTCTGGCAGTATACTCCATTGCTCGAATCCTTGGATTCGAAAAGCATTCAATACTTACTGCCATTAGCGGGATGGGTACTGTTAGTGGGCGATTTGAACAGATTGTTTCAGATAGCGGCATTGCTGCTGTGGTTGATTATGCTCATACTCCCGATGCTCTGGATAATGTGATATCCACCATAGCAAAAATTCAGAAGGAGGGACATAAATTGATAACGGTAGTTGGTGCAGGGGGCAATAGAGATAAATCTAAAAGACCCGTAATGGCTCAGGTAGCAGTTCAGGGAAGTCATATGGTGATTTTAACCTCGGACAATCCAAGGAATGAGGATCCTTCTGATATAATAAATGATATGAAAAAGGGTGTGGAAGCATCACAGGTTGGAAAAGTCCTTACCATTGTCGATAGGCGTGAGGCCATTCGTACGGCTTGTTTATTGGCTTCGTCAGGAGATATTATTCTGATTGCCGGAAAGGGGCACGAAACCTATCAGGAGGTTCAAGGAGTTAAGCATCATTTCGATGATAAGGAGGAAGTACTAGAAATCTTTAAAACCTTGAAAGCATGATCTATTACTTAGTCGATTTCCTCGATCGTTTAGATGTACCCGGAACAGGAATGTTTCAGTATATATCCTTCCGATCAGGTCTTGCGGTAATCACATCGCTGTTTTTTTCGCTGCTGATAGGAAAAAGAATCATACAGTATCTGCAGCGAATGCAGATAGGAGAGGATGTTAGAAACCTTGGACTCGAAGGGCAAATGCAAAAGAAGGGAACTCCAACAATGGGTGGGATCATTATCCTTCTTTCAATCATTATTCCGGTGATTCTTTTTGGCAACCTAAAAAACATCTATGTGATTGTAATGCTGGTTACTACAGTTTGGCTTGGCATAGTAGGTTTTACCGACGATTACATTAAAGTTTTTTTGAAGGACAAGAAGGGTTTATCGGGTAAACTAAAAATTTTAGGACAGGTTATGCTTGGACTTTTTGTTGGGCTTACAATGTATTTAAGCCCCGATATTGTAGTTCGTGAAAAAGTGGCGAAAAGTCAAGTTGCCGAAAGCATTGAGATTGTTGAAGGCGAAGTAACGACACCACAGCAACGCTATAGCCTAACACCCAACCAAAAAACGACTAAAACTACAATTCCTTTCTTCAAGAATAATGAGTTTGACTACGAATACCTTATTCCCTTTAAGGGCGAATGGTCGCAAAAGCTGGCATGGGTGGTATTTGTGCTAATTGTAATTTTTATTGTTACCGCAGTATCGAATGGTGCAAATTTAACAGATGGACTTGATGGGCTTTCGACAGGGGTGAGTGCAGTTATTGGGACAACATTGGGGGTGTTTGCATATCTCTCGGGTAACGTAATATATGCCGATTATCTTAACATAATGTATATCCCCCATACAGGGGAACTGGTTGTATTCATGAGCGCATTCATTGGTGCTGCCATAGGATTCTTGTGGTACAATAGCTATCCTGCACAAGTGTTTATGGGCGATACAGGAAGCCTTGCCATAGGTGGTATCTTAGCAGTTTTTGCCATTCTTATCCGAAAGGAACTCTTAATTCCTATACTTTGCGGGATTTTCTTTGTCGAAACCCTCTCAGTTATGATACAGGTAAGCTATTTCAAGCGAACAAAGCGAAAGTATGGAGAGGGAAGAAGGGTTTTTCTGATGGCTCCTTTGCACCATCATTACCAAAAGAAAGGATACCCCGAATCTAAAATTGTAATTAGATTCTGGATTGTTGCCATTATGTTGGCAGTTTTCTCAGTGGTTACACTTAAAATTCGGTAAAATGGAAGCCCAGAAGAAAAAGAAACGAATTGTTGTGTTGGGTGGAGGCGAGAGCGGTGTGGGTGCAGCAGTGCTAGCGATGAAAAAAGGCTTTGATGTTTTTCTTTCCGATTCGGGTGGAATTAAGGCAAAGTATAAGGAGCTGCTTAAGAAGTATAAAATTGCCTGGGAGGAGAATAATCACTCGCAGGATCTTATCCTTTCGGCCGATGAAGTTGTAAAATCACCGGGAATTCCTGATAAGGTACCTATCATACAGGAGATACTGAAAAAGGATATTCCTGTTATATCCGAGATTGAATTTGCAGGACGTTACACCAATGCCATCAAGATTTGTATAACGGGTAGCAATGGTAAAACAACAACAACTACACTTATCTACCATATGATGCGAAAGGCTGGGCTAAACGTTGGGTTGGCAGGCAATGTAGGTAACAGCTTTGCCTTTCAGGTTGCAGAGTATGAGTATGACTACTATGTGATTGAACTCAGCAGTTTTCAGTTGGATGGTATCTTTTCCTTCAAACCTGATATAGCCATTCTGTTGAATATTTCACCCGATCATCTCGACAGGTATGACTATAAAATGGAGAACTACGTGAATTCCAAATTCAGAATTACTAAAAATTTATCGGAGGATGAGTGTTTTATATTCTGTTCTGATGATGAGGTAACCACTGATCGGGTGAATCAAATAGTATTGAAAGCCCAACTTTTACCATTCTCTCAGCAAAAGGAGGAGGGTCAAACAGCTTTTCTTAGAGATAATTCAATGTTCGTAAACTATAACGATAGCGACTTCAACATGTCAATTAACGACTTGGCGCTCAAGGGGCGTCACAACGTTTACAACTCCATGGCTGCTGGTATTGCTGGCCATGTGTTAAACATCCGTAAGGATGTTATTCGGGAAAGCCTTTCCGATTTTCAAGGGGTTGAGCATAGGCTCGAGCGCCTTATCAAAGTTCGAGGCGTTCAATACATTAACGACTCCAAAGCTACCAATGTGAACTCAACTTGGTATGCGCTTGAGTGCATGGATGCACCCGTTGTTTGGATAGCAGGAGGTGTTGATAAGGGCAACGATTATTCAGAGCTATATCATTTGGTTCAAGAAAAGGTGAAGGCTCTAATTTGTCTGGGTATCGACAATGCAAAATTACACGAGGCATTCGCTGACAAGGTACCTATGTTGATTGATGTAAGATCAGCTCAGGATGCCGTTGCCCAGGCATATAGATTGACAGAGCCTGGTGATATTGTATTGCTTTCCCCTGCCTGTGCAAGTTTCGATCTATTTGAGAATTATGAGGACAGGGGAAGACAGTTTAAACAAGCTGTACGTAATTTATAGTAAAGAAAATGAGTAATGGAAGGAGTATTTAGCAGGTATTTCAAAGGCGATAGGGTAATTTGGCTGATAGTGATATTACTATCAATCTTTTCACTGCTTGCTGTTTACAGCTCAACAGGATCGCTGGCTTATCGCTTTCAGGGAGGGAACACCACATACTACTTCATTAGGCAATTGAGTTTTTTGGTGGCCGGGTTAGCAATTATCTTCCTAACTCATCTAATACACTATAGGGTCTATTCGCCATTTGCCCCAATGCTTCTATATATTGCCATACCGTTACTTGTAATTACTCTTTTTTTTGGTACAAACATAAATCAGGCTGCCAGATGGCTAGAGCTACCTGGTTTGGGTGTGACCATACAAACTTCCGATTTTGCCAAGTTGGCATTGATAATGTATGTTGCTCGTATCCTATCATTAAGACAAAATGATATTAACGACTTAAAAAAAACATTTTTACCGCTTGCTATTCCCATAGGCATTGTATGCTTGTTAATACTCCCCGCAAATTTTTCTACCGCATTAATGCTTGGTATTATTTGCTGGATAATGCTTTTTATTGGAAGGGTTAGCATGAAGCATTTGCTTGGACTAACAGGAATTGCTATAGTAATTGCAGGAATTTTTGTTTACATCGCTCTACAAACAAACACCATAAATAGGGTGCAAACATGGAAAAACAGGATAGAAAATTATGCACGATCGGAGGGTGGTGAAAACTACCAGGCACAGCAATCGAAGATTGCCATTGCCACAGGAGGCTTTATTGGAAAGGGACCTGGTAATAGCACACAGAGGAATTTTTTGCCACACCCATACTCCGATTTTATCTATGCTATTATAATCGAAGAGTATGGAATTATTGGTGGTTTTGTGGTATTGTTTTTATACTTAATCCTATTGTATCGGGCTGGCTTAATAGTGAAAAAAGCTCGGAGAACTTTTCCTGCATTTTTGGCAATAGGATTAACCCTTATCATTGTTTTTCAGGCTATGGTTAATATGGCTGTAGCAGTAAATCTAATTCCTGTTACAGGACAAACCTTGCCACTGGTTAGTATGGGGGGAACATCTTTACTGTTTTCGAGTGTTGCAGTTGGTATTTTACTCAGCATAAGTAGAAGTCAAAATAAAGCGGAACTTTTTGATGGAGAAGAAGAGCTTAAAGGTGATAGTTAGCGGAGGTGGAACGGGGGGGCATATTTTCCCCGCAGTATCCATTGCCAATGCCCTTAGGGAGATCAATCCCGAAGTGGACATCCTTTTTGTTGGTGCTGAGGGAAGGATGGAGATGGAAAAGGTACCTGCTGCTGGCTATCGTATTGTGGGTCTACCCGTTGTTGGTCTACAAAGAAAGTTAACGCTAAAGAATGTTAGTTTCATTCCTAAGTTGCTGAAAAGTATTAGGTTGGCTTCTGTTATTGTAAAGGAGTTTAAACCCGATGTTGTGGTTGGTGTGGGTGGATATGCCAGTGGACCTATTCTAAGGGTAGCACAACGCAAGGATATACCAACATTAATTCAGGAGCAAAATTCATATGCTGGAATAACCAACAGGTTGCTGGCAAAAAAGGCAAAGGCAATTTGTGTTGCTTACGAAGGAATGGATAAATATTTTCCAGCCGAAAGGCTTGTTATCACAGGGAATCCAGTGAGACAGGGACTTGATAGTATTATGCCAAAGGCAAAAGAAGCGTTGGACTTTTTTGAAATTCCAACAAATTCAAGGGTTATACTGGTTGTTGGAGGTAGCCTTGGTGCAAGAACAATCAATCAAAGCATATTGGCAGACGTTGATCGTTTTGAAGAGCAAAAAGATACATTCCTTATTTGGCAAACGGGTAAACTTTATTACCATGATATTAAGGCGGAGTTGGATGCCAAAAAGTTTGAAAGTATTAGACTATTTGATTTTATCAATCGAATGGACTTTGCATATTCTGCAGCCGATTTGGTGATATCAAGAGCAGGAGCCTGCACTATTTCGGAGTTATGTTTATTGGGGAAACCAGCAATTCTTGTACCCTCACCCAATGTTGCTGAGGATCATCAAACCAAAAACGCAAAGGCATTGGTGAGGAGGGAGGCGGCAGAGCTTATTACAGACTTCGATGCTCCTACAAAATTGATTGGTAAAGCCATTGAATTGATAAGCAGCTTGGAGGAACTGAATAAGCTATCAATTAATGTAAAAAAATTAGCACTACCCAATTCAGCAGTTTCTATAGCGAAGAAGGTAGTGGAAATTGCAATAAACAATAAAGCTTAAGGATTGATTTAGCATGAACCTGAATGACATAAAACGGGTATTTTTCATTGGCATTGGTGGCATTGGCATGAGTGCTTTAGCCCGCTATTTCAATCGTATTGGAAAAATGGTGGCTGGGTACGACAGTACCCCAACCTCCCTTACTGCGGAGCTAAGCAACGAGGGAATTGCCATTCACCATGAGGATAATATCAACCGCATACCAAAAGATTTTTTGGATAACCCCAACGAACTGCTTGTAATCTATACACCGGCTATACCAAAGGATCATAAAGAGTTTAACTATCTTTTGAGAAAAAAAAATACAGTAATAAAGAGAGCAAAAGCGCTTGGCTTGATAGCCAATGATTACGCAACTGCTGCCATTTCTGGGACACATGGTAAAACCAGCACATCAACCATGCTGGCATACTTGCTTTCAAAAACCCCTCAACGATGTGATGCTTTTCTGGGTGGAATTTCAAAGAATTTTAATGGCAATTTGGTGTTGGGCGATAAGGGAGCAAATCGTTTGGTTGTCGAAGCTGATGAGTTCGACAGGAGTTTTTTAAGCTTAAATCCGCAGTTAGCCATTGTAACATCGGTGGATGCGGATCATCTTGATATATATGATGATCACGCTAAGGTTAAAGAGGCTTTTGAAGCATTTGTGTCCAATATTACTCCTGGTGGCGTGCTAATCATTAAGAAAGGTTTAGAAGAGATTGCTGGGAAAAGGAAAGATATTTCGATTTATACCTATTCAGGTGAAGAAAGGGCTGATTTCTACCCTGAAAATGTGAGCCATAAGAATGGTTTCTACTCTTTCGATCTGATTACTCCATTCGGTAATTTTGAAAAAATTAGCCTTGGTGTATTAGGAAGGTATAATGTGGAGAATGCCATAGCGGCTTCGGCCGCTGCCTTGATTTGGGGAATATCCGATGAGGTGTTACAGAAAGGATTGTTTTCATTTAAAGGAATATCCCGTAGATTCGATTTGCGCTATAAGAGCAAGAGGATCGTTTATATTGATGATTACGCACATCATCCCAAAGAGTTAAGCGCTGCCATTGGGTCGTTAAAAGAGATTTTCCCAAATAGAAGGATCACCGGAATATTTCAACCCCACCTGTACACACGCACAAGAGATTTTGCAGATGAATTTGCTGAAAGCCTAAGTCAACTCGATGAGCTGATAATGCTTCCCATATATCCAGCCCGAGAGCAACCCATAGCAGGGGTAAATTCTGAAATGATCCTTACAAAGGTAAAATGTAAAGAAAAAAAGATTTGTAAGCTTGATAATCTAGTTGATGTGCTAAGAGTGAAGGAGATAGATGTGCTAATAACGTTGGGGGCTGGTAATATTGATAAAGTCGCGGTTGATATAGTTAATATGCTCAAAGAAAAGGAGAAGAAGTAGATGAATTGGAAAGCAATTGCATTCGGAATTCTTAAGTGGTTTCTAGTGATATCCTATCTACTGGTAACGATTTCTTTTGTCCGATCAAGAAATCAGCAAGTGGTTTGTTCCGGAATTCAAATTAACATATCCGACAGTTTGCAAAACGCTTTTATTAGAAAAGAAGAGGTGAAAAAGCTAATTGAGAAGCATCATAAAAATTTGGTTGGTATACCAATAAGCATGATAAATACTTATGAAATAGAGCAATACCTCAGGAACATACAATCGGTTAAGATGGCAGAAGTTTTTACTAACATTGATGGGATCTTAAACATCGATATAAAGCAACGCAAGCCAATGGTAAGAATTATCAATCGTTATAATCAGGGCTACTATATCGATTACGAAGGTCAGATATTGCCATTATCCAGCAAGTTTACATCGCATGTATTGATTGTGAACGGAAATATCACTGAACCTTTCGAGATTAGCTCAAACATCAAAATAATGGATTGGTGCGATCGAAAAACAGGGGATATTCCTCTGATATGTCAACTTCTGGAGTTTGCCAGGTATATTTCGCAGGATGAATTTTGGAAAGCTCAAATCTCACAAGTATACGTTGAGAGCCCAACAAGAATCGAATTAATTCCAAGAGTGGGCGCTCATACCATATTACTAGGTAACCTTGATGCATACGAGATGAAGCTCAAAAAGCTAAGGCTTTTTTATGAAACAGCACTACCCGAAGAGGGATGGAACAAGTATAAACAGATCAACCTTAAATACAGCAATCAAATAGTATGTACAAAAAAATAGATAATCATGGCACAAAACAACAGCTATTTAGCGGCAATTGATTTAGGTACCACTAAGGTGGTTACCATTATCGGTAAAAAGAACTCAAACGGAAAACTCCAAATTGCGGGCTATAGCATGGCCCTTTCAATCGGCATTAAACGGGGTGTTGTTCTTAATATTGAGGAAACGGTGAAATCGATACAGAAAACGGTTGAGGATGTTAAGCTGAAATCAGGGGTTATTTTCGATGATGTTTTCGTGGGAATTGCAGGACAGCACATTCGAAGCATAAGAAATAGGGGATATATCAACAGGAACAATCCCGAAGAAATGATATGCATTGAGGATGTGCAAAAGTTAATCGATGATATGTATAGAATTCCAACTGATGTTGGCGAAGAGATACTCCATGTGCTACCGCAAAATTTTATAGTCAACAACGAGGCTGGCATTAAAAACCCTGTTGGGATGTCGGGACAACGGCTCGAAGCAAACTTTCATATCGTGATTGGGCAAACCGCATCGGCAAAAAATATTGAGAGATGTGTCAATAGGGTAGGCCTTAAAGTAAGCGATCTTATCCTTGAGCCTTTAGCTTCGGCGGAAGCTGTCCTAACGGATGATGAGAAGGAAGCAGGAGTAGTGCTGGTTGATATTGGTGGAGGTACCACTGATGTTGCGGTATACTACGATGGCATTGTTAGGCATACTGCCGTTATACCCTTTGGTGGCAATGTAATTACCAATGATATCAAGGAAGGTTGCCAAATATTGCAGCGTCAGGCAGAATCGCTAAAAATACAGTTTGGTTCAGCTCTGGGCGATATTGCACCGGAGGATAAGATAGTAACGATTCCCGGTATTAGTGGTCGTGAACCCAAGGAGATATCCTTTAAGAATTTGGCTTATATCATTCAGAGTCGTATGGAAGAGATCATTGACACGGTGAGTTTCGAGATTGAAAACTCTGGTTATGCCGAAAAGTTAAGTGCAGGAATTGTTCTAACCGGTGGTGGTGCCATGCTAAAGCATTTGCCTCAGCTGGTTAAGTTTAAAACAGGATTCGATGTTAGGATAGGATATCCCAATGAGCATTTAGCTGCTGATACATCTGAGGAGATTAATGTGCCAACCTTCTCAACAGCAATTGGGCTTATCTTAAAAGGATTTGAACAGGTTGAAACCCTGAATAGGATCAATAACGATGAAGATTTTGGAGAAATAGATACTCCACAAACCGAACAGCAGAAGAAAAAACTTGTTAAAAAGAGTGGTATTTTGGATGCTTTTAAGCGAAAGTTCACCGAAATATTTGAGGAGAACGATGCCGAAATGTAAAAAATGATATAGACAAAGAATTTGATAATAAAATTTTGAAGCCATGACAGATGAATTGATGCCTTTCGAGCTGCCATCCCACAAAAAGTCAATAATTAAAGTAATTGGCGTGGGTGGAGGCGGTAATAATGCCGTGAACCATATGAATAGATTGGGCATTAAGGATGTTGATTTTGTTGTATGTAATACCGATGCGCAGGCTTTGGCAAACAGTACAGTGGGTATAAAAATCCAGTTGGGGTCATCGCTTACCGAAGGGCGGGGTGCTGGTAATAAACCTGAAATTGGGAAGCAAGCAGCCATTGAAAACCTTCAGGATGTGGTGGATGTGTTAGAGGATGGGACAAAAATGGTTTTTGTAACTGCGGGAATGGGCGGTGGCACTGGAACAGGAGCAGCACCTATAATAGCCAAAGCTGCAAAGGAGATGGGAATTCTCACGGTGGCCATAGTAACAATACCCTTTCGAAATGAAGGAAGAAGGCGAATTGCACAGGCAGTTGAAGGTATTGAAGAGTTACAAAAGCATGTCGATTCGCTTCTGGTTATAAATAACGAAAAGATAAGGGAGATTTATGGAGACCTTAAGATTTCCGAAGCATTTTCAAAGGCAGATGATGTATTGGCCATTGCCGCGAAGGGTATTGCAGAAATAATAACCGTTCATGGATATATCAATGTTGACTTTGCCGATGTAGAAACCGTTATGGTCGATAGCGGTGTTGCCATCATGGGATCAGCAATGGCATCGGGCGAGGGTCGTGCAATAAAGGCAGTTCAAAATGCACTATCATCGCCACTGCTTAACAACAATGATATTTCTGGTGCAAGAAATATCTTGCTCAATGTAACCTCTGGTGTTCATGAGATCACCATGGATGAAATAGGTCAAATAACCGATTTTATACAATCTGCTGCTGGCGAGGATGCTGATTTAATCTGGGGCAATGGGACCGATCCTCGCCTTGAGGAAAACCTGAATGTAACTGTTATTGCAACTGGTTTTGGTACCAATAGTATTCCGGAATTGTATTCCAGAACCAAGAAAGTGGATATTATCCCTCTCGATGGAGAAAAAACTGAAAACAGAGAGATACAGCAGTCCATTTTTACGGTTAAGGATAAGTCTGCAACTTCAACAAAAAAGGATAAGCTGCAATCCGATAGGCATCAACGAATTATTGAGTTTGACCTTTCAACACCCGACTCCTTTTTTGAGAACCCCTCTTCCATTGATAAGGAGGATAAGAGTACCGAATTTGTAGTAAAAACAGCAAAACCTAAGGCGGACGATTTGGAGAAGGAAAACGATAGCGTCTATCGATCTGAACCTACACCCATACCTGAGAAGGAGTTCATCGATCAGATGGAGAAAGTTCCGGCATACGTTCGTAAGAAAATTAAGCTGGGCGATATGAACTACTCAAATAAACCAAATATTTCTCGATACACATTAAACCAAGAGGATGGCGAAGTTTTCTTAAGAAACGATAATGCTTATCTTCATGATAACGTAGATTAGAAATTTACCTTAGTATGCTATTTTTAGGCTAATACATTTGTGAGAATATTAAATATCAAAGCAAGTTGTTATCATTAAAAAATCATTGTCATGTCATTGGAAGAAAGGATAAATCAGGATATCAAGAGTGCCATGATGGCCAAGGATAAAATTACGCTCGAAGCACTAAGAGCTATAAAAAGTGCCATCTTATTGGCAAAAACAGAAAAGGGAGGGGCTGAAACGTTAACCCCTGAAACTGAACTTAAACTATTGCAGAAGCAAGTAAAGCAGCGAAAAGAATCGGCAGAAATTTACACTCAACAAAACCGACCCGAATTGGCTGAAAAAGAATTGCTGGAGGCTAAAGCCATAGAGGTGTATTTACCCAAAATGCTTTCGGATGAAGAACTGAAAGTTGAGATTAAAAAGATAATTGAAACCGTTGGTGCTAAAGGTCCTTCTGAAATGGGTAAGGTAATGGGAATCGCTTCAAAAACCTTAGCTGGCAAAGCAGATGGAAAAGCGATTGCAGAAATAGTAAAAGCAGTATTGGCGAGCCTTTAAGGGCTTATATCATAAAAACCATTGCAAAGAAATGGCAGATACTCCCTGCTAGTACAAAAAGGTGAAAAATACCGTGAAAAAAGGGAATGTCTTTTTTGATGTAGAAAATAATTCCAAGAGTATAAGTAACACAGCCAACAAGAAGAAAAACCAATGAAATAGTTGGTAAGTTTCGAATGATTGGCACTATGGCCATTATAAACATCCACCCCATAGCTCCGTACAGAAATGCAGAGATATTTCGCCATTTATGGGTGTAGAACCATACCTTAAAGATAATTCCAGCTATTGCTAAGCCCCAAATTATTCCGAAAAGAACCCAGCCCAAGGGGCCTCTAATGGCAACCAGGGTAAAAGGGGTATATGTTGCTGCAATAAGTATATATATTGATGAATGGTCGAAGGTGTTAAGCTGGTATTTCCTCCGAACATTTTTGACGCCATGAAAAAGAGTGGATGCTATGTAAAGAGTAATCATACCGGCTCCAAATATGCTATAGCTAACAATATGCCATGCATCGCCAAACAATGCTGCTCGTGTAACAACAATGGCAGTACATGCAATGGCAATTAAAACCCCTACACCATGAGATGTGCTGTTAAAAATCTCTTCGTATTTTTTTAGTCTTTTTTTGGCTGTAGAATTCATTTTGGGGATTTTCTGTTTTGAGTTTATAAAAAAATGAGTTAGAAAAAGTTTGTTATAAACCCTTTTCTAACTCACAAAGCTAACGAAACAATAATAATATTCTCTTTTAAAAATAGCTAATAATTATATACCAGTAATTGTGAAATCAACCCTTCGGTTTTGAGCTCTTCCTTCGGCTGTTCTGTTGCTTGCTTTAGGTTTATCAAAACCATATCCCTTTGAAACAACTCTATGCGCTGGTACCCCCTGCTTAATCACATACTCTGCAACAGAAAGAGCCCTCTCCTGCGAAATTCGTTGATTGATCTCTGCTGATCCAACATTATCGGTATGCCCACCAATCTCAACCCTAACGTTGGGGTACTCGTTCAGGAATTCAATAAGCGCATTAAGCGATCGGAAGGATTCAGGTTTAAGCGTTGCTTTACCTGTTTCAAAGTAAATATTTTCAATATCAACCGATTGACCAACTTCTATTGGCGTTACATAGAAATTCCTGACAATACTGCTCATTGGAGCAGCTTTGGTTAAATCAACTGGCTCGAATCGGTTGTAGAAATTGATAACCCTAGGCGTAAGGTCGTAATTGAACCCAATAGGAAGCTTAAGGGTATAGCTGGCATTTTTCGAGTCATACATAAAAGCAGGAGTTTCAACACCATTAACCCTCATTTTCACCTCGAAGCCTTCGTCAAGTTGTTTTCCTGTTTTTGTGTTGATGATCTTTCCGCTTAATGAAACCATGTTGGCATCCTCACGTTCGGCAAAGATGTTTTGCTTAAGAGCCACAAATTCAACATACGATGTTAAATCGACCCTATTTTCAAGAGTTTTATAATTTTTAGCATTTACTCCTAGGATATAGTTTACCCCAAAAGGCAACCTTAGGGTATAATTACCATTAACAGGATCAATGTAGATCGAATCTGCAATTTCCCCATTGATGATTATTTTGGGTTGTGCTTCTCCGAGGATTGGCGTTAGTGAGCTGTTGTCGAGAACTTGACCTTTTATCTCAACCCAAGGAACAGATGAAACGAAAAGTGTTATTTCCCTTTCAATGTAAACGGTTTCCTCTGTCACATCTATAATTTGGGGAGTTGCAATAAAATTATCCACTTTGCCACTGAATGTATAGCTTTCTCCCAATGGGAGAAGTGCTTGAAATGCTCCTGAAAACTGATCATATACAACAGAATCGGACAGTTCTTCGTTGATAAGAACCTTTGGATTGCGCGAAAGCGGAATGGGCATTTGTGTTCTGCTATCGACAATTCTACCTTTAACCAGAACAAATGGAATGGCGGAGAAGTAAAGATTTTGTTTAGTCTCTGCATACTCCCGTACATTGGTAAGATCAATATCAGTGGATATTCCATTCCAATTTTCCATTTGCGGAAGCAATGTGTAGGAATGCCCTAAAGGAAGAAGTACCTCATAGGAAGCAGAAATTTTATCGATATTGAATCCAGGGAATGTTTCACCATTAACCAGCACTTCATATCCTGTTTCTTCAAGCATTAAGGTTTGATCGGATTGATTAAGAATTAAACCCGAAAGCCTCACAAAGGGAAATTCTTCAAAAATCTTTACCCTGAAAATATCGGATTTTCCCAGTGAGCGCGAAATTGAAGTATAGTATGCCCAGCTCTCCTTGGCATTCATTTTAAAATACGAATCCCAATTGGGGGAATTTATGGTATCGGTTACTTTGATTGGTGCAGACCAGTTTCTGTAAGTTTCATCAGTTCTCTCAGAGTAGTATATATTATAGTTATCGCGTGTTCCACCAGAACCTCCAGAGAAGTATAGCCTGTTCTTATCAGCAGTAAGGTATGGTGCCTCCACGCTTCGCATTTTTTGGGCATCGCGTGGGCCACCCTTCATGCTTTTGGGTTTTGAATACACATTTTCCTTTATCTTTTTTGAAACGTAAAGCGATAGCCTACGCCCATTTGGCTTAGTAGTATATGCTAATACCAGCAATTCCCGGTCGGGAGTTAGGTATGCGGTAGTTACTCTACCCAAACTTTTTTTAGCATACCTGCGGACTTTTATGGGAACAGGTTTACTCCAATCGTAGTCACCACTCTTTTGGATTATTGAAAATCCATTGGTTAGCCATCGGGTGCCATTCTTATTATACTTGCCCAGTATTAAGTACGATTTTCCATCGTCGAGTGCTGATAGAATGGCATTGTACCTACTTATATTAACCGTACTAGGAAGCCTGCTGGCTTCACTCCAACTGCCATCATCCTTTAGGGTTGAGTACCAAATATCCTGGGTATTATCGGCACCAAGGGTATTATCAGGATGATTTACCCGGTTGAAGAATAAGGTATTTCCATCTCTTGAAATAACTGGGTTTATCTCTGAATATTCAGAATTTACTGATTTCCCCAAATTTTGAGGTTCGAACGATGTTTGAGCATACACATTTAAAACTGAAAAGCAAAGCAAAACTGCTATGTATGCGAAGGATATTTTTGTTCTTTTCATCTTTTTTTCCTTTACGTTGTTTGCAATTATTATGTATTACCGGTAGGGTAACCCCTGAGGTGTTTTTACCCTTCCAAACACAAGGTTAATTCCAAATCGGAAGTTTAGATTTGTGAAGGAAAGAGGATCAACTAAAGGAGTGTAATAGTTATCTGCCAAAAGGAATATCTGCAATGGACCAGGTTTAACCATTAGTCCTAATCCAAGATTTGTTATGGTTCTTTGATTAAAGGAACCTGTAAATGCTATGTTAAATGCTCTTCCAATTCCCTGAGAAATACCAACCGAAAAAGCAGGGTAGTTTTTTCTGTTTATTATCGAATATAACTGAAAACCAAGGTGTGTTCTCCTTGCCAACTGATAATTTGCCGAAACGTAGAACTTGGGTGGAAGCCAGGTGATGAATGCCTCTTCAAACTCCTCATCACTGAAGTTGTTCCGAAAAGCATTTATTGTTGAGTCGATATCAATGTCGCCTCCAGTTAAAAAGCCTCCAAGCGCATCAATCCCTTCGAAGGTCGATTCGCCTCTAATACGATAGTTGAGAGTGCTATCGCTCCATTGTATGAAACCAATGTCGCTGAAGGATAAAGAGAAGGTAGTTCGCTGGTCGAACATGTACGAAACTCCAAATGCAAGCGATGCTCCAGGGTTACGGAAACGGGTTAGATAGGAAGTTAGCCATTCTGTATTTGAGAAAAGATCACCATTGGGCATCATATCCGAAGTTAGTGGAATTCCAGCGCTGTATAGAGTCCCATCGTTAGTAAATGTATGATCATAAACATCGTCATCAATTGTAACTTGGATTTTTTGAGGCTTAAGGTATAAGCACGAAAGACCCTGAAGAAGGCTAATTCTTCCGCCAAAGGCCCATTTGTTCAGCTCAGTGGAAAGGCCAAAAGTGTACTCCCTATGCAAATTAGCATTTATCCCGAACGAACCCAAATCCATAGTTTCGCCCACCATGTCTGCATTGCCAAAGATTGCCATTCGGAATAAATCTCTTGGGTAGAAAAGCGAAAGGCTATGCCTTTGCCTTACACCGATCCAGTAATTCCAGTTATATATTCTTAACCTAAGGTGGAATAGATCAATGTCTGCATTGGCAAAGATCATATTCTGATGATTAAGTTCGTTTGGAATCTTCCCTGGAGATAGCCTTAACGTATCATCAACCCATTCTACAACGGAATTGGGGACAAAGCCATTGTGGATTGCCTGAAAATAAATTGATGATATCCCTGGAAGCCCAATGCTTACTGTATGCTCGGGGCGAACGGTAGGAATTAAATAGCTGGATTGAAAAACATTCTGAAACAAAGGCAGCGTAAGCTCCGATTGTGCTTTCAGATTATACCCAGATATTATTAGGACTAAAAAAATGATTATTCTTTTCACGATCATAAAATTTTAGGATTAATCTCCATTGATAAAATCGTTTGGATTAATTGTTCCGCTGAAGTGTAAACTAAGGTTAATAGTCATTTTATTCGACGATAAAACTTTTATAACCTGTTCCGCTTGTCCCCCAGTTGAAAGGCGATAGAAAAGGAGTAAGTGCTGTGAATCCACAATCTGATCATATTCCTCCTTGGTAAGGCTAATTGACAGGTACGACGAGCTGGGTCCAGTGGCAATACCATTGTCGTCAACCACTGCGCTATTGGCAAGGGCAACTGTACCATCAATTGGATCAACATCTTGACTGAACACTAGGTTATATCCCTCTTCGATAACTCCATCAACTTCGTTTAAACAAATAGCTTTAAACCTAAAGTTAAGCGGTATTTCATTGGTGACCTTGAAAAGGAGAGTTATTCTAAAGTCCTCTGTTAACCAGGTGCTATCATTTATTTCAGGCCAGGAAACATCCATTAATGTATCACCAAGCAGGTGTGTGGTTGCCCAGCCATTCAAAGGAATAACAATATCAGTTATTAACGAAACTAAACTATTGCGTTTTATGAAGTAGCTGTGGTTGTTCGTTTCGTCACCAATTGTGAAATCAGCACCGAACCTAAGCCTGTTAGGTGCTTTTTTGAAAACCTGATCAATGTTTGAGTTATTGGCATCAAGTACCAGTGCAGTTAATGCTGGAGGATCGTTGGGGTTGATATTGTAGTTTATAATATTATTCCCTGTAATATTTAGATCATTGGGACCAATTGCTCCAATATTTATTATTGGAATTACCTCATTCTGATTATTAATTGCCTCGAAGCTGCTGAAAGCAAGGGATAGTGGAGTACCATAGCTGTTTTCGAAGTTCAGCGTAAAAGAGGGGTCGGCAAAGTACTGTTCGGCAAGGATTGTTGAATTAAAAGCACTAATCGAAAAAGCTTGATCTGAAATGCTGAAATCCTTATTAAACTTGCCTGTAATTATCTCAAATTCTGGGTCGATTAAATCAATACTTATACTTAAACCTCCAGAATAATCGGTAATTGCTGTATTTTCTGTAATGGTAAAATCGACCTGAACTAAAAACCTGTTGTAGGTTTGGTCGGAGGAGTTATAAAGATCAAGAGTATAATCGCTTAGTGGTCTTGTATCGGTAGAGTTGCTCCCAAAACCACCCAGATAAAAGTTTCTTGAGTAGGATTGTCCTGCATTATTTTTCAGCGAAATAATGGTTAATGAACCAGAAATGGGATGGTGGAAATTGTTTACGATGTTTAACTCCATATCGCCCTTGGGGTTATTCGCATCTCTATAAAAAGTAACCGTTTTAACCTCCTGTCCGGCAACTATTTCATAGAAGTTATTCAGTGTTTCTGTAGTTTGGAAAGTTCCAAAACCTGGAATCAAACCGCCAGGAACAGTGAATTCATGGTTGAATGAAGTGCCTACAACTGAAAATTGGTCATTTGAATCTCCAATGTTAACCGTATCGCGAACAACCATGAAGAAAACCCCAGTTTCGGGATCAGTTTCCACAGTCGTATTGGATCCACTTCGCTCTACGATTTCCTTAAAGGTAATGGAAGATTTTACAATGGGGAAAACCCACGATTGATGAATGGGTTCAATGTAAATATTCTCGTAATCGGAAGGATCCCAACACGAAACCATTACTAACACAATAAATGTTAGCAAAAAGAATCTTTTTGTTTTTTTATTTATTTTCATAACGTTAGGGTTGATTACCAATAATAGCTAAAGCTAATTTAACTTTTTTTAGTATTACAATAAAATAAAAACAGTTTTTATTCAAAAAACAACAAAACAAAAAAGGAGCCATAAGCTCCTTTTTTGTTTTATGTGGGGTTTTAGTTTGATTTTCTAAAAAAACAATGAGCGTTTATCAACTATTCCAGCACTTTTCTTCATGGCTTCGTATGCTTCAAACCCAGCTCTCGATTGGAATGAGTTCATCAACCTTCTTCTTTCGGCAGATTTATCACCTTCTTCTATATTTACTGCATTAACAACAAGGGCATATACACCAGTATTTCCCTTTACTGGCCCTGCAATAACTCCTTCGAGGGTAGAAACGGCAGTTGCAATTACAGCTGGTTCAAAACCTACTGTGGGTAATGAGAACGAGGAGAAGGATATCCTTGAGGCTTCCATAATTAAAACGGAAAGGTCTCTGCCAATCTGGTTAATATTGTCATATTGATTCATTACATTGCTAAACTCTTCTTTCAGCATTTCTGCTTTCTTCTCAACAATAATCTTTGATTTGATATCTTCTTTAACTTGCTCCAATGGAGCAATTCCTTCCTCTTTGGCACTTTTTATTGTGGCAACAACAAAGTTATCGCCAAATTCAAATACAGGAGAAACAGCTAGTTCCTTAGCGTAGTATGCCCAACGAACCATCTCTCTTGGGTTTTCCAATCCTGCTACTTTACGGTCGGATTCACGTAGATTTGACGCTACCCTTTTGCTTAACTTTTTATCCTGAACTGCTTGGTTGAATTTCTCAAATGTATTATTCAAACCAGCGAATTCACTGGCTTCTTGATATATTTTTTGGTAGGTACGTGTACTTGGGATAACTGTTCGCTCAAGAATGGCAACCTGGATTTTTTTGGATGTTTTGCTAACATCAAGTATGTTGATTATATGAAAGCCGAACTGGGTTTCTACTAAAACTATATCACCCTTCTTCCCCTTAAAACAGGCATCATTAAAAGGCTGTACCATAACACCTTCGGGGAACCAACCTAAATCTCCACCTTGATTAGCCGAACCAGGATCATCGGAATATTCATTTGCTAAACGGGCAAAATTTCCACCCTTTTTTACAACGTTGTAAAGGCTATCAGCTTTAGCTTTTGCCAAATCGAACTGAACTTTCGATTGTCCTGCTGTTCCAACAAGGATGTGCCTAGCCTTTACAGAATCGGCAATCTGAGCAATATCTACAATGCGTGCCAGCTGGTAAGAGTCATTCTCGAATATTGGACCATAAACATCTCCAACCGTTGCTTTATCCGCCCACTGTTTGAGTTCTTCATTTGTTAATTCGGAAGGTTTTAGGTATTGGTTGCTGAATGGTGTGTCGGAGTTAAGGTTAGTGAATTGAATGGGATCACTAGCCTGAGCAAAGTCGTTCTTCGTTTTGTTTATCCATTCTTCTGCTACAGCATAATCCTCTTGTGATGGACGGATGGGGAAAACAACATACTCCACATCACGTGAAGCTTGCTGCTCAAACTCATTTTTATGTTCCTTGTAGTAATTGCTGATATCTTTTTCTGTAACGGCAATTAACGAATCGCTGATAGAGGTATAACGCTTCAGAACATAGCTGAAATCAACCTTTTTATTGCGGTCACCTAGTGATCTTTTGGCATGTAGATCTGTAACAAACATCCCCTTTTTGATAAGATTGATGTACTTATTGTAGATTCTGTCGTTTTGAATTAAGTTCTCAATGTACAACCAAAAAGTTTTCTGAAGTCCGCTTGGATCATTCTCCATATTTTTAAGGAACTGGATGATCATAGCTCTATCCACTTCTCCGGTTTGTCTATTGCCAAACTGTTCTCTGATTATTGGGTGAAGATTTCTACCCTGAACCATGTCAAATAGTTCCTCCGGTGTAATCACAATGCCATGGTTATCATAGCTTTTCCCAAGAACGTGTTCGCGAACTATTTCATTCCATACCTCTTCGCTAATGCGCTCAGATGTTTGTTCATCTATGGCACTTTGTCCCGATATGGCTTTATTTAGCTCTACGATACGTTCAATACGTTCTTGATAATGCTGATAAGGAATTGATTTTCCTGAGATTTCAGCAATTTCAAATTGGGAACGGTTGAAAAGTGATCCTCCTGATCCTAATAGATCACCAAGTATAAATGCCAATAAAGCAAGTCCAATTACAACCGCAACAAGCGTCCCTGCACGATTTCTAAGTTTCTCAAGTGTAGCCATTAAAAGAAAATATTAGTTCAAAAAATCTATTATTTTTAAGGGTACGAAGATAGCTATTTTAGCGTTTCGCATGAATTCTCAGTAAACTTTTTCAAAATATTATTTCATTATTTGTTAAAACGGGGCGGGTAAGATCTGAATTGCTTTTTTGTTATCAATAATACTGCTATAATGATTTTATAGTGTATGTTGTTTAAATACAATTTTTTAGACTATAGATCTTTTCTAATTTTTTTTAGATAAACTAAATCAATACGGCTTCCATCCATTTTGGCAACTTTAATATGAAAATTATTAAAGTTGATTACTTCCTGAGATTTTGGAATACTCTGGTAGATGTTTAAAACAAAACCCGCCAATGTATCATAATCTTCATTTTCGGGTATATTCAACTTGAATTTTTCGTTTAGATATCTTACTTCAAGCCTTCCAGAGAAAAGAAACTCATTTTTACTAAGTTGCTTTTCAACAAAGTCGCTCAAATCATGCTCATCGTCTATTTCACCAAAAATCTCCTCGATGATATCCTCAATGGTTACTAATCCGGCCGTGCCCCCAAATTCATCTACAACAATGGCTATACTTTTTTGCTCTTTGATAAAAGAGGTCAGAAGTTTACTCGCTAGCATGGTTTCAGGAACAAATTCAATTTTAAGCAGTTTAGATTTAATGCTTTGTGGTTTTTTGAAGAGATCTTTACAATTAACATATCCAATGGTATTGTCAATACTTTCAGCGAAAACAGGAAGCCTTGAGTAGTTGGTAGTAATAAAGCGTTCTTTTAACTCGTCAACGGAACTGTTTACATCAATGGCTTCGATGTCAGTCCTTGGAATCATACAGTCTCTAACCTTAACTTCGCTAAAATCCATAGCATTTTGAAATATCTTGATTTCTTTATCAAGTTTATCATCTTCTCCTTCCAAACTTTGGACATCGCCTACAAAATGATCTAAATCGACTTTGCTAAAAATTCGCTTTTCTTCACCCATTTTAACCTTTTGTCTCAAAATATTTCGAATAAAGCCTAAGGAAATCCAAGTTGAAAAAATACTAATTGGGTAGAAAACGATGTAGAAGAATAGCATGGGTAGCGAGAAAAATTTTAAAAACCCATTGGGATGACTTCTAAAAAGTGATTTGGGAAAAAACTCTGCTGTAAAAAGAATAACAATTGTTGAAAAAACGGTTTGAACCAATAAAACAAATAAAGGATAATTTTCTAGAGTTTGCTGAGACAAAACTAGAAGTAGAATAGAGTATAAAAGGCGAGCCATTTCAATACCATAGACTACAAGTGCAATATTGTTGCCAACCAGCATTGTCGCAATGTATTGACCGGGGTTCCGGGTAAAGATTTGAATAACTTTCGAAGTGAAAGTACCCTGTTTTCGTTCTAATTCAATTCGAAGTTTATTAGCGGAAACAAAAGCTATCTCCATTCCCGAAAACAGGGCTGAGAAAAGAATTGATAATCCAATTATTAAAGGGTTGTAATCCATTATTCTGGTTGGTTCTCCCGATTTATCGAATACTTTTTCCTTCTTTGACGACGAAGGAAAAACATGAGCAGAGCTACTACAGCAAGCACAAAAAAGGTGTAGCTGTTGCTAAAGCCTGATTTTATTGTTGAAGAAACACCTAGTATTGTGCACAACAGGGATAGTATGACCCAGATTACTTCCATTACCAAAGACGCTCTATTCATGAATGATATTATAAGTTTGGGTTTAAAGTTAATAGATTTTTTATAATCTTTAATATTTCCGCTTATGCTTGGTTTATCTAATCATCATTAACATAAATGGTCCCAGAGGTTTTTTTGATTACCCAATTGTCAAAGTTTTCATCAGAATCGAATCCCTCACCAAAGATCACACCATCTGCTGTGGTTATCTTAACCATATCATTTGAGTAAATGGTTTTTTTTGCTTCATCCCAAAAAAGTTGTTCAGTGTTCAGTATTTCACCTTTTTTGTTCATTGCTACAACATTGTACTTTGCATTCCAAAGTTTTTTCTCATCATAATAGATAGCAAAATTGGCTTTTAGCTGCGACTCAACTTCAAGAGAATCGTTAAATGTATATACTGTAATTCCCTTGGGGAATTCGGTGTAAGGTTCTTCGGTAAACTTAAAATGTTGGGTTTCTGGTGCAATGACATGAAGTTTGGTTTGCCCCAATTCAGTATAAACAATTTCAATATTTTTTGCAGTAATACTTGGAATTCTTTCCTTGTCAGCAAAAGCATCAACCATTTCCAGATCAGTTTTGCAGGAAAAAAGAAAAATAGTCCCAGCAATTGCAGGGACTATATATTTTAGAATGCTTTGCTGAAAACGGTTTCCTTGCAAAGTGATGCAATTAGGGTCTTGCTCGAACGGTTGTTGTTTCATTAATCCAACATTTAACAGTATAACGAGCTCCAGGCTCTAAGTCCTGGAAGAAAATATCTTGCTGTGCCGGGAAATATTGGTTATATATTCCAATTAGCTTATCGCAATCATCAGTCAGGTTTGGATCAACTTGCTTCGCCCTAATAAATTTATCAACAGCTGCCCAGTATACAGTTCGTTTTTCAAAATCATCGGTACCACAATTTTTTTCCGAGGCGTAAAGGTTTCCTATCAGCATATAAGCATGTCCTAAGTTAGGATTCTCAGAAATTGCTTGTAGAGCTAGTGTTCTGGCTTGTTGTGGATTTTTAAATTCGTTGTTCATGATGTTAGCATACTCCACAAGATATACTGATTTTCTTATAGAGTCGCTTTCCAATTTAATGGCATCCTGATAGAATTTTTCTCCCTTCTTGAATTCCCGAAGTCCGATATAAATCTTGGCAAGTTCGTAAGCTCTTGAAGAAGTGGGCTGGTTATTGTAAAGGATTTCGCTAACCTGCCTGTAGAATGGTGTTTCTTCGCATCGGTTGGCACTGAGAAGGTTATAGGTTTTGTTAACTAGTTCAATGTCCGAAGGATTTGCTTTAACCCGAGGTTCAAAGATAGTTATCAAATTGTCGCAATTGGCAACCCCTGCTGATGAGAAGATTGCATCAACATTTTCTTTAACCTGAACGCATCTCAAGTCATCGGGCTTGTCCTTAATTTGAAGATCAAGGTAATCGGCAAGCAGCGAATATGTTTCAATGACTTTTTCTGCTTCAATTTTACCATTATCGTACATTGTTTTGGTTAGGTTCATATAGGTGAAAATAACCACTGCCGATGAAGCTTCTTTTTCTTTTTCAATTGATTCAGCGATTAAAATGTATGCTTCTTCGTATCTTTCAGGATCAAGTGCGATGAGATCAACCCCCTTTTGACCAAGCAAAACGCCTCTATTACCAAAATATTCAATGCGCATGTCATATATCATCATTAAGGAATCAATAAGGACATTTTTACGCATGGGGTTGGGCTCTTCATCAATCCATGTTTTAATCATTCGCACTCCATGCACGTATGTGTTTTGCCTTGCAGCAGGGCAATTCTTAAGCACATTCATCCAGTGCTTTTTTGCCTGATTATAATTACGCTGATTATAGTATTCCTGATACAACGAAAGGTTTGCAGCACATTCTTGCCTGGCTTCCTCGTTAGGCCCAAACTTGGGATCCTGCAGATAAGCTTGAGCATTGCCATTTAATACGCTTGTAAAAACCAATGCTAAAGGTAAAATCCAGTTTTTAAGTATCGTTTTCATTCTAAATAAATTATTTATTAATATCATTAGTTATATCTTCTTTTTACAAACCAAATGTCATAAAAACTAAAACCAACATTTACAATTCCGTAAGTCTCTTGTACTAAATTGTCCCTTAGTGTTCCTTTTTTCCCTAGTTCAAAAGAGAAGTTAAAGGATGAGTTAGTTCTACGGAATGGTAAACCTACCCCAAAACTTATGCCATAATCTTTTATCTGATTTCCATTGAGTTGAATGCTGGTATTGGTGTAATGATAACCTACCCTATAGTTAATACGCTTATAGTAATACCTAAGGTCGTATGGGTTTGGTATAATTTGAATTCCTCCTCTGAACGATTGACTTTTAGTAAGAGAATCAGTAGCATTTAGAAACCTTGCATTAGTCCAGTCCTGGGTACTGTAGTCAAAACCAACCAAGAAATTATTTTTATAGGAAAAGGTAAAGCCAGCCGTTAAATTTTTTGGGTAATCAAGAGACCCTTTTGAGTACTCATTATAGGATATGGTATCATTTGAACCTCCGCTGGTGAAGGTTATATATTCTATTCTTTGAGCTCCAATTGCTGTTTCATTGTCAAGGGTTGCTCCAAGTACTAGTTTATACTGTTTTTCTGAACCGAAAAAATGAGTATTTTGAACTCCGAAGCTAAAGGCTATGTCCCTCACCATGATGCTATTAATTTTCTGTATGCTGGCATACTGGCTGTAATCAGGGAAAACAACTTCTGAATTATACTCTAACCCTCCGAAAAGATAAGACATATTAACTCCTAATGAAAGATTTTTTATTGGTTCCACAGCAGCACCAACATAAAACTGTGAAATTCCCCCGGAGCCAAGATGATAGTATTTTATAGCACCAATTTGGCTAAGGATATCGGGGCGAGTTTCTACATGTTTAATTCTGTACCCTACTTTGCTAAAGGGTTGAATCCCAGCGCTTGCTCCAAACCAACGGGTTACAGGGAATTGAATTGCCAAATGATGAATACTAGCAGTTGTGTTATAGTTGCTTTGTTGTCCCGATTTACTTCCTACACCATCGCCCTCAACGCCAAAATCGAAAACTAACGACATTGTGTCTTGAGCAGTATATGAGGCTGGGTTTAAATAGTTTATCCATGCCCCGTTTCGTATACCCTGTGTTAATCCCCCCATTGCTTTAGTGTTGGCATAACCACGTGTTCTCATCTCTCCAACGCCAAATTTTGAGTAAGGTGAATATGTAGTAAGACTTTGCGAATTAGCTGAAAGTACAGTCGAAAACAGCAAGATAGCTGCAAATAAATTTTTATTGCTCCACATTATATGTAAGAATTCGGTTTAATCCAAAAAGTAATAAATTTGGATGCACAAAGATGCTATTTTTTAACTTTTTATCAAAGAAAAAAGATTCACCTCCTGTAAAAACAACTTTTAAATCGGGAAAACTTAGCTTAACCATATCAATATAGCCATCAACTTCGTTGATTACTCCATTTAAAACACCTGATAAAATGCAACTTGAAGTATCATCGCCAATAATAGGATAGCTTTCGTTAATTTTTATTAAAGGTAATTTAGATGTAAAATGGTGTAATGCCCTAAATCGTGTGTTTATGCCGGGAGAAATTGCGCCCCCAATGTACTCATTATTGCTATTAACAAAATCGAAGGTTATGGCAGTTCCACAATCAATGGCCAAAACATTTTGGTTTGGGTAGAGCGCATTTATGGCAACTGCAAGAGCCAACCGATCAACACCTAATGTTTTAGGAGTTTTGTAACAGTTCTTAATGGGAATTGGTGTTGAAGAAGAGAATTTTATTATGGGTATCTTTTTCGTAAATATTTTTTCTAACTCAGGAAATTTGTTGGTTACACTCGATACAATGGCACCTATAATGTTATGATTATTTATAAACTTTTCTAATAGTCTATCCGAAAGGTTTTCGTGCTTTTCAATGGCAATAACTTCATCTTTTGAGAAGATGGCAATCTTGGTAAGCGTATTCCCTATATCTATTATTAAGTATATACCTTTACTATTATACATTACCAATGTTGATGAGCATATTATACTTTAAAGCACTTCTTACTAACCTAACTTTCAGGAAGCTAAATTATAAATCAATAAATGATTGACAAAAACTTTTTTTAAACAATTCATTAACGAAGGTTTTTACCTAAAAGTTGTAGCGTTTCGATGGCTTGATCGACTTTTTTTATGTTTTTAGCTATTATTGACAGCTTATCTTTACCTTCCTTTAGTTGAAATTTTGATGAGTTCTGCTGAATTGAACCGATTATTGAAGCAAATGTTTCTGAACGATAAAATGGTGATATTTGATTTGCAATAAAAAATCCAATGAGGAGATCATTTTTTAGCATTACCTTTTCCATGCCCAATGAAATGGCTAATTGCCTTAGAGTAACAATGTTTAGAAGATCCTTAAGCTCTTCTGGTATTGGCCCGAATCGGTCCTTGAGTTTTTCATTGAAATTTATTATTTGTTCTTCGTTTTGTAACGAATCTATTTCCCGGTAAAGCCGCATTCTTTCAGAAACACTATTTACATAGTCTTCAGGTATCAGCAATTCCATGTCAGTTTCAATTTGACAATCGTTACTTGTGGGTTTCCATTGATTTTGCTCATCCTTTGTTTCACTCTCAAAAAGATCATTAAATTCTTCTGCTTTCAATTCTTGGATGGCCTCATCTAGAATTTTATGATAAGTTTCAAAGCCAATATCTGCAATAAAGCCGCTTTGCTCACTGCCTAATAGGTTTCCAGCACCTCTAATATCCAAATCTTGCATGGCGATGCTAAAGCCACTACCCAATTCCGAGAACTCTTCAATGGCCTTTAGCCTTCGGCGTGCTTCGGGGGTTAGATCATCCAGGGGAGGTGTTATCAAGTAACAGAACGCTTTTTTATTTGATCGCCCCACTCTGCCTCTTAGCTGATGCAAATCGCTAAGCCCAAACATGTGTGCATTATTAACAATAATTGTATTGGCATTGGGAATATCGAGCCCCGATTCGATAATCGTAGTGGATATCAACACATCGTAATCGCCACAGATGAAGTCGAGCATAGTTTTCTCCAGCAAAGAGGGTTCCATTTGCCCATGAGCTACCGCTGAAGTAATTTGCGGGCAAACTTTGGCCAGCATCTGCTGTATTTCGTTGATGTTTTTTACCCTATTATGGACGAAAAATACTTGTCCTCCACGGCTTACCTCATATAAAATAGCTTCCTTTATGATATTAATATTTAAAGCATGTAGTTCAGTAACAATAGGATATCTGTTTGGTGGAGGTGTATTGATGATCGATAGATCTCTCGCCCCCATTAATGAGAATTGAAGTGTACGGGGAATTGGTGTTGCTGTTAAAGTAAGGGTGTCCACATTTGCCCTAAGTTTTTTGAGTTTTTCCTTTGCCGCAACACCAAATTTCTGTTCCTCGTCAACGATAATTAAACCAATATCCTTGAACTTTACATTATTCCCCAGGATGGCGTGTGTGCCAATTAGAATATCGATTTTCCCTTCAGATAATCTGGTAAGGGTTTCTTTCTGCTTTTTGGCTGATTTCATTCTGCTTATATAATCAACTGAACAGGGAAAATTGGCAAGCCTTTGGCTAAAGGTTTGATAATGCTGAAGAGCTAATACCGTGGTAGGGACTAAAACAGCTACTTGTTTGCTATCGGCCACAGCTTTAAAGGCAGCCCTAATGGCTACTTCAGTTTTTCCAAAACCCACATCTCCACATACCAGCCTATCCATGGGAATGGGTGTTTGCATATCTTCTTTCAGTGCTTGTGTAGCCTTTACCTGATCTGGTGTGTCTTCATAGATGAAAGATGCTTCAAGTTCTTCCTGAAGATATGTATCGGGAGAGAAGGCAAAACCCCTTTCTGCTTTACGCTTCGCATATAAAGCAATTAGGTCTTTGGCAATATCCTTTACTTTTCTCTTTGCATTCTGCTTTAGTTTTTGCCAAACTCCAGAACCCAACTTGTATATTTTTGGCCTTTCTGTTTCTTTTTCTCTATACTTCGAGATCCGATGTAGGGCGTGAATGTTTACCAGCAGTGTATCCCCATCTTTATAGTTAATTCTTACAGCTTCCTGAACTTTGCCATTCACATTGGTTTTTACTAACCCACCAAAAACTCCAATTCCATGATCGACATGAACAACATAATCGCCAGGTTTTAGGCTCAGTAATTCCTGTAGATATAGGTTATTCTTTTTTCCCAGTTCATTTTTGAGTTTGTACTTTTGGTATCTATCAAATATTTGATGATCGGTGTACAGGCATATTTTTAGATTATGGTCGGTAAATCCCTCATGCAACGTGCTTGTTATTGCAGTAAATGTGACCTGGTGATTAATGTTTTCGAAAATACTTTTTAATCGTTGATGCTGAGTTGGATTCTCGGCAAGAATATAGGTTTGGTATCCATTTGCTTTAAAATCATAAATGTTTTGTCCTAGTAATTCAAAGTTTTTTCGAAAGGCAGGCTGAGGATTTGTTTCAAACGAAATGGTATGGCTTGCTTTTAAAAGAGGTTTTATTCCAAATTCAACTGTGCTGAAATTTTGTATCAAACCAAAAAAATCGCCCCCAGAGGAAATATATTCGCTTTTGTTCATCAAGTCATGTATCTCGTTCATCCGCCCAAGAACCATTTCCGTATCGCGAATCCAAATAATACTATCTTTTGGAAGTTGATCAATAAAATTGGTTTGTACTTCATCCTCCATTTTTGTTTGAAGATTTGGAACGATGGTAACATTTTCCAGTAACTCCTGAGATAGTTGACTATCCACATCGAAAGAGCGAATCGATTCTACCATGTTCCCAAAAAAATCTATCCTATAGGGGAAAGAAGAGGAGAATGAGAAAACATCAACAATACTTCCCCTAAGTGAGAATTGGCCGGGTTCGTATACAAATTCAACCCGTTCAAAACCCAAATCTTCCAAAAAATCCATCAAAAAATCCTGCGAAATCTTTTCAGATATACTTAAAGATATTATACTCTTCTCAAATAATTGTTGGGATACAATTTTTTCGCAAAGTGCATCGGGGTATGATACAATAATAGCCTTACTATGCACATTTGATGAAAGCTCCGGTAATGCAGTTAAAGTTTCTGTTCGCTGAACAATCGCGTCAGGAAGAACTTGCCTGAATTGAACAGATCGCTTGTATGAGGATGGGAAGAAGTAGATCGGGAAACTTGGTAGAAGCACAGAAAGATCTGTGTATAGAAAAGCAGCCTCCTCTTTATCGTTCATAATAATGAGGTAAGGCCGTGAAACAAACCCCATGCTGGCTGCAATTATAATGGCATGAGCCGAACCAGAAAGCCCTTTTACCCTAATCCTTTTTTTTTCTGAAGTTTCAAGTAAGGAGAAAAGGGCTTTACTCGATACCTCATTAGAATATTTCGATATTATTTCAGAGAGAAGGGAATGGGACTCCATAAATTCGCATTTCAATTTTTTCAGGGATTGCAAAGTTAGAACGAAAAGTGAAAAAAGAACCAGAAAAAAAATATCTATTTATTTATGTTATTTCTTTTATTTTTATTAAAATACAGAAATTCAAAAGCATATGTATATATTGTTTCTAAAGAATTTAAAAAAAACAGCAAGCCAAGGATAATTTTTTAAATTGATTTTTACATTTGTGAGTAATATTAATAAGTAATTCCCAGAAGAAATTTATTGAATATCCATGGTAGAGGAAATTAAAAAATATGTTGATTTAGAGAGAGTGATTTATTCAAAAAATCCTAGACTGCTTAAAATACTACCCCGTTTTTTGATTCGATACCTTAAGAGAGTGATTCACGAAGATGAGATTAACAAAGCCCTTAACGATTTTGGTCATAAGCAGGATATTGAGTTTCTTGAGGAGGCTTTTCGGATGCTAAACGTATCTTATACCGTAGAAGGATTAAACGAAATAGAGCAAAACAAAAGATACTTTTTTGCATCCAATCATCCTCTGGGAGGTCTTGATGGTATGATCCTAATTCATGCAATAAGCAAACAATTCAAGTCAGTGAAAGTACCTTCTAACGATTTGCTAATGAACATTAAGCAGTTAGAAAGTTTTTTTATTCCAGTTAACAAGCATGGAAGTCAATTGAAAGAAAATGCTCTGATAATGGATCAAGTATACTCTTCGGATCTACAAATGCTTAGTTTTCCGGCAGGTCTTTGCTCAAGAAAAAAAGGTGGAAAGATTGAGGATTTAGAGTGGAAAAAAAATTTTATCAAAAAAGTCATCGTTCATAAAAGGTTTATTGTACCTGTATATTTTAAAGGGAAAAATTCAAATTTTTTCTACAATTTAGCCCGTTTAAGGACTTTACTTGGCATTAAAATTAACATTGAGATGCTATACCTTGTTGACGAGATGTTTAAACAGATGGGCAATAATTTTGTTGTAAAAATCGGAAGGCCAATTTCCTACGAAACGTTCGACTCGTCACGTACCCCTCAAGGTTGGGCAAATTGGGTTAAGAATAAAGTTTATGAGCTAGGTTAGGAAATAAGATGGTTGATCGCTATAATTATTAAAGTTGAAAAATTGTTAAAATCAAACCGAATGGAACAAATAATTGAACCGGTTGACAAAACTCTTCTTGAAGAAGAGCTTACTCCAAATAAGTTTATTAGAGAAACAAATAACGGAGGAAATTTGCTCTATATCATTACAGCACAAGACTCTCCGAACCTTATGCTCGAAATAGGACGCTTGCGCGAATTAACTTTTCGATCTGCAGGTGGGGGTACTGGGAAAAGTACTGATATCGATAAATACGATACATCGGAAAATCCATACAAACAGTTAATTGTTTGGGACCCCAAGGACAAAGAGATTCTTGGAGGATACCGTTATCATACAGTTGATTCCAGTAAGGGGAACGAGTTGAATCTCTCAACAACAGCACTTTTTAATTTTTCACCAAAGTTTATCAATGAATATTTGCCATTTCTTATTGAGTTAGGACGCTCCTTTGTTCAGCCTCGATATCAATCTTCCCAGCGTAGAGAAAAAGGACTCTACGCTCTAGACAATCTTTGGGATGGTCTTGGAGCCCTTGTTATTTCTAATCCCGGTGTCAAGTATTTCTTCGGAAAGGTAACCATGTATCGGAGTTACAACCAGAAAGCAAGAAACATGCTTCTCTACTTCATGGAAAAGTACTTTTCGGATTATGAAAAGTTGGTTACCACAAAAGAACCTATGCCCATTGAGATAAATCGAAAAGAGATGTCTGACATTTTTAAAGGAAAGGATTATAAAGAGGATTATAAAATTTTATCAAAAGAAATCAGAGAGTTGGGCGAAAATATTCCTCCATTAATCAACTCTTATATGAACATTAGCCCATCCATGAAGATGTTTGGCACTGTTATTAATCCATACTTCGGTGGTGTTGAGGAGACAGGTATTATGATTACAATTTCTGATATATACCAGAATAAAGTGGATCGGCATATCTTATCATTTATTAAAAGAAAGATCCATTTTAGGCGCTAAAAATATATTGCAACAAAAAAATAGCCTTTGATTTTTAAGATCAAAGGCTATCTTTTTTGTAATAAGGAAAATGAAACTATTCTTCTTTCATCTCTTCATCAAATTTCTTGCGAAATTTTTCCATGTCACTACCAATTCTATTGTAACTTTCACATTGTGATTGCTGTTTAGAAAACTCTTTTTCTTGCTCAAGGTAATTTAAAAGCTCCTTGCCTTTCAGAATCCCCGAATTTCTTATTCTACTCATATTTGTAAAATATAGGTTCATGTTTAGGCATGCTTTTTCTATGTTTACCGATTTGTAGAAATAAATATCTACTAGATTAATCAAGGATTCTAAGCGCATGATCAGGTGTTTACGCGAATCTATCCCTTCGGGAATGCTGCTAACCACAATTTCATATTTCTGGGCAGCATCTTGAAAGTTATTCTTTTTAACATCGTTTTCAGCAGCGCTAAAACTAAGTTCTGCTGCTTTAATGGCTCTTTTATCTTGCGAAAAGATTTTCATCGGAGCAATAAGAAATATAGCCACAAGTATTATCATCACTTTTTTCATAGTAGAATGAGTTTGTTGATTGATTAAGTAAAGTTAGACTATTTTTAAAACAATTTCAATGCCATTTTTGCAGGTATTTTTTTTTGAAGAAAACAAATGCATCAACCCTCGATTTTCATTTAAAAAATATGTTTATCAAAGATATAATAAAAGGCTATACATGTATAATAAAGTTAGGGAAGGATTAAAAAGACTTTAAGTTTAGCCCATACTTTTTTTTTTGTAAAAAGAGTTATACCTTTGCGCCCGCGTTTTTTTCAAATAAATATTGATAAAAACGAATAAATAGAAATAAAATATTTTGGTTTTCAATAATTAAAGAATACCTTTGCAAGCCTTTTTGAGAGAATTTTTCAATTAAAATTAAGTTTATATATGCCTACTATTCAGCAACTAGTAAGAAAAGGGAGGACTAAGCTTATCGATAAAAGCAAGGCGCCTGCGCTCGATGCTTGTCCCCAACGAAGAGGAGTATGTGTACGTGTGTACACCACTACACCTAAAAAGCCAAATTCGGCTATGAGAAAAGTTGCCAGGGTTAGGCTTACCAATGGTAAGGAAGTTAATGCCTACATTCCTGGTGAAGGTCACAATCTACAGGAGCACTCCATAGTGCTAATAAGAGGAGGTAGAGTAAAAGACTTGCCCGGTGTTCGCTATCACCTAATTCGTGGTACCCTGGACGCATCTGGAGTTGAAGGTCGTAATCAGCGCCGTTCCAAGTATGGAACAAAACGACCCAAGAAAAAAAGTTAATTAACGATTAATGAGTTATTAAAAAATGAGAAAAGCTAGACCAAAGAAGAGGATACTTCTTCCAGACCCCAAATTTCACGATGTGTTAGTTACTCGCTTTGTGAATAACTTAATGTTGCAGGGGAAGAAGAGTATCGCATTCAACATCTTTTACGATGCCCTTGATATTGTTGGCAATAAGATGAAGGATGCAGAGAAGAGCCCTCTCGAGATATGGAAGAAGGCTTTGGAAAATATTACCCCCCAGGTTGAGGTGAAAAGCCGCAGAGTGGGTGGAGCAACATTTCAGGTACCTATGGAGGTGCGCCCCGATCGCAAAATTTCTTTATCCATGAAGAACATGATTCTGTTCTCTCGCAAACGTTCAGGAAAAGGGATGAGCGATAAGTTGGCCGCTGAAATTATGGCAGCCTATAACGAAGAAGGTGCTGCTTTTAAACGTAAAGAGGATATGCACCGCATGGCCGAAGCCAACAAAGCATTCGCACATTTCAGGTTCTAAACATACCTTATTATATATTAGGATTTTTTTAATGAGCAGAGATTTAAAATTTACCCGAAATATAGGGATTATGGCCCACATAGATGCCGGTAAAACAACTACTACCGAGCGGATACTTTATTATACGGGTAAAACTCATAGGATTGGTGAGGTGCACGATGGAGCTGCAACCATGGACTGGATGGTCCAGGAGCAGGAGAGGGGGATTACCATTACTTCTGCTGCCACAACAACATTTTGGAATTACAATAACCAACAATACCAAATAAACATAATCGATACCCCTGGCCATGTTGATTTTACTGTTGAAGTAGAGCGATCACTTAGGGTTCTTGATGGAACTGTCGCAGTTTTTTGCGCTGTAGGTGGAGTAGAGCCCCAAAGTGAAACCGTGTGGAGACAAGCCGACAAGTATCGTGTACCCAAATTAGCATTTGTAAATAAAATGGATAGGCCAGGAGCCGATTTCTTTTCTGTCGTTTCACAGATTAAGGATAAACTTGGCGCAAGACCTATTCCAATTCAAATACCCATTGGATCTGAAGACAATTTCATTGGACTTGTAGATCTAATTGAGAACAAAGCGGTAGTGTGGTTCGATGACCCAAAGTCACAGGTAACCCAGTACCGTATTGAAGATGTACCAGTTTCGATGGTAGACGAGGTTAATGAATGGCGCGAGAAACTTATAGAAGCTGTAGCTGAATACAACGATGATTTGCTCGAGCGTTTTTTCGATAACCCCGATGCCATTACTAAAGATGAAATTCTTGAAACAATCCGCAAGGCGACCATTAACATGTCTATTGTTCCGGTTCTTTGTGGAGCTGCTTTTAAGAATAAAGGGATTCAGCGATTACTTGATGCCGTGACCACCTTCTTGCCTAGTCCCCTTGACATAGGTGCTGTAAACGGTGTTCATCCATCCTCTGGAAAGGAAATTTCCCGAAACCCCGATTCTAACGAACCTTTTTGTGGGCTCGCATTCAAAATAGCAACCGACCCATTTGTGGGAAGGCTTGCTTTTATTCGGGTTTACTCAGGCAAATTACCTAGTGGTAGTTACATATTCAACTCACGCAGTAGTAAAAAGGAGCGTATCAGCCGACTTTACCAAATGCACGCCAATAAGCAAAATGCCATTGAGATTTGTGAGGCTGGCGATATCTGTGCAGCAGTTGGATTTAAAGACCTACGTACAGGGGATACCTTATGCGAGGAGAAGCATCAAATTGCGTTGGAATCCATGACCTTCCCCGAACCTGTTATAGGTTTGGCTGTTGAACCTAAAACTCAGCAGGATTTAGATAAGCTTGGGGTTGCACTCAGTAAGCTTGCCGAAGAGGATCCTACTTTTCAGGTTCACACTGATGAGGAAAGTGCCCAAACCGTTATATCTGGTATGGGAGAACTTCACCTAGAAATTATTGTGGATAGATTGAGGAGAGAGTTTAAGGTTGATATCAACCAGGGAGCTCCTCAAGTAGCCTATAAAGAGGCTATTACTAAAATCATTGAGCATCGCGAGGTGTTCAAGAAGCAAACAGGTGGTAGAGGTAAGTTTGCCGACATTATCTTTGAAATTGGCCCAGCTGATGAAGGTTTCACTGGTCTTCAGTTTATTGATAAGGTTAAGGGAGGAAACATCCCCAAGGAGTATATTCCTTCGGTTGAAAAAGGATTTAGCCTGTCCATGAAAAATGGAGTTTTAGCAGGTTATGCCTTGCCCAGCATGAAGGTAACCCTTTTGGATGGATCTTACCATGCGGTTGACTCCGATTCTCTATCATTCGAAATTGCGGCACGTCAAGCGTTTCGTCATGCCTGCCCCAAGGCTTCACCCATTCTACTTGAACCCATCATGGCCGTTGAGGTGGTTACACCCGAAGAGTATATGGGCGATGTGATTGGAGATTTTAATAAGCGTAGGGGACAAATTACAGGGATGGAATCGAAGGGCAGTGCCCGTGTAATAAAAGCTAAGGTTCCGCTATCCGAACAGTTTGGATACGTTACCGTACTACGAACACTCACCTCCGGAAGAGCTACCTCAACAATG
>Ga0334882_1001062_pt1 | contig 35529 bp, 20 predicted proteins | sample GraSluR1_MG_5_FD_207226 | JGI IMG/M metagenome (GOLD analysis project Ga0334882, IMG submission 207226) | Sludge microbial communities from methane-producing bioreactor in Wageningen University, Netherlands - Granular Sludge_15_04-R1 | ecosystem: Engineered > Bioreactor > Anaerobic >... | reverse complement strand
GCGGCAGAGCCGCCGCGAGGCACGGGGATCGGGGGGGGCAACCCTTCCGAACCGCCTTGCGAACCGCATCCGTCGGGCGGCGGGGCCGCCTGCGGCGCTCCGCTGGCCTCCGCCAGATTCCAACCCTCCGGAGCCCCCAAGCGCTTCTGGCGGCTCGTGACCTCGCCACGCCAGCGCTTGCGGGCCGGACAAACAGCCAAAAAGAACTTGCTGACCCACCCGCCCGCCCGTATATTCATCGCGTAGGTTGAACCTACAAGAAAGGGGCCAGCTTTGAAAATGGAAATCACGAGCATGTCCACGAAGGGGCAGATTGTTATCCCGCGCGACCTCCGCAAAATGCTGGGCCTGGTCTCGGGCAGCAAATTTGAAATCCTCACGGATGGCAAACGAATCTTGTTGCGCCTGCTGCGTCCCTCCGAGGTGAAGGGATTTCAGCGGTTGATTCGGGCGGACGAGGCGGCAACGAAGAAGGCGAAGAAGGGGGCAGGAAAATGAAATACTTCATCTATGCGCGGAAGAGCACGGACGACGAGGAGCGGCAAATCCTCTCGATTGATGCGCAGTTGGACGAATTGCGCATGCTGGCGGCGCGGGAGAAATTGGAAGTTGTCCGCGAGTATATCGAATCGCAGACGGCGAAGAAGCCGGGCCGACCGATCTTCAATGAAATGCTCAAGGCGATCAAACGGGGCGAGGCGCAAGCGATTCTGGCTTGGCATCCCGACCGATTGGCGCGGAATTCGGTGGACGGCGGGCGCTTGATCTACGACCTCGACACGGGACAGCTCGCCACCTTGAAGTTTCCCACGACTTGGTTTGAGAACACGCCGCAAGGCAAATTCATGCTTTCCATCGCGTTCGGCCAGTCGAAATACTATGTGGACAGCCTCTCGGAAAACATCAAGCGCGGCCTCCGCAAGAAACTCCGCGAGGGCATTTATCCGAACAAACCGCCCATCGGGTATTTGAACGACCCCAAAACGCGGGCGGTTTATATCGACCCCGAGCGCGGGCCGCTGGTGCGCAGGATGTTCGAGGAGTACGCCACGGGACGCTATACGGCGGCGGCGCTGCTGGACCTGGTGACGGCTTGGGGGTTGCGGTCCTTCAACGGGCTGACCCTTCCGCTGAGCAAGATGCTCTGGACGCTGGACCATATTTTCTACACGGGCGTTTTCCGTTTCAGCGGCGAGGTATACGAGGGCAAGCACCCGCCGTTGATTTCGCGCGAATTGTTCGAGCGGGTTCAGGCGGTCCGCAAGAAAGCGGGCCGGGGCCGCTACGCCAAACACAGCCGCTTTCCCCTCCGCGCGACGGCGCATTGCCATCATTGCGGCTGCCAGTTCACCGCCGAACTGAAAAAGGGGCACGAGTATTACCGCTGCGGGAAGCGGCGCGGCCCCTGCGATTCCAAGACGATCCGCGAAGAGGCTTTCGCGCAGGCTATCCGCACGGGGATGCGCATGGCCTCGCTGCGGGACGATTTTACGGAAAAGATGCTGGCCGAGGCGGAAAGGGAGAAGGTGGCCGACCGCGCGAAGCAAGCGGCCCTGGTCGAGCAGCAGAAAGCGCGGCTATCCGAGCTTGGCACTCTCTTGGATCGGCTTTTGGATGTGTTCCTTGCGGGCGACATCGAGCGGGAGGAATTCACCGCCCGCAAGGAAAGATATATTCAGGAGAAAGTGGCGCTGGCCGATGAGGTCGCAAAATTCGAGACGAAAAACGCGAGTCGGTTAGAACCTGTGATCGACTTTCTAAGGGCGTCGCGTCAGGCGAAATACGACGCGCAAACGGAGAATTCCGAGGATTTGCGGAATTTCTGCAAAAAAGTCGGTTGGAACCTTGTGTTTGCGGGTTGGAATCTGGCGGAGGCCAGCGGAGCGCCGCAGGCGGCCCCGCCGCCCGACGGATGCGGTTCGCAAGGCGGTTCGGAAGGGTTGCCCCCCCCGATCCCCGTGCCTCGCGGCGGCTCTGCCGCACGCTCCCTCCTTGCGGCGGGCAGGCAGGCCTGCCCGAATCCCCCCCAAAACGGCCCCTTTTCGTGCGTCGCAGATCCCGAGGCCCCGTTTGTCCCGATCCTGCCGCAAGATGTCGCCGCGTACCTCCCCGCCGCAAAAATCTTTCGCTCGCTCGGCTCGAAAACGGACCCGATCCTCCACATTCAGTTCACGCGTTTGTGGGGAATCGTCGCCCGAAATCGGGGCGCAAAAAAATGGCGGAGAGGGAGGGATTCGAACCCTCGGTACCCTTTTGAGGTACACACGCTTTCCAAGCGGGCGCGATCGGCCACTCCGCCACCTCTCCGCAAATCGCCCTGTCAAACTGGTACCGGAGAAGGGACTTGAACCCATACGCCCGTGAAGGCGCCAGATTTTGAGTCTGGTGCGTCTGCCATTCCGCCACTCCGGCATGAATGATGGCATTGGAACCCTATCCGCCCAAGGGGGGGCTTGCAAGTCGTTTTTCGGACCGTTGTTCGGGCCGCTATGATTCGGGATGGCGCTGGCGGACGGCTTCGTAGAGGAGGATGGTGGCGGCGGCGGCGACATTGAGGGAGTCGGCCTGGCCGAGCATGGGGATCCGGACCTGTTCGTCGGCCTGGCTCATCCAGGCATCGCTGAGGCCATACTGTTCGGCGCCGAGGATGATGGCGATGGGCCCGGTCATCTGGATGTCGGAGTAGCGTTGGGTGGCATGGGGGCTGGCGGCGATGGACCGGATGCCGCGCTGGTGGAGCCACGCGATGGTTTCCGGGGTGGTGGCCTCGGCGACGGGCACGCTGAAGAGGGTGCCGATGCTGGCGCGAACCACATTGGGATTATGAAGATCGGTGCAGCGGTCGCAGACGATGAGGGCATGGGCTCCGGCGGCATCGGCAGTGCGGAGCATGGTGCCCAGGTTGCCGGGTTTTTCAATGCGTTCGCAGATGACAAGGAATGGATCGGGGGGCAGGTCGAGATCGGCCAATGTCCGCCGGGTTTGCGGGCAGAGGGCCAGCAGTCCTTCGGGTCGGTCGCGGTAGGCGATCTTCAGGAACACCGGCTCGGAGCATTCCAGGACCGGAGTCCCGGCCTGCTGGCAGCGCTCGACTAGGGCGGGTTCGTTATGGCCTTGGTAGAGGGCCGGGCAGATATACAGCCGGGTTACGGGCACGTGATTATCGAGGGCGCGCTTGACTTCGCGATAGCCCTCGACAATGAACAGCCCGGATTCGTCCCGGTGGGACCGCTGGCGGAGTTTGACCACCTGCTTAATGCCGGGGTTCTGGAGGCTGGTGATGGGCGGAGGCATGGGGGGGGAGGGGGGGGGCAGAGGTCGGTGGTCAGTGGTCGGTTTCAGAGTTTGAGGCATGGATTGGATCGGAGGGATGGGGCGATCTGTTCTCTGACTTCTGACCTCTGACCTCTATTAGGGTTCGTGTCATGACTTCCAGGATTTCTTGCGGGGGGAGAGCCCGATGAGATCGGTGGCGCGGGCGAGGCCGTAGAGGAAATAGAGAACGACGAGGCGGAGAAAGAGGGCGGGGGATTTGGCGCGATCGGCGATGAGGGCGGCGGGCAGGGCGACGACGAACACCAAGGGGGCGAGCAGGAGGAAGGCCATGGGGGTCCAGACCAAGCCCGAGACGATGCCGGTGATGGCCAGGGCCAAGGCGATGAGGAAGGCGAAGGAATACAGGATGGCGTTGGCGCCGGAGGTTCCGCGAGCGTTTCTGAGGATGGTGCCATAGGCCTTGCGGTTGGCGTGCCAGAGCTGCTGACGGAAGTAGTCGGAAAGGGTGGCGGGTTCTCCCAAATGGGTGACCCGCAGGGTCGGGAGGGCCATGACCTTGGCCCCGGCGCGGGAGGCCCGGAAGGCGAAATCGGTGTCTTCGCCGGTAATGAGCGATTCGTCGAAGGCGGGAACCCGCTCGAGCAGCGCTCGGTTGAAGAGCATGTTGCGGGTGGTGATGAGGCGGAAGGCTCCGGACGCAACGGGAGCGGGTTGGTGATCGTGGACTCCGGAGTGTTTATGCTGCCAGTGGGCGTGCCAGGTGCGCTGGATCCAGTTGCCGGTTTCGGGCGGGTACACCGGATTGCCGAGCATGACGGGGGCGGATGTTTCCAGCCAGGGCAAGGCGTGCTGGAACCAATCGCGGTCGGGGATGCAGTCGGCATCGAGAAAGGCCAGGGCGGTGCCGCGGGCGGACTGCAGGGCGCGGTTTCGGCATTGGGGGATGGAGGCCCCGGGCATGACGATGCATTCTTCAAAACCGGCGGCACGGGCGACGGCCACGGAGTCGTCTCGGCTGCCGCCATCGACCAGGATGGTTTCGATGCGCCAGCCTTCGGGCAGGTGCAGCTTGTCGAGGGCCGCCTTCAGGCCCGGCAGGTGGCGTTCCTCATTGAGGGACACCACCATCACGGAGAGAACATGCTGTTCGGTGGAGGTCACGGTTTGGGGGGAATATGGCTGGCGGCCCATTGGGTCTGGGCGGCCATGCCGAGAAGGATTTGGACATCTTTTTCGGTGAGCGTGCCGCGGGAGAGGATGCGGCGGATGCCGAGCATCATGTGGTCGGCGGTGTCCGGGGTCATGAACCCGATGTCGAGCAAGGCGCGCCGCCATTTGGCGAACATGGCCTCGCGCATGGAGGAGGGGCATTCGGCCGATCGCTCCTGGGGGGGCTCGAAGACTTCCGCGGCGACGAACAACTCATAGGCGCAGACCATGACGGCCATGGCGAGGTTCAGGGACTTGTAGGCCTCGGAGGAGGGGATGCGAATGAATTGTGTGCAGAGGGCGAGGTCGTCCAGGGAGAGACCGTTGTCTTCGGAACCGAACAGAATGGCGACGGGGGAGTCGAGCGCGGCCTCCAGGAGGCGCGGGGCCCATTTGCGCGGGGTTTGGGCGTGGTCGCGGTAGAGTCCGCCGCGGTTGGAGGTGCCGGCCACGAGGCCGCAATCGGCGACCGCCTCGGCGGTTGTGGAATAGACCGTGCGGTTGGCCAGGATGTCGCCGGCATGGCAGGCCATGGTGGCGGCCTCCAGCAAGTTCATTTCGGGGCGCGGGTTGACCAGGGCCAGTTGGGAGAGCCCCATGTTCATCATGGCGCGGCAGGCCGAGCCGACATTTCCCCCGTAGATGGGGTTCACGAGCACGATTCGGATGTTGTCCAAGACGGGCATTTGGCGCGGGATCATAGCGAAAGGGCGGGAGAAGACCAATTTCAATGTGAATATCAATATGAATATCCAATATCCAATATTCAATCATCAACCACGGACATGCCACGCGGGCCGGCGTGGTTTTACGGATTGTACGGATCTGAGGCCACAGAGGCCATCTGGATCAGGACGTTTGATTCATTTTTGTCTGCTTTGCGTGCCGAAATGATCCGGATGACGCTGTCGCTCGCGCGATAGCAGTGGCAGACGATCATGACCCGCAACCGACAACACATTCCCCGCATCAAAAAGCGATCCACGTCGGATGAATGATCCGGATCGAAAAAACGAATTGCATTCTCATCAAGAAATACGGTTTGAGCCTCATCGAAAGACACACTGTGTTTGCGCCTGTCCGCCTGGGTGGAACATGCGAAAGGAATTCTGGAGGGTCGGGCACCGTGCCGACCGGGGTCGGAACGGAGCGGCCGCTTCCAGCAGCTGAGAATCGTGCGAGATGGGGAAGGGGTGGCCCACGGATGGCTTCGCCGGCCCACGGATGAACAGCCTTCGAACCAAGCAGGAAAACAGGGAACACAGGAAAACGGGACCGTCAAAGAATCTGTCGCGGAGAGAATCTTGCAGTGGGGGCGGGGAATAGGTAAAGATGGGCATGGTGCGTGATGGCCCGGAATGGGCAGAGAAAAGCGAGAGGGTGCACATGAGGATGAAAGCAGTAGTCTGGGCGGTGGTCTTGGTGGTCGGTCTGGGTTGGAGCGCGGCGGTCCGGGGCGAGGCGGTGCGGGGTGATATCAACTCGTGGTCATCCGCGTCGTGGATGAACACCAATCGTGGATATGTGGGGGACACCTATTGGTCGGTGACGCAAACCAGCACGACTACGCGGGCCGGGTCGCGGTTCAAGTTCGACCAAAGCGGCGACTGGGCGAACCAGTGGGGGACCGGCCCGGGGTATATCAATGCGACGCCGAACGCAACGGTCGGACAGGCGCGCAAGAATGTGGAGGGCAACAGTCCGGACCACCTGCTTTTCGACGAATCCAGCGGAATGAAATACACGTTCCGCCTGGCGGGGCTGAACCACTGGTATGACCGCCAGTACAGCATTCAGGCGACAACAAATTTCCCGATATCCATAACGGGTGTATCGGACAACAGCGACGGGGTGGGGACCGACCCGGTGACGGTGACGGCGACCTTGAGCGCGGCGCCCAGCGGCGAACGGGTCTATGTGCGCTATACCACCAATGCGTTTTCGTCCTGGTCCCAGATTGCCACGGCGGTGGTGAACAGCACCACGGCCACCATCCAGATTCCGGGCCAACCGTCGGGCACGACCGTCAAATACTATGTGTTGACGAGCACCATGCCCACGAATGTGCTCAAAGCCGATTACGACCTGTGCACCCTGCGGGCGAACAACACCGCCAGCGGGACCAACTATGCCTACCTGGTGGGCGATCCGCTGCCGGTTTTCGGCGAGTGCTGGCACAATCCGGCGGAAGCGGTGCAGGGAACGGATCCGGCGGTGCCGATGCGCAACCCGGCGAATCCCGCGGCGGGGGCCAGCGTGTATGTCTATGCCGGCAACTGGCAGGCGGACAGCGGCGGGGCGAACATGACCAATGGCATCGTGTACTACCGCAAGGGCGCCAGCGGGGGGTGGAGTTCCATCGGCATGTCCTTCAACAACGAAGTGCGCAATTTCGAAGACACGGGCTGGGTGAAGAACTGGATTGCGGGGCTTCCGACGGACACGTACCTGGAGGATGATGTGCTGCAGTACGTCTTCCAGATCGGCTATGACAACCGCGACACCACGTTCATGGGGACGACCGACCAGACCGGCACCGAGTTGTATGCGAGCCTGGCGGCGGCGCAGGCCTCCCCGTATGCCGTCACTTTCGGGGCCGCGCCGGCGCCGGTGTTCGGCAATTGCTGGCATTTTCCGACGAACGAAGAGCCCGCCGGCGTGACGATGCGGAATCCCGCCGATCCGACCCCCGGCAAGGATACCTACATCTATGTGGGCAACTACCAGGGCGACGCCGACATGACCGGCGGCTGGGTGGTTTACAAGGAAGCAGGCGCGGGTTCGTGGTCGTCGAACAACCTCACGCATGATTCGACCGTGGGTGACAACGCCTATTGGAAGGCGGCGATTCCGTCGAACGCGGTGGCGCTGGGGCAGACGCTGGAGTACTACATCCGGGTGGATTACGACAACGGGGGCGCCGACCGGACCTGGCTCGGCACCTCGACGCAGGAAGACAACGTGAAGTACGAAACTGCCGGAGAAGCGGCGGCGTCCCCCTTCGAGGCGACGAGCACGTCGGATTTGGGCAACGCCTGGCACGCGCCGGCGAATGCGGAGCCTGTCGGCGCGTACATGCGCAATCCGCGTCATCCCTTCGCCGACCAGTCGGTGACGATCTACAACGGCAACCAGTTTGCGGGAGAGGGCGTCATCGGCGACCAGAGCGGCGGCACGGTGCACTACCGGCTGCAGGGCGCGGGGGGCTGGAGCAGCGCGGCCATGTCCTACGATTCCGCCGCGGGCAACAACAAGTACTGGCGGGGCGCCATCCCGGCGGGTGCTTTCAGCGAAAACGAGACGGTGGAATACGTGCTGGCGGTGACCTACACGGACCGCGACACGACCTATTTGGGGCGGGCGGACGACGGGGTGACCAGCGAATCGTTCGCCTCGCTGTCCGCCGCGCAGGCCAAGCCGTTCGACTTCACCTATGGCGACGGGGATCCGGGGGCGGAGCCGGGCTTTGTCTGGCACGGGGGCAATGCCGTCAAGCTGGCGGGCGACACCGTTCAGATCTGGGTCAAGGTGGGCTACAAGGACGGGGACACCACCTGGGCGGACCACGCCGAAGTGCGCTACAAGGTGGATGTGGCAGGCCCGATGTCCCGCACCAAACAGGGCGTACGCGCTCTGCCCGGCATCCGTGCGGCAGATCCCACGCTGACGGAAACCGCCGCCATGGTCTTCAGCCATGAGGAGCAGGACGGCGGCGAATATGGCAACGCCATGTGGTGGGTGGCGACCATCACCGAGCCCGATCTGGCCAGTTCGCCCGATGCGGTGCTCAAATACCAGATTGCGGCGTGGAATTCGGTCGCCAACGGCGGCAATGACGTGGTGCGCCTCGCGGAATACCGGTCCGACGGTCCCAACGACCAGGTGTTTGAATACCGCATGCAGAGCGAGGGCGCCAATGCGCTAACCGTCAATGGCGTGAACGCCGACTATACGACCACCAAGTTCTTTATCGACGAAGGGCTGGGCGAAACGGCCTCCATCCGGGCGGTGTATTCGCCGCCGTCCGGCGCGACTGATGTGCAGATTTTCTCCAATGTGGGACGGCGCGACTACTGGGACGCCGATCTTGACGCCAACGGCGTGCCCGACAGCATCCGGCCACCGAGCGGCGACCTGGTGACGACGGCAACCGAGGGATACTACGCGGCCTGGAACATGACCTGGGATGCCGGCGAAGGCGCATATGTCTGGGAGGCGGATATCGGCGAGTGCGGCGCGTACCGGTTGACGGCTCGCTACAAAATCGACGGCAATCCCTCCTGGCGCTACTATTCCGAAACCGGCAGCGGCATCCGCGACCACGCCATTGTGATTTCGCCAAGGAAGGTCCTCCAGCAGACCATCTACGAATTGAACACCCTGAGCACGAAGGCCACCGCCGCCACGGAAAACGGCCGTTCGACGTTTGCCGACCTGATCGGCACCAGCGAAGGCAACCAGGGCACGTTCGACGAATTCGGCATCGAGTATCTCAACAAGATTCAGGCGAACTGCCTGTGGTTCCAGCCGATCCACACGTCTTCGGAGTACGGCCTGGCGCCCGGCGGCGAGCCGGGCAGCCCCTATTCCGCCAAGGACTATTTCGCGGTGGGCAAGTGGTTCGGGCGCGACACGACGACGGCCGGCGCGCTGGCGGAGTTCCAGGATTTCGTCGCGGCGTGCGATGTCGGCAAGGCGTCGCACATGTCCACGACCTATGTCGGCACCATCAACATCATGCTCGACGGGGTGTTCAACCACACGAGCTGGGATGCGGTATTTGGCGAGATGGGCGAGCGGATGGGGATCGTGCCCGAGGGACAGGGGGCGTCGACCTCCATTGGCAGCCTGCGGCCGGGATGGTTCGCGAACTACTCCGACTACGGGGCCCCGGCCACGTTCTACAACGGGCCGGCGGGGGGGCAGCACGACATCGCCAGCGCCCCCGATCGCGGCGACTTCGGCAAGTGGCTCGATACGGCCGAGCTGTTCTTCGGCCACTACGCCGCGCTGGTCCGGCACAACCCCGACAACAACGGGGATTACCTCAACGAAGAGGACTGGTACGACTACGACTCCATGACGGAACATACGGAAGAGCTCTGGGACTACATGGGCGCCTATGTCGAATTCTGGCTGGAGAAGACCGGGCACGACCTGGTCAACCGGCCCGGCGTGACGGACGAAAACGGCATCTACCTGGACGACTATGGCATCGACGGGCTGCGTTGCGATTTCGCCCAGGGCCTGCCGCCGCAGTTCTGGGAGTACGCGGTCAACCGGGCGCGGGCCAGCAAGTGGAACTTCATGTTCATGGCCGAGTCGCTCGACGGCGGCGTCGTCAGCTACCGGTCGAACCGGCATTTCGACATCCTCAACGAAAGCTTTGTCTTCCAGATCGTCGGCGCCGGAAGCCCCGGCCAGATCAAGGATGCCATCGAATCGCGGCGGAGCCTCTACTCCGGCAGCGCGGTGCTGTTGAACCTGACCAGCCATGACGAAGTGATGCCCTACAACGACCCATGGGTGACGGCTTCGCGCTACGCCATGGTGTCGTCCGTGATGGGTCTGCCGATGGTGTTCTACGGCCAGGAGCAGGGTATCGTGCCGTGCACGGCCGACAAGTCCGGGAAGTCTCCTGGTGATTCGGTGCCGGGCGACCGGTTCAACGGCTTCGCCTCGTTCGAGCTGAACATGGGCAAATGGGTCCCGCACTTCAAGGAATGGAACAAGCTGCTGATCTGGGACACCCCTCCCAGCGATGACTGGTCGCGGCCGATGGCGCAGTGGTATGGCCGGCTCAACTGGGCGCGCCTGAACAGCCCCGCCCTGCAGAGCCCCAACCAGTATTTCCTGGGCCGGAAGCACGAAGGCACCTATGACAACGGCAAGATCTTCGCGGTGGCGAAATACGAGGAGCCCGGCGCGGTGGCGGCGGGCAAGGATGCGGTCTTGGCCTTCTCTCTGTTCGTCAACGAGGGCGCGGGGGGGCATGACGGTGCCAACGACACCTATGATCTGGCGCCCTGCTGGGATCTGCTGGGCTTGGAGAACAGCGCCGACGTGTTCTACAACGTGCGCAACCTTGCCGCCAGCGATGCGACGGCCTGGGTCTGGGAGACGCCGAAGAGCGGCGCGGAACTTCACAGCGACGGCCTCTGGGTCAGCTTCGACTCCGACCAGGGCGGACGGGACATCTATGACGATGGCGCCATTGTGCAGTACCTGAAAATCGAAGAAGTCCCGGCGCCGGGAGCGGAGGCCACATCCGAATCGCCGGTGCCGGTGCCCTACGCCTGGCTGGATGTCCACTACCCCGGCGAGCACAGCGCGCAGGATTATGAAGACCTGGCCATGCAGGTGGCGGCCAACGGCGTGATGACCGTCTGGCAGGCATTTGTCGCCAACCTCGATCCGACCGAGCCTGACGTCGTATTCCTGATGGATGGAGTGCAAAGCGACGGCGTGGCCGCCATCACCGTTCCCGTGCAGCCTGATCGTGTCTACCGGATTCAATACCTGGATGGATCACTGGCCGACATGCCCCAGGTCTGGAATGCGTTCCTGGCTAATGGAGTGTGGACGAACGTCGAGCCGTACGCCAGCGAGCACGTATTCTTCGACAATGGCTCGATCACGAACAGCGGTTCGGCTGTGCAGACCCAGCGCAGCTACCGCGTCTGGGTGGGGTTGCCGGCGGATTGAAGCTTGGGCCGCGGGATTTGGGTCAACGTCCAATATCCAATATCCAATATCCAATGATCAAGTGGGCCGGCGTGGTGACACCGATGGACACGGATTTGGGACAGGAAAGGGTTTCTGTGGGGCGGCCTCCGTGCCGACCGGGATCGGTTGTAGCTGCGCCCGCTGGGCGCGGCGGGTTGGGGAGGGGGCACCGCGCTCGGCGAGCGCAGCTACAGGGGCCTGGCGGTGATGCTTGGTGGGCTTTGATGGGCCTCTGGACCGCGCTGGATGGGAATAGCCGGCGCGCAGCGGAGCGGCGCGCCACGAGTGGCGGCACTGCCGACCTGATTCACCCACGACGTAAAGTCGTGGGGGTCTGCGTCGGATCCCCTGGTGTTGGCGATCTGATTCACCCACGACGTTAAGTCGTGGGGGTCTGGGGCTGCGTCGGGATTGACATCGGAAAGCCGGGGGTGGAGTATGCATCGCTGTTTTATTACTCGATCAGCAGGAATCAAATGGACATGAAGTCATTCTCTTTGTTGGAACGCATTGAATCGCGGGAGGCCCGGTTGGCGGTGATTGGCCTGGGGTATGTCGGCTTGCCGCTCGCGGTTGAATTCGGCAAGCATTTTGCGGTGGTGGGATTCGACATCAGCGAGAAACGGCTGGAGGAATTGCGCGCCGGTCAGGACCGGACGCTGGAAGTGGAGTCGGAAGGCTTGCGCGCCGCCACGGGATTGACCTTTACGAGCCAAGTGGAGGACCTGCGCGAGGCGGATGTCTTCATTGTGACGGTGCCGACACCGATTGATTCGCACCGGCGACCCGATTTGACGCCACTGGTGAAGGCCAGCGAGACCGTCGGCAAGGCCTTGCGGCCCGGCGCGGTCGTGGTCTATGAGAGCACGGTGTATCCCGGTTGCACGGAAGAGGATTGCGTGCCGATCCTGGAGAAATTCAGCGGATTGGTCTTCAACAAGGATTTTTTCTGTGGCTACAGCCCGGAGCGGATCAATCCGGGCGACAAGGTCCACACGGTGGTGAAGATCCGCAAGATCACATCCGGTTCGACACCCGAGGCGGCGGCGGCGGTGGATGCCCTGTACCGGACGATCATTGAAGCGGGCACACACCTGGCGCCGAGCATTGCGGTGGCCGAGGCGGCCAAGGTGATTGAGAACTCGCAGCGCGACATCAACATTGCGTTCGTCAACGAGCTGTCGCTGATCTTCGAGCGGATGGGGCTGGATACGCAGGCCGTGCTGGAGGCGGCGGGGACGAAGTGGAACTTCCTGCCCTTCCGGCCGGGACTGGTGGGTGGGCACTGCATCGGGGTGGATCCCTACTATTTGACGCACAAAGCCGAAGCCCTGGGCTACCATCCGGAAATCATCTTGGCGGGACGGCGGCTGAACGACAACATGGGAGCCCACGTGGCCAGCCGGCTGGTGAAGCTGATGATCCAGAAGGGCCAGCGCATCCAGGGAGCCCGTGTGCTGGTGCTGGGGATTACGTTCAAGGAAAACTGCCCGGACATCCGCAATTCGCGAGTCATCGACTTGATCCGTGAACTGGAGGAATTTGGCTGCAACATCGCGGTCCACGATCCGTGGGCGGATGCCGCGGAAGTTCGCCACGAATACGGGCTGGAGTTACTGGCGGACCCGATGGCGGATGGAGACTACGACGGCTTGGTGCTGGCGGTGGCGCATGATCGGTTCCGCAATTTGGATATCGCCCGTTTGCGGCGGGACCACGCCGTGCTGTTCGATATCAAGGGCATGCTGGACCGCGGCTTGGTGGACGGGAGGCTGTAGGGGGGAGGGGGGCAGGGGGCGGTGGTCAGGGGGACAGTGGTCAGAGGGCAGAGGTCAGAAGAGCAGGGGAGCTTCGTAACTGGAGCCGGCACGCCCTCGTGCCGGGATCGGGAAGAAGCCCGACGAGGGCGTCGGGTCTCCAAAAAGGACGGAAGAAGCCCGACGGGGGCGTCGGGTCTCCAAAGAGGGGGGGGCGGAGGCCAACAGCCGAACGGCCAGCTACGGATTGCCCGGATGGTACGGATTTTGTACCTCGGGCATTGTCTGCCGGGCGGGTCAGTCTACGCTGCAGATGAATTCGGGATAGCGGAGGTTGTCGAAGATGGCATTGGCGGCGTTGGCATCCTTGTAGGTGACGACACGCCCGTCGAGAAACAAGACGTTGCGGATTTCGGCGCCGTGGTTGTCGTCGGGTCCGAGTTGGGGCATGTTGCCGGGGGTGGCGGGGCCGTATTCCGTCAAGTTGGACTCATCGGCAAACACCGGGGCGAGCGCGGGGGTCTCGCGGGTCCGGATCAGGTGGTACCCCGAAATGTACATGTAACTGCAATTGCCGGCCTGTGAATTGAAGGATTCCAGGTTTGGCGCAACGGTAGCGGTCTTGTCGCTGGGGCAGATATAGAGGCGCAGGTCGGTGATGTAGCCCTCGGTGTAGGCCCGGACCGCGATGGGCGTGAAGGTGGGGACTTCCTGGAAGGAGCCTCCGCCCATAGGCAGCGGCCGATAGTGGGGCAACGCTCCATCGTTGTCCGCCGCGAAGGCCAGGTAGCCGGCGCCAAGGGCCTTGAGGTTGTTCGCACAGGCCGAGCGCCGGGCCATTTCGATGCCGACAAACGAGGCGGGAACAAGGATGGCCGATAGCAGGGCGATGATGGCAATGACGACGAGGAGTTCGATCAGTGTAAACGCCGCTCGAACTTGCCTACGCCGAGGAATCATTCTTTGCTCAGGCTCCGGCTGGCAGGCCAAAAAGCCGATCAGGGGGAAGGCGGATGTCTTGCGCATGGGTTGTCCTTTCTGGATCTTCAGGGAGCGTTGAAGTAAGGGGCCATGAAGGCGTGCCAGTCGCCGTTGCTGTACCAGCTTCCGGAAAAGCCGGTCGCGGTGGTGGTGAACACCCAGTCGACGCTGACGGAGTAGTCTTCCGAAAGATCGAAGGTGTATTCCCAGACGGTGCCGCTGATGTTGGTCATGGCCGGGCGGGGATCCTGGACGTTCTGCCAGCCGTCGAAGCCCATGTGCAGGTAGATATCGGCGGCGGCGGCGAGCGGGGTGCCGGCGGCATCGAGGGTGATAGTAAAGGGTTCGCCGGGGACCGGGGGCAACGGGTCCATAGTGACGCCGCCGGAACCGCGCACAAACTGGTAGTCACCCCCATCCAGCCATGCGAACGTGGGGCCACCCCGAGGTTTGAAGGCGACGCCGCTTCCGCTGTTGGTCGCGGGCAGGACAACATCCGTCATCCAGGTTCCGTCACCGGTGAAGGTCATCGGCTGGCCCTCGTCCCATTCGGGGTCCTTGAAATTGCCGGTGAGGTTCATGGTGCGCATGCCGCGCAGATTGGACTGGAACTGGTTGAAGTAGATCCGCACGGTGGTTTCTTCGGTGGGGATGTTTACATTGGGCTCCCAATAGATCGGGGTGGGGTCGGGTTCAAGGCCGGCGTAGGGGGCGTAGAACTCCGTGGGACCGGTGGCTTGCGCGATGGTGGCGGACCATTCGCGGCGGTCGCCGATCAGGTCGCCCATGACGGCGCGGTGGCCGTAGTTGTCGAAGCCGTCGCGCAGATTGGTGGAGATCAGGACGCCGTGGGCGGCTTCAGTGGCGAGGTTGTCGAACTGAACGGTGGCGGTGGTGCCGGCCAGGGTGACACCAAGGGGGATGGGGGCATTCTCCGGTGGCCTGGGAGGAATGGCGTCATTGTCCCAGATCCAGGGGGCCAGGACAATTTGGGCGGTGTCATCGGGGTCGACTACATAATAGTCTAGATTGTAACCGGGGCTGTCGTAGTGGTTGTTGCCGGTGGTGAACACGTAATACTTGTAGATCAGGCTGCGGGGGGAACGGCGGCTGGTCCAGCGGGTGTGGCCTTCGAAGGGCTGCGTGCCGGGAATTTCCTCGGGGAACCACACGGATGCCGCGCCGCCGACCAGCGAATGAGGCGTACCGGGTTCCTTGACGGAATCCAAGCCGTTGGTGGAGAAGGCCCAGAGGCGGGAATAGATGCCGTCGCCGGCGACCTCGTCGCCCAGAGTTCCGTCGTCGACGAGTTCGATGCCGCCGGCGGCCCAGGTCAGATAGACACTGCCGGGATAATCGTTATAGGCGGGGTTGTCGAGGATACCGGCCCAGTTGAATCCGCGCAGGGGGTCGGAGCCCAGCACCATGACGCGGGAGATGTTGTTGGTATTGCGCATGGAGAGGTCGAGTTGGAAGAGGATTTCGCGGTTGTGGCGAACGCCGGCATCGCCGCGGCGGACATCTTCAAACAAGCGACGATGGGCGGTGGGGACGTTGGTATCGCCGGGGCTGCGCAGGGGGTGGGCGGCGGCGCCGAGATAGTCGACGACGGTGATGGGGGTGCCGTCGTCGTTGAGGGTGAGGGGCCGGGCGGCATCGGCATAATCGGTCAGCCGGATGGCCTCGTAGTTGTTGGTGCCATTGATGCGGCCGCTATACTTGTAAAACAGTTCAGATGGGGAGCCGGCGGGGAAGGTGACGGTGGCGGAGGCCCAGCCGTTGGAGCCGGGGATGGGGGCCAAGGGCATGTTTTCATAGGGCGGGTACCCCCATTCGAGAGGGAGGGCCCCGCCGTTGACAAAGAATCCGGTGGGGCGGGTGTGGCTGGCGCTGATGCCCATGCCGGAGTTGGTATTGACGACAAAGGTGACATTGACGGGCAGGGCGATACCATCGCTGGCGGGATACAGGCAGAAATCGGTGACGCGGGTGTTGAGCGCGAGATCTTCCACGCCATCGGCGCGGACGTGAATCATGTCCGCGGAGGCGATGGGTGCGGCGAGGGTGAGTTGAGCGCCCTGGACGCCGGAAGCGGCGGCGGAGACCGGGGCGACACCATTGATGGACCAGTTGGCGGTATTTTCGACGGAGGCGAGGGTGACGGGCTCGTTGAAGCCGAGAAAGACGGTCGAGCTGCCAACGGCGGCGGAGCCGGAGCGGAGATAAGGAGCATTGAAATCGCCGGCCAGCATGTCCGGAATGCCGTCGCCCATGGAGTCCACGACGATGTCGATATAGTCGATGGCGGTCAGAATGCCGGCATCATAATCCCCGCCGGTCTGGTTGGGGATGGTGTCGGGGGAACTAAAGGTGCTGGCGGCATTGTTGTTATGGATACCGGCCAGGATGCGGATGGTGGCGTCGCGGGGGACGGTTTCGCCGGGGAGGACTTCGCCCCAGCGGCCGCCTTCGTACAGGACGGACCAGGGGATGCGGGCCTCAAAGCCTTTTTGGAGGCAGGGGGAGGCGTCGTTGAGGCTGGCCATGTCCACCGGGCTGCCAACCGGGTTCGTGCCGTTGCCCTGGTCGAAGAGCGATTCGGTGTTTTCGCTGTCCGGTTCCTCTTCGCCGTCATAGAGAACGCGGATGACGTTGTTATAAAACCCCTCGCTGGCGATCATGTAGTCGAGGCCGAATGTTCCGCTCCCGTCGATCCAGCCATAGCCGTTCCACGCGAGATAGCCCTCCGCATTGCCGGTCCAATTGACGGTCGTGGTGGCACCCGTGGGAATGTCGGCATCGGGATCGACGTCGAGCAGCACCACCAGCTTGTTGTTGTTCGCCTGCCAGGCCTGCAAGGCGACATAGAGGTAGGTGGCATCCCAGGTGACGTAGAGATTCGTGAGTGTTCCGTCACTGCCCCAATCCGAATCCCCTTCAAAAGTACCGCGCAGATCGCCGCCATCGTATTCAATGGGCCGGCCATCGAGTGTCGGAGTATTGGGCGGGGTGGCCAGAGCGACCGAAGCCAGCAGAATCAGCGCAAGAGCGACGAGGGACCTTTTCATAGTTGCCTCCACATGATGGGGGGCAACGTATCACAGAAAAGCGCTTTAACGAAAGGGGAAAAAGGGGGCGGGGGCGGAGGGGTAGCCAGGGAACAGGGGACAGGGGGCAGGGGATTCGAGGTCCGAGGTCCGAGGTCGGAGGTCATGTCAGAGGTCGGAGGTCCGGGGAATCCGTTCTGTAGCCGCGCTCGATGAGCGCGGGGGCGGCCGAGCCGATATGCGTGGCGGGCGCATCGGGAGCCGGTCTGTCGCAGAGCAGGGGGCCAGGCCGCGGGAACCCGAAGACCGTGGGAGAAGTTTACGCGTTGCGCAAAGAATTGCGCATAGGTCGGCAGCAAAAATATGGCAAAAACCCCGGCAATGCGATTGACCGCGCATCGAATTTCAGACTAGTTTGTATTCCATCGGGTATTGCAATGCCGGATTCAAGATTCAGAACATGCAAGCAATGCGGGAACCGGAATCATCCGCGCTCCGGGCTGTGCCAATGGTGCGGCGCCCATCTGCACGTGCCCATGGGTTGGTTCTCCACGACGTGTCTGATCGTCATGGCGGCGGTACTGGCGGGGATTGTGGCCTACGCGATCTGCAACCGGACTCCATCTCCGCAGTTCCGGGAACTGCCGGATTCGGGGGGTCTGGTGGAGGAATAGGCCGGTTGCCGATGCGTCCAGAGCGCATGCGGGGTGCAGACAGAGGTGCAGAGCCTTCTTGATTCGTGCCGGGGGCTGGTGCAGAATGGCCGCGCAAACAGGAGAGATGCCATGACGAGGAAGAGCCGTTCGGGATTTACGCTGGTCGAGTTGTTGACGGTCATTGCGATCATTGCGCTGCTGGCCGCGTTGATCATGGGGTTGGCGGGGAATGCGCAGCGCAAGGCCGCGCGCAGCCGGGCCGAAGCGGAAATCACCCAGTTGCAGAGTTTCGTGACGGAATACCGCACACGCTATGGCCAGGTGCCGGGAACTGCCGCCGCGCTGGCGGGGGCCCTGGTGGCGGCGAACCACTCGTTGACCAACTCCGTGAATGCGGGGGATATGCCGGAAGATCCCTGGGGCATTCCCTACCGCTACGAGCGCAGTTCTCCGGCGACGTTCTACTTGTGGTCGACGGCGGGGGATGATGCCAATCGTGCGGCATGGCTTGGCAATCCGGAGCCGTAGGAGTCAGAGGCCAGAGGCCAGAGGTCAGAGGCCAGAGGCCAGAGGCCAGAGGTCAGAGGCCAGAGGGCAGGGGGGGGCTAATAAATTTCGTCGCCTTCTTCGCGGGTGAAGAAGAGGTCAAGGCATGCCTGTGAGTCGGTGGCCGCCAGGCCGGGATCCAGCAAGGTGATCTCGGCGTGTTGGCGATGGGTCTCTGCGGCGGATTGGAGGGCGTCGAGCTTGGCGCGAACGCCGGATTCGTCGACCAGGCGCATGAGCTGGTCGAACAGAAAGGGCGAGCCATACAGCAATTGGCATTCGCACAGAATCTTGCAGGCCACCATGTGTTCAAACCGGTCAAAGGCCAGTTGTTGCCGGACTTTTTCCAGCGGCTTGAGGATATAATCGATCTCCTCTTGGTAATCCGGATGGGTCAGGAGGAAGTGTTTCTGGCGGTAGATGGCATCGTCCAGAGCCTGCATCACCGTGGTGGGGAGGGTGTCGGACGTCACGACGATCAGGTCGAGATCGGAACCGCGCACAAGCTGTCCGGAACTTTTTTCGGGGCGCGGGACGCGGTGAGCCATCTGGTAGGTGATGTCGCCGGCGATCATGAACGTGGTGTCTCGAAGAACCTGGGTTTCGTCGGCGAGGGAAGCCAGGGCGATGCAGACGCTTTCGCGGGTGAGGTCGAGCTTTTCACGAGAAATGGCGGCGGCTTGTTGTTCGAGGGCGGCGGCCCGGGCATCGATGGCCTCGCGTTGGTTTTCAAGTCCCACGAGGGTATAGGTCAGGAATTCGCGTCGAATCGAAGGGGAGAGCCTGGCATAGCCCTCCACAGCGGAATCGAGGCGCATGTAGCGCCGGCCAGTCACTCGCCGCACCAGGCCGGGCGCATGACTTTGTCGCCACAGGTCCAGGATATCGGTGGAGCCCATGGCCGCCGCCAACTCCGCGCCGGTCAAGGGGCCGCGTTGTTTCAGGATTTCGACCGGACTGGACATGGCGGGGACTATACGTTTGGAGGAAAGAAAAGGGGAGCAGAAACTCCGCATAGAACTCGGCCCGAGCGCAAGGCAACATTCTTCAGAAAAGCCAGGATCCTCCCACGGATGCCTTTGGCGTCCCGCGGATCAAGAACAGGAATCCAACACCATCCAGGCCGGCGGCAGGATGGAGGGTATAATCCGCCGATCGGTTCAGGGCAGGCGGACGCCGGTGCGGAAGAGCCGTTGGGGATCGTCGAGGTCTACCTCCCAGAGAAGTCCGTCTTCTGTCCCGGTCTTTTCAGGTGGGTAGAGCGTCCAGGGATCTTCGAGCAGGTCGCCCGACCACTCCACGCGATACAGCCGGGCAGTGGAGGTGGGATGGATGCGGATCTGCAGCGCCCCGGGTGCCGGCGACAGGATTTCGGCCGGCGGGAAGCGGGCGTCGGGATCGGTGGGATCCAGGTCGGCGATGAAGGTTTGCATGACGGTGTGAATGTGGTTGGCCGCCATGGCGACCGGATCGGCCGCCGTGGGACTGCCATAATACCGTTCTTCCCACCAATCGGGCAGACCGTCGCCATCCTGGTCGCCATCCGGAGTGCGCTGGATGATCAGGTCGTTGACATAGAGCGCATAGTTCACGTTGTCGCCGGCATGACCGCCGTTATAGAACTTCACTTCGGCGGCGGGGGCCGTCAGGCCGGCCGAGGTGTAGTTGGTCTCGAAGCCCGCGCTGTGGGTGAGGGCGACATGGAGCTGGGAGTCGGCGAGTTGCGTGACCGCTACCTGCAGGACGGCGGTGGGGGAATAGATGGGCGGGAAATCGATGCCGGAATCATTTTCCCATTTGAAGCTCAAGATATCTCCACCCCGGAAATTGATGTTGAACAACTCGGTTCCGTCCGCGGTCAACAGGCAGACGCCGCGCGCTCCGCCGTTCCAGTTGAAGGCCAGGGTGGCGTGGAACACATCGCCTGGCTCGAGCGGATGGGCAAACGGCCGGAAGGCGTCCACGTAGGTTTCTCCCGCCCCTCCCAGGAACCGGAAGCTGTAGCCATTGGCCGAATCAATGTCGCCGCTGCCGTTGGTGGAACTGTCCAGGATGGCGCTGGCGCCGGCATCGGCGATGAGGGTCCACGGGAGATAGCCCGTTCCGCCGTTGGATCGGTTGGAAAAAGTGCCGGGCGTGTAATTGCCGGCGTGGTCGTACGCATCGGCCGGGATGGACGCGGAGAAGGACACCAGATCCACCCAACCGCAGTCCGCGCCAGTGGAGACGCTTCCATCCTTGGCATATCGCCAGCGCAGCGTGTGGGGGCCGGCGGGGATTCGATAGTTCATCTCGTGCCAATCCACATTGCCGTCGATCCAATCCAGGAGAGCGTCGTTGAAATAGAACTCCAGGAAGTCGAAATTGGCTTCTGACGACACCTTCCACCAGAAGGCAAGATTACCGGGGCCTTCGACAGTGGTTTGCATCCAGCTTTCCTGGTCATCGTTGATATCGCCGCTTTGGGCGGCATCGACGCCGTCGTGGGTCATATCAAATTGTGCGAACCAGGGGGCGTGGCCTCCGGTGGTCCAGGCCAACTCGCAGGCATCGGCCGCTTCGCAGAGGGGAATGGCCACCGTCAGACGGGCGGTTCGCTGCCGGGTGAATCCGGTGTCCGTGTTCTCGAAGACCATGGTGTCTTCGTAGAATCCGCCGGGAAGACTGTCGGCGGACGCCGTGAGGGACGCGGTGACCATGGCGGATGACCCGGGTGCGAGTTCTCCGCTAGACGGGTCGACATCCAGCCATGCGGCGGCAGCCGAGGCGGTCCACGGCAAAGGTGTGTCGCCATTGTTGGAGAGCGTATAGGTTTTGGATTGGGGGGCAAACGGGCCGCCCGGCGCACCTTCGCTATGGAATCCATCGAAGGGGCTGACGGTCATGTCATCCGTGACGTCTGGCGTGTAAGCCACTTGGTCCACCCAGCCGCAGTCCGCATCGCGCGAGACGCTCCCGTCCTTGGTATAAACCCAGCGCAGGACATGGATGCCATCCGGGATGGGATAGGTCTTCTCCTGCCAATCGACGTTGCCCGAGATCTGGTCCTGGAGAACGTCGTTGAGATAGAAATTCAAGAAGTCGAAACCGCCTTCCGATGAGACCTTCCACCAGAAGGAAAGATTACCGGGGCCTTCGACGGTGGTTTGCATCCAGCTTTGCTGGGAGTCGTTGATATCGCCGCTTTGGGCGGCATCGATACCGTCGTGGGTGGTGGCGGTTTGGGCGAACCACGGGGCGTTGCCGCCGGTGGACCAGGTCCATTCGCAAGCATCCACGGCATCGCACAAGGGGATTTCGATCACCAAACGCACGGGGCGGGTTATGACCACGCCGGACAGGTGGTTGCTGAAGGTGATCGTGGCCGAATATGTGCCGCCGGGCAGCGCATCCGCCTCGGGCTTGAGTTCGGCCATGATCTCCACGCTTGCGCCCGGCGCTAAGGTTCCGCCGGCGGGTAGGGGCTCCAACCAGGCGGCAGAAGACATGGCCGACCAGGTCACGGGGACTCCGCCGGTATTGGTCAGTTCGTATTCCTTGGTGTCGGGCGTGAAGGGTCCGCCGGGCGCGCCTTCGGCATGGAATGGCTCATCGGGGGCAAGTTCCAGCGCGTCATTGACGGCGGAGCCGGTGAGGGCGACATGCACCACCGGGGCATTGGTGTCGTTGCTGAGAATGCGCACCCAGGACTGGTGGTCGCCGGCTTCGGACGGGCGATAGACCACGTCAAAGGTCGTCGAGCCGCCGGGCGGAATCACGATCGGCAGGGGGGCCAGGCTCTCGAGGCTGAAGTCGAGGTTGACCTGCTGCAGGGCCGCAAAGGCATTCAGCCGTCCGCCGGTAACCGTCAGGTTGTCCCAGGCGGGCAGGACATCGACGCTGTTGAGCAGGGCTTGCTTGATCAGATCATAGGGGGCGGTGGGCGTCATGGAGTACAACAACGCGGCCACGCCCGCCACATGCGGGCTGGCCATCGAGGTCCCGCTGAACGTGTCATAGCCGCCGCCCGCGACCGTGCTGAGGATGGCGGAGCCCGGCGCGGCGAGGTCCACCGTGGTCTGGCCAAAGCAGGAGAACGAGGAACGGGCATCGTTGTGGTCGCTGCTGGCGACGGCGATGATGTTGTCGTTGTCGTAGTTCGAGGGATAATGGGGAAGGGTGTCGTTGTCGGTGCCGTCGTTGCCGGCGGCGGCGATGAAGAGCTGGTTGGCTTCGCCGGCGGCTTCGATCATATCGCGCAGGGCCTGGGAATAGCCCCCGCCACCCCAGGAATTGTTGGAGAGGTGTGCGCCTTTGTCGATGGCGTATTCGATGGCGGAAATGGCGTCGGCGGTGGCGCCGGATCCGGAGTCGTCCAGAAACTTGAGTCCCATGAGCCGGACCTGCCAGTTGATGCCGGCGACGCCGATGGCGTTGTTGCCGACGCCGCCGATGGTACCGGCGACGTGGGTGCCGTGGTCGTGGCCGTCCATCGGGTCCCCGCTGGTCGGCACCCCGGTGCCGTCGATCCACCGCGCCCCATAGAGATCGTCGACGATGCCGTTGCCGTCGTCGTCCATCCCGTTCTCGGTTTCGTCGGGATTGACCCACAGGTTGTCGACCAGGTCGGGGTGGGTGTAGTCGATACCGGTGTCGATGACGCCGACGATGATTGCACGGCTGCCCGTGGTGATGTCCCAGGCGTCGGTGGCGCGGATGTCGGCGCCGGGGGTCCCGCCGGTCTGACCGGTGTTCTCCAGTCCCCAGAGGTCGCCGAAGCGCGGGTCGTCGGGGGTGGCGGAAAGGCGGATGACGTAATTGGGCTCGGCATAGGCCACGCCGGATAGCGACTGGTAGGCCGCGATGAAGGCCTTGAGGTCGCTGTTCTTGGGAAGGGTGACCACATCGACGGGGATGCGGCTATAGCGATGAATGCGGCGGGCTCCAAGCGCCGCATGGATCGCATCGCGCTTGGCGGCGTCGGCATCGGACTTGAATCCGATCAGCAGCGTGTCCGACACCCACTCATGGGCATCGGGATCGGATTCCGTCTTGGCGGGAGCCCGGCGGGCGGTGGCAGGCTTGGCGGGCGGGGCGGGGAGGGCTTCCGGCTCGGCATCGCCGAGCGAGGACAGGATATAGGTGCCGGAAATCACCAAATCATACAGCGCGTCGGTGTTGTGAATGGTGATTTGTTCCGTTGTGGATTGCCCCACGATCCATTCGCCAAAGGGCATTTGAAGATCGTCTTCTGGCGCGATCGTATCGGTCACGTGAATCTCGCCGGGCAGGGGGATGACGGTGAGTTGCAGGTCGCGGTAGAACCGTTTGCCCGAGGTCGTGTTGGCGATGACCAAGGTATCGTGATAGGTCCCGGGATCAAGGGAGGCGGCGGTGGCGTTGACTTGTGCGGTGATGACGACGTCGGCGTCGGGGGCCAGGTTGCCGGCGGTGAGCGAGACGTCGGCCCAGGTGGAGGTCGTGGCCGCGGTCCAGTCGAGGGCATCCGATCCGGTATTGGACAGCGTGTAGGACTTGTCCTCGGGAGCAAAGGGGCCGAGTTGGTAGCCGGCGGAGCTGAAGCCATCGGCGGGCAGCGTGAGAAGGTCATCATGGCCCACTTCCAGCAACTGGAGGAGGTTTTCGAAGAACCGCTGGCCGTCTTCGGGCGCGAGAGTGTCGGCGAGCATTCCCAGCAGGGCGCTTCGCCCACCGTGGCCCCAGACGAGCGCCGAATCGCCGTTGCGGAAGCGGGCGATGGATTGGGCGGTATCCAACGGCCGCAGGCCGAAGGACCACAGCCCGCCCCAGCCCGGGTCGGAAATGGGTTGTGGATTCTGGATGCCGGCGGCCAGGTCGTCATCGGTGATGGTGATCGGGCTCATGTCGGTGGCGCCGGTGAACTCGGCCTCCAGCAAACCGGCCAAAAACTCATCCTGCAGCCAATCGGCGGCGATGACTCGGCCGCCGGCCAGCAGGTGGTCCTCGAGCGCAACAAGATCCAGGCCTGAATAGTCGGCCTGCGCGAGAGAGATGGCCACCAGGAACTCATCGTCCATTAGGGCCTGGTTGAAATCCTCCCAGGTATCGGGCAGCTCGACGGCATAGCCTTGGGCACGCAAAGCGGGGACGACGACATCGGGGCCGACAAAACCGTCGGCAAAGAAGAGGGCGGAATAGCCCTCGCGGGAGACCGACAGAGAGGCCTGCCGCGCATGAATCCGGCCTGAGACGTGGTTGCTGAAAACGATGTCGCCGGTGTAGTAGCCATAGGTCAGGGCCAATACGCTGGGATCGAGGGAAATGTCGACGTCAACGCTTTCCGCCGGGTCCAGGGTGCCGGCGGTCGGAAGGACTTGCAGCCAGCCGGGCGCGGAAACCAGGCTCCAGTCGAGAGCCGCGGCATCGACATTGAGCAGTTCGTACGTGGTGGATTCGGGCACAAACGGCCCGCCCTCGATGCCCGCCGGATGGAAACCCGTGCGGGGCGTGATGCGCAGAGGGTCGCTCGAAGGGTAGTCGCTTAAATTGCTTTCCATGAAGTTGAAGGGCAGGCCTTCTCCGGCGGAGAGGCCGGCGAGGCCGTCTCGCGCGTCGATCTGCAGCCAGGTCAAGCGAATCCGGCCGTCGAAGAACATCTCGATTTGAAAGCTATTGCGGTTGTTGTTGCCATACTCGGGCACATCCAGCCAGGTGACCGCAACGCGGTCGGCCAATTGCTTCCAAGAGACTTCGCCGCCGGAGGTGGGATTGAGGTCGTCGAACAAGGCGGATACGCGCGGCAGGCGGAAATGGGCCGCCAGGCTTTCCGTCCAGGTGGAATCACTCTCCCCGAAGGTGATGAATCCATTGGGGCCGACATGCAGGTGGTCGTAGTCCACGCCATAGAGCCACACGGTTTGGCCGTCAGCCAGGGCGACATATGCGGGATCGTCATCGCCCACCGGCAGCGGTGTGCCCCCGGCCGGATCGGTGAAGAAGTCCTCCGCCGGATCCGTGAAGGCCTGGTAGCCGTTCAGCGATCCGTCGGGAACAAAGACTACGGAGGTATAGGCGAGGTCGTTGTCGTTGGCGGAAAAGATTTCCGTGAAGTAATCATCGGGCTCTCCGCCGGCGCGGGCCTGCGCAAACGCCGGAGCGGAATAAAGGCTGGTCGAGCCGTCATCGAACTGGGCCCAGGCGGAGTAGAAATAGCGCCGGCCGACATCGACGGAATCATCTTCGAAGGCCTCGGCGTTGCCGGCGTAGACCAGTTCCCCCTCGTCCCAGCGCGACGGGAAGTTATCGGTATCGCGGCGGATGGTGGTGTCGATATAGGTCCAACCGCCGGCCGACGGGGGATTGGCCCAGGCCAGGAAGATGGAGGTGTCCCCTTCGTTGCTGGCGGCGACCAGGTCGTTGACCGGTGTCACGTCGTCCGGCAGGGACGCCAGCCGCGCGCTTTCCGCGACGTTGAGGCGTCCGCCGGACACCGTCAGGCCATTCCAGACGGGCAGCCGGTGGGAACCCAGCAAGAGCCAGTCCTTGACATCCGACCAGGGCGCGCCGGGATGGAAGGACCACAGCAGGGCGGCCGCGCCGGTGACGTGCGGCGTCGCCATGGAGGTCCCGCTGTATTCATCGTAGGCGTTGCCGGGAACCGAGCTGAGAATGCCGGATCCGGGCGCGGCGATGTCCACGCTCTGCCGCCCGTAGCAACTGAAGGAAGAAACCAGATCGTCATGGTCGCTGCTGGCCACGGCAATGAGGTTGTCGTTGTCGTAGCTGGACGGGTAATGCGGGATCCCATCGTTGTCGGTGGCGCTGTTGCCGGCGGCGGCGATGAAAAGCTGGTTGGCGTCGCCGGCGGCGGCGATCATGTCGCGCATGGCCTGTGAATAGCCGCCGCCGCCCCACGAGTTGTTGGAGAGGTGGGCGCCCTTGTCGATGGCATACTCCAGCGCTGCGACGGCATCGGCCGACCAGCCCGAACCGCCGTCATCCAAAAACTTCAGGGCCATGAGTTGCACTTGCCAGTTGACCCCGGCGATGCCGATGGCGTTGTCGCCGACCCCGCCGATCGTGCCGGCGACATGCGTGCCGTGGCCGTCGCCGTCCATCGGATCGCCGCTGGTGGGCAGTCCGTTGCCATCGAGCCAGCGCGCGCCATAGATATCGTCGATGATGCCGTTGCCGTCGTCGTCTTCGCCGTTGGCGGTTTCATCCGGATTGGTCCAGAGATTGGCGATCAGGTCTTCGTGGGTGTAGTCGATGCCCGTGTCGATCACGGCCACAATGATGTCGCGGCTGCCGGTGCCGTGGGTTCCCCAGACCTCCGCCACGTTGATGTCGGCGCCGGGCGTCCCGCCGGTCTGCCCGGTATTGCGCAGGCCCCACAAGTCACCGAACATGGGGTCGTTGGGGACCATCTTCTTTGTGACCCGGTAGTTGGGTTCGATGTAGGCCACGTCCTTGCGGGACTGATAGGCCTTTTGAATGTCGTCGCGTCGAATGCCCGGGGCCGCCCGTACGACGTCCACCGGGATTCGCCGGAACGAGCGGACGCGTTCCGTGCCGGCGGCGGCGTGCGCCGCCTGGCGCGCTTGACGAGTGGCATCCGGGCGAAAGCCGACCAGCCAGTAGTCGGGGTGGGCTTCAAGCTCGGTTTGCAGGGGAGGCTTCGGCGGCGGGGCGGCCGCGTCCGCGGGCCGGGTGGTTGTCCAAAGCATCATCGCCACACATGCACCCATCAGGGCGCGCGACACGTGCACAGCCTTCATTCGCAACCTCCTTGGCGCTTCTGGACGGGGTGCGTCCATCCGCATGGTCACATGCTGCCACGAGCAAATCGGGCCGTCAAGTGGCAACAAGAGGTCCGCGTTGAGCGGTGCGGGCAAGGTTGGCCAGGATGCGCAAATGCTCTTCGGGGGTGCCCGACCAGGGGCTCAGCAGCAGCACCAGCTCGTGGGGCGGCGTGTCGAATCCGTCCAGCCGGAATCCATCGGGATGGCAGCCCACCGCGATCCGGGCGGTGGTGACCAGCGGGGTGTGAACATGCAGCAGGGCGGAGTGGGAGGACAGCGGGACCGCCATGTTGGTGCGTAGTTCCCGGGCCAAGGGTTCCAACCGCGGCCCTCCATCCGGCAACAAATGGTTCAGCAGCTCGGGAATGGCTTGGTCCGGGAGGTTCGAGGATACATTCGTCACCACCCATCCCGGCCGATAGGGTGGACGTGCGCCTTCCTGCGAAGGAGTACCGTCCCAGTCTTCTTGTTCCACGTCGTGATCCGATACCACGGGTGGATACAGGACCATCAGGTTGGTATTCGGCCAGCGTTGCGCCCAGTCTACGGGGAGGCGCTCGAGGCTGGGCTGCCAGGCCAAGTGTCCCCGGCGGACACTCAGCAGTAAAATCGAATCGCCGTCGATTACGGCCTCCGAAAAGCGCCGGATAACTTCGGCCCAAGTCGGCATGGAGGGAATGTCGGTGGAAGAATCGGCCGGGCGGTTGGTCGGCAGGCCGTCGAATGCCCGGCGGGTATGATCCGTCGTGGCCAGCAGGATGCGAGCGCCGAAGCGGGCGGCGATGCGGCGCACCAGTTGAAGCGCATTGGCGAGCCCCTTGTGGTGCTCCATCAGCGGGGGTGCCAGCACCCACAGGCGCTTGGTGGCGGCCAGGGGCACGGTTGGGCGGTAGATCACAACCGCTTGCCGGCTTTGCAGGATGACCCGGTCCGGAATGCTCTGCAACAGGGACGACACCCGCTTGCGGGAATGCCAGCCAAGAACAATGGCGCTGACCCGGAATTCCGTCGCCGCGCTGAGAATGCCGCCGGCGACGTTCGAATCCAGCCGCGCCAGGGGAATCGCGCGCACTCCGGCGGCCTCCGCACGGGCGACCGCTCCGCCCAGCAGGCGCTCGGCCTCCGCCACGCGGTCCGGGTCGTCCGGGCCTTCCTGGGCCACATGCACCGGATAGATCGGTTCTGCGGCGCGATCGGGGCGAAGGATCAGCGCCAGATCCATGACCCGATCCACGCTCTGTGGCGAGGCCAACGGCACCAGGATGCGGCCCGTCTCGTGGCGGGGTGCCGCCGGTTGGAGCTCTTCATGTTCGGCCAGGCGGCGGGCGCTTTTTTCCGTCACCCACGGCCCAATCAGGCAGGTCACCAGGATCATCAGGATCGTGCCGTTCAGGACGGCCGCATCGAAAATGCCGACTTGCGTGCCGACCAGTACGGCCGCCAGCGTGGCCGCGGCCTGGTTCACGCTCAACCCAAACAGCAGGCGGGTTTCATCGCGCGAAAAACCCAGCCACCGCCCGGAGAGGGCGGCGGCCAGCCACTTGAAGACGGTGACGCCAACCACCATGTAGAGCGCGATGATCCACCCGTCCAGCCCGGTGAACAACACCCGCAGATCCACGCGCATGCCGACGGAAAGAAGGAAAAAGGGAATAAAGAGGGCGTAGCCGACAAAATGAAGCCGGCTCATCAGCACGCCGCGACCCGGTACGACCGGGCTCAGCGCCAGACCGGACAGGAAGGCGCCGATGATGGGTTCGACACCCGTCCGTTCCGACAGCCACGCCACGAGAAATGTGGCGGCCAGAACGAAGATGAACTCCGAGGCGCCGTCCGGAGCCGTCCGCTTGAAGAACCAATAGCCCAGGCGCGGCAGCAGGAAGAGCGAGCCCGCCACCAGGGCCAGCAGGGAGAGGCTCAGGCGGGTCCAAAAGGCGACGCCCACGCCATCGCCACCGCTTTTGACGATGACCGCCAGCACCAGCAGCGCGGCGGTGTCGGTCAGGATGGTGCCGCCAATGGTGGTGGTGACGGCCCGGTTGCGGCCGAGCCCCAGCCGCTGCACGATGGGAAAGGGGATCAGCGTATGCGACGCAAACATGCTCGCGAGCAGGATGGCCTTGGGCCAACTGAATCCCAACCACCACACCGCCCCCAGCGTGCCGAACACCTGCGGGATCAGGAAGGTCAGCGCTCCGAATACCAAGCTGCGGTGGCGGTAGCGGATGAACTCGTCGAGGTTGATTTCGAGGCCCGCCAGGAACATCAGGTAGAGCAGTCCCACCTTGCCCAAAAGCTGGAAGGTCTGGTCCAGCGTGAACAGGCCCAACCCGTGCTCGCCGACGATCACGCCGGCGAGAATCAATCCCGCAATGTCGGGCAGGCGCAGTTTCAGCGACAGCAGCGGCGCCACCAGCAGCAGCACCATTACCAGCGCAAAATCGAAGATCAGCCGGTCGGCATCCATGGGGAAAGCCTAGCAGAGACTCCCCGGCCCCGCAAATCCTCCTGTCGGGGTCAGACTCTAAATATACACTATAAAAGTGTATATTTAGAGTCTGACCCCGATGCGGTTCAGCGCCGGTGGAGGAAAAAGGCGGCGCAGGGGCCTTCGGGGGAGACCATGGGCGCGCCGAGGGGGTGGTCGGGGGTGCAGCGTGATCCGAAGTGCGGGCAGTTGCAAGGGTGAAGTTTCCCGAGCAACACATCGGCGGCAGGACACTCGGAGGGGTAGTACCTGTTTTTATAAAAACCGGTACTAGTGTGCGGGTAGCGACGGGCGGCGTCGAAGGCGGCGAATTCCGGACGCAGCGCCAGTCCGCTGCTGGGAACCATGCCGAGGCCGCGCCATTCGCGGTCGGCTATTTCGAACACGGTGTCCATGATGCGGAGGGCTTCGGGGTTGCCATGGGGATGAACGATGCGCGGGTAGGCGTTGACCATTTCGGCGCGGCCGGCCTCGAACAGGCGCAGGACGTCGAGGACGCCGAGGAGGATGTCGGCGGGCTCGAAGCCGGTAATGGCAATGGGGCGATGGAGTTCGCGGGCGAGGACGACATAGGGATTGGAGCCGGTGATGGCGCAGACGTGGCCGGCCGCCAAAAACGCATCCGGGGCGGTGCCGGGATCGGCGCAGATGGCGCGCAGGATGGGGGGGACGAGGAATTGCGAGACGAGCAGGAAGAGGTTGCCGAGGCCCTTCTCCTTTGCCAGATAGGCGAGCATGGCGTTGGCGGGTGCGGTGGTCTCGAAGCCGATGGCGAGATGGACAATCTGCTTGGCGGGATTGTCGCGGGCGAAGTCGAGCGCCTGGAGCGGGGAGCCGATCATGCGGACATCCGCGCCGCGGGCCTTGGCCTCATACAGGTCGCCGCGGGTGGCGGAAGGGACGCGCAGGAGGTCGCCGAAGGTGCAGAGGATGACGTCGGGTCGCTCGGCAATCGCGATGGCGTGGTCGAGATAGGTGGCGGGGGTGACGCAGACGGGGCAGCCGGGGCCGTGGAGGAGCTGGATGTGCGGCGGCAGCAGGGTATCGAGCGCGTGGCGCAGGATGGCGTGGGTCTGGCCGCCGCAGACTTCCATGATGCGCGCGGGGCGTTTCGAAACGCGCGCGATCTCCGCGGCGAGGGCGCGGATGGCGGCGGGATCGGAGTATTCGGTGAGGTGTTTCATGGAGGAGAGGTCAGGGGGAATGGAATGATGGAATTGTGGAATGGTGGGTATCCGAAACTGGAAACTGGAAACTTGGGGAGCATGGATTGGCTCATTATTCCACTATTCCAGCATTCCTCGGACTTCTCCCACCGTTATGCCTTCCAGCCGGACGCGCTTGGAGCGGGAGGTCTGACCGGAGAGGAGCCGGATGCGGGCGCGGGGGAGGGAGAGGGTGTCGGAGAGGAATTCGATCAGGGCGGCGTTGGCGGCGCCGTCGACGGGCGGGGCGCAGAGGCGGATTTTGAGGGCGTCGCCGTGTGCGCCGACGATGGCGTTTTTGGCGGCGCGCGGGACGATGCGCAGGGTGAGGACCGCGCCTGGGGGGGTGTCGGTCAGGTAGGGCATGGGGACCCAAGGGAGTTCAATATCCAATATCCAATATTCAATATCCAATCAAGGGAGGACGGGAAATCCAAAACCTGATCGGTTGAATATTGAATATTGAATATTGAATATGGTGATATTTCAAGCGGCACGGGGGCGTGCCGGCTCCAAACAGCCGGACGTATTCCACCGTGTGGAAAAAAGTTTTCCACGGTGTGGGAAATTTGGGGCGGGGTTGCCGCTCCGTTCGCGGAGCCTCTCTCGCTCGCCGCGCAAAGCCGCAGCGCTATAGACCTCGCGTTCGCCCTGCGCCTGTCGGCTTGGGCTCGGCACTCGGCTGTTTTCCACGCCATGGAAAACTTTTCGGAATTTTTTCCACGGTATGGAAAATCTTTTTCCACGGTGTGGAAAACTCCTAGCGTCCGATCTCGACGAGCGAGGGGGTGTAGTCGTCGGGGGCTTGGAATCCGAGCAGGTTAAGGCAGGTGGCGGCGAGGGAGGAGATGCCGAGGCCGGGCTTGTCGGTGAGCTTGATATTGGCGGCATTGGCGGGATCGCAGAGGATGGCGGGCACGGGATTGAGGGAGTGGGCGGTGCGGGCTTTGGGCAGGCCGGTTTCCTTATCGTATTTGACGGAGCCGTCCTTGGCGTGTTCGTACATGTCGTCGGAGTTGCCGTGGTCGGCGCTGATGACCAGGATGGATCCGGTCTTTTTCGCGGCGGCGACGAGGCGGCCGAGGCAGAGGTCGACGGTTTCGACGGCGATTTTCACCGCGGGGAAGATGCCGGTGTGGCCGACCATGTCGCCGTTGGGGAAGTTGACGCGGATGAAGCGGTACTTGCCGGACTGCATGGCTTCGATGACCTGGTCGGTGATTTCGGCGGCTTTCATCCAGGGGCGTTCTTCGAAGGGGACGCGGTCGGAGGGGACTTCGACGTAGTCTTCGAGGGCGTCGTTGAATTTCTCGGCGCGGTTGCCGTTGAAGAAGTAGGTGACGTGTCCGAACTTCTGGGTTTCGGAAATGGCGAGCTGGTGCACGCCGTTGTCGGCGAGATATTCGCCGAGAGTGCGGGTGATGCGGGGGGGCTCGACGAGAAATTTGGCGGGGATGCCGGCGTCGCCGTCGTACTGCATCATGCCGGCGAAGAGGACATTGGGGCGGCGCACGCGGTCGAAGGGCTTGAAGTCGTCCTGCTCGAAGGCGTGGGTGAGTTCGATGGCGCGGTCGCCGCGGAAGTTGAAGAGGATGACGGAGTCGTGGTCGAGGATGGGGCCGAGGGGTTTTCCGTCGCGGCCGATGACAAAGGGGGCCATGTCCTGGTCGAGGACGCCTGGGGTTTTGGTGCGCAGGTCTTCGATGGCGGCCTGGGCGGAGGGGTAGAGGGTGCCTTCGCCGAGGACGTGGGTTTTCCAGCCGCGTTCGACGATGCGCCAGTCGGCCTCGTAGCGGTCCATGGTGACCTTCATGCGGCCGCCGCCGGAGGCGATGGCGTAGTCGACGGAGCCGTCGGCATTGAGGCCGGCGAGAAATTCCTCGAAGGGGAGGATGTAGTCGAGGGCGGAGGTGGGGGGGACGTCGCGGCCGTCGAGGAGGATGTGGATGCGGGCGCGCTTGACGCCTTCCTTTTTGGCTTGGGAGAGCATTCCCCTGAGGTGGTCGATGTGGGAGTGGACGTTGCCATCGGAGAAGAGCCCGATGAAGTGGAGAGTGGAGTCGTGGGCCTGGACGTTGGCGACCATCTGCTTCCAGGTTTCGCCGGCGAAGAGGAACCCGGAGTCGACGGCCTTGGCGACGAGGGAGGCGCCCTGGTCGTAGACGCGGCCGCAGCCGATGGCGTTGTGGCCGATTTCGGAGTTGCCCATGTCGTCGTCGGAGGGCATGCCGACGGCGGTGCCGTGGGCCTTGAGGGTGGTGTGGGGGCAGGTGGCGAGCAGCCGGTCGAGGTTGGGCTTCCAGGCGGCGCGGACAAAATCGCCTTCCTCGTATGTGCCGATGCCGACGCCATCCATGATGACGAGGACGACGGGGCCTTGGGGGCCGGAATAGTTGGCGATTTTCTCAAGTTTCAGGGACATGGGTGACTCCGGGTTGGGTACATGATTACGGGAACTATGCGCTACGAAGGGGGGAAGTGCAAGAATGAGGGCGGAGGGGCAGAGGACAGAGATCAGAGGTTGGAGCTCAGGAGACGCGGGACAGGGGCCCTGAATGGCTCAGCGGGAAACAGGTGAGGGTCATGGAACCCCGGGGAGATCAGGGGTTGGGAGGAGGTGTCTGGTCGGGCTTGGGCTTGAGATGGATGACATCTTTTTCGGAATTGAACACGCCGTCTTGCTGCAGGCTGATGGGACGTTCTTTGGCGTTGCGATACGTGGCGGATTCGAATCCGAAGCGGAAGATTCCGAGCCGGCGGAGCCAATCAAGAAATTTCATGGATGGGGCTTTCGGGTTGGAGGTGTTCAGAAGGTCCGCGAGGCTCGGTGGAGGGTTTGGCGCTCGGAGCGGGTGAGGGAATGAATGCCCTGGGCGGTGATTTTGTCGAGAATGCGGTCGACCTCGGCTTGATCGGGGGGGGAGGGCGAGGGGCGCGTGGAATGGGGGCGCTGGGAGACATAGTCGCGCATGCGCGCCCAGGTCTTCCGCAGGAGAGTGCTTTCGAAGAGCTGGTCGATATAGAGGAATCCGGCAAAGGCGCCGGCGAGATGGGCGGTGTGGGCGATGGGCGAAGTGGTGTCGCGGGTGGCGAGAAGGAATTCGATCAGGGCGAGTCCGGCGACCAGTTGCCACGCCATCATGGTGACGGGGAAGATGAAAAACAGCAGGAGGGTGAGCCGCCGCCGGGGATAGAGGGTGGCGAAGGCGGCGAGCATGCCGTAGACGGCCCCGGAGGCGCCGACGCAGACGGCGGGAATGGCATGGCCCCGGACCAGCATGGTGGGCGGCGAGAGCCAGACCCATCCGAGTCCGCCCACCACACCGCTGATCAGGTACATGGCCAGAAAATGGCGCGAGCCCATGGCGCGTTCGGTTTCAGGGCCGAGGAAAAAGAGCGTGAGCATGTTGAAGAACAGATGGGCAAAATTGCCGTGGAGAAACATGTAGGTGACGGGCTGCCAGAGAAATCCGCTCCTCAATCCCAGCCCGGAGAGGCCGAACAGGCTTTCGAATCCTTCGAGCCGCAGCAGCCAAGTGAACAAGAAAATGCCGACATTGATCTTGAGCAGCGTGGAGACTACCGGCGGCAGATGGGCCAACAGGCCGGGAGGTCGCGCGGAGAATGGGTTGGAGTGGTATTCTCGATAGCTCATGGGATGGACCTTATCGCGAGATTGCGAACATCGCCAACCGGAAAAGCGGGATGGTGGGGCGGATGGGGTGTATACTATTTATAAATACCATACACACCGTAACGGATGGATTTGGCTGGACCGCCTGGCTTGGCGGGGGCAGGCCGGGGGAGGAGGGTGGGGGGGGCGGTGCGGGGAGGAGTATCCACCGCGATGCAGAAATCGTGTCAACCATTGGGCAAAACGCTTGCCAGCCGGTCGGTTGCATTGGAAGATGGACGGGGATGAGTGAGGTGGTGCTGAAGGTGGAGGACCTGCGTGCGGGTTTTGCAACGACGGATGGGTTTGTCCGCGCGGTGGATGGGGTGTCGTTTGATATTCGCCGGGGAGAGGTGCTGGGGCTGGTGGGGGAATCGGGTTGCGGCAAGACGGTGACGGCGCTGTCGCTGCTGCGGCTGCTGCCGCGGCCGCCGGCAGTGATCGAGGGTGGCCGGGCGCTGTTTCATGGGCAGGATCTGCTGTCGATGCCCATCGACGACTTGCGGGGGATTCGCGGGGGGCGGATCGGGATGATTTTCCAGGAGCCGATGACGGCGCTGTCGCCGTTGCACCGGATCGGGGATCAGCTGGTGGAGGCGGCGCAGTTGCATCGGAAGATGGGGCGGGATGAGGCGCGGGCGCTGGGGCTGGACTGGCTGAAGCGGGTGGGGCTGCCGGACCCGGCGCAGCGGATGATGGATTGGCCGCATCAGCTTTCGGGCGGGATGCGCCAGCGGGTGATGCTGGCGATGACACTGCTGCCGGAGCCGGAACTGGTGATTGCCGATGAACCGACAACGGCGCTGGATGTGACGATCCAGGCGCAGATTTTCGAGTTGCTGCTAAAAACGCGCGGAGGGGATACGGCGGTTTTGCTGATTACGCACGACATGGGGGTGGTGTGGGATGTGTGCGACCGGGTTCATGTGATGTATGCCGCGCGGTTGGCGGAAAAAGGGTCGCGGGAGGCGGTCTTCAACCGGCCGGCGCACCCGTACACGCGCGGATTGCTGTCGGCGATGCCGCGGCTGCACGGCCGGGTGGAACGCCTGCCGGATATTCCGGGTCAATTGCCGTCGCTGAAAAATCCGCCGGCGGGCTGCCGTTTTGCGCCGAGGTGTCCGTTGGTTCAGTCGATCTGCCGTAAACAGGCGCCGGAGATGCGCGAAATGGCGCCGGGGCATGAGGCGGCGTGTTGGGTGG
>Ga0334882_1001061_pt1 | contig 35530 bp, 26 predicted proteins | sample GraSluR1_MG_5_FD_207226 | JGI IMG/M metagenome (GOLD analysis project Ga0334882, IMG submission 207226) | Sludge microbial communities from methane-producing bioreactor in Wageningen University, Netherlands - Granular Sludge_15_04-R1 | ecosystem: Engineered > Bioreactor > Anaerobic >... | reverse complement strand
TTATATGCGGTCTGAGCCTCGCTTGCGAAGGCAAAACCCGTGATTCGCGGGTTTTGAATTTTCAGACCAGCAAACCGTACCCCATGGTACAATAATCGTCACCGGCTGATCGACCCAATTTCATGGAACTATATAGATTGTCAAGAGAGTACATTATCAGCACCTGGTCAAATATCTGCCTGAATGCGTACTAAGATATCCTACCAGGCTCCTGAGAATGGTCTTTCAATATCTTCGGTGAGCATGCCTCCGAGCAAATGAGCCCCGTCTTCTGTCACTACGAAGCAATCCTCAATCCTTATGCCGAACTCCCCGTAAATGTAGATACCCGGTTCATTACTGAATGTCATTCCAGGTTTCAGTACCACCTTACTGTCCTGCACCAGATACGGGTATTCATGTCCTTCCATACCAATACCATGCCCGAGTCTGTGTGCGAAATATTTGTAGCCCGGACCGAAGCCGGCATCCTCCACCACTTTTCTTGCCACCCTGTCAATCTCACCGCATGTCACACCAGGTCTGATAGCCCTGTGAGCAGCCTGCTGTGCCTTCAGCACTATGTCAAATACCTCTTTCTGTCTGTCGGTAGGTTTACCGAAGACAGTGGTACGTGTTACGTCGCTTCTGAAACCGTTAATATTGCAGCCCCCGTCGACAAGTACAATATCACCGTCATGCAACTCTCTTGTCTGCCTTGTACCATGAGGAAATGCCGAGGTAAAGCCAAACCACGGTCCTCCGCTGCCAGGAGCTCCCAGGGAGGCATGAGCCTCTGAAATATGCCTTGACAGCTGACCACGGGCCATGCCAACCTCCATTTTTGAGAATCCGTACTGATATGCCAGTTTTGTTATCCTGTTTGCGAGCTCCATATAGCCGATCTCCTTGGCTGTTTTTATTGCCCTGCATTTTTCAGTTAATGATGATCCGTCAGTAACTTCAGATTTGATTTCGCGGCGAAAACCTTCACTGACAAAGCTTCTGAGATTGGGGCCCATCGCAATCTTACCGGTTCTGATTCCCATATCGGCAAGTATTGTATTCATCAAACGGTATGGCGATTCGTGCTCTTCCCATGTATATATCTTATGACCCCCGGGAATAACTTCCACGGCTCTCTCTTTTTCGAAAGCCGGACAGATCCAGCATGTTGTACCGTTTATTGCAGTAACGGCACCAAATACTCTTTCGCTCAAACCCCATGACACATTGTGAAAATAACGGGTATTGGTACCACCCTCCAGGAAGATCGCATCTGTTTTGGCAGCTGCCATTTCCTCGCACAGCCTTGTGAGCCTGTATTCATAATCCTCTGTAGTAATTGGAGGTACATCCTTTACAATATTTTCGAGGCCTGTTCCGGGTTGCTGATTTTCAGTATTCTGTCCGGCTGAAGAGCAGGAGCTCATAATGGCAGGAGCTACTCCTGCTGCCACGGCTACTGATCCGCCGGTTTTAATAAAATTCCTTCTTGAAGTGGTCATGGTCAGGTTATTTTGTCTATAAAGTTAATGGATAAAATCAGACTGATCGGATAAACTCACATTTTCTACAACATCTTCATCGGCGAGTAACACTTCTGAGCGAGTAAAAACTATTATTCAACAAATATTGAAAAAGACTTGACTTAAGCTAAAAGTTAGACTAAATTTGATAGTACGTGTTGTTATAAAGAAAAAGCAGAAAGCTTCCTGATTGTCACATTGATCGATTACGAACTTGCCGGGCAAGAAAAAAGAGACAAGGCCATAGAAATGCTTCAAAGAGTAACCAGTTCTGCTAATCAATGAACTGCCATAGCAAGAGGCTTCCCCTACCTCCCTCTTTTGTCAAAACCGGCCTCAAAAGACATAATACTGCCATCTTCATCCCTCACTATCTTTATTCCGTATGCATTTCCAATACTTCCTTTTCGCATCCTGTGACCCCTCTCTTCAAGTGATTTGACTGTCTCAGCAGGCATATCATTGTCGTACTGGATAAAATCAGGTTCAACAAAGGTAATTTTGGGAGCGTCAATGGCCTCCTGCATTGACATGTTAAAATCTATCAGGTTAAAAATTATCTGCGGTACATTCTGAGTAATGGTATGGCCACCGGGGGAACCCAGGGCAGCATACGGCTCACTATCCTTCATAATTATAACCGGACAGTCACCAGAAAGCTTATGCCTTCCCGGAAACGCATCCATTGGGTTACCCTTAGGCTCAAAAGTGGAATAGGCCATTGAGTTATTCATCCATATTCCTGTACCTTCAACCATAATACGGCTGCCGAAAGCATTTCCAAGAGTCTGAGTTGCACTGACAATATTGCCCCATGTGTCTGTTACAACAAAATGGGTCGTGTTTCTGCTCTCGGGACTGAAAGGAAGCTCGAAACGACTTGCTCTTTCCCTGTCAAGTGATTCTGCCATCTCCCTGAGGTGACTTTCTGAAAGGATGCTGTCAAGAGGTGCTATCTTTACCTCCGGATCGAATGAATACATCAGCCTTGCTTTGTATGATTCCTTGGTCATCTCAGCAAAAAGGTGAAGATAGTCAACGGAGTTATGCTCAAGTTCCCCTGCCGGAACCTGATTCATAAGTCCGAGATTGACAAAGGCAGCAAATGAATTAGCCGGAAGCGACGCGGTATAAACATCATACCCCCTGTATCTGTATTTCAGAGGCTCATACCATTCTGCTTCATTGTTATTAAGATCCTCTATTGCCAGGAAACTTCCTGAAGCCTTCATCTGCCTGTCAATTGCTTCAGCAATCTCTCCCCTGTAGAACGGATGAGCTCCGCCGAAAGCAATGATCCTGAAAGTCTTTGCAAGATCGGACTGAATAAGCAAATCGCCCTCAGACAATGGAGTATCATCCTTGCCATAGAAAGATTTTGCATAAGGTGAAAAATCCTTATAGGCTGATTTTATTGCTGATGCTATCCTTCCCGACAACTCAAACCCGCCTTCAGCATATGCTATTGCAGCTTCAAAAAGCTCTTTCCATGGAAGACTTCCGTATTCCTCATGCATAGCTACCCAGGCATTAAGGTTTCCGGGAGTGGATATTGACTTCGGACCCACCCTGTTTTCCATATAACCGGGCGTCGGTTCCCTCATAAGATCCGTATTGGTTTTATGCGGGAACCGGCCACTGGGATTAAGGAATCTTACCCTTTCATTATCAGAGTCATATAACAGGATCGTCCCGTAACCGCCAATACCCGACATCATCGGCTCAACGACATTCAGGCAGGCGGCAACTGCAATTGCTGCATCGAAAGCATTACCTCCCCTTTCAAGTATCTCCATACCTGCTTGTGTAGCGAGGGGGTGAGCTGAAGCCACACTACCGGTTTGCGGGTTTCCGGTCTCACTGTTCTTACATCCCGGAACAAGAATAACAGCGGCAACTATTAACAGATATTTGATGCCTGTCTGATTTATGAAGCCATTTTTCATATGATAACTTTACATTTCTGATTTACACGTAAAAATAGCAAAATCATGAGCCTCTGCCAAAAGCAGTAGCTTTACTTATTCAGCGATGACCTTTGGTACTAAGCGTCTCATTGTGATAGACCCGGAATCTTTTCTAAAGGCTATCAAGATACTTCATATCATCATCTGATATCTCAAAATCGACATCAAGGTTTTGCCTTATAAACTCAGGATGGGTTGATTTGGGAAGTGGAAGGGCCCCTTTCTCAAGGACATAGCGGATGGATAGTTGTGCCACACTTTTGCCGTATTTTCCGGCTATGTCTGCAATCTCTGAACTGCTAAGCAGCTTGCCGGTTGCCAGGGGTGAGTAACCCTCGACGACTATTTTATGCTTTTCGCAATGCTCCGTTATCTCCTTCTGCGGATACCCTATGTGCAGTTTTATCTGGTTGACCATGGGCCTGATCCTCGAATTCCCGAGTATGGCATCTATATCTTTTACATTAAAGTTTGAGATGCCTATTGCACGGGTTTTACCGCTCTCATAAAACTCCTCCATGACCTTCCACACCTCAATATTCTGTCTGGTATAGTCGGCGCCGATCTCATTCCATGGCCAGGGAGCATGTATAAGGTATAGGTCGATAAACTCAAGTCCGGTGTTCCTGATGGTCTTTTCAGCATTAAGCAAGACCTGGTCATGCTTTTTTATCTCTGCCGGAAGCTTTGATGTCACAAAAATATCACTACGCTCAATGCCCGAGTCACGTATTGCTCTTCCGACACTCTCTTCGTTGCCGTAGGCCAGCGCGGTGTCAATATGCCTGTAACCCGACCTAAGTGCAGACAATACTGAATTGTATGCTATATCACCATCAGGTATCTGCCATGTTCCAAGGCCTATGGCCGGAATCTGCACTCCGTTTGAAAGTGTAAAGAAATCACTGCTTTTCATATTACTACATTGTTACAACTGCTAATATAGTCAGTTTAACTTAGTAACCCTGATTTCAGGAAATTGTTGACCTGATTAACACCCGAATGAAAATTGATAACACTATCTGACCATTCCTGATTTTACAAGAGCCTTAAGCTCTTCAAATTCTGCCTTTAGTTTTTCCAATTCACTATTCTGTTGTTCTATTATCAGCTGTTGTTCCTGAATGGCCTTTGTCAGTATGGGTACCAGCCTTGTCAGGTCAACACCATACGTATCATGTTCCTGATTGTAGTTAACCATTTCGGGAAATACTTTTTCCGCTTCCTGAGCAATAAATCCTGTGTGAACTGCATCAGGACTTTCCCTGAACCGGTAATCAGTCACTCTGAGTCTGCCGACCAGATCAACAGCGTTTATTCCTGTGGCTCTAATATCTGTTTTAAGCCTTTCATCCGATGCCTGTATTAGTGACAGCGATCCGGAAGCAAGAGTTATGGCTCCCTCATATGAGCCGTCACCGTCATAAAAACCGATCATATAATTCGTGCCTGATGCATCATATGTGCCGGCTTGTATCCTGATTCCATAGCGGGAAGTTAAATTACCATCGTTTCTGAACTCACTTATCCAGGCCGAACTATTCCCTGTAACATTATGCCTGCCATTAACTGTTACATACTTGCTGCTGAAATCTCCGAAAATGAGAGGTGTTCCGGAGGCATTTGAGATATATAGCTGGTTTGAGACTGATCCTGATAAAAAGCCGGCCTCGTATCCGACAAAAACATTACCGTTACCGGTATTTCCTTCTCCTGCAGAATAGCCAAGGAAGACATTATTTGATCCTCCGTTTGCCTGACCTGCTCTCCACCCTAAAAATGTGTTGTATTGTCCGTTGACATTGTTTCCCCCGGCCCAGTATCCAACAAAAGTATTCCTGCTCTTAATATTGTCCATACCTGCCATCTGTCCCACATAAGTATTCATCTCACCGATAACATTTGCCTGGCCGGCAAAGAATCCGATGAATGAATTCCTTGTTCCTGTAGTATTGAATTCTCCCGAATACTCCCCGATGAACAGGTTCTGGCTGGTCCTGTTGGCTTTGCCCGAATAATTTCCAATGAAAATATTCTGGCTTCCATATGTGCCATTCATGCCGGTCTGGTATCCGATTACAATATTATCCCTTCCGGTTGTATTGCTTATGGCTGCCATGCTGCCGATGTAAACATTTCTTGCACCACTCGTGGATGCAACTCCGACACTGTCCCCGATGAATACGTTGCTGTACCCTGTTTGGCTCGACTGACCTGACTTGTTGCCAATAAATACGTTCCTGCTGCCGCTTATGTTTGATGAGCCGCTGAGTGTTCCCAGAAACAGATTATTGTTACCGCTCTGATTGTTCAAGCCGCTGCCATTACCTATGAAGACATTATTGTTGGCAATGGTGTTGTTTCTGCCTGCGTAGTAGCCCATAAAGGCATTATTGGAACCCGATGTGTTTTTGCTGCCGCTTTCATAACCGAAAAAGGAGTTGTATTTACCGGTTGTCAGTGCCTGACCCGCAAGATGCCCGATAAGATAGTTATCAGGAGTAAGCAGCAGGAATGGTTCGGTTCCGGATTTGGATTCTTCAAAACTTCCTATTGCGAATCCACCTTTTACCGGTTTTGCCTGGGAACTGCTGACGTATATTCTTGTACTGTCTAAGGTAACTCTCATAAGGTCGGTGGTACCTGCCTTGCTCTCCTCCATGCTTCCTATGGCAAAGCCCCCCTTTGCAGCCTTTCCGTCACCACTTCCGACGTTTATTCTTACACCTTCGTTGAATACTGCAAATACTGTATCACCAGCCAGGTTTTTTACTACGAACAATGCCTCATCCATATCAGGAGAAATACCTTCAACCTCCAGCTTGCTCAGCTTCCCTGAGACATCACCGGCAACCATTGCATACGGCACGCTCCAGAGCCTGGCTGAGCCCATCTCCTTCCATGATCCGTCATTTATCTCTGTTTTTATGAATTTCGGTGAGGCACTCCAGTCAATATCGGCAAATTCCGCTGCGGTACCTCCGATTCTGGAGCCTTTACCCAGGATCAGGGAAAAAACGCCCGAATTATTGGTAGTCACCGTTGGGTGAAGCTCATTCCAGAATATTGTTCCACCAAGTGAGTCTGATTGTATTGTTATCCGCACCTGCAGGTCCTGATTCCTCATGGGTTGTCCGGTTGCTGTCAGTGCCAGTGCCTGGTAAGTAAAGCCCTGAGGAACCTGTGAGTTCAGATCCGTTACGCCTGTAATAACCATTGACATAACGGCAATGATTCCGGCAGCCTTGCTCAGCCTTGACAGGTACCGTTGAATCATCACGGGAATAGTAAAGATGCTTTCCATAATGCTGAATATTAATTAAACACTAAGGGCCAAAAGCCAATGAAAACCAAAACGATACGAAAAGTTACGAATTATTACGTAAAGGGTGATGTATTCTTGAAAAAATGTATGGTCAGAAGTACTATTTAGATTGCTTACAGTTTGTATATTTGACAAAATAAGGAGAACTCTATCCGTGAATCTTTCAAAAATATAATTCAGATAACCGTTTAGCACTGGCCGGTTTATCTTAGTAATCATTTATTTTGCATTCATGAGTACTCTTAATATCAGAAAGGCCAAAGAAGAGGATAGTGATCAGATTGCTGAGCTTTCACGCCGCTGCCTGCAGGAGGGAATGATTACAATGTTCATTAACCGAACCCCGGAGTTCAATACCCTGCACAAGCTTATAGACCCGGAAGCTTGGCACTATGTTGTAACCAGTGATGAAGAGGTCGCCGGTCTCGTAGGAGTTCTTCATTTCCGTGTCAGAGTGGCTGACCAGGAGTGCAAAACAGGGTACATGCTTGATCTGAGGGTTGCTGAAGAACTGAGAAAAGGAATGACGGCATACAGACTTGTAAAGGGTGCCATAGACCATATCAGGGATTCTGATGCAGATATGATAATTGCCAACTTCCTTAAAGACAACAAACACTCCCTTGTATTTACAACAGGTAAGGGAGGTATTCCTGAGTCATACTTACTGGGTGTAAACAGAGTATTCAATATTCTGCCGATAAGAAGAATGAGACTTAACAAAAGGTTTGAAATTGGCAAACCGGAAGAGAAGGATATACCAGCTATTGTTGAACTATACAAATCATATTCTAAAGGTTTCAGGATTGCACCTGTAATTACCGAGGAGGTTTTCAGAGGTTATATTAACAAAATAGAGGGACTCTCTCTTGACAACTTCCTGGTAGCAAGAGAAAACGGCATAATTAAAGCAGTAACAGCAGTGTGGGATGAACATACATATAAAAGTTACCAGGTTCTAAAACTTACAACCACGATTAAATTCGCAGCAAGGTTGCTAAGATTTCTCTCGGTATTCATAAAGACACCTCAGCCAATCAGACTTAATGAGCCTCTCAGACAACTATCCCTTGTAATGTACGCCCATGATGGATGTCAGGAAGCCCTTGACACACTCTTCAGATATGTTAATAATATCAACCGGGGAGGTAAATACACCCTGATTATGTTCTATGCCCAGGAAAGTGATCCGATGTTCAGGCACCTGAACAAATTTACAGGGGTGTCGGTCAAAAGCGAGATGTATCTTTTTGCTAAGGATACCGGGATTTACAACAAACTGAAAAATGACAGCAGACCGGTGATGTTTGATCTGGCGATGGTGCTTTAATCAGGTATCGGGTATCAGGTATCAGGTATCAGGTATCAGGTATCAGGTATCAGGTATCGGGTATCGGGTATTGTACTAACCCCTATAAAACTGGACTAATTTCCTTTGTTGTTAATACTCGGTTTTCAAATGTATTAAATTTGTCGATACCCAACAAAACTTCAGCGGAGGGGCCAGTTCCCAATTTGGGAGCAGGCTTCTCTCTGAAGAAAAATATTTCTCTTCCTCTTTTGTCTTCCTTTATACCAACTACCCCTGATTTCCAAAGTTTTAGGAATGTCACCGGAGGATAATGCAGAAGCACTTTCATTGCTCTGACGTTATTATAGGCGAAGAAAAAATAACTAAAGATTTCCTTAGCGTGATTAAGGTCATCAAAGATATTTCTGTTGCACACCAACCTTGTAACGGTACTATGAAATGATTCAATATGACCGTTCTGCTGAGGTGTGCCAGGCTCAATAAATTCATGAGCTATGCCCAAGCTCCTGAGTGCTTCAGCAAGGATTTTAGCAATGAACTGAGGACCGTTATCTGTCCGGATCTTGATAATTACCCGGCGGATATCAATATATTCCCTGATGATGGGATGTCCCATAAGAACTTTTATCAGCCTTATAATCTGGACGCTGTGCATTGTGTAATCCATATCCCATACAAAATTGCCTCTGCAAAAAGTACACAAAAATGATATCAGGAAAGCATTTCGTCTGGCACCATGTATATAAACATATTTTATGTCAGCCTCTATAGTTCTAAAAGGTCCTTCCAGAGGTGGTACTGTGAACTTAATGAATGTCTTGTCGGAGGGGATATACTTCACAACCTTGGGATGCAAGAGATTATTATCTCTCATTAATCTTCTTACTTTTTTGTGATTGATAACATACCCTTGTTGCTTTAATAACGCAGTAACAGTCTGGTAGCCATAGTCATTATACTCAGGCGTTATAAGATCAATTATTTCCTTCACGACCATGTCATTGTTAACATGACCCATAAAGCAATTATAGGTATGTACAGAAGGCTGTTTGCCTTTGCACCTTCCATTTGGCCTGTAATAGTAGGTACTCCTCTTTATGCCCGCTATGGATGTCGCTACTGAAACAGTCAGACCATTAAAAACATATTGGCAGACTATTTCCCTTTTTTCTCCCACTGTGCAAGCTTTTTTTTTAAGAGCTCTCCCTTCATCTTCGACTCAAGTTCCTTCTCTGCAAGAAGTTCCTTAAGCATGCGATTCTCTTTCTCCAGCTTCTTAAACTGAGCGTCTAAATCAACCCTCCGACGATCTTCCAGACCAGCAAGTCCATGAGAACTATACCTGTCTAACCAGGTATAAAACAAAGTCTTGGAGAGATTGTGCTTCCTGCAGCCAATTGTAACTCCCAGCCTCTGGATGTCAAGCAGGATCTTCTCCTTCTCCTCTGCTGTTCTCTTGTGTAGTTTCTTAACCATGAACATAAAAGTACAATTTTAATCAGTACTTTTAGTCCATCTTCTTAGGGGAGGGCAACAGTACCGGGTACCGGGTGCCGGGTGCCGGGTGCCGTGGAGTTTTGACCTACCGTTGACCGTTTACCGTCTTATAGTTTTTCCAGTATCCAGGCCACGAAGATGCCAAGGTAGTTGCCGGCTGCAAGGCCGATTATTCCTACTGATAATCCCGGGAAAATGATTTCGCGATTCCGTAGTGCTCCTGCCACTACCGGAACAATTGCCGGATTGCAGATCATGGCAGTTGATGTAATAATAAAGGTATCAGTGTCTATCTTGAAAATCCACGACAGAAGGGCCTGAATCAGCATTGAGCCAAAAACAACAAGGGCCACATATGATGCGATTATCAGTACCTTGAATTCTATGTTCCAGAGGTCAGCCCTTGATGCGATAACCATACAGAATACCATAATAAGGTACATGCCAAGCTCAAATGACTTCTTTATATCATGAATAGCAGGAATCATCGAGGCCAATATCCCCAGAGTGGTAATTATCAGGATAACCACAGCCAGTTGTGATGATTCGGGGACAATTAACGACACAGCGCCACCAATAGCGAAGATCACCACAGATGCTCCGAATGCCTTAAGCAGGGGAAGTCTCACTTCCCTTTTAAGCATCCCCCAGTATGGATCGTCACCATCGAAATTTCCGTCAGCTGCTGAAGCGGGGTCAATAAAGCGGTACCTGGGAAGAAAGAGTCCGAATAGTTTCCTGGCTATTGTCATCACAAAAAGAAGATGGACGGCTCCTACAACCAGATCATATGTTACAATTATCATGTAGTTAGCCTCGTCAGCACCAAGAGCAAGCTGTATCGATGCCAGATTGGGTGTACTGCCGGTATAGAGGCCTATCATCATTCCTGCAACATGATGAAGTGCTGTAATGCCATGATCCCGGAAAAGAAAAAACCCGGCAAATACAGTTACAGAGACGGCGATAATTGCAAACAGCATTGACAGTAAAGTCTTGCCCGCCATCTGCCTCCATTTCCTTATATCCATCGAAAAAAGCATCAACGGTATTGCAACAGGAACAGTGAGGGTGGTCAGCAGCTCGAGAGTTCCATCGTATCCTTCAATCATGGGAAGAACCCCGATATTTCCAATAATAAATCCTGCCAAATAGGCAATCACAACTCCACCCACCTTGTTGACAAAACGGTATCTATGGCAGAAATGGAGTATAAGCAAAGGGGAGAAAAGGTAGAAAATTACCAGAAAGATATTTGCCATTTCTTTGGTTATAAAGAAGCAATATAGCAATTGTTTTAAGTCATAAGAGAACTGGTTGATAAAATAGGTAGAAATGCGTAGGCAGGGCGCCGGGTATCAGGTACCGGGTACCGGGTACCGGGTGTCAGGTGCCGTTCGGTCGCGAGCTCGCCAGGCTATCGCCGGTCTCGGTTGCTCCCGTTCGGTCGCGAGCTCGCCAGGCTATCGCCGGTCTCGGTTCCGTTTACCGTTTACAACTTTAACCTGCTATTAACATTTGGTTAACACGTGGTTAGAGAGAGATTGCTCAAATTTGTATTGATAATGTTATATTGAAATAACCAATAACAGGACAGACAGCAGAGATTTATCTCTTTGCCATACAAAATTAAACCCCAAAAAAAGCCATGAAAAAGAAAAATTCACACAAAACAGGCATCAGATTATTAATGTCTATGATGGTTGCCATCTCGCTGATCTTTATGACACCTCAGGCTTCAAGGTCTGCAGGTAATAACTCCTCAGCTGACAATAATTACCCGGTTCTTCAGGATACAATCATACAAAAATACGACCGCACGTTCCGTACTGTTTTCACCGATCCTGAAGATGGCATTGAGAAGAAAATTGAGCTAAGATACCGCGCCGGAGAGCTGGCAGAGATTCTCGTAGAAGGCAAGTCAGTACCCAGGTCAGAATTCAGCAAATATGACAAGGTGGTTAAACAGGCTGAAGCCGAGTCTGAAAAGATCACAAAAGACCTTAAGGCTGCTTCAGAAGAACTTGAAAAAGCCATGCAGGAACTGGCAAAAATCGATTTCAGTGCCTTACATGAGGAGATCGCCAGGAATATGGAAAAGTTTGACCAGACTTATATGGAGGAAGTCCGGAAAGCGATCGATCAGGCCCGCAGCGAAATTGACAAAACCGTCACTGAAGATATGAAGCGTGAAATGCGTGAATCAATGGAGACAGCACGGAAAGAAATGGAAAGAGTGAGGCGTGAAGTTATTATACCCGAGATTGAACGTCAGCGTATTATTACCGAAGAAGAGAGAGAGAATATAAGACAGGAGATTGAAAAGGCAAGGAAGGAAATGGAAAGGGTAAGGCGTGAAGTTATCATACCCGAGATTGAGCGTCAGCGCATTATGACCGAGGAAGAGAGAGAAAAGTTCCGGCAGGAGATGGAAAGAGTATTGGAAGAGCTGAGAATAAATATGGAGGAATTCAGAGAGAGCTATATATCAGGTGAGGGTTTTACAGTGATCGGCAGCTGGCAGCCCGCTCAGCAAGTCTCAGCGAAAAAGAGACAGGAGATGGAAAAGAAGCTTGAAGACCTTGAAAATTCACCGAAAAAGAAATAATACGGCACCTTTCCGGGTTATTTACAAATAAAGGCTGCGGACAACCTTCACTAACCTCCGGCTAAGCCGGGGGTTTTCCTTTTAATATACACGGGCTGGCACCAAACACCATGAAAAGAGCTGTTACTGTTCCTGAAACTACAGGAATAAAGTTATATTTGTTATTAACAAACGTAATTTATCTGTAATGGAAAAATCCCCTATCATCACAATTGACAAGCTTATCAAGAGGTTTCCGATGGGAAAAGGTGAATTTACTGCACTGAACGGAATAGATCTCACTCTCAGGGAGGGTGAGTTTGCCGGGCTGGTAGGTCCCAGCGGTTCAGGTAAAACAACAATTCTCAACATCGTGGGATCACTTGATGTTCCTACAGAAGGAGAAGCTACGGTTCTTGGACGAAGGGTGAGCAGGTTGACAACCAGGGAGGCTGCAATGCTTCGCCGTGAGAGTCTTGGTTTCATCTTTCAAAGCTATAATCTTCTTGCAGTACATACAGTATTTGAAAACGTTGAGTTTCCTCTGCTGCTTTTGAATTATACATCTGAAGAACGCAGGAAGATGGTAATGGATGCTCTTGAATGGGTTGGACTTACAGAGAAGGTAAAGTCGAAGCCTCCACAGCTGTCAGGAGGCGAATCGCAGAGGGTTGCAATAGCCCGTGCTATGGTAAAAAGGCCTTCATTGGTGCTGGCTGACGAACCGACTGCCAATCTTGATGCCGCGAACTCACATAATATTCTTAAAACCATGGAGAAACTTAACACCGAATTGAAGACAACATTCCTGTTTGCCACACATGACGAAAAGGTGATAAGCTACCTCCGCAGGAAGATATTTCTTGCCGACGGAAAGATAGAAAAGGAAGAGATACTAAAAAATTAAAATGCAGCGGTTATGAAACTGGCATTAAAACTTGCATACCGTAACCTTATAGGAGCCGGGCTACGAACCTGGCTGAATGTCATTGTCCTTTCATTCTCCTTTGTAGTAATAATATGGATCAAGGGGGTTCTTGCCGGATGGGATCTTCAGGCCAGGAACGACATGACCGACTGGGAGATAGCCGGCGGGCAGTACTGGCATGAGGCTTATGACAAGTATGACCCGTTCACGTTTTCTGACAGTCATGCTACTATTCCAGCAGAATTCAGGGAAGAGATAGAAGCCGGCGATATGGAACCGAGCCTTATTGTGCAGGGCTCTGCCTATCCTCAGGGCAGGCTGCAGCCTGTAACGATCAGGGGTGTCAATCCGCAACAGACACTATTCAAATTACCGACGGAAAAGCTTGACACGGTAATGAGTGATGCAATTCCGGCAATAATTGGAACATTGATGAGTAAAACTCTTAAAATGGGTCCGGGCGACAGGGTTATTATGCAGTGGCGTGATGCAAACGGCACTTTTGATGCTTCCGAGGTGTTGATTGTTGACATATTCAATGTTGCAGTTCCGGCAGTAGATGCAGGCCAGATATACATCCCCCTCGAAAAGCTCAGGGAAATGACCGGAATGCCTGATGAAGCCACTCTGTTGTCATTCCGCGACAGTGAAAAGCAACGTCCTGAAGTTGCCGGATGGAACCTAAAACCTAAGGAGGAGCTTACCAGGCAGGTTGATGAAGTGATAAAGGTAAAATCAGCAGGAACTACTGTTTTGTACGCAATTCTACTGCTTCTGGCCATGCTGGCAATCTTCGACACACAGGTGTTGTCAATTTTCAGAAGACAGAGAGAAATAGGCACTTATGTGGCTCTGGGATATACACGCGGACAGGTAGTTGGACTATTCACCGTTGAAGGGGCAATGCATGCCGTACTGGCAGCCTTACTTGCAGCTGCTTATGGCCTGCCATTCCTGATGTGGCAGGCAAAAGCTGGTTGGACGATGCCCATAGATGTCAGTGAGTTCGGAATGGCGATGGCACAGACACTTTACCCGTCATACAGCGCCGGTCTTGTTATTGGTACAACACTTATCGTACTCATCACTACAACCATAGTCAGCTACTGGCCGTCACGGAGAATTGCCAAAATGAATCCTACTGACGCTTTAAGAGGAAAGATACAATGATAGAGTTTCTGTTCAAAGGATTGATAAGGGATAAGAGCCGTAGCAGGCTTCCAATCATAGTGGTAACCATAGGGGTAATGCTCACTGTGCTAATGCATGCCTACATAACAGGGTTCATGGGCGACACCATCGAACTCAGCGCCCGCTTTTCAAACGGACATGTCAAGGTAATGACCAATGGTTATGCTGAAGAGATGCAGCAGATACCCAACGATCTTGCATTGACAGGTATCGAAGCTCTTATTACTGAGTTGAAAAGCCGGTTTCCTGAAATGACATGGTCACCGCGGATTCAGTTCGGAGGTCTCGTCGATGCACCCGATGAAAGCGGAGAGACCAGGGCGCAGGGACCCGCCGCCGGCATTGGTGCTGACCTGCTTACCCCCGGGTCACCCGAACCCGCAAGGCTGAATCTGATAAACTCTCTTGTCAGGGGAACACTGCCCTCACAACCCGGAGAAGCATTGCTCAGCGAACCCTTTTCCCTGAAACTCGGAGTTAACCCCGGCGACCAGGTTACACTGATGGGTTCTACAATGTACGGCAGCATCACTATGCACAACTTCGTGGTATCGGGTACAGTTATGACAGGACTTGATGCCCTTGACCGGGGATTGATAATAGCCGACATTGAAGATGTCAGGATAGCCCTCGATATGGAAGATGCTGCAGGTGAAATATTAGGATTCTTCGTTGGCGGATTCTATGATAATGATGAAGCAGAACTGCTAGCCAATAACTACAACAGTTCATCTGACAGTAACAATGACATCTTTAGTCCGGTAATAAAGTCTCTAAGCCAACAGGGAATGATGGGCCAGTATGTTGCTCTGTCTGAATCATGGTCGATATATGTCTCGTTCATATTCGTTTTTGCCATGGCTTTGGTATTATGGAACGCAGGCCTTCTGGGGGGACTCCGAAGATATGGTGAGGTTGGGCTGCGTCTGGCAATCGGTGAAGAGAAGGGACACATCTACCGTACAATGATTTATGAATCAATTATGATCGGCATCATCGGATCGGTTATTGGAACTGCAATTGGCCTGCTTCTTGCATGGTTACTGCAAAAATACGGTTTTAACATAGCCGGAATGATGGAGGGGGCTGCAATGATGATGCCTGACAGAATACGTGCAAGAATAACACCCACTGACTTCTATATAGGATTCATTCCCGGTTTGCTGTCGACGGTTATAGGCACCATGCTTTCGGGAGTGGGAATTTATAAACGGCAGACAGCTTCACTTTTCAAGGAACTGGAAGCCTAAAAACATCGATATGATGAAAAGAATAATAAACTCACTAGCCCTGGCTTTACTGTTTACAGGATTGACAGCCCAGACTGCAGACGAGATACTCAAAAGAGTGGAACAGAACCTGTCGTCAGACAACCGCATTTTTGAGTCGTCAATGACGATACACGGGGTAAGGAGCAGCAGGACAATCACATCTCGCACCTATGCGGTTGGCGACAAGCAGGCCTTCACCGAGTACCTCTCCCCTGCCCGTGAACAGGGAACCAAGATGCTCAAGCTGGAGAACCAACTGTGGATTTACTCTCCTTCAACTGACAGGGTAATTCAGATATCAGGACATATGCTTAGACAGTCGGTAATGGGATCAGACCTGTCATATGAAGATATGATGGATGACAGACGAATAACGGAAGTTTACAATGCTTCTCTTGCCGGAGAGGAAGTTATTGACGGAAACCGTTCTTTGATACTTGAACTCACCGCAAAGGTAACCGACGTAGCTTATTACTCCCGTAAAATGTGGGTCGATGCTGAAAAATTCGTACCGCTGAAAGAAGAACTATATGCCCGTAGCGGTCAGTTACTTAAACGAACCACACTCTCCGAGGTCGTAAGCATTGAGGGCCGCTGGTTCCCTATGAAGGTCGTTTACAAGGATATGCTCAAGCAGGGCGAAGGCACAGAGTTCAGGATAACAGCAGTAAAATTCGACCAGGTGATACCCGATCATATTTTTACGAAGGCATCATTGAGGTAGGTGTAAGGGTGTAAAGGGCGTAGAAGGCGTAGAAGGCGTAGAAGGCGTAAAAGGGGTAAATGGCGTAGAAGGCGTAAAAGGGGTAAATGGCGTAATGACGTAATGACGTAATGACGTAATGACGTAATGACGTAATGACGTAATGACGTAATGACGTAATGACGTTATGACGTTATGACGTTATGACGTAAAAAAAGGCGTAGGAGGCGGATTAATGGTTTTCTTTATAACGCTGGTAGTCCTCGCGGTAGTTCAGATTATGATACCAATCTCCGTCGCCGAAGCTGACATATCGCGTTTTCACAATATCAAAGAGATCTGAAATCTTCAGTCTCTCCTGTTTAAGCAATAGATCTGCCTTATCGGCAACACTCCTGCGATATACAGCATAAAGCGGTTCATACCTCTCTCCTACCCTTACAGGCATAACTATATCTGCACCGGCAGTCATGTCAAGCATCGAGGCAATAAAAACCTCATTGATTACAGGGATATCGCAGGCCATTATGAAGTTGATGTCGTTCGACGAAGCACGGAGGCATGACGAAATCCCCATTAAAGGTCCCTTACCCGGCTCAGCGTCGGGAATCACACGCAATCCGAGAAAGGCATACTTTTCAGCATCCGATGCCCCTATAAGGACCTCGCCGAAGAGATCGATCAGCTGCTGTGAGATGAACTGAATCATTGGCACCCCGCTGATATCAAGCATACTCTTGTCAATCCCGCCCATTCGTGAGCTCTTACCTCCTGCAAGTACTATCGCAGTTGCATATCCAAATCTCTTTGCCGCCATCTTTCCCTTTGTCATATATGCCATCCCTACAGGCAACAAATTTAGCTCATTTTGTATCCCTCCTGCCCCTCCGTCTCATATTTATCATATCGTGTATTGAAGCGGCGTGCAAAAAAATAAGTATCTTTTGCAGTCTAAAACAGAGAGCCATGGATCCCACAGAAATCGTTGCCGGCTTCCGGCGCGACAAATCAGACCTGCTGCCCATGCTTCACGCGTTGCAGGACAGCCACCCGCAGAACTACCTCACCAGCGAATCACTCAAAGCTGCCGCCGGTCACCTCAACGTTAATCTCTCATGGGTTTACGGTGTTGCAGGCTACTATTCAATGTTCAGTCTGGAACCAAGGGGCCGCTATATAATACGAATCTGCAATTCGCCTGTATGCAGCCTGATGGGCTCCGGAACCATGATTGAAACCCTTGAGTCAATACTGGGGATAGACCAGGGAGAGACAACCCCCGACGGCCTGTTTACCATTGAAGAGAGTGAGTGCCTCGGTATATGCGAAGTTGCTCCTGCAATGATGATAAACCGCGAAGTGTATGGGAACCTTAACCCTGAGCGTATCGCCGAAATAGTTGATGACATCAGGAACCGTCAAAAACAGAAGCAATGATATCGGAAAACAGGATAATACTGAAAAATGCAGGGCATATCAATCCTGCCAGCATTGACGACTACATTGCTGCAGGCGGATATGGAGCACTGGCAAAAGCGATCAGGGAAAAGCCTGAGATGGTGGTGGAGGAGATAGCCGACTCAGGACTAAGGGGCAGAGGAGGCGCCGGTTTTCCCACCGGCATCAAAAAGAAGGCAGCTGCCGGAGCAACAACCGCCGGCATTAAGTATGTGGTATGCAATGCTGACGAAGGTGAACCGGGAACCTTCAAGGACCGGGAAATAATGGAAAACGATCCGCACCTGCTGGTTGAGGGAATGGTGATAGCAGCATACGGTATCGGAGCAGGCAAGGGCTTCATATATGTCCGCGGAGAGTATTACAGGTCGATTGAGATGCTGCAGAAAGCAATAAACCAGGCAAAAGAAAAGAATTTCCTGGGCAATGAAATACTTGGCAGCAGATTCAGTTTCGACCTCGAGATAATGCCGGGAGCAGGATCATATCTTTGCGGTGAAGAGCTCACACTGCTTGAATCACTGGAAGGCAAACGTGGCTACCCGCGTATAAAGCCGCCTTTCCCTGCCGAGAAGGGTTTGTGGGGAGAACCAACACTGGTCAACAACGTGGAGACACTGGCCAGCCTGCCATCTATTATTAGTCACGGAGCCGGTTGGTACCGTAGCAGGGGAACCGAAAAGACTCCCGGAACAAAAATATTTACAATAAGCGGTGATGTTAAAAAGCCGGGATGCTACGAAACTGACGCAGGAGTGAAACTCCGAGATCTTATTGATGATCTGGCCGGAGGTACTGCTGACGGTAAACCGTGGAAAGCAGTACTTCTTGGCGGTGCCGCAGGCACTTTCGTTCCCCATGGCTGGTCTGATGCCACCATGTGCTATGACGAGCTGCGGGAAAGGGGAGCTACTCTTGGTTCAGGTGCTGTCATTGTTGTCGGCAGCCGCCGTAAACTCATCCCTTTCATACAAAACATACTGAAGTTCTTCAGGCATGAAAGCTGCGGCAAATGTGTCCCCTGCAGAATAGGCACCAGTTACCTGCACGCACAGTCGCTGCTGCTTGACAAAGCCGGTGCTGAAGAACGTAAGGCAATACTTAATGACATGCTCGACAACTCAAGGCAGATGGCAAAGAGTTCGCTCTGCCCGCTCGGCCAGTCGCCGATACTGCCTGTTGAGTCTCTGCACAGACATTTCATGGAAACCGTAGCCGTAGAGTAAAAAAATGAACGCAAAAGAGACTATGGTCACAATAACGATAGACGAGAAAACCATACAGGCACCATCAGGAGCCAACCTGTTGGAGGTAGCACGCACCAACGGCTTTGCAGTTCCGGGTCTCTGCTACCACCGTAAGCTCACCCCGACAGGAGCATGCAGGCTGTGCCTTGTGAAGATAGAGGGTATGCGCGGACTGGTCACCAGCTGTACTGTAAAGGTAACCGAAGGGATGAAGGTCACGGCATTCGATGACGAGATAGAGAATACCCGCAGGCTGCTGCTTAACTACCTTCTGTATGAGCACAACGACACTTACGACGGCACATACCCCGATGAAATGAGGGAGCTGATAATCCGTTACGGTCTTGACAAGCCGGAGAACAGGTACTTCCCGTCGGTATGGCAAACCCTTCCCTTCGAAAAGGACGACACCTCACCGGTGCTAACCTACGATCCTGCCAAGTGCATAAAGTGTTTCAGGTGCATCAAGGCATGTGATGAGGTGCAGGGCAAAAATGTGCTCTCCTTCACTGAAAGAGGTATTAAATCATTCATCATTGCGGGAACCGGAGTATGGGGCGAGAGTGAGTGCGACGGATGCGGTGAATGTATCCAGCTCTGCCCTACCGGAGCCATCGTCGAGAAACCATACCGGGATGTTATTGAACTTGACAAACTGGAACGCACTGTTATTACAACCTGCCCCTACTGCGGTGTGGGCTGCCAGATTGAATTGCTGGTGCAGGACGGGAAGATAGTGAGAAGCAACGGCGTTGAAGGCGTATCACCAAATGACGGAAGGCTATGTGTTAAAGGACGCTTTGGCTATGAGTTTGTACACAGTCACGACCGGCTCACCAAGCCACTGATAAAGCGTAACGGAAGGTTTGAAGAGGCATCATGGGATGAAGCCCTCAACCTTATCGCCGGGAGGTTTACCGCAATAAGGGAAAAATACGGGTCAGATGCGCTGGCAGGATATGCCTCTGCCAAGTGTACCAACGAAGACAATTACCTTTTTCAGAAGTTCATCAGAACAGTTTTCGGTACCAATAATATTGACTATTGTACACGACTGTGCCACGCTTCAACTGTAACTGCAATGCTCAAGGCAATTGGCGACGGTGCCGGCAGCAACCCTATTGAAGACTTTGAAACTGTTGACTGCCTGTTTGTTACAGGGAACAACATAATTGATACTCACCCGATCACTGCCACTTATGTAAAAAGAGGGGCGGCTAAAGGGCAGAAAATAATAGTCGTCGATCCCAGATGGACACCTCTGGTACGATACGCCACAGTATGGCTTCAACCGAAGCTGGGAACTGACGTCGCCCTTCTTAATGGTCTTTGCCATATCATAATAAAGAACGGATGGGTTAACCGGAAGTTCATAGAGGAGAGAGTCGAGGGAGGTATAGAGGCCTTTTCACAACTCGAAGAGCTTGTTAGCAGCTACACCCCTGATGAAGTGGCTTCAATAACCGGGGTTCCCGAAGAAAAGCTTGAACTGGCGGCAGAGCTTTACGCAACATCGTCAACTTCGATGATCGCTACAGGGATGGGCCTGAGCCAGCAGGTCACCGGCACTCACAATGTGTTTTGCCTGATTAACATGATGCTTATTACAGGACAGGTTGGACGTGAGCGCTGCGGGATAAATCCACCCCGCGGTCAGAATAATGTGCAGGGAGCCACTGACGTTGGCTGCTCACCTGCAAACTATCCCGGCTATATTCCGGTACTGAATGATGAGAACCGCCGGAAGGTAGCAGGAATATGGGGAGTTCCATATGACTCTCTGTCCGCACGTCCCGGTCTTACAACTGTCGAAATCATGCAGGCTGCTTATGATGGACGCATAAAGGCTATGTATATTATGGGTGAGAACCCTATGATAAGCGATCCGAACCTGAATCATACCGAGGAAGCTCTTAAGAAGATGGAATTCGTGGTGGTACAGGATATATTCCATACCGAGACAACACCCTTCGCTGATGTAATATTACCGGCCTCATCCTGGGCCGAAAAGGAAGGTACCTTCGTGAACAGTGACAGAAGGGTTTTACGGGTCAGAAAAGCAGTCGAATGTCCGGGTGAAGCCAGGGAAGACTGGAAGATAATACATGAACTGGCAAAAAGGATGGGCAAGCCGATGCCCGGTTACCGCAATGAGGCTGAGATATTTGACGAACTCGCCAAAGTCACTCCGATAATGGGCGGCATCTCCTTCGAAAGACTTGAGAAAGGAAGTATACAGTGGCCCTGTCCCTCCCCAGGTCATCCGGGAACACCTACACTCTACCTTGAAAACTTCAACACACAGACAGGACGCGGCAAGCTCTTTCCGGTTGAATACTCGCCGCAAAATGAAAAGGTTGACGGCGAATACCCGCTTATGCTTAACAGCGGAAGGCTTCTGTATCATTACCACACTGCAACAATGACCAGGCGAACGAAGGCACTGCGTGATTTCGTTGATGAAGCTTTTGTGCTGATGCATCCCAACGATGCTGCTAGGCAGATGATAACCGAAGGCAGCAAGGTAAGACTTGAGTCAAGAAGAGGTGTTATAGAAACTGTAGCCCGCATATCGGAGGAGGTACTGGAAGGTGAAGTATTTATGCCATGGCATTTTACAGAATCACAGGTCAACAGGCTGACACGCGACGAACTTGATCCGTACAGTAAGATAGCACCGTTTAAGCTTTCAGCTGTCAGGGTTACCAGAATTTAAACAGTCAGGTACTGTAATTATGACTTTGAATATTGACCTTCTTATCAGCGTAGTGCTGGCTTTCATTATGTTCGGCATCGGACTGTCGGTGCCGGCTTCCAGCTTCAGAAACGTGTTTGTCTACCCCAAGGCAATGATAATAGGTCTCTCTGCCCAGATGATAGGGCTGCCGTTACTCGCTTTCATAATTGCATACCTGTCAGGCCTCCCTCCGGCATACCAGGTTGGCATAATAATCCTTGCTGCCTGTCCGGGAGGGACCACTTCAGGCTTCCTGACATACCTGTTTAAGGGCAACGTGGCACTATCAATATCGATGACGACGGTAAACAGTTTTATTACACTTATTACTATTCCTCTGATAGTAAATCTGGGGTTGCTGGCATTTTACGGTGTGACATCAGAGATACACCTTCCGGTGATCGATACGATAATCAAAATATTCACTGTAACAATAATACCGGCGGCGGCCGGAGTGGCAGTGAAATCCTGGAAACCGCGCTTTGCATCAAGAGTTGAATACCCGCTGAAGATTGTTTTTTCAATTTTGTTCGCCGTTGTGCTTCTTGTAATGGTCTTTGCAGGAGAGCAGGAAGGTGGATCAGGAATCACCACTGAACAGGTGCTGAAATTGCTGCCGGTGATGCTAATAATGAACCTGCTGAGCTTTATCTATGGTTTCATGAGCGGCAAGATTCCGGGAATGGGCTATCGTACGTCATTCACTCTTGGCATTGAAGTGTCGATGCAGAATACGACGCTGGCATTCCTTGTGGGAAATATTATTCTGCATAGCCATGATATGATAAAGCCGGCGCTTGTTTATGCAATGTTCTCTTTCATCACAGCCCTGTTATTCAGCATGGTAGTGAAATGGATGAACAAGGCGCCCATACTCGGAGAATTCAGAAACTGATGATTTCAGATGTGCTCCTGTTTAGTCGAGAGCTCGGCCAAAGGCCTCGGTTCAGATTTAAGAATTAAGAATCTTAGAACATTATTGATTTTTCGGGTACGTTAAATCCTTTCCAGTATAGTGTAAGGGGTTTATCGCCTGCCTTTTCAGATATAGATGACACATCAGCCCTCAGAAACTTCTTTTCACCCGGCATCAGTGAGAAATAGTTATCCTCGTAGATTACCGGAGAAAGTGTCTCTCCCGTCAAAGGATCAGTAATCCTTAGCCTTATGAATACAGCAGGAGTACCGGTGTTATTCGTTACTGTGAAGTCAAATGATGTATTGGAGGCCCGGTGTATTTCCACATTAAGCTCCGTTGCAGGTATTTCAGCCATTGCAGAATAGTCTGATCCTTGCGAAGCAAGCCAGTAGAAGTTCTCATCGAGAGGCAGAAGTGTAGTTCTGTTATGCATTGACAGTCGTGCAAACACCACTTTTCCCTTATCGGAGGGGACCAGAATTTTGCCCAGTCGGATGACACTGTTCGGAGGCGCTGTCATAACTGTATCAAATGCTTCTGTTTTACTGCCTGTCATGTCGTACAGAGTATAACTGACGTGGGTATCCCTCCTCTCTTTTGGAGTAGAATTAACGACGCAAAGGGTTGTGTCATCAAGGTTTATCTGTACATGGAATGGTTTGGCCGCGTTTCTGTAACCGTAGAAGGCTGCATTCTGCTGAAGCCATACATCATAAAACTGTCCCCTGAGCGATGTCCATGGATTTTGGTTTTTCCATACAAGCATCCCTGTGTACCATTCCCACATCCGGGCATTCTGTCCCTCCTGCAGAGACCGGTACTGCTCGTAGTTTACCATCTGTGCTTTCATCACAAAATCACTGAAATCAACGACAGGTCCGTACCTGGCCGGGAAGTCTTTGTAAGGCAGATATTTATGGAACCGCCACTCGGGGTCCAGGTCTTGCTCATCGGGAACGATAAGTGCTGCCGGAGATAGGAACCGCCTCAGGCTCTCTTCCACGGGCAGCCCTACTGAACCTATCTCAGCGTTAAAAGGAAATGACTTAAAGGTAAAGAACCACGATGGTTCCATAAGGTTGTAAGGACCGTCTCCGGTACCGCCGTAAGGATTTCTCATCAGATCGGTTCCCGTCGATTCACTCAGATAGTATCTTCCCGGGTCGAGTTGAGGAAACAGAGTATCCTTTAGATAAGCGTCAATTGCCGGTGGAGGCGGAAATTCATTGCCGCCGCACCATATAACGAGAGAGGGGTGGTTACGCAACATCATGACCTGGTCGGCAACCGATTTGACAAACAGGTCATGATCGTCGGGATATTTTCTTCTTGCTTCCTGGTTATCCGTCTTCTTGGGATCGGGCCACCGCCCGTTGCAATCACCTGTGATCCAGAGGTCCTGCCAAACCATAATGCCATTCCTGTCACATGCATCATAGAACTCAGGCCTCTCAGTAATCGATCCGCCCCATACTCTTATCATATTCATGTTCATAGCAGCATGAAGTCTGATCTCATCGCGGTACCTTTCGGGCGACAATCTGAGAAGTGCATCTGAAGCTATCCAGTTGCCTCCCCTGATAAAAACCGGTTGCCCGTTTACCTTAAAGATTCTGCCACCGCTCTCCTCATCAAACTCTGTTGAGAACTCCCTGATGCCGAACCTGACCTGTTCCACATCCATATAGGTTGTCTTGTCATCTGTGAACCACAGCCGGGCTTCATACATGTTCGGGTTGCCCATTCCATTGGGCCACCATAGTCTGGGCTGCTTAATCCTGATCTTTTTAAGAGTTACCCTGACACTCTCTCCTGGTCCTATTGTAACCTTACTGCGTTCCCTTCCTTCGGTCATCTGAGCTTCGAAGTAACCCTCTACTGGCATATTCGTTGCATTATACAAATCAGCCGATACAGTGACTGTTGCTGCAGACTGTATAGTGCCGGGAATCCTGACATCAGGTACTTCAGTAACTATATATGGATTTCTGATATCCACCGCACCGGTTATCTCAATCGTTACCTTGTCCCAGATACCGGTATTCCTGTCAGCGACAGGTTCAATCCAATCCCAGCCCGCTGTGAACTGCATGGTAACATTTCTGGCTATGGTTCCGTCTCCTCCCTGACCTCCATTCGGTATACCGGCAGGGTCAGGTGGTCTGACTGCCACCGCAAGCCTGTTGGTTCCACCCTGATTAATATACCTGGTTACATTGTATTTCTGCCTCAGGAACATACCCTTATGAGTCTCACTGTTTATCAGATGGCCATTAAGCCATATATCACATGAGTAGTTTACACCCCTGAAATTCAACCATACAATCTGGTCAGACGGAAACTCCTGAGTGTGGAAGACATTATGGAACCAAAACGAGTAATAATCATGGCCTGCCGAAGCAATATCAGGAATGGCTGCATTATTCAGGCCAATAAATGGATCGGGGGCCAGGCCGTTCTTAATCAGTGTATTCAATACTGTTCCCGGAACCGTGGCCTCTATCCATGTAGAGTCAGGCAGGTAAGAGACTGTAAGCTCTTCCCCGCTGAGCCCTGTCTCGGATATTCTTTTGGCTTTCCAGCCCTGATTTATTTCAAAGGTCTGCGCAGAGGTAATAACTGCAATAAATATCAGCATCGCTGCCGAAACAAATATTTTACGCATGAGGTTCGGTCTGTTATGTTTCATTTAGCGAACGTAAAAATAGTAAGAATTATGATAGACGACAGACGGTGAAACCGGCATAGCCCTTTTATTGTTAAAGAATATACCCTGAGAAATGATGATTATGCCGAATATTATTTGAAAATAGAACTACATTAACCATTATTGCAGATTATTTGAGATAGTATGTTTTCGGCAGAGAGACAGGGAGAAAAAGTAGCAGGTTTCACGGTAATACTGACAAACCACAGAAAGTGGGGATTGATACTACAGCCATACACCTATGAGAAGGAGGCCGGCAAGCGCTTTGTAACAATCCGTGAATCGCTATCTCCCTATCCTGTTGCAGAGGTACTGGGCAGACTTACCCATGATGAGAGAGAGATCGTAAAGCTTATCAATGATTACTCCGAAAAAAACCTCTATCGTCTGTTCTCTAAAGACACCAGTGTAAAAAAATTCATTGAGAATCTGCCTGCTGAAAAAACCGAAAGAATAATAAGACCTTACATTGAGGCAAAGATGTACAAGGTGCTTTCCATCATTCGCGATGAAGGCATCCCTTTGTTGCATCAGAAAATCAGAACAACAAATTTTCATGTCGACGACCTTATAACAGTAACCCAGGGAGAGGCAGAGGGGATTTTCAGGTTCAGCCGGACAGACAATGGTACCCGCTATACTCTTTCGGTCGTACATGGTGAAAACGAGATAAGGCTATTCAATTCGGGTGCTGATGTGCTTATAAATTCACCCTGCGTCATACGTCATCTTAACCGCATAGTATTCATCGAAGCTCTCGACTCAGCCAAGCTCAAGCCATTCTTTGCGAGAGAGTACCTTACAATACCGGCGAGCGCCGAAGAGAAGTATTTTAACACTTTTGTAACCAATGCTATAAACAACTTCAGATATGAAGCAAAAGGATTCGATGTTGTTATTGATGAGCCGGTCAGAGTGCCGCATCTGACACTTGAAATAACAATAAGGGGATTCCCGGCATTGGTATTAGCATACGACTATTCAGGAAGGGAAATATACAGGAACGACACACGCGAATCATTCACTCAGTTCTGTAATGACAATGGTAAGTATAAAATTTCCAGACTCTTCCGTAACAGGGAATGGGAGAAGAGTTGCAGGATGACACTTGAGGATAACGGATTCTTCTCGGAGGATGACATACACTATACTGTTTTCAGGGGTAATGAAGTGTCGTCAACGGATGATCTGATGTCTCTTATTGAAGCCCTCAATCGCAGTTATAATGAACTTACTCAGGCAGGATTCGTAATCAGGCAGGGTAGCCTTGACAGGAAGTATCATCTTGGACCGGTTGAAATAAAGGCCGGCTACACCATAGAAAATGACTGGTTTGATTTGAAGGCTGAAGTCACATTGGGTAATTTCACTATTGCCTTTACCAGATTAAAAAGGCATATTATGGAGGGGCGCAGGCATTATGAGCTGCCTGACGGCTCGGTAGCTGTTCTTCCTGAAGGTTGGTTCACGCGATATCGTGACGTATTCGGTTTTGGAAAGGAAGTGGGTGATTCATTGAAGATACATAAGCAGCACTTTCCTGTTTTAAGTCTTGCGGTAAGCGATGAGCAGAGTGATGCCACCGATAATCTCGAGAAACTAGTAATGCCTGATAAGCTTCCTTCAGAAAAGCTGCCTTCAGGGCTGAATGCTGCGATGAGGCCTTATCAGGAGGAGGGATTCAACTGGATGTTGTTTCTACAGGCAAATAAACTTGGAGGATGTCTTGCCGACGATATGGGCCTGGGTAAAACCCTGCAGGCACTTGCAGTGCTTCTTCACAGCAAGGAAAGCTACCAGGCGCCCGGGCATGAAGAGAGTGTTGTTTCAGAGATTAAAGAAGAGAGTCAGAAATCACTCAGTGAGATGTTCAGCTTTGTAACAGGAAAACAAACCAGCCTGATAATAGTCCCCGCTTCCCTTCTGCACAACTGGGAGAGTGAGATAAGATTATACACGCCGGCACTCAAAGTCTGTACATACAAAGGGACCGGAAGAAGAAAGTCAACTTCGTACTTCAGCTATTATGATATTATCCTGTCAAGCTACCATACTGTACGACAGGATATTGAAATAATCAACAAGTTCAGGTTTCATTATATCATACTTGATGAAAGCCAGGTGATCAAGAATCCCGGATCAGCAGTATACAAAGCGATATCGAGACTTCAGGGCGACCACAGGATAGCTCTCACAGGCACTCCGGTAGAGAATTCACTAACAGACCTGTGGACCCAGATGAACTTTACCAACCCGGGACTGCTTGGTAGTCTGATTTACTTCAAGAAAGAGTTTTCGCGTCCCATTGAAAAGGCAGGCGACACTACACAGGAAGCAAAGCTTAAAGCTCTGATTAAACCTTTTATACTCAGGCGCACCAAGGAGATGGTAGCCCGCGAATTACCTCCCGTCTGGGAACAGATGGTTTATTGTGATATGACTGAAGAGCAGCAGGATGTATATGAAAGAGAGAAGTCTGCCATAAGGAATACCATCCTTGGAACAATGGATGAGAGCGAGAAGGATAACCAGGCAATAGTTGTGCTGCAGGGACTCATGAAGCTAAGGCAGATAGCAAATCATCCTCTGCTTGCGATTGATGATTACATTGAAAACTCCGGAAAATTCGACATAGTACTTAACGACATTAAAAGCGTCACTTCAGAAGGCCATAAAATACTTATTTTCAGCTCGTTTGTCAAACACCTCAATCTATACGCCAAGGCATTGAAAAATGAGGGCATCATTTATTCGATGCTTACAGGGTCGACCATAAACAGGGAGAAGGTGGTAAATGAGTTCCAGACCGAAAGCAGCAGGAAGGTTTTCCTGATATCACTTAAAGCCGGAGGTCTCGGACTGAACCTCACTGCCGCAGATTATGTCTTTATTCTCGATCCATGGTGGAATCCTGCAGCAGAAATGCAGGCACTGAACAGGGCACACCGTATAGGACAGGATAAAAATGTATTTGTATTCAGGTACATTTCTGCCGAAACCATTGAAGAGAAGATAATTTCTCTCCAATCCAGAAAATCAAAACTTGCCGATACTTTTATTAACAGCAACAATCCGCTGAAGGACATGGATATTAACCAGATACTTGAAATCATAGGTTGAACCTTAGACTGCCTGAATTGGTTTATATGGTTATCTTTGTATCGTAATTAGAATTACTATGAACACTACTATTAATCATCCTTTATACCGGAAGCATACTCTTGACAGTGCAATGTCAGGATTATGGGATTTTTACAAATCTCATTTTGCCCCTTTATTTCTAATATCATTCATCTTCTCAATAGCCATAAACTTCTTTTCGCTGAGCATTGATTACAACAAAATGCTGGAAGCCAGCATGGAGCAGGACCTCGAGGCTGTCAGTGAAATGATGAAGCAGATGCTGGTAATGGTGATACCGGTAATTCTGATAACAATTTATGCATTTGTCTTTTTGAGCCTTTATATACTTGAGAGTAATCCGGTAAAGACAAATTATCTTAAGATCATTACAGGTTCATTCAAATACCTGCTTACCTACACCATAATATTTATTCTGTTTATTCCGGTAATCGGGTTATCAGTTATGATAGGGATCTTTGCCCTCATAATAGGGGTTCTTTTCTCTGTTATATGGCTGACAGCACTGTTTGCATTCATTGCTCCGCTGCTGATGGCTGAAGGTAATGACATTACAAATGTTATAGTGAGAAGCTTCAGACTGCTTCACAGGCATTTCGGAAGTAATGTCGGATGGTCGGCAGTCTTTATCGTGATAATACTGATTGTTTCACTTGTTATTTCCGGATTATCGATGATTCCGTTTGCAGGATCCCTGCTGCAGACAATGGCAAATCCTGATGAAGTGACACACCTGCTGGACGTTGCCAGGAACCCTGTTTACATATTATTCTCCTCAGCACTCAATGCTCTTGTTATGCCGTTATTCCCGATATTCTCGTTCATCCTTTATTTCAATGCCAAAGCATGGGAAGATGACAGAATGGATGATATAGAAAGATAAGGGCTTAGGGGTACAATCCAACCCCGGAGCGGCACAATCCAACCCCGGAGGGGTACAATCCAACCCTGGAGGGGTTGAATATTCATAGCAACGGTCAGCACCCCCCACCTCTTTTGTCGCGCAGCGACATGGAGGGATTTGTATCAGATTAAAACATATCTTTGACAATCACCAAAAAAGTAATATTAATTCATGAAATCGATACGGGTATTGGCCATTAACGGCAGTCCGCGAAAAGGCGGCAACACTGAGATACTGTTGAAAGAAGTACTTGATGTTTTGGCCGGGCACGGAATAAAAACAGAACTTTTCCAGCTTGGAGGCAAGGATGTCAGCAGTTGTGTCGCCTGCATGAAATGCAAAAAGAAGAAAGACGGTTTCTGCCATAAGAAGAATGATGTATTGAATAAATGCATTGAAAAGATGGCAAAGGCTGATGGAATAATAATAGGATCGCCTGTCTATTTCACCGATGTTACTCCGGAAATAAAAGCGCTTATAGACGTTGCCGGATATGCGGGCAGGGCGGCCGGCAACATATACAGACGCAAGGCAGGAGCAGCTGTGGTTGCAGTAAGGCGTGCAGGAGCCATCCACACCTTCGATACCATAAATCACTTCTTTCTTATCAACGAAATGATAGTTCCCGGCTCGTCATACTGGAATCTGGGTATTGGCCGCGAAAAGGGCGATGTACTGAAAGATGAGGAAGGTATTAAGACAATGCACACCCTGGGTGAAAATATGGCATGGCTGCTGAAAGCTATTCAGAAGGCATAGACATAAAAAAAAGAGGGCCTCAATGAGCCCTCTTCCTTTCTATTCAGATGATTCCACGTTAATAGGTCTCCCTCTCAACGTAGTGTGTATGAAGTAATTCATGCGCCTTGTGGCTGTTTGGCTTACCAAGGAACTCCTTATAGATGGCTATGATCTCAGGATTTTCATGCGACTTCCTGATAGCCATACTTTCATCTTCGCTGTAGATAGCTTCCACACGCTTCATTCTTATTTCCTGGTTTGTCGGAATTGGCTGACCGCCACCACCGATGCAACCGCCCGGACAAGCCATTATCTCAATGAAGTGGTATGTTGCTTCGCCGTCACGTACAGCTTTCATTACCTTATCAGCATTTGTAAGTCCGTGAGCAATTGCCACCTTAAGCTCAGCACCTTCAAGGAATTTCCAGTCATCAACGCAACCTTCTATCTTTACAGAAGCTTCCTTGACGCCTTCGAGACCCCTGACTGGGGTAATATTCAGGTTCTTGAACGGAATCTCACGACCGGTTACAATCTCGTAAGCCGTACGAAGAGCTGCCTCCATTACGCCACCAGTGGCCCCGAATATAACAGCGGCACCGGTTGACTCTCCCATCACTGAATCATAATGGTTAGGCTCGAGTGTCCTGAAATCAATACCGGCCTGCTTTATCATCACAGCCAGTTCTCTTGTTGTAAGAACGAAGTCTACATCCTTGTAACCACTCGAACGCATTTCGGGTCTGTCAGCCTCGAATTTCTTTGCAGTACACGGCATTATTGAAACCGACACTACTTTCTCGGGGTTGAGCTTTCTCTTCTCAGCGTAAAATGTTTTAGCCAGTGCGCCGAACATCTGCTGCGGTGATTTACAAGTTGAGAGATTGGGAAGAAACTCAGGGTACCTGTGCTCGATGAACTTTATCCATCCCGGGCTGCAAGATGTAAACATCGGCAGGCTGATCTTCTTATCACCGTCAACCAATGCTTTCTTCAACCTGGTAAGGAGTTCTGTTCCTTCCTCCATTATAGTAAGGTCAGCTGACCAGTCAGTGTCGAGTACCGAATCAAATCCAAGGTGCTTGAGCGCCGTAACCATCTTTCCTGTAACCCTCTCTCCGGGATCATATCCAAGGTCTTCACCCAGGGCCACCCTTACAGCCGGGGCGGTCTGTACAACAACGTGTTTATCAGGATCATAAATGGCATCCCATACATGATCGATATATGTTTTCTCAACCAGGGCACCGGTAGGACAGCGGTTTACGCACTGGCCGCAGTTGGTGCAGACCACATGGCTCATTGGCCTGTCGTGGAATGAAGATATTTTCTGATGAGACCCCTTGTTTGCAACGGCTATTGCCGACACATGCTGAAGCTCGGCACAGGTGCGGACACAACGCTGACAACGGATACATTTGCTGTCATCCTTGATGAAGCTGGGAGATGAGCGATCTATCTCATAAGGGTGATCTTCAACCAGGTCGAGGAAGATATGCTCACCAAAAGAGTACTCATTGGCGAGGGTCTGCAGTTCGCAGTTCTGGTTCTTGTAGCACTTTGTACAGTCGGCCCTGTGTTCCGATAGTAATAGCTCTACAATATGTTTTCTGGCATTACGCACCTTCATTGAGTTGGTATGAATATCCATCCCATCTGATACCGGCATCGCGCAAGCAGCCACAAGTGTTCTTGCCCCTGTCTGTTCAACCACGCATACGCGGCAGTTTCCTGCTACGCAAAGGTCGTCGTGGTTACACAACGTGGGTATGTGAATGTTCAGTTTCTGCGCAGCGGCAAGCACTGTAGTTCCTTCCGGAACAGAAACAGATTCGTTATTTATTTTTAATGTTACCATTTGTTTTCTTTTTACAGATTAGTAAATGATCTCCTCCCTGAAGTTATCAACTATTGACTTGAAGGCATTACCAACAGACTGGCCGAGGCCACACTTGGAGGCAATCTTCATCGTATCGGCAAGTTTGACAAGTTCATTAAGGTAGGCAGACTTCGCCTCACCCTTCTTTACCTGCTGCACACCCTTCAGCAACTGCTGGCAGCCTACACGGCAGGGTGTACACTGGCCGCATGACTCCTCGACAAAGAAATCGAGGTAGTTGTGAAGCACATTGTACATCGAGCGTGAACTGTTGAACAGTTTCATTGAGCCTCCTGTCGGAACACCCTCGAATCCTATTATTGTATCGGCAAACTTTTTCCTGGGAACACAAAAACCTGATGCACCCCCTACCTGTACGGCCTTGGTGTCACCATCGCCAAACTCGTTGACAAATTCCTGTACCGTCATTCCGAGTTCAAGTTCGTAGATCCCCGGGATGGGCGTGTCTCCTGATATAGAGAACACCTTTGAGCCTCTTGAATCCTTGGTTCCAAGCTGATTATACTCTGCAGCTCCGATTCTCATCACCAGGATGGCTGTTACAAGTGTCTCTACGTTATTGATAGATGTCGGCTTTGAAAAGACACCAGACACTGTAGGATAGGGAGGCTTATTCCTTGGTTCTCCCCTCTTTCCCTCTATTGATTCAAAAAGGGCGCTCTCTTCACCGCATATGTAGGCGCCGCTACCCATTCTGAACTCTATTGTAAAGTCATAGCCTATCTCCTTTATGATCTTCTGGAAGCCATCAAGCTGCTTCAGAAGCTGCGGAAGCATGTAGCGATATTCTCCCCTGAGGTAGATAATACCGTTCTTAGCACCGATAGCCTTACCTGCGACAGCCATCCCTGCAAATACCTTGTCAGGAACTTTGTCAAGAAGTTCCCTGTCCTTGAATGTTCCGGGTTCACCTTCATCAGCATTACATACTATGTATTTCTCCGGATCCTTTTCGTCAGCCGTGAATTTCCATTTCATCCCGGTCGGGAAGCCAGCGCCTCCCCTGCCCTTCAGACCTGAATCAAGAACCTCCTTGATAATATGATCATTGGACATTAAATATACCTTCTCAAGCACTTCCCGGATATCAATCTTCTCAAAGATATAATCCAGCTTGTTCAATCCTGTTTTTTTCATTGTTCGACCGGTTTTTATTTGTGCATATAGTCTTTAATGATCTCTATAACCTTCTCCTCAGTCAGCTCTGTATAAGGCATGTCATTGATAAGCATCGCCGGAGCCTTGTGGCACCATCCTATACAGTTTGTCTCGAGTAGTGTAAACTGCTTGTCTGAGGTCGTCTGTCCTGCCTTTATCTTCAGGATATTCTCAAGGGTTTGAATTATCTCACCCTTTCCTTTCATTGAACATGAAATTGTCTTACAGACCCTGATAACATACTTGCCCCTTGGAACAGTATCAAGAAATGTGTAAAACGATGCCGTTCCGTAAACCTCGGCTGCTGAAATGTCGAGTTCCTTTGCAACTTCAACCATCGCCTCATCGGTAAGGTAATTGTGCTTCTCCACAATACCCTGCAGAATCGGCATCAGGCTCGCCCTGTCACGACCGTGCTTTGCACTCAACTCCTTTACTAGATTTCCTACCTGGTACATTTTGGTTTATTTTTTAGGTATTTAATTAATATGGTTAATACTATAATATTGATTCCTTCGTGTAAATGAAATTGCCAAGTGATGTAAGATGTGGTTAAAAGGTCGCGTAAAAATAAAATTATACCTCACATTAAAATATTACAAAAGTCATAAAACATTATTTATACTTAATCTAAGAACCAGACTCAAAACCCTGTATTTATGACAGTTATTACTACAACAAAAGATTATCTGTCTGGTAGTGCATGTCGTTCTGTTAGTTTAGTAACACAACACCGGTGCAACAGAGTTGAATTCCTGAAGCACTGTCTGTACTTCATTTTACCCAAAAAGTCGTAATATTGCTCAGTTGAGTTTATTTCATGAACTGCAGCAATGAAAAACCGGTCAAAGCTATCCGTTGTCATCGATGAAGCAATCCCCTACATACAGGGTTTTGCCGAACAATGTGCAAATGTTTCCTATTTACCAGGAAAAGCGATCGAAAGAAGAGACATCATAAATGCGGATGCACTGATAATCAGGACCCGCACAATCTGCAACGAGGAACTTCTCCATGGCACAGGTGTGTCTTTAATAGCTACAGCCACCATAGGTTTTGATCATATTGATACACACTATTGTCGAAAAAATGGCATTGCATGGAGAAGTGCCCCGGGATGTAACTCAGGGTCGGTTATGCAGTACCTTACCGCCTCTTTGTTATACCTGTCCACAAAATACGGGATGGACCCGGCTGATACCACACTTGGAATTGTCGGTGCAGGTCATGTCGGAACCAGGGTAGCTGCTGCTGCACATTCTTTAGGAATGAAAGTGATGCTTAATGACCCTCCACGCCAACGCAGGGAAAAATCGGGTGGCTTTACCCGGTTGGATAAACTACTGAAGGAGTCGGATATTGTAACCCTGCACGTCCCTTTAACATTAACTGGCAGAGACGCAACTTTCAGAATGGCAGGTAAAGAGTTCATTTCATCCATGAAAAGGGCTGCATTTCTGATCAACACCTCAAGAGGAGGTGTAGCAGATGAGGAAGAGGTAAAAAAGGCACTCTGGTCAGGTCAGTTAAGAGGGTATATTGCTGATGTGTGGAGCGGTGAACCGGCTGCTGACCCGGAACTTATTTCGATGGCCGAACTGGCAACACCGCATATCGCAGGATATTCTGCCGATGGCAAAATGAACGGAGCCAGAATGGCTTTACAGTCTCTTTCTAAGCACTTCTCATTGGGATTGAGTCTGCCTGATGAAAGTATGTTGCCTGTTCCCGAGCATTGTGATCTTCTGATAAGTGACAATAACAGAGACCTTACTGAGGCACTCCATTATATAGTAAAGATTACCTATGACATAGAATCAGAAAGCAATCTGTTTAAATCCGGTCCGGAGGCATTCGAGGAACTAAGGAATAAATACCCCGTCAGGCGTGAGTTCAATGCATACACCATTACAGGCTCCCAGCCCGTTAAATCAATAGCTGCCGCCCTGGGATTCAAAACCATCTGACAACAACACCCTGCTCTCAACACTGAGCTCCCGACCTTCGGTGCGGGACTCCGCTTCGCTCCGCCTGAGCCATTCATCGTCCGCCGGCAACAAAGATAGGGGGGCTTCCGTTCCTATTATTATTCAACCCCTCCGGGGTTGGATTGTACCCTCGGGGGTTGGATTGTACCCTCCTTATACCTCCTATGCCATTTTACATCCGTTTTACTATTTGAAATTTTAATTGTATTATTTACACTTATGGTTATACGGTAAAAGTTTGCTATTTTTGCGCACATAGTAATAAAAACAGAGAAATTCAGTATTATATGACAAATAATGTTTCCAGCAGGGCGGCCGACAACATAAGGATATTGTCTATG
>Ga0334882_1001060_pt1 | contig 35545 bp, 27 predicted proteins | sample GraSluR1_MG_5_FD_207226 | JGI IMG/M metagenome (GOLD analysis project Ga0334882, IMG submission 207226) | Sludge microbial communities from methane-producing bioreactor in Wageningen University, Netherlands - Granular Sludge_15_04-R1 | ecosystem: Engineered > Bioreactor > Anaerobic >... | reverse complement strand
GTCGGAACAGGGAGCGAAGGCGTCGAAGGACTCCAGTCACCTCGCCGAGGAAACGCGCACGACCATCGGGAAGATGATGGAGGCGCTCTCTCGTATCTCGATGGCGACGCAGGACCTTGCCGCGGTCTCGGAAGAGCAGGCGGCGTCGAGCGAGGAAATTGCGAGCGCTATACAAAACATAGCGTCCCGCGTGAGCGCCGCGGCCTCCTCTTCGGATATGGTGCGCGGTCAGATGGCGGAGGTCGGCGCCTCAGCGGAACGCGTAGCGCAGGGTTCCGAGGAGCTGGCCGGACTTGCCGAAGATCTGAAAAAGCTGGTAGGGGGCTTCAAGTTCGAGACTGGTGTGCACAAAGGACTGGTCCCGGTAGGGAACGCCCCCAAAGGGAAAAAACGCTGACCCCTCCGGGGAGTTACGCACACACTCCCTCGCCGCTTCCGGTGCAACTGACGCGCCCGGGAGCGGCTTGAAAGGACCGCATCGAAAAGGAGGAAGCGCTATGGCAGAACAGCTGCTTGTCGTCTTTGCACTGGGAAAAGAAGAGTTCGGCATCGACATCTCCAGAGTGCGCGAGATCGTGAGAATGCAGAATATCACCACAATACCGCAGTCTATGGACTTTGTGGAGGGGATCGTCAACCTCCGGGGGCAGATCGTTCCCATCGTCGACCTGTGCAAGCGTTTTTTGGTCGTCGACAGGGAGGGAAGAAACGATATCGACCGGCGTATCATCGTCGTCCACATGGCGGGGCAGAACATCGGCATCCTGGTGGACGGCGTGTCGGAGATACTGCGCGTTCCGGACGAGGCCATCGAGCCGACGCCCCCAATGGTGGCGAGCGGCGCAAGCGTGGACTTCATCCGCGGAGTGGCGAAGGTGAAGGATCGTTTGATCATGGCGCTGGATCTCGACCGTATCTTCTCGACGGAAGAACGCGAGATGCTCGCCCAGACCGAGAGCTGAGAGAACGCGGGGGAGGACGCTTCCCGCTCCCCCGCGTTGCTCCGCCGCCTGGCAGGCGGGAGGAGGTACAGAGGGAAATGAGCCGCATCGAAAAGACGCCGACCATCATGATCGTGGACGATACTCCCGCTATTCTCGACCTGCTGGATCAGATGCTGCGGGCGCAGGGGTACCGCGCCCTGACCTTTCCGCGAGGAAAACTGGCGCTCGAAGCCGCGGAGGAAACCCCTCCGGATCTGATCCTGCTCGATATCACGATGCCCGAAATGGACGGATTCGAGATCTGCAGGCGATTGAAAAACACGCCTCGTCTCGCGGAGATTCCGGTGATCTTCATCGGGCCGCTCGCCGAAGCCGACGAAAAGGCCCGAGCTTTCGCCGCCGGCGGCGCGGACTACGTAACGAAGCCTTTTCAGGAGGAGGAAATTCTGGTAAAGGTACGGACATATCTTCGGATGATGGAGATGCAGCGCGAGCTTCGAAAGCGGGAGAAGACAACGGGAACGCCCTCCGGAGAAAAAGCGCCCCTGTAAGCTCCGCAATTCGAAGAAAAATAGAATGTGCACGCCGCTGCGCTGATACAATAGAATCATGAAAAAAGAAACGGCGAGCCGTACGCTTTCCGGCGCGCCGTTTCCGCCGAAGCAGGCCAACGCGGCACGGAGGTGTATTCATGGGTTCGATGCTCGAACAGCACATACTGCGCACCCCTCTGATCGGGTACTCATTTCGCCGGATCATCCTCGACGATTCGGGCAAGCCGGTCGACTACGAATTTCTGGAGGTGAACGAGGCCTTCGAGAGATTCACCGGGCTTGCGCGCACCGATATTCTGGGGCGCACTGCAAGCAAGGTCGTTCCCGGCATCGAAAGCGCCTCCTTCGACTGGCTCGGCGTGTACGGAGAGGTTGCGCTGCACGGCGGTTCTAAGGAGTTCGAGCAGTACTCGGAGCTCCTCGGCAGATGGTTTCGAGTGGACGCCTACTCCGACCGGAAGTACTACTTCACCGTCCTTTTCCTTGATGTCACGGAGAGTAAAAAACAGGCGGAGGAACTCGCGGACGAAGCGTTCCGGAGGAGTCTCCTCATGGAGCAGTCCAGAGACGGGATCGTCATCCTCGACGAGAACGGCGGAGTGTACGAAGCCAACAGAAAATTCGCCGAAATGCTCGGGCGCCCCTTCGAATCCATACGACGCCTCACGGTCTTCGACTGGGAGTTTCTGCACCCCCGGGAACGCCTTATCGACATGCTGCGGAGCGTCGACGAGAAGGGCGACCACTTCGAAACGCAGCACCGACGCAGGGACGGCAGCGTTTTCGACGTCGAAATCAGCACCAACGCCGCCTGGTTCGGCGGGCGGAAGCTGATCTTCTGCGTCTGCCGGGACGTCACGGAGCGCAAGCGCGCCGAGAAGGCGCTCCGCGAAACGCTGGCCGACGCGCGCATCCTTCAGCGGGAGGCGGAGTCCGCCAACCGCGCAAAATCGACCTTTCTTGCGAATATGAGCCACGAGATACGCACGCCGCTCAACGGCGTCATCGGATTTCTCGAACTGCTCGCCGATACGAAGCTCGACGCCGTACAGAAGGAATACATCGAGTACATCGATACATCCGCGCGCATCCTGCTCGACATCCTCAGCAACGTGCTCGATATCTCGAAGATCGAGGCGGAGCGGCTCGATCTGCATACGGTTCCGTCGGACATCCGCAGGACGGTGGAACACTCCATCGCTCCCCTTCGCCCCGCAGCCGCCGAAAAAAGGATTGCGCTCTCGGCGAACGTGGACGACAACGTTCCTACGCTGGCGACCTTCGACCCGGTGCGCCTGGAGCAGGTGCTCGTCAATCTGACGAACAACGCGGTCAAATTCACGGAGCGGGGAAGCGTCACGCTCTCGGTCAGCTTCGATCCTCTGAAGAAAAACGAAGGCGCCCTCACCTTCCGCGTGACGGATACTGGCATCGGAATCCCTCCGGAAGAGCGAAAACGCGTCTTCGAACCCTTCTACCAGGCCGACAACTCCAATACGCGCAAGTACGGAGGGATCGGGCTCGGCCTCTCCATCAGCCAACGTATTCTGCAGATGATGGGGGGTTCGCTCGAAATACACAGCGTCCCCGGAGAGGGGAGCAGCTTCTTCTTCACGCTGCGGCTGGCATACGACGCGGAGGAAGCGCGCTCTCCGGCGGCGACGCCCCTTCCGGAAGAAAAACGGGGATTTCCCCACTCGCGGAGAAAAGACACCCCGGTGATCCTGCTCGCCGAGGACGAACGGCTGAATATGAAGATGCTCACCATCATGCTGTCGAAGCTTGCTCCTTTCTCCTCCGTAGTACAGGCCGAAGACGGAGAAAAAGCAGTCGCCCTCTTCCGCGAACACCGGCCGGACCTCGTCCTGATGGATCTTCAGATGCCAGTGATCGACGGCTTGCAAGCAACGGCGGAGATACGCGCGATTGAAGCGAAGGAATGCCGCGAAAAAGAGCGCTGCTGCATCGTCGCCCTCACAGCGGACGTTCTGCCGGAAACCAGAGGGGAGTGTCTCGCGGGCGGTATGGACGACTATCTGTCGAAACCCGTACGCAGAGAAGAGATCATGGCCGTCCTCGAACGATGCTTCGGAATGAATGGAGGCGGAGAACGAGACTTCCGGGACGCACCCGCCGAGGACGCGGCCTGGAACAGACCGCTCATGCTGGATGTGCTCGACGGCGACGAAGCGCTGGCCGATGAAATTGCGTCGGAGTTTTTGAAGGAAACGCCGCAAATGCTGGCCGCTCTCAGCGATGCGCTGGCGGAGAGAGATATGGAGAAACTCAGAAGGCGCGCCCATACGATCAAGGGGATCGCCGGAAATGTAGGCGGAGAGGCTCTGCGCTCCGCCGCCTTCGACGTGGAAAAAACGGCGCGCCTGGGGGATCGGGAGAAAGCCGTCCTTCTTGTTGTAAGGTTGAAGGACGAATTCGAGCGGTTGCGGAAGGCAATGGACAACCATCTGAAGACGCGGACTTCCTTGGAAGCGAAGACCGAAACAAATCCCCAACCAGAAGAAACGCCTGCGGTAGCCGATGAAGAACGCCGCCGGAACGCGCCGCACAAATCTACTACTGACACCGCAACTTTTCAGGGGGAACAATGAACGAAGAGCAAAGAACGATTCTCCTCGTCGAGGACACGCGGACCAACGCCCTTGCGGTGGAACGGCAGCTCCGCAAGGCCGGATGGGGCGTGCTCCATGCGCAGACGGGCGAAGAGGCCATCCGCATGGTGTGCGACGAGGGAGCGGAGATCGATCTGATTTTAATGGATATCGAACTCGGCTCCGGCATGGACGGGTCGCAAACCGCCCGTGAGATTTTGAAGCGGAAAGAGCTTCCCGTCGTTTTCCTCTCCTCGTACACCGAGGCGGAGGTGCTGGAGCGGATCGAAAAGATCGCCTCGTACGGCTACGTCGCCAAAAACTCGGGAGGGGCCGTGCTCGACGCCTCCATCAAGATGGCCTTCAGGCTCCACGAGGCGAACATGCGGACGGCGCGCGAGCGAAACATCCTGAGAGACGTCCTTGAGTCCACCCTCTCCGGTTTCTGGGAGATGTACTTCAAAAGCGACGCGGCGTTTCTGAGTCCCAAGTTCCGGAATCTGCTGGGGTACGGAGAGGAGGAGCTGCCCGGAACATCGATGCTCTGCCGGCGGATCGTCCACCCTGAGGATTTACCCGGCACGCTCCATCTCCTTCAGGAGCACATACAAAGCAAAGGGAAAACTCCTTTCTCCAATGAAATTCGGTATGTGCGCAAGGACGGCTCGATCCTCTGGGCGATTTGCGCAGGTCGGGTGGTCGAATGGGACGAAGACGGCTCTCCCGTCACAATGGTGGGATGCTACATCGACATCACCGAACGCAAACAGGCGGAGGAGGAGATGCACCTCCTCGCCCGCCGTCAACACGCTATGGAGGTCGCCAAGGAGAGTGCGGAGGCCGCGAATAAAGCGAAGAGCGCCTTCCTTGCGAACATGAGCCACGAAATCCGCACGCCGCTCAACGCCATTCTCGGCTTCGGCGCGGCGCTCGAACGCGATCCCTCACTCTCCGAGAAACAGGCCGAGCAGGTGCGCACCATCAACAGGAGCGGACGGCATCTGCTGCGTCTTCTCAACGACATTTTGGATATGTCCCGGATCGAGGCGGGACGGCTGACGCTGACGCAAGCTCCTTTTTGTCTCCACGATCTGCTGGACGATCTGGAATCGATGTTCAGGCTGCGCGCCGAATCGCGGGGCCTTCACCTGGACATGGAGTACGGCGAAGACGTGCCGCGCTACGCTGTGGGGGACGAGGCGAAACTGCGGCAGGTGCTGCTCAACCTTCTGTCGAACGCGGTGAAGTTCACGAAAGAAGGGGGCGTCGCTCTGCGCGTCCACGCGGATGCGCGCAATCCCGGAGAGGAGTTCGTGAATCTGGCGATCGACGTCGAAGACACCGGCCCCGGGATCGACCTGATCGAACTGGAGAGGATCTTCGAACCCTTCCGTCAGTCGGAAGCCGGAAGAGAGGCCGGAGGCGCCGGACTCGGCCTCGCCATCAGCAGGCAGCTCGCCGAGCTTATGGGCGGGCGCCTTACGGTCGAGAGCAGGCAGGGCGACGGAAGTCGCTTTTCCGTTCTGCTGCCGCTCCGCCGCAGCGAGGAGGGCGCCGGTCCCAAACAGGATCCCCGGCGCGTCGTCGGCGTGGAGAATGGCGGAAAAGAGTACCGGATACTCGTGGTGGACGATAAAAAGGAGAATCGCGACGTGCTGCGGGCGCTGCTGGAACCCATGGGATTCGCGCTGAAGGAGAGCGCGAACGGTACGGAGGCGCTGAAAGTTTTCGGCGAGTGGTCGCCGCACGCGATTCTGATGGATATGCGCATGCCGGTTATGGACGGGTACGAGGCTACCCGTCGAATCAAAGCGGACCTCAAGGGCGCGGCGGTTCCTATCATCGCGGTCACGGCCTTCGCCTTCGAGGAGGACGAACAGAAAGCGTTTCAGGCGGGAGTGAACGGCTACCTTCGCAAACCGTTCAGGCCGGACGAGCTCTTTCTTGCGCTGGGAAAGACTCTCGGACTCCGGTGCATACACGCCGAGGACTCCCGCGGAGGTGAAACGCCACTGACGAGCGAAGCGCTGACCGTCATTCCCGCAGAAATGCGCGCCGTGATGCGCGCAGCAGTCAAGTCGGGCGACATGGCGGGCTTGCGAGAACAGATCACCGCCGCGCGCGCGATCGACGAAGCAACCGCCGAAAAACTTCTGGCGCTTGCCAGACGGTACGACTACGAGAGGCTGCAATCGCTTCTCTCGTCGGCGCAGCAGTGCGAGGCAAACGAGGGGAGAACACGGGAATGAAGCGGAACGGAATGAAAGCGACCGTCATGGTGGTGGACGATACGCCCGCCAACCTTGACCTTCTCGACCGTATGCTGCGGGCTGCGGGATACAGAGTGCTCGCCTTCCCCCGCGGTCGGCTGGCGCTGGAAGCGGCGATCGAGATCCCGCCGGATCTCATCGTGCTCGATGTTTTGATGCCTGATATGGACGGCTTCGAGGTCTGCCGCCGCTTGAAAGCAACCCCCCGGCTCGCCTCCGTTCCCGTGCTCTTCATCAGCGCGCTGGGCGACACGTCGGACAAGCTCCGCGCCTTCGCCTGCGGAGGGGCCGATTACATCACAAAACCGTTCCAGGAGGAAGAGGTGCTGGCGCGTGCCGGCGCGCATCTCGAAATAGCGGCGCTGCAGCGTCGACTGCGGGAGCAGAACGAGAACCTTGAGCGGCTGGTCGCCGAGCGTACACAAGAACTCGCTTCGGAGCGCGCCCGCACGCTGCGGAGTTTCGCGGAGCGAATACGCGGAGCGCGATGGGGCGAGGAGCGCAGCCTGGGGCTCGACGCCGCAGTCTCCGAGTTCGACGCGCTGTCGGAAGCCATCGAAGAGCTGGCCGAGAAGACATACACCAGGGAGGAACTGCGGGCACGGTACGTCGGCGATATGATCCGCGCCGAGGAGAAGGGGCGCAAACGGTTTGCGCGCGAGCTGCACGACGGACCGCTTCAGTCGGCCGCCGCCGCGATCAGACGAGTTCAGATGGCGAGGGAAGCCGCAGCGGCGAATCCGTCCGGCGAACTCGGCGCTCTTCTGGATACTGCGGAGGAGATCATGCGGAGCGCGGGGGACGAGCTTCGGGGGTTCTGCGAGGATCTCTCCCCGTCCTGGATCAGCCTCGGCCTCGTCAGCGCGATGGACGAGAACGCCGATTCGCTCTCCCGCACGCACGGCGACGCGATCATCGAAGCGACGACCGACGAGACGCTGGATTCGCTCCCCGAGGAGCATGTATTGGCGCTCGTCCGCATAATGCAGGAAGCCGTGTCGAACTCCGTCCGGCACGGAAGGGCGCGCTCGATTCAGGTACGCGTACGGGACGAAGGATGCGCTGTCCGCTTCTCGATCCGGGACGACGGTAAGGGGTTCGACCCCGGCGAACACCCCGGAACGGAGTACGAACGCCTCCGGACCTCCGGCCACAGAGGGCTGGCCAACATCAGCGAGCGTGTCCGTCTGCTCCGCGGGACGATGCGCCTGGAATCGCGCCCCGGCGAGGGGTGCGGTATCGACATCGTCTTTCCCGATCCGCGCGCGCGCGCCGCGGACTGACAGGGAGGAGGCTACCGCCTTCTCTCCGCGCTCAAACAGAACGCATTGTTCTACATTAATTTTTGACGCTCGTACTTTATAATAATGAAAGCAGAGAAGAATCCGAACGCCGGGCGCCTTCGAAGAACGCCCCCGCATACAAGGATATTTTCTGTAAAGGAGCTGAAACGGCCTATGGAGAAGATCCTGGACATCGTCTTCAACCTCGGAATGCTCGCTTCGCTGAGCATTTTGTCGGGCTTCATAGGCGCCGACGGGGAACGCCGGGCGCGAAAACTCCTGATGCAGGGAGCCCTCTACGGAACGGCCTCTCTCTTGGGGATGCTCCACCCCCTTGTGCTCGCGCCGGGGGTCATTTTCGACGGCCGGTCGGTAATGCTGAGCGTCTGCGGCTTCTTCTTCGGTCCGGCCGCCGCTGCTCTCGCGGCGTCGATGGCGCTTGTCCTCCGTGTCCATCAAGGAGGCTCGGGGGCCGTGATGGGAGTCTCGGTCATCGTCTCCTCCGCCCTCATCGGCGCGCTCTTCCACCGCATGCACTACAGCAGATCGCGCAGGGCCTCCGCCCGTCTTCTCTACCTCATGGGGCTGCTGGTGCACGCGGCGATGGTGCTGCTGATGCTCACACTTCCCGAAGACCAGTCGATGAAGAGCATCCGCCTCCTCGCCCTCCCCGTGATGATCGCGTACCCGCTGACGACGCTCTTCATCGGCAGGATTCTCTCGGAGTTCGACGCGCATCGCCGGATGGGCGAGTCGCTCAAGCTCAGCGAGTCGAATCTCCGCAGATCCAACGAAGAGCTGGCCGCCAATCTGAACAAGCTCATGAAACGGGAGAAAGAGCTGCGCTTCGCGAACGCCGTACTCCTCACACAGCAGGAGACGTCGCTCGACGGCATCCTCGTCGTCGACGGCGAGGGGGAGATTGTCTCCTTCAACCGTCGCTTCACGGAGCTGTGGGACATTCCCGACGATATCGCCGCATCCCGCGACGAGAAGAAGGTCTTGAAGAGAGCGACGGAACGCCTGCTCCACCCCGCCGATTTTCTCTCCAAAGTCAACTTCTTATACCAGCACCCTCATGAAAAGAGCCGGGACGAGATCGAGCTGACCGGCGGCACGGTGTTCGACCGGTACTCCGCGCCCATGCTCGGCCTTGCCGGAGAGTATTACGGCCGTATCTGGTACTTCCGGGACATCACCGAGAGCAAACGTGCGGAAGAGGAAGTCCGAAAGCACCGCGAACACCTGGAAGAGCTGGTCCGGGAGCGGACGAACGAGCTGGAGGCGGCAAAGGAGGCCGCCGAGCGGGCAAATATGGCGAAGAGCGCCTTTCTGGCGAATATGAGCCATGAAATCCGTACGCCGCTCAACGCCATCCTCGGATTCGGCACAATTCTCGAACGCGATCTCTCGCTCTCGGAAACGCAGGCCGATCAGGTGCGCACAATCAACCAGAGCGGCCGGCACCTGCTGAAACTGATCAACGACATCCTCGACATGTCGAGGATCGAGGCCGGGCGTCTTGCGCTGCACAACGTGCCGTTCTGCCTTCAAGACCTTCTCGACGACCTGGAGGCGATGTTCCGCGTGCGGGCGGAAGAAAAGGGCCTCTCTCTCTCCCTGGAACGCGACGCGAAGCTCCCCGGCAACGTGGTCGGGGACGAGGCCAAACTGCGCCAAGTGCTTGTCAACATGACCGGGAACGCCGTCAAGTTCACCAAGCAAGGCGAGGTAACGCTCCGCGCCCGCATGGAAGCTGCTGCGGAAACCGGCCCGCGCCTTGTGCTGGAGGTGGAGGATACGGGCCCCGGCATTCCTCCGGAAGAGCTGGAGCATATTTTCGACGCGTTCCGTCAGTCGGAAGCAGGACGTGAGGCGGGCGGCACCGGGCTCGGACTGTCGATCAGCAAGCGCCTTGTCGACCTGATGGGCGGAGAGCTCGCTGTTCGAAGCACTCTCGGCGAGGGAAGCTGTTTTACCGCGTCGGTACCGGTCGAACCGTCGGAGGAAACGCTCTCCCAACCGAAGACGCCGCCGCGCCGCGTCGCGGGCGTGGAACGCAACGAAGCGGAGGGGCCGCTGCTCATCGTCGACGGCGTCAAAGAGAACCGCGATATCCTGAAGGCGCTGCTCGCTCCTCTCGGCTTCGCCCTCAGAGAGGCGGAAAACGGCCGGGAGGCGCTTCGGCTGTTCGAGGAGGAACGCCCCTGCGCCGTGCTGATGGATATGCGGATGCCGGTGATGGACGGCTATGAAGCCACAAAGAGAATCAAGGCGAGCGAAGAAGGAAGTTCGGTTCCCGTCATCGCGGTGACGGCGAGCGCCTTCGAGGACGACGTTCAGAACGTGCTGAAGAGCGGCGCCGATATCTGCATACGCAAACCGCTCAGCCCCGAGGATGTGTACGAGGCGCTGGGAAAGCTGCTCGGCATACGCTTCCTCTACGCAGACGAGCCGCGGACAGCCGATACTGAACAAGAGCCTCCGCCTTCCATGGAAGCGCTGGCCGCGCTGCCGGAAGAGTTGATCAAGGCGATGAGAAGGGCCGTCGAAGACGGCGATATCGACGAACTGCACACGCTCGTCGACCGGGTGCGGGAGATGAACCGGGAAGTTGCCGAAGGGTTGCAGAAGCTCGTACGCCAATACGACTACGCGGCGCTTTCTTCTCTTCTCTCGGACGGCGACCGGGAGAGCGGAAGCTCATGATCGGGCGCAGTCAGGAGGAACTCGAATGAAAAAGGACGGATTGACCGCTAAGAAAAACGGCGCGTTCCGGAACATGAAGCTCGGCAGCCGAATCATTCTGGCCGTCGGGGCGCTGCTGTTGCCTGCCATCCTCATCTTCGCCGGAATCGTCCTCCGCCGCATCGACGCCGACGCAACAGCCTCCATCGAGGCGCTGCGAGTCTCCGAGACCGAACGCATCCGCTCCGACCTGCGCGGCTACGTCGACATCGCATGGCGCATTCTCTCCGACAAGTACGAACAGTCGACGCAGACCGAATCTATCATCCAGTCGTACGGAGAGCAGCTCCGCTCGGTGGTCGACATCGCGGAAAACATCGTCCGGCAGATCATGAAGTCGGCGGAAGAGGGGCAATTTTCCCGTGAAGAGGCAAAACGGCAGGCTATGATTGCCCTTCGGGCCCTGCGTTTCGACGACGGCCTCGGCTACGTCTGGGTCAACGACACATCTCTCCCCTACCCTTCGTTTCTTATGCACCCTACCCAACCCGAACTGGACGGCGTCTCGATGAAGGGTCCGGACTTCGATAAAGCGATGGGCAGCGAAAAGAACATAGGCAAATCGATACTCGAAGCGTGCGCGCTGGACGGAGAGGGATTTGTGCAATACCTGTGGTCCAAACCTACCAGGGACGGGCTGATTCCTGATATACCAAAACTCTCCTACGTCAGATCGATAAAGGAGTGGGGGTGGATCATCGGCACCGGGGTCTACGTGGACGACGCCCGGGAGTACGCCGTCCGGCAGGCGCTGGATATCATCGCAAACATGCGTTATGCCGGAGGCGCAGGGTACTTCTGGGTCACCGACACGCACCGGCCCAACCCGAGGCCGGTCATTCATCCGACCCTCGACGCCGCCGAAAATGAACTGCCGGGGATCACGCCGGACGACAAATACTACGATACCGCGCGCAAGTTGGTCGAAGAGGTCGGAGTCCAAGCGGCCAACGTGTGCGAAGCAAACGGCGAGGGGTTCGTGCAGTACCTGTGGCCCCGAATAGGGGCGGACGGAGCCCTTGAACTCGCGCCGAAAGAGACGTTCGTGCGGCTCTTCGAACCGCTCCAATGGATCATCGGGACGGGCGTGCATCTGGACGACGTCGACAGGGCCGTCGCTCTTCGCCAGGCCGAGAGCAAACGGCAGCGAGACATTGTGCTTCGCGGCACGCTCTTCGCCGCGCTGCTGCTCGTCGCACTCGCCTTCGTTCTGCTCTATTTCGTGGTGCGGGGCATCGTCCGGCCGATCGTACAGCTTACCGCCGCCGCCGACATGGTGGCCTCCGGGGATATGGAAACGCCGCTCCCGGACTCCGGTCCGAGCGAGATTCGCTCACTCTCCCGCTCCTTCAACCGGATGACGGAAGAGCTGAAAGAGCGGATGACCGCCCTCCGCGAGAGCGAGGGACGCTTCCGCAGGCTGGCGGAGAACTCTCCGGACATGATTTTCAGAATTTCGCTGCGCGACGGCCGTTACGAGTACATCAGCCCGGCCGTCACCCGGCTGCTCGGCTACTCCCAGGAGGAAGCATATACCACGCCCTTCTTCGCCAGGAAGATCATCCACCCCGATTTCGAACAGTTTTTCGAAAGCGCGTGGGAGGATCTTCAGCGCCTTGAGGCGCCTCCGACGTTCGAATTCAAGGTGCTCGCCAAATCGGGAGAGGAGTTCTGGGTGTACCAGCGCAATGTGCTCGTCTGCGGCGACGACGGAGAACCGGTTGCCCTCGAAGGCCTCGTCACCGACATCAGCGACAGGAAAGCGGCGGAGGCCGCCCTGGACAACTACCGGGAGCACCTGGAAGAGCTGGTCCGGGACCGCACCGCCGAACTTCGGATTGCAAAAGAGGCGGCGGAACAGGCCAACCGTACCAAGAGCGCCTTCCTCGCCAACATGAGCCACGAGATCCGCACGCCGCTCAACGCGGTCCTCGGGTTCGCCTCCATTCTCGAACGCGACGGCGGCCTCTCCGAAACGCAGACCGATCAGGTGCGCACCATCAACCGGAGCGGGCGGCACCTGCTGAAACTGATCAACGACATTCTCGACATGTCCAGAATAGAGTCGGGACAGCTTGAGCTCTCGGTGACGGAGTTCTGCCTCCGGGACCTGCTGGACGACATGGAGACGATGTTCCGCTCCCGGACCGACGCCAAGGGACTGCACTTCGTGATGGAGCGCATGGAGAGCGTTCCCCGCTATGCGGCGGGGGACGAGGCGAAGCTGCGGCAGATACTCTTCAACCTGCTCGGGAACGCCGTCAAGTTCACCAAAACCGGCGGCATCGCCGTACGCGCCCGTGCAGACAAGGAGAATGAAGCGGGGGACGCCTTGCGTCTCCTCGTGGAGATAGAGGATACGGGACCGGGCATTCCGGAGAAGGATTTGGAGCACATCTTCGACGCATTCCGCCAGTCCGAGGCCGGACGCGACGCGGGAGGGACGGGACTCGGCCTTTCGATCAGCAAGCGGCTCGCCGAGCTGATGGGCGGCTCCCTCACCGTACAAAGCAAAATCGGGACGGGAACGTGTTTCACCCTCTCCGTTCCTCTGCACACGGCAACGTCGGGACATCGTACAGCGAAAATGGACCGGCAGGACATCGTCGGCCTGGACACGGGAGACGCCTTCTTCAGAATACTGATCGTCGACGACGTCAAGGAGAACCGCGACGTGCTGCGCGCGATGCTCTCTCCCGACCGGAACGCCGGTTCCGCGACGATGTTCCGTGGGAGGACTTCCGCCTTCGAGCTGCGGGAAGCAGTCAACGGTGAAGAGGCGCTGTCGATCTTCGAAGAGTGGTTCCCTCACGTCGTGTTGATGGATATGCGCATGCCGGTCATGGACGGCTACGAAGCCACGCGGCGGATCAAGTCGGTTCCGGGAAGGGGCTCGGTCCCCGTCATAGCGATCACGGCGAGCGCCTTTGAAGACGACAGGGACGCTGTGCTGAAGGCCGGGGTGGACAGATACATACGAAAACCGCTCAGGGCGGAGGAGCTGTTCGAGACGCTGGGAGACGTTCTTGGCCTGCCGGTTCTCCGCGGGGGCGATTCCGCAAAGGCGTCCGGAAGCAAGGGAACGCTTCCGACCGAAGAGGAGATGAAGGCCCTTCCCGGAGAACTGCTTGCCGCGATGCACGAGGCGGTCGAGAACGGAGACATCGCGGGTCTCGACGAGCTTATCGTAAAAACGAGGGAGATCGACGCCGGGATCGCCGAAAAACTCAGGACGCTCGCCAGGCGGTATGATTATGAAACGCTCTCCCGCCTGCTGAAGAACGGGGAGAGAGGCTGAGCAACCTATGCCGGCTTCCCGAAAATGAAGGAGATGAAAACGATGACCCAGCCGACGACATACCGAACTCCGGCGTTCTTCCGCCGCATACCGATGCTGCTTGCCGCCTCGCTGTTTTTGGCAGCGCTTCTCTTTTCTTCCCCCCTTTGCGGAGAGAGCCTTACGGTCAAAGTCGCCCTGCATTCGGGCAAACCCGGCATCTTCATCGACGAATCCGGAACCCCTGCCGGCATCTTCGTCGACATTCTCGAACATATCGCCGGAATCGAAGGCTGGAAGCTGGAGTACGTCCCCGGCACATGGGCGGAGGGGCTGGAGCGTCTGAAACAGGGGGAAGTCGACGTTGTTACAAGCATCGCCCTCACCTCCGAACGGGAGAAGATCTACACGTTCACAGGGACTCCGGCGCTCTCCGCATGGTCCGCGGCGTACGTCGCCAGAGGGAGCGGCATCGTCTCCCTGCTCGACCTGAAGGGGAAGCGCGTCGCGGTGATGAAGAACACTGTGCAGGAGTCGGCCTTCATCAAGCACATCCAGGGCTTCGACCTCGATATCGAGATTCTCTCCGTTCCGGATCAGGACGCGGCGTTCTCCATGGTCGCCGACGGAACCGCCGACGCCGCAATAGAGGTCAGCACGACGGGCGAAGTCTACAGACAGCGCTACGAACTGGAGAACAGCGCCATCGTCTTCAACGCGGTACAGGCCTATTACGCCGCCGCCCGGGAAGACCCGAAAGGCCTTGCATCGGCCATCAACCGGCATCTGTACGCGATGAAAGCGGATCCCTCCTCGCCCTACTACGAGATCATGAAGCGCTGGTTCCCGAAAAAGACCGGCAGAAGCGCGGTGGAACGCCGCCTCTGGATCGCCTCGGGCGTTTTTCTGGCGGGGCTGCTTCTCAGTCTGTCAATGCTCGCGGCGCTCCGCTGGCAGGTACAGCGACGCACCTTCGAACTTGCCCTGGCCAAAGAGGAGGCGGAGAAGGCCAACAAGGCCAAGAGCTCCTTCCTCGCCAATATGAGCCACGAGATCCGCACGCCGCTCAACGCCATCCTCGGCTTCGGCGCGGTGCTCGAACGGGATCCGTCGCTCTCTCCAAAACAGGCCGAGTACGTGAACGCCGTCAGCCGAAGCGGGCGGCATCTTCTGAAGCTGATCAACGATATCCTCGACATGTCGAGGATCGAAGCCGACCGGCTCGTGCTCAACCCGACCGACTTCAACCTTCGCGATCTCCTGGCCGACATGCGGATGATGTTCGGCGCCCGCGCCGAGGAAAAACATTTGCAGCTCATCATGGAGATTCAGGAGACTCTTCCAGTGTACGCGAGGGGCGACGAGGCCAAGGTACGGCAGATTTTCGTCAACCTCCTCGGAAACGCCGTGAAATTCACGCTCTCCGGCGGCGTCGCGGTACGCGCCAGAATGGACAAGCCGCGCGAAGCGGAAAGCGCTTCCTTCCTCCTCGTCGAGGTCGAGGACACCGGACCGGGCATTCCCCCTGAGGACATGAAGAAGATCTTCGACCCCTTCCGTCAATCGGACGCCGGAAAACAGGCGGGAGGTTCGGGACTGGGACTGTCCATCAGCAAACGCCTTGCGGAGCTTATGGGCGGCGCGCTCACCGCCTCGAGCACCGTTGGAAAAGGAACGTGCTTCCGCCTGCGCCTTCCTTTGCACACGGCGGAACACACGGCGGAACATCCGCGGACAGCCCTTCGCAGCATCGTCGGCGCTGAATCCGCCTCTTCCTACAGGATCTTGCTGGTCGACGACATCAAAGAAAACAGGGACGTACTGCGCGCCGTTCTCGAACCCCTGGGCTTCAGCCTGATGGAAGCGGTCGACGGGGCCGAGGGGGTGAAACTCTTCGAAGAATGGACGCCGCACGCCGTGCTGATGGATATGCGCATGCCCGTTATGGACGGCTACGAGGCGACGCGCCGCATCAAGGAGACCCCTGAGGGCGCCGCAGTCCCGGTCATCGCAATCACAGCGAGCGCGTTTGAAGACGAGGTGCAGAATGTCCTGAACAGCGGAGCCGACTACTGCATACGCAAACCTCTCCGACCGGAAGAGCTGTTCGAAATACTCGGCGAGGCCCTCGGACTGCGCTACGTCTACGGAGCCGACACCGCCGAACACGAAGAGAAGCCCCATGAAATCACGGCCGGGGACGTGGCGCGGCTGCCCGAATCGCTGACGTCCGCCATGAGAACCGCCGTCGAGGAGGGGGACATCTTCCAGCTGGAAGCGTTGATCAACACGATTCAGGAAGTCGACGCGCCGCTTGCGGACGGACTGCGGCGTCTTGCCCGGAGATACGACTACGAAACGCTCACAGATCTTTTACCGGAGGAGGTGGAATCCCCGTGAACGATCACAACGAACAGACGACCATCATGCTGGTCGACGATACCCCGGCCAACCTCGAACTTCTTCGGGCGATGCTGCACAAAAAAGGGTACAAGGTGCTGGTCTTCCCCGGCGGAGAACCGGCGCTCCGCGCGCTCGAAAGGAAAGAACCCGATCTGATTCTGCTCGACATCATGATGCCGGAGATGAACGGTTTTGAAGTATGCGGCCGGCTGAAAGAGGATGAACGCCTCCGGGAAATTCCCGTGATCTTCATCAGCGCGCTGGACGACACGCAAAGCAAGGTGAGGGCCTTTACCGCCGGAGGCGTGGACTACGTGACCAAACCGTTTCAGCCGGAGGAGATCCTGGCGAGAGTGCAGACGCACGTTACGCTGCGGCAGGTGCGGCGCGAGCTTGAAAAACACATGTCGGAACTCGAAGAGCTTGTCAGGGAGAAGGTGAAGGAGATCTCCGACTCGCAGATGGCGACGATCCATGCGATGTCGAAGCTGGCAGAGTACCGGGACGACCAGACCGGGCGGCACATCGAACGGACGCGGGAACTCTGCGCCATGCTCGCCGGAAAGCTCCGCGAGAACCCTCGCTACGCCCTCCTCATCGACGACGCCTTCGTCGAGAACATCTACCACGCCTCGCCCCTGCACGACATCGGCAAGGTGGGCATCCCCGACGCGATCTTGCTGAAACCGGGAAAGCTCACCGAGGAGGAGTTCGAGATCATCAAGCGGCACCCGCGCATCGGGGCGACGACGCTGAGCTGGGTGCGCAGCAAGTACCCGCAGAACGCGTTCATCAACATGGGCATCGCCCTCGCACTCTTCCACCACGAGCGGTGGGACGGGGGGGGCTACCCGGACGGCCTCGCGGGCGAGGACATTCCTCTGAGCGCGCGCATCATGGCGCTCGTGGACGTCTACGACGCGCTCCGCTCCGACCGGCCGTACAAGGAGGCCTTCCCGCACGAAACGGCCTGCCGGATCATCAGGGAGGGGAACGGGACTCACTTCGACCCTTCGGTCGTCGACGCCTTCTTCGCCGTCGAGCAGGAATTCGAGCAGATCTGCGACCACATGACGAACGAGGGCGCGGAGGGCATACTGTAACGCCGGCTGGCCGTGCCGGGGTGGAAGGGTGACATCATGAAAACAACAACGCGAACACCCGGGAGTCTCCCGACGGGACAGACCGCGGAAAAGGGATTCCGCTCCTCGTGGAACGGAAGCCGGTATCGCGAATTCCTGCTGCTCATTGCGCCTCTCCTGCTGTTTTCGGCGTATCCGCTGCTTCGCTCGTTCGAACATGCAGGAAATTCCGGCGTGTTCGGGGGCGTCAGGATGACGGGCGCGCTGATCGCCCTTTCGGCGGGCTGCGCTTTCATCGCGAGATTCGCCGGCCCCGGCAGACGCTTTTACCTGTTCGCGGGGCTCGCTTTCTTCGTCGCCGGAGCGGAGGACCTCGCGGCCGGCTTCCTTGAGCTGGCGGGGGCGTCCCTCTTTCAGGCGCCTCGCGAAGCCGTCCTCCGGAGTTCGATCGCCTTCCGGACGCTGACGCCGTTGCTGTTGATGGCGCCGCTCGTCATCTCCGCCGGAAAGGGCGTGCCCCGGCGCCCCGGGCGGGAACTCCTGCCCGCACTGCTCTCCGTGCCGCTGATCATCGCGCTCACGCTGTACGCGGCGCTCAACGGCTCGCCGCTCCCGTTCCACACGCTTCTCTCCCGCCCTCTGGACTTTCTCTCCGCCGCCCTGTTCACAGCCGCGCTGATAGTGTATGCCCGCGAGTTCCGACGTTCGGGCGAGAGCATCACGTGGTGGCTGGGACTCTCCATCGGCGTCATGCTGGCCGGTCAGTCGCTGTTGCTCTTCTCGCGGGAGATATACGACCCGTTCTTCGCCGCCGCAAGAGTCTGCTCGATCCTCGGGTATGCCGCCTCGCTGCTGGGTTTCTCGCTCCACCAGCTCTCGGTGGAGGACGACCAGAACTGGACGGTCTTCCGGATGAGCGCCGAGGTGGACCGGATCAACGCCGCCTATCTGGAGGACGTGGTGTTGGAGAAGATACGCGAAGTCGCCGACTCGCACATGGCGACGATCCTCGCCATGTCGAAGCTGGCGGAGTCGAGGGACGACGAAACGGGAAGACACATCGAGCGCACGCAGGAGCTGTGCCGCGTTCTGGCCCGCAAGATGCGGGAACTCCCCCGCTACGCGTCCGTGATCGACGACGCGTTCATCGAGAATATCTACCATGCGGCGTCGCTGCACGACATCGGCAAGGTAGGCATCCCCGACGCCGTCCTCCTGAAAGAGGGCGCACTCTCCGAAGAAGAGAGGGAAATGATACGACGGCACCCCGGAATCGGGGCGGCGACGCTGGAGCGTGTGCGGCACGAGCACCCCGGGAACGAGTTTCTCACCATGGGAATAGAGCTGACACGCTTCCATCACGAAAAATGGGACGGCAGCGGCTACCCCGACGGCCTCGCGGGCGAGACCATTCCCCTGTCCGCGCGCATCATGGCGCTGGTGGACGTCTACGACGCGCTCCGCTCCAAGCGTCCGTACAAGGACGCCTTCTCCCACGAGCAGGCGTGCGCGCTCATCAACAAAGGTACGGGAACGCACTTCGACCCGTCCGTCGCGGAGGCGTTCGCCGCCGCCGAAGCGGAGTTCGCCAACGTCTACGAACGCTTGCAGCAAAGGCGAGAACATGCCGAAAAAACGCCTTTCGCTGAAGCATGTGCAGAAAAGAGGAATGACGATGAACAACGGAGCGCAAGTGAATAAAATACAGGGAGGCCGGGAAATGCCGACGCCGTTCGAGTGCGCGCAGCCGCGCAGGGTGGTCTTCGGCAGAGGGCGTCTCCGGGAGGCGGGGCAGATCGTCCGCGAATACGGAACGCGCTGCATCGTCTGCACAGGAAGCCGTCCTGAGCGGGCGGCGGAACTGCTCGACTCTCTGCGCGGGGCCGGGCTCGTCTGCGAGCTGCTGACCGTGTCGGGCGAACCCAGCTTTGAGAGTATTCGTCAGGCGACCGCCCGCGCTGCGGAATTTTCCCCCGACGCAGTGGTCGCCATGGGCGGCGGGAGCGTGCTCGACACCGGCAAGGCGCTGGCCATGCTGGCGACCAACGGCGGCGATCCGCTCGACTATGCGGAGATCGTCGGCGCGGGGAAGCCCATAATGAAAAACTCCCTCCCGTTGCTGGCGATCCCGGCGACGGCGGGGACAGGATCCGAAGCTACCCGCAACGCGGTGCTCGCCCACACCGAAAAACAGGTCAAGGTGAGCCTGCGCAGCCGCTCCATGATGCCTGAGACCGTCATCCTCGACCCGCACGCCATGCACGGCCTGCCGGCCCACGTCGTCGCCGCGAGCGGAATGGACGCGCTCTGCCAGCTGATCGAGGCGTTCGTTTCGTGTAAGGCGAACGCGTGGACCGACGCCCTCTGCCGCGCGGGAATTCCCATGGCGTTCCGCGCGCTGCCGAAGGCGTGCGAAGTCCCCGAAGACCTCGGCGCACGCGAGGAGATGCTGCTGGCCGCGTGCTGGAGCGGCGTCGCCCTCGCCAACGCGGGACTGGGAGCGGTCCACGGCTTCGCGGGAGTGGTCGGAGGACTGACCGGCGCGCCGCACGGACTGATCTGCGCGACGCTGCTCGCTCCCGTCTGCCGGGCGAACATCGCCGCGCTCAGCTCGGAGGGAGCGCACCCGGCGCTCGGGAAGTACGCCGAGCTGGCGGAAATGCTCACGGGACGCGACGCCGAGCCGGAAGAGGGGGCCGACGAACTCGAACGCCTCGCTGCGCGCCTGCCGCTCCGGCCGTTCCACGTTCCCGAAGGCACTGACGGTGAGCGTGTCGTCGCAGGGGCCATGGCGGCGAGCAGCATGAAGGGCAATCCGGTCGTCCTGCCGAAGGAGACGCTTGCGGCTCTCTGGAGGAGTGTGACGAAGACATCATGACGAGGACAAACCCATCGGCGGCCTCAAAGCACACCGAAAAACGTCCGCGCCTCGGGCTCGCACTGGGCGCGGGGGCGGCGCGGGGCATGGCGCACCTGGGCGTCCTCCGCGAGCTCGAAAAGGCCGGACTCGCTCCCGACGTCGTCGCCGGGACGAGCATCGGCGCGCTGGTCGGAGGGATGTACGCGGCGGGGAAACTCGACCGCCTGACCGAGGTCGCGCTCGGGCTGGACTGGAAGCAGATCGCCCGCTACTTCGTCGAAATATCCTTTCCGCGCTCCGGGCTGATCGAGGGGAACAAGCTCACGGCGCTCCTCGCGGAGATTGTCGGCGAAGTCGAATTGACGGAGCTGCCGCTCCCCTTTCGGGCCGTGACCACGAATCTCATGACGGGCGAAGAAGTCGTCATCAGCGACGGCGACCTTGTGGAGGCGATACGCGCGAGCATCGCGGTTCCGGGCATCTTTACTCCGGCGCGCAGGGGCGACGATCTGCTGGTCGACGGCGGGCTGGTGAATCCGGTGCCGGTGAGCGTCTGCCGTACAATGGGCGCCGAGCGCATCATCGCGGTGGATCTGAACTACGGCCGCGTCAAGGATACCCGCGCCAAAAATTCGACGGTCAAAGAAAAGAGCGCGCTCGCTTCGCAACGTCCGAACTTCGACGCCGGACAGATCTTCGAGTGGCTGGAGCGAAATACGAAGCAGTTCGACATCGAGCTTCCCAACCCGCTGAAGGCATGGATGGAACGGCACGCTCTGCCGAATGTCTTCGACGTGCTGGGAAACACGCTCGGCATCATCGAATCGCAGATAGCGGCGACCAGATTGCAGGTCGACAAACCAGACCTGCTGATCCAGCCCAACGTCGGCGACATCCGCTTCATGGACTTCGTCCACGCGGGCGAGATGATCGAGGAGGGACGCCGTGCGGCAAGAGAGGCGCTGAAATAACGGCTGGGCACGGCGCGGTATTCGTGGTATTGTTCCTACTGAGCTGCACCATACCGCTACTTTACTTTAATGGAGGGAAACAACATGGCCTTACTACCGGAAGACGTCGGCAGAGCGTGGGAGAAGAGAAAGGGAGCGGTCGTCCTGACGACCGTCGACAAGGACGGCGTACCGAATTCGATTTACGCTACATGCGTGAGCAAGTACGACGAGGAGACGATCGTCGTCGCGGACAACTACTTCGACAAGACGCAAAAGAACATTCTCGCGGGAAGCAAAGGCTCCGTGCTCTTCATCACCGATGAGGGCGCGTCCTTTCAGATCAAGGGGCGCATAGAGTATCTCAAAGACGGCCCGGTCTTCGACGACATGAAAAAATGGAACCCGACCAAGCATCCGGGACATGCCGCAGCGGCGTTGAAGGTGGAAGAGGTCTATTCGGGCGCAAAGAAGCTGCTGTAATCAACCGGCCGCGTCCGCGCTGCTCTGCGACGGCCCGGCCGGTTTCAGTATTTTCCCCGTCTGCGCGAACAAGCGAACGCCTGTATAATGCTCTTCCTGAACCGACAAAAAAGCGAGGTGAGCGTCATGGCGCACAAACCGACCTACGAGGAGCTGGAAGCGCAGGTACTGCGGTTGAAGGACGCGGAACGCGAACTCCGTGAAATGGAAGAGATGCTGCAGGACAAGATCACGTTATGGCAGCTTTTGATCGAACAGTCGAAGGACGGCATCGTCGTCCTCGACGAAAACGGGTCGGTCTACGCGGCCAACAAACGCTTCGCCGAAATGCTCGGCTATACGGAAGAGGAGCTGCGCCGGCTCAAAATCTGGGAGTGGGACGGCCGCCTCTCGAAGGAGGAGCTGCTGGGGAACCTCCGGCGCGCAAATACATCCGGCCATTCTCTGGAGACGCTCCACCGCTGCAAGAACGGCGCGATTATCAACGTCGAACTCAGCTGCAACGGCGCGCTCTACAACGGGCGAAAGCTGGTGTTCTGCGTGTGCAGGGACATCTCGGCACGAAAACGGATGGAACAGGAGCTCAGGGAAAGCGAACAGAAATACAGGGAACTCTGCATCGTCGACGGCCTCACGAACCTCTACAACGCACGGCACTTCCACAGTCATCTGAAGATGGAGAGCAACCGCGCCGACCGCTACGGACAGCCGTTGTCACTCCTCTTCTTCGACCTCGACGACTTCAAGAAGTACAACGACGTCTACGGTCATGTCGAGGGAGACAAGGTGCTCTCGCGGATCGGGGAGGTCGTCAAGCGCGGTCTCCGTCAGACCGATTCCGCCTTCCGCTACGGGGGCGAGGAGTTCGCCGTCATTCTGCCGATGACGGATCTCCCGTCCGCGATCACTGCGGCGGAACGTCTCGCCGACGAGCTGTACCGCGAAGTCTTCTCGCCTGCATCGGGAGAGGACGTCCACATCACATGCAGCATAGGCGTGGCCCTCTATCGGCCGAACGAAGCCCCCGTGAGCTTCGTTCAACGCGCCGACCTCTTAATGTACCGGGCGAAGAGCGAGGGGAAAAACCGCGTCTGCGCCGAATCCGTCTTGTAAGAATGGGAGAACGCTCACTGCGGTCTTCACCACCCGCCGCCACCGCCGCCGCCTCGCCCGCCTCCGGAAAAGCCGCCGCCGCCGAACCCGGAGAACCAGCTTCCCGTCGAGCGCGAGGACGAACCCGCAACGCCCCCAGACGCGCTTCCCGCGCTTCCGAATATGCTTGACGTCAATGCCGCGGAGAAACCGGCGGTTCTGTAGAAGTACGCCAGGCTGCCTCCCCCTTCGTACCAGTCCGGCGTATACTTCCGCTCCTTGAGAATACTGTCGAAACGCTGCGCCCAAGTCTCCGCGACGTCAAGCGCGAAGGCGTAGGGGAAGAGAGTTTCAAAGACCTCGGGAGTTTCCTCCGGAGGATTGAGCATCTCGAAGCGGCGCCGTTCGGCGGTTCCCATGTAGAGGATCAACCCTTCAGCCTCCGCAAGGACGCGGTTTCCCTCCGGCGTCCGTATCGTCATCAGTTCGCGGAAGACGACGATCACCACGGCCGTCGCAAAAGAGAGCAGAGGAACGTAGAGTGGAGCCGACGCAAGCAAAGAGACGACCCACGCGCACAGTTCGAAGAGGACGACAACCACCATCCACAGGCCCGAGAAGAAAAGCGCCCCCGCCGCGAGCACGGCGAGCACGATACCGGAGACAACGAGGATGATCAGGTTTCCCAAAAAATCCGGGATGAAGCGCCGGACAATAAACGAAAGCAGGTCGCTTCCGTCGTACCGGCGGAATTTTCCGGAGGCGATGCTCTCGGAAGCGCCCAGGGAGCAGACGACCGCGAACGCCGCCGTCAGGAAGGCCGAAGCGCCTGCAAGCTCGCCCTGCCCTCCCGCGCACATCAGCAGCCAGCCCGCCACAAGGAGAAACAGACCCGAGCACCATATACCGGTGTTCTTGTAAAAGAATCCTTTCCCGTTCTTCTCGAAGAGCTTCGTCAAACGCTTCCGCGCATCGCCCAGAACAACGCTGCTCTCGTTCCGTATGGTCACCTCTTTACGTTCCCCGGAAAAGAGAGCGGCGAGCAGCAGCTTTTCGGCTCCCGGAAGTCCGGGAGGGTCCTTTTCCGTCCGTTGCAACGAATACAGCGCTTTGTCCGACTTCTTTTCGGGCTCTTGCTTCTTGATGACGATGTACCCCTTGACGGCGAGATGCAGAATTTCGGCGGTGAAGCAGGCGTCGTCCATGCCCATTCTGCTCACGTACCGCAGAAAGCCCGGCGTTTTTTCCGGGGACGGGGAGAAGAGCGGGATGATGACGGGCATCGGGGGGTCTTTGCCCCAGCGGAGCCAGAGCAGCAGGTAGACGAACAGGAGGAAAAGCGGTAGAGCGGCCAGAAAGTGTACGTGATACCGTGCGAAAAACGTACGAAGAAAAGGCTCTTTTGGGGGGCTCACGATTCCTTTGGGCCATGCGTACGCAACGGTAAGCCCCTCGCCCGCGGGAAGCGGCGACGTCGTGAGGACGGCGCCGTCCGCCAGCAGCTGCGCCTCCTGTCCGCGCGCTCCCTGCCACCCCGTGAAGAACTCGACCGCGGCAGGGAACGCGCCGCCGGGCAGCGAGAGGGAGAATCGGGCCTCGTCGATCGTGAAAGCCCACTCGTTGCCGGTGACGTTCCAGTAGAGCTCGTCGTGCTCGTCGAAAAAGCCGAGCGCCCCGGTCACGACATAGACGAGCGTATACGTCTGTTCGCCGATAGGCGCTCTTCCGTCCGGATCGCCGAGGTAGACCCGAACGCCGTCCGAAATGGAGCGTTCCGTGTGCGGAACCTCCCGTCCGCCGAGCAAAGCGCTCTTCACCGAAAAGCCGAGGGTGACGGCGCGTCCAGTCGAGTCTTTGTACTTCGTCGGGAAGTCGCGGAAAATACCGCGCTGGATCTGCCGCCCCTCGACATTCACCGTAATCTCCTCGCGCACTTCGAGCGAAGAATCCTTAAACACCGTCGCCGCAGAAACGAACGAGAGGATTTTCTCCTCCGCCCCCGAGGCAAGCGGAAACAGGCAGATCAAGAGCAGCGCGAGCGCTCCGGCGAGACGTCTCCAAATCGGAGGACAAGCAAAAAGCGGAGCATTCCTGTCGCCGCGGACGCTTCCTCCTTGCCGGACAGGCGGCCCCCGAAAAACTGCGGAGAGACTGCGCTTCGCTCCTCCGCTCCCGCTCGCATGTTTCGGGTATCTCCTGCAGGGGGCTATCGCGGACGGCGTCATCATGCCTCCCCTCCCTCATGATAGAATGATGAACCTCTTGTAAAGTATTCTATCATGTTCGTGCACGTCATCCATGCGCGTACACACAATGCCCGGCGTCAGAAGCGAGCAGCGCCAGCCGTGCGTCTCGTTGCGCCGTACCCTTGGTTACGGCGCTGTTACTCCTCTATTATCTCCTTCACACGCCCCACGACGCCGCTTTCGAGGCGGACCTTGATGCCGTGCGGATGGTGCGGGCTCTTCGTCAACAGCGACTGCACCACTCCTTCGGTAAGCGCGCCCGAGCGCTGGTCCTGCTTCTGCACCACCAACACCTTCATTCCGGGCTTGATGTCGGCCCGTTCCGTTCCTTGCATAGACTCACCTCCTGTCAATTTTTCGCTCTCAGGGGAAACAAGCCGCTGAATGCGCCTGATAAAGAACACCATCTTACAACAGCGGAAATGATCGCGAAAGGCGGCAGGCGCTTTTAGAGAGCGCCTGCGCATCACCCCCGCGTCCGCACAAAAAAAGAATACATATAAAAATACATTAAACATAAAAAAGGCTTTGAACATATGGACAAAATCACGCACATAGCGTATAGTTTATAGGATTGTGCGCACAAAGAGCGCACGAGAGCGCGCACTGCTCAGCGAACAAAAAAAGTGCAGAGGGAGTGACGTTTATGAAACGAACGGACCGTATTTTTGCTTTGCTTCTCTTCTTCTCCCTTCTTCTTTCCGGACTTCCTCCGCTGGAGGCCTCGGAGAACGCCGATCCCTCCGAGTGGACCTTTTCCACGACGTCGTACGTCTGGTTCTCCGGCCTCAACGGAACGCTGGGCGTGAAGGGGCACAAGGCGCGCGTCAACCTGAGCTTCTCCGACGTTCTTTCGAACATGGACGTCTCGGGAATGCTCACCTTTCAAGGGCACAAGGGAAAGCAGTACTTCTTTTTCGACGGTATGTACCTTGACATGGCGGCAAGCGAGCAGGTATCCCCCCAATTGTTCACGGACGTCGGCGCGACCACGACCCGGCTTCAGGCCGCATGGGGAGTGCGCGTCAAGGAGTGGGAGTCGTCTTCCCTCCACGTTTTCGGCGGCCTGAGATACTGGAACCTCAAAAACGAGCTGACGTTCAGGACGGCGTCGGCCCCGCTCCGGCACTTCAGCGAGAGCGAATCCTGGATCGACCCCCTCGTCGGCGTCCGCTTCGCGACACAGCTTTCGCCGAACCTGACCTTTCTCGCCATACTCGACGCGGGCGGCTTCGGCATCGGGTCGGACTTCACCTGGGGAGGAATGCTGGATCTCTCGTGGAAGCTCTCGGAACGGACGTCGCTCGAGCTGGGCTACCGCTATCTCTATGTCGATTACGAGAAGGACGGCTTCGTGATGGACGCATACAACGACGGCATCTTCATCGGCTTCACGTGGAAACTTCGGTAGAGCGCCGTCGCGCTTTTACCGATCATATCACGCACGAAAGGGAATGAGACTATGAGAAAAATGGGTATCATGAGCATCATGCTGTTGTCTTCGCTGCTGTGCACCGCGTCGCTTTGCTTCGCGTCCGACTACGCCTTCACCCTCGACGAGAGCGGCATTCCGGCGCTCGGCGGCGAACGCTCCGTCGTCGTCGTCATCAGCGACATCCACCTGGGGATGGACGACCGGTACGCGGAGATTCAGCAGAACCGCGCCCCGCTCGCCGACTTTCTTCAGAAGGTCCGACGCGCTCCGAACATCGAGGAGCTCGTCGTCGCGGGCGACCTCGTCGACGAGTGGTTCATCCCCGCCGGAACGGACACGTACGCCGGCAAGACCCAAAAGGAGTTCGCGCAGCGCGTCGCCGAGAACAACAAGGATGTGGTCGACGCGTTCAACGACATCATAAAGGACGGGAAGATCAAGGTGACCTATGTTCCGGGGAATCACGACCTGCTGATCTCCTCCGAGAGCATCCAGACCGTCTTCCCCGGAATGGCGGAAGCGCGCGACGTTCGAGGACTCGGCACCTACACCCCGGACGGACACCCCGAGATCGCCATCGAGCACGGCCACCGCTACAACTTCTTCTGCGCGCCGGATCCCATCTCGCATAAGGACATCGCCCCCGGCTCGATCCTGCCTCCGGGGTACTTCTTCACCCGCATCGCGACGCTCTCCGTCGTCGAAGGCAAACCCGAGCCGGGCAAAATCAGACCGGCCGTCGTTCCGAACTCCCTCGGCGAAAGCCAGAACCTCGAGTTCATCTACTGGAAAGTATGGGACGCGCTGATGAAAGAGCTGCCCATAAAGGAAGACTTCGAAGAGAAGATCATCAGGACCAATCTCGACGGATTCACGCAAACCTACGCCATGAGCGACCTCATGCCCCGTCAGGCGACGGAGGGCGGCGTCATCGACGTGAATCTGTTCAAAGGAATACAGGACACCTGGGACGAACGGCAGGCGCTCAACAACGTCGCCGTCAAGATTCCCGTCAGAGAAGCGCTCATGAAGGCTGCTTCGTCGGCGGAAACCGACAATCAGGCCGTCGTCCAATACTTCCACAACCCCGCGTCCGACAAGCGGATCGTCATCTTCGGGCACACCCACGAATCCAGAGTGATCCCCTCGGAGACGCACGACGGGAAGAGCGCCGTGTACGTGAACTCCGGCACGTGGATCGACAAGAACAACAACTTGCCGACAATGACGTTCGTCGTGATCGCCCCGCAGGGCTCCTCGCGGCATGCGGGCCTCTACCACTACTCGCACGAGGGCGCCATCACGACGCTGGATACTCTGAAGCTCGAAGGCTTCTAACGAAACCGGCCGGAACAGAAAACAGAAAGAGAGGAAGACGCGAAATGCGCCTTTCTCTCTTTTTTCTTATTCTCGCATGTCCGGAGCAAATTAGATTGAAAAAACCATTCGCAATGCGTCATCTATCGTGTGCATCTCTTCGGAGGTCAACGCACCCCGTACCCCGACCATACGGAACCGGTGATCCACGGGACGGGTCTGCAAACAGTCCGCCACCGACTTTTTCGTCAGGCCGTTTTCAGGCGAAGGAAGCAGCTCGACATTCGTCATGATATGCCCTTTTTTCTCGTTCCACTCGGTGACCGGCACAACCTGCACCACAGGGACCTTCGCATTGTACACATCGTTCGTCACCACGACGCACAGGCGAATCTTCCCCGTCTCCGATCCCTGCGTCGGGGAAAGATTCACATCGATCACCATGCCCCGCTTCAGCAAGGTCATTCCGGCCACCCCTGCAGCGCACTCTCCGTGAGCTCGCGGGACTCCTCATCCTGATCATAGAGCTCCGCATACAGGTCGGCGGAACGCGCCAGGCTTTCCAGTTCAAGCTCTTCTTTAAAACGAAGCAGCGCGCTGCGCACCATCAAGCTTTTATCTTTGAATCCATAGGAGCGATGATCGTCCAGAAACTCCGCCAATGACGGTGTCAGGCTGATTTTTGTTTGCAGCATCTCAACACCTCCCCAAAGCGAGCAGCATTTATTCAGCCCCGATTATAGGTCCCAATTTCAAGACCGTCAACAAGACCCCATCCAGTGGACCACGGAAGCGAAGTAAACGCTCCGCGAGCGCGGTCGGCACGCTCTTCGTCTTTCCATACACACGAGCTCGTTCCGCGTATGGAGCGCCGTTCGGCGCTTGACAATCTTTTGAAACCCCTTACACTGGATACACATTTTCGCAGCTTTTAAAAAACGAAATTCAAGGAGGGGTCTGTATGAAGAAAGTATTGGCTCTCACGCTCTGTTTTGCTCTTGTTTTCGGGTTGACGCTCACCGTCGCGGGACAAAACGCCGCATCCGCCGCCGAGGTCGTGAAGATCGCGCTCATCATCGAGAGCACCGTCGACGACAAGGGGTGGTGCCAGGCGATGCACGACGGCATTCTCCAGGCGCAGAAAGAGCTTCCGGGACGCATCGAGTACAGCTACAGCGAGAAGATGAAGCCGGTCGACGCCGGTTCCGCAGTTCTTCAGTACGTCTCCCAGGGATACCACATCGTCATCGGACACGGCGCTCAGTACAAGAACCTGATGCTCGAAATGGCCGAGGAGTACCCGGAGGTCACCTTCGCCTTCGGCACCAGCGCGGAGATAGGCCCCGAGAACGTCTTCACCTACATGCCTCAGAGCGAGGAGACCGGCTATCTCTCCGGCCTGATCGCGGGCATGACGACGAAAAAGAATATCGTCGGGCTCGTCGGCCCGGTCGACGGCGGCGACGCGGCGCGCTACAACCGCGGCTTCGTCCTCGGCGTGCATGCGGTCAACCCCGAGGCGAAGATCATGGTCGCCCACACCGGCTCGTTCGCGGACTTCGTGAAGGCCGGAGAGGTTGCGGAAACCCAGATCAAGGCGGGCGCGGACGTGCTCACCGGCTCTTCGCAGCAGGCCCTCGGCGCTCTGCGCGCCGTCGCGGACCACAAGGACGCCCCCATCTGGTGGGTCGGCCAGGACATCGCCCAGATCCACATCACCGAGGGGTACAAGTGCATCGCGGCGTCCTCCTACAACTACGCGGCGGTCATCGTCGGCCTTGTCGCCAAGCTTGACGCCGGAGTACGGGGCGGCGAGTGCATCCCGATGAACTTCTCCAACAACGGGTTCGTCTTCGCCTTCAACGAAACGCTGAAGGACATGTACACGGGCGCGATCGAGCAGAAGGTCAACGAGGCCCTCGAAAAGTTCCGGGCAACCCCGGAGACGCTCAACTGGAGCGCCGTCGACTACTCCAAGCTGTAATCCGCATGTATGTCCTGCGGGGGCGCCCCCTCCGCAGGACATTTTTCTCTCTCGGGAGGTCTCCCGCATGGAACCGAACGCCCGCAAAATAACCAGTCTTCGAGTGGAACATATCACGAAGCGCTTCCCCGGAGTGCTCGCGTGCAACGACATCTCGCTCTCCGTGGCCGAGGGCGAAGTGCTTGCCCTCGTCGGAGAGAACGGCGCCGGAAAGACGACGCTGATGAACATCCTGATGGGGCTCTACCGCCCCGACGAGGGACGCATCCTGATCAACGGGGAGGAAGTCGTCTTCCGCTCCCCCAACGACGCATTCGCCGCCGGACTTGGGATGGTGCACCAGCAGTACATGCTGGTGGCGAACATGACGGTGCTGGAGAACATCGCCCTGGGCTTCACGCAGGCGTGGTCTCCCCTGAAGCTGAACCTCGACATGGTGCGCGCCCGCATCGACGAGGTGGCGGCGAAGTACGGGCTCGCCGTCGACCCGGACGCCTTCGTCTGGCAGCTTTCCGTCGGCGAACAGCAGCGCGTGGAGCTGGTGAAGACGCTCTGCCTCGGCGCACGCTTCCTCATCCTCGACGAACCGACCAGCGCCCTCACGCCGCAGGAGACGGACGAGCTGATCCTCCTGCTCAAACGGATGACGAGCAAACTCTCCATCGTCTTCATCAGCCATAAGCTCCACGAGGTCAAGAACCTCTCGGACAAGGTCACCATCCTCCGGCACGGCTCGGTCGTCTTCGAGGGCAGCACCGCCGACCACTCCTCGGGCGACATCGCGGCGCTGATGACAGGACGCGAGATTCACCTCCCCAGGAACGAGGCGCCGACGTGCGAGGGCAATCCGGCTCTCGAAATCCGCGGGCTCAAGGTCAGGAGCGACCGCGGCTTCCTCGCCGTCGACGGGCTTGACCTCTCGGTCTGCGCGGGGGAGATCGTCGGACTCGCCGGGGTCTCCGGCAACGGGCAGCGCGAGCTGGCCGAGGCGATCAACGGCCTGCGAAAAGTCGAGGGGGGCGAAATCCTCCTCTTCGGGCAGGAGCTTGCGAACCGCTCTCCGCGCGCCGTGATCGACGCGGGGATGGGGTACATTCCCGAGGAGCGCAACACCGAGGGGATCGTCCCCTCCTTCTCCATGAAGGAGAACTTCATCCTGAAGGACGCCGACGAAGCGCAGTTTTCGGCGCGCTCGTTCCTCAGGCTCAAGGAGATCGACCGGAACGCCGAAGCGCTGCGAACGGAGTTCGACATCCGCAGCCCCGACACGAAGGTCGCGGCGGGCTCGCTCTCGGGAGGGAATATCCAGAAGGTCATCCTCGCGCGGGAGATCTCCCGCAAACCCCGCTTCCTCATCGCGGTCTACCCCACGCGCGGCCTCGACATGGGGGCTGCGGAGTTCATCCACAAGCGCCTCCTGGAGAAGCGCCTGGAGGGGATCGGCATCCTGCTCATCAGCGAGGAGCTGGAGGAGATCCTCGACCTCTCCGACCGCGTCGCCGTCATCTTCAAGGGGCGCATCATCGACACGCTCGACAGACGGTCGGCGGACAGCAGAAAAATCGGCATCCTGATGGCAGGTGTGCACAATGACGAAGCAGTTTAAGGCGCTCTACAAGACCGTCGTCATCCTCCTCGCGGCGGCCGCGGCGATGCTTTTGGGCGCGCTCATCCTCTGGACCATCGGCGCGGACGTGACGAAGACCTACTCGGTCATCATCCTCGAACCGCTCAAGAACAAAATTCAGATCGGCGAAGTGCTCATCCGGGCCATCCCGCTGACGATCATCGCGCTGGGAATCTCGGTCGCCTACCGGAGCGGCATCATCAACATCGGCGCCGAGGGGCAGATGGCGATGGGCATCCTCGCCGCGACGGCCGTGGCGCTCGCCCTCCCCGGCCTGCCGAAGTACGCGCTGCTCCCGCTGGCAATGATCGCGGGAACGCTCGGCGGGGCGGCCTGGGGCTTCATTCCGGGCATCCTCAAGGCGAAGCTCCACGTCAGCGAGCTCCTGTCGACGGTCATGCTGAACTACATCGCCGCGCAGTTCTACACCTTCTGCCTGCGCGGGCCTATGCTCGACCCCGCCGAGATCACGATGGGGAGCGGCACGCCGCAGTCGATGCGCCTGACGAAAGCTATCTGGCTCGACAGGCTGGTCCCCGGCACGCGCATCCACACCGGGGTCTACATCGCGCTGGCGATGGCCTTCATCATCTGGCTGCTGCTCTGGAGGACGTCGTGGGGGTACAAGATGCGCGCCGCCGGAGCGAGCGAACGGGCGGCCAGGTACGGCGGCATCGGCGTGGCGGGGTATCTCGTCGTCGCCATGATGATCAGCGGCGCGTTCGCTGGACTCGCAGGGGCCGTCGAGATAGCCGGCGTGCACCGCCGCGCCATCGAGGGAATCACCGGCGGCTACGGCTTCAGCGGCATCGTCGTCGCCCTCTTCGGAGGGCTGCACCCGGCGGGCATCATCCCGGCCTCCTTCTTCTTCGGGCTGCTGATCGTGGGAGCCGACATGACGCAGCGCATGGTGGGCGTCCCGGCGAACATGGTGCTCGTGCTGCAGGGCATCATCATTCTCGTCATCGTGGCGACGCGAATGGTGTTGGCGAACCCCTACCTGATGGAACGGGTCTGGCGGCGCTACCAGAAGCTGACCCGCCGCGACAAGGAGGCGTAATCCGATGGACTTCGTCGTCAACATTTTCGCGCTCGGCATTCCGTTCAGCGTGGCGTTGCTGCTCGCATCCCTCGGGGAGATGTTCAACCAGCGGGCGGGCGTCTTCAATCTCGGCTGCGAAGGCATCATGGCGATGGGCGCCTTCCTCGGGATGCTCGTCCCGTACAGCGTCGGTCAGGGAGGCCCCGTCTCCGGAGCCTACAACATACTCGGCCTCCTGCTCGCCATGGGAATCGGCGCGCTGCTCGGCCTCTTCTTCGGCCTGGTCGTGGTCACCTTCCGCGCCCCGCAGGGCATCGCGGGCATAGGGCTTCAGATGTTCGGCGTAGGCGCCGCGGGGACGCTCTTCCGTCACTTCGTCGGCGGCACGCAGAGCATTCCCGGCATCGACCGGCTGCCGATCCCCGTCCTTTCGGAGATTCCGGTGCTCGGGCCGGTCCTCTTCTCGCACAATCCGCTGGTCTACATGACGTTTCTCATGGTTCCCGCCGCGTGGTACGTTCTCTTCAAAACGCCGTGGGGGCTGCGCGTCCGCGCCGCGGGGACCAATCCGCGGGCAGCCGACTCCATCGGCGTCAAGGTCAACCTCGTCCGCTTCCAGGCGCTCGCCGTCGGAGGCGCGCTCGCAGGGCTCGCCGGGGCGTATCTCAGCCTCTGCCAGGTGAAGATGTTCAGCGACGAGATCATCGCCGGACGCGGCTTCATCGCCGTGGCGCTCGTCTACTTCGGCCACTGGCGTCCGCTGAAGATCATGGGGGGCGCGCTCCTCTTCAGTCTCGCGCAGGCGCTCCAGCTCGCCATCCAGGGGCAGGGGATCGACTTTCCGTACGAGTTCGCCGTCATGCTCCCCTACGCGATGGTCATCGTCGTCCTCGCCTTCAGCCGCGAGAGTCTGCTACTGGGCCCCACCGCGCTCGGCAAGCCGTTCAACCGCGAGATGCGCACCTAGGAAAAAAGACGGTCATTGCAGCACATACCGAGGGGAGCCGCGCGCTCCCCTCGTTTACTTGAGGAGGAAGAGACAATGAACACATCGCACGAAACGCTTCTGAGACGGTGCGTCGAAATATCAAAGGAGGCTGTCGCCGCGGGAAACCACCCCTTCGGCGCGCTGCTTGCCGACAAAGACGGGAACATCCTCGTCGAATCGGGAAACATCGAAGTCACTGAGCGGGACTGCACGGGGCACGCGGAGACCACCGTCATGCGCCTCGCCGGAAAAAAGTACTCCAAGGAATTCCTGTGGGAGTGCACCCTCTACACCACTGCCGAGCCGTGCTGCATGTGCGTCGGCGCGATCTACTGGGGAAACGTGGGGCGTGTGGTTTTCGGCATCACCGAGAAGCAGCTCCTCGAACTCACCGGCTCGCACGAGGACAACCCCACCTTCGACCTCCCCTCCCGCGAGATCGTCGCCAGGGGACAGAAGAAGATAGAAATCATCGGCCCCGTCGCCGACGAAGCGCTCCAGGAGGAGATCATCGCCGTCCACAGGGGGTATTGGAAGTAGAGGCGCGCCTTCTTGGCGCCTTTCGATGCACGAAGAGCGCGCAGTGTATAATAAACTAATCAAGGTTCGCGGAGAATTCCTGGAAAGGGGGCGGAGCTATGCCGGTCACGACAACCGGTTCGCCGATGTGTTCATCCGCCGCGATGGACTCGTCGTGGACGAAAAGAAGAAACAACGCAATCCGTCGTCGGTGCGAACAATTCGCCTGCTCACTTGAAACCCTTTTCGGGGACGATCTGCTCGCCGTCTGGTTGTACGGCTCCTGTGCGACGAAGACGAATCATGCGGAATCCGACGTGGACGTTGCAATTATCCTGACCGAGGCGGGAAAGAAACGCTACGAGCAGAATACCGATGGTATCGCCTCCGACTGCGATGATCTCGAATTTTCAATGGCGAGAGAACTCGCGATGCCCGTCTCGCTTCTGATATGGAGCGAAGAGAGGCTTTCGCGCGAGATCGCTTTTTGCACGGGCTTCGCCTCTCGTTTGCTGGAAAAAAACGTTGTGCTGTTCCAAAAACGGGGGTGGATGCCGAAATGATGGTGAAAACGCTCACGGGAGCGAACGATTCTCCTGAAATCAGGGAGCGGCTGGTTCTCAAGGCCCTCCGCGTCTCTCTCGGCCATTTGAACGGGTGCGTGCTCATGATCGAACTGAACGAGGCTGTGATGGCGAACGATCACCTCTACTACGCGCTGTTTCATGCGGCGAAAGCAGCGCTTTTTGCAAGAGGCAAGGATCCTTCCACGCATCAAGGGGTGAAGATGGAACTCTCCGGGGTAGCGTCCGAAAACGGATTGGACCGTGAGTTCATCCGTTTTTTCGGAAATCGTGAACGATTGCGCTCGGAGATGAGCTACTCTTATCTAGGCGAAGTTGAGACCTTTTCCATCCAGGAGGTAACCACTGCCCTGCAAGCCTCCCACCGCTGGATGAAGACGCTGATCGATGAACTTGTTCGCCCGCTGATTCCTTCCGTTCCGCAATTCGACGAACTTGTGCGATCTTCGGAAACAGGGAACTCCCTTCTCGGCGACAAAGGACTCTGGTCGGGTTTTCACGAGTGACGGCGGGTTGCCCTGGAGGAGGCAACAGCGACAGACTTCAAAAAGAGCGTCCGGACGGAGAAAAACAGCGTATGAAGAGTCTTTGCGGCTCGCTTTCCGCGTCGGGATCAACCTCTATCAAAATATGCCGTAGGCGCTTCGTCCTCGGGAGTTGTCCGCCCTCGGGCGAAACGCCGTCAAATTTACCGGAAGCCGCTTCAGCCCCGCACTTCCCCCGTCAGCTGCGCCCACGCGAACCCCGCGAGCATGGCGGAACCGGCTGGGAGCGCGTCTTCGTCCAGGTCGAATCTCGGGTGATGGTGAGGGTTGTTCGTCTCCTTCTCCGGATTGCCCGTTCCAAGGAAGAAGAAGGTTCCGGGGACTTTCTGCTCGAAGTAGCTGAAGTCCTCCGAACCCATGATCAGCTCCGTCTCCTTCACCTTGTCCGCGCCCAAAACGTACTCGCAGACCGCCTTCGCCGTCATCGTGACCTCGTGATCGTTGACGGTGGCGGGAAGGTTGCGCCTGTAGTCCAGTTCGAACTCGCAGCGTCCGGCGGCGCACAGCCCCGCGATCACCCTCCGGATAGCCGCTTCTATCGTGTCCTGCACCTCTTTGTTGAAAGTGCGCACGGTGCCGTTCATCGTCACCGAATCGGGGATGATGTTGAAGACGGTCTCCCCCGCCTTGACGACGCCGGTGCTCACCACGGCGGTCTCGCGCGCGCTCACCTCGCGGCCGACGATGGCCTGGAGGTTGAGCA
>Ga0334882_1001056_pt1 | contig 35639 bp, 33 predicted proteins | sample GraSluR1_MG_5_FD_207226 | JGI IMG/M metagenome (GOLD analysis project Ga0334882, IMG submission 207226) | Sludge microbial communities from methane-producing bioreactor in Wageningen University, Netherlands - Granular Sludge_15_04-R1 | ecosystem: Engineered > Bioreactor > Anaerobic >... | reverse complement strand
GTCCAGGATCTCTCCCCGGAGGAGGGGCAGGTCCGCCATCACGATCAGGACCGGCCCCTCGATCCCCGCCCCCTCGACGGCGGAGATCATGTCGGGGACGTACCCCGCCCCCGGCGTCTCCACCACCCCAAGCCCCTCCCCCTCGGCCCAGGCCGCCGTCCCGGGGGACCGGGGGGACGTCGCCACAAAGACCCTATCGAGGGTGCTCTCCCGGAGGGCAGAGACGACCCATCCGATGAGGGGACGGCCGAGGAGGCGGACCATCGGCTTCTCCCCCATCTTCAGCCTCGTCCCGAGGCCCCCTGCCATCACCACCGCGTCCAGATCGCCACCCCCCATCCGAGTCCCTGGGCGAGAAGGACGGCGGCGAGGACCAGGGAGACGGCCCGAGCCACCTCGTTGGTGGCGCCGAAGCCGTCGCCGGTGGCTCCTCCGAAGTTCCTCCTCGATACGGCGACCATATAAAACGCCGAGACCTGGGCTGCCAGGAGGACGGCGATCCCCAGGGGGCCGGCGAAGGCGCCGCAGAGGAGGGCTGCCGCCCCCAGGCCGAGGAGGAAGTCGGCCCAGTCGGCGTTCTGGATGGCGATGGAGCCGAAGCCCTGGTGGAGGGGGGTGGAGAAGGCGGCGAAGGCGACCATCGACTGCTTCGCCGCCACCTCCGCCACCACCAGGCAGACCGGCAGGGCCGCCGCCGGGATCGCCATCAGGGACCCGTAGACGGCGAGGATCGTCAGCGTTACGAAGAGGACGCCGCCGGTCCCGATGTGGACGTCCTTCATGGCGGCGATCTTCTTATCGACGGTGGTATGGGCGCCGACCCCGTCCCCAAAGTCGGCGAGGCCGTCGGCGTGGTTTATCCCGCAGAGCTTGAATATCGCGACGATGATCAAGGCCGCTGCGATCCCCGGCGGGACCACGGCCGTCAGGGCGAGGGCTATGGCGGCGTAGATGAGGCCGAGGGCCGCCCCCACCAGGGGGAAGAGGTAGATGTGCCTCATCAGGGCCTCGATCCCCTCCATCGATATCCCGACGGGTATCGTGGATAGAAAGCCGAAGCCGGCCTTGAGGGCGAGGAGGTGGTCCTTCAGCCGAACACCGCCCTGGTGTACATGTTCGCGGAGACCCCGCCGATCAGCCCCGCAATGACGTCGTCCATGAAGGGTCCGAGGACCCCCAGGATCCCAGGCTTCGCCCTATCGTACCGCACGTAGTCGAAGGTCCCCTTGTACCCTCCGATGTACTTGGCTATCGTCATCCCGATCACCTCGTCGGCTATCAGGTACGTGAGATCCCTCTCGTAATCGGAGCTTCTCATGTTGGGGAGTCTTCCCCTCCTCCCCTCCTCCTCCAGGAGGAGCCCCGCGTAGATCAGGAGGCAGAGGTTCGGGTCGGAGAGGGCGAGGTCGAGCTCCCTCCGAAAGACCTCCTCGGCCTTCGACCTCGTCTCCACCCCCGGATGCGGCACGTAAAGCTCCAGGGCGGCGGAGACCACCTCGTCGATGGCGATCCCCGCCTCCTGGAGGACGTCTCGGATGTCCTTGCCAGCGGCCATATCGATCGGAGGGATAAGCCTCCTCGCGGGATAAAAGCGTATCTGGTGGCCGAAGATCCCGGGACGGCAGAAGTTATTTAAAGTCTCGTGTCAGAGTATCGGGAAGGGATTTTATGAAGACATTGGTCAAGATATTTGTAGATCACGAGCACCTCGGCCGGGTGATAAATACCCTCACCGAGCTTGGTATCACCGGATTTTATCTATATGAGTATAAGGGGATGGCTCCAAAAGAATGGAAGAGCTTCCTCCTGAAGGAGGACCCGGAGATGACGATCGAGGCGGTCAGACATCATGCAGAGCCCGGGGTCCTGGTCAACACCGTCATCGACGGCGACTGCGAGCCGATCGTCAAGGGGCTGGAACAAGGTTTAAAAGGGATAAGGTATACGATCATGGGGCAAAAGGTAACAGTACTGAAGGTCAGAGGAGATTGAGGATCCATGGAGAAGTTGAGACGAGAGGTGGAGTCCGTCCTCGAGGTGATCAGGAACGCCCTCAGGATGGAAGGTGGAGATATCGAGCTGGTCGACGTCGCCGAGGACGGGGTGGTCTCGGTGAAGCTGACTGGAAGCTGCGCAGGTTGCCCCTTCTCTCAGATGACCCTCAAGAACTTCGTCGAAAGAGAGCTGAAGAAGAACGTGGACGGCATAAAGGAAGTTGTGGCGGTATAGTGGCCGCACTTCTGATCGCCCCCCTTTTACGCCCGTCGCATTTATATTCCTGATTTGGTGGATCTCCTCTGAGAGGCCGGCTCTCCGCCGGTTCTGAAAATAAACGAGCAAGAGGCATAAGTCGTGTTTCCGAGCAAGAAGGTACAAACGTTGATCGGGTCCAGGATCAAGGTGGAGATGAAAGGGTCGCAGCGGAACGTTCTGGAGGGAACCCTCAACAGCGTCGACGACTACCTGAACCTCCATCTCCAGGAGACGGTGGAGATAGTAGATGGTGAGAGGGCACGATCCCTGGGTTCAGTTATACTCCGAGGGAACAACATAATCCTCATAAGTCCGGTGGAGTGACAGTTCGGGTGTACCGATGTATGAGGAAGCGCTGGAGTATATAAAGGCGTGTGAGGACGGTGTCCTGCAGAGCGACCTGTGGAAGTGTCTGGATATAGATTCCCGGAAATGTTCTCGGATAGTCACAAAGCTCTTGAAGGATGACCTCATCACCCGGGAGCCCGAGTCGGTGGATGGGGTCAGAACTTACCGGCTCCGGTACGTCCGGGTCCTCAACTCCTCCGGCCGCTTCAGGCAGCTCCTGGTGGGGGGCGCCTTCGAGCCGTGTGCCGGCTGCATAAACGAGTGCGTCCCCGAGCACTGTCCTGAGCTGAGCGAGTGGATCTTCGCCGTAGTCCTGGCGGAGAGCGCCGACCTCGGCCTCAACCAGCCGGCCAAGAAGGTCAGCGCAGCCCACCTTCAGCCGTAAGGGCCGCCACCGTTCTCTTCGAATCTTCCGGGGAAGGCCTGCCTGGCCCCTCCGCCGCTGCGGGGCTCAGGCCGCCCGGATAAAAAAGGTCTCATATATTCTCTTGGGGGGCGGGCATTGAACGCGGACCATCAGGAGCTTATCTGGATCTGACCTTCACCGAAGCCCTTCTTCACCAAGATCTTCTTTATACGCCCGGTATGATTGCCTTGCAGCTCTATGACGCCGTAGCCCTTGACGGTCCCACCGCAGGCAAGCTCCGATTTGAGATGTGTAGCTAGTTCGCTGAGATCTATCTCGTGAGGATCTATCCCCTGGATCACTGTAACCTCTTTTCCATATCTTCGCCGGTTGATCTTCACCGTGATCCTCTGCTGCTCCTTGGCCACCTCTTGGCATATGCAAAGGTCTTTGGGAAGGCCGCATACTGGGCACATCTCGGAACTCATCTTCTGGTAGTTACCTCCACAGAATATATGAACTCATTCCTTGCATCCCCTATCGGTCCTGCAGTTGAGCCAATCTTCTGATTGACATGAAATCGATAGGGTAAATAGCTATTGGTGGCCGGGCAGACCGGAAAAAGACCCCCGGATGGATCATCAAGAACCTTTCGCCCCGCCGGTGGAGGGGACCACCGGGATCTCCGTTCCCGAAGGGTCTGCCCCTCACCTCCTCACCTCCCCAAGCCTCCTCGCGATCACCTCGCCGAGGAATATGGCCAGGGCGAGGAATAGCAGGGGCAGGCGGCGGCTGACCCTCTCCTGGACGGTGATCTCGCTCCTCCTCCTCGCCTCCTCGACGAGGCTCCTCGCCACCTCCTCCTCGGTGAAGACCATCCCGCCGGTGGACATGATCAGCCTCGGGAAGTCGGGGTTATAGCCGACGAACCTGTACTCCAGGGGGTAGTTTACGGCGATCCCGTAGTCCCCCACGGTGTATATCCCCTCCTCCTCGGGGGTAATGACCGCAGAGTACCGGTTCTCCCCCACCCTCTCCGCCTCCACCCCCTCGATCCTGGGTGGGCTCGGGCTTGTGATCGTCAGCTGGAGGGGGGTCCCCGCCCAACCGTCCTCGGCGTCGACCCTCCAGGCCTCGGGCCTGGGGTCGCCGATCGCCCAGTTCACCATCCTGGAGACGAGCCTCGAGCTGGGGGCGGAGTAGACCTCCGGCGCCCAGGCGGTCCCGTCGTCGGTGGTGAGGGCCGCCACCCTCCCCAGGCCGTACCTCCAGGTGGTGAGGATCGGCTTTCCGTCGAGCATCACCACCAGCCTCTGGCCGCCAGGTTTCGGGGTGACGTCGTTGAAGCCGGTGGCGTTGGCGGCGAGGGCCAGGTCGGAGGTGATGTAGTGGTTCTGGTTTGCGATCATCAGGGCGTAGCCGCTGGCAGGGACCTCCTCCACCTCTGGCACCTCCCCCTCCTCCGGCTTCTCCCCCGCCCGGATGGTCACCGACCCCGGATAAAGGGCGGGGTGGTACTCAGCCCCGCTCTCGGCGGCAAGGTCTCTGAACCCCCCGGCTGTCCCCTCAAAGGCCTTTACCTCCACCAGGTGGACCGTCGCCCCCATCTCCCCGATCATCCTCGCCGACTCCGAGAAGACCTCGGGGTACTCCCGGATCCTGCCGTCGGAGATGACGATCACCTCCCCCTCGCTGCTGCTGGCGTTGAGGAGATCCCAGGCGAGGGCGAGGCCCACGTTCAGCTGGGTCTCCTCCTGGGCGCCGGGCTGGGGGGAGAGGCTGGATATCCGGTCCTGGATCATCATCTCCTTCCCGACGATGGGGGTGGGGGTGAAGACGACGAAGGCCTCGGTCCCGAAGACGACGAGGGCGACCCGGTCGTCCCTGAACTCCGGCGCCTTGAGGAGCTCGATGGCCAGGGCCTTCTCGTAGTCGAGGAAGGTGGCTCCGCCCACCGACATCTCCCTCCGGGTGCTCCCCGAGATGTCCATGATGAGGACCGTCGTCTTCCCCCCCTCGAAGATGCTGGGGACCGCCTTCACCGGGAGGATCTCCTCGAGGCTCGAGTTCCTGTATTCGCCGAAGTCGAAGGAGTTCTTCCCCCCCACCACCACGAGCCCTCCCCCCTCCCGGACGTAATCCTTCAGCCCGGAGAGCTCCGGTCCGTACCTCTGGTCGTCCAGGACTACGGCCTTGAACCTCTTCTCCCCGGCGCCCAGCTCTTCGGCCCTGAAGGTGGGGGAGACGGTCAGCCTGTAGTGGTCAGAGAGGACCCTCGATAGGGGCGCCTCCCCCTCCGCCACCAGGAGGACCTCGGGCTTGGGGACGACGTAGACGGCCTTCTGGTAGCGGTCGTTCTCCGGGATGGCGTCCGTCGAGAAGCTGATCGTCGCCTCCAGGATGTGGGTTCCCGTCGTTGGAAACCGGTGGGAGATCTTGATGGAGGCGGACCTCCCGTCTCCCGCGATCCGGTTCTGGTAGATGACCGCGCCGTCGGCCCTGACGGTGAGGTGGCCGTCGAACTCGCCCCCCGAGCTCCTGACGACGACGGTGAAGGGGTACTCCCCCCCGAGGACGGCGGTGTTCGTCCCGGAGATCTCGACGCTCCGGTCCTCTCTGAGGGGGGCCATCTCCAGGGCGAAGACGGTGGTGTTGGCGGACCGGGCGAGGGTGAGGGCCTCCTCCAGGTCCCGCCCCCGGTTGCTGTAGCCGTCGGTGACCAGGAGGAGGGCTCCGCCCTGCTGGGCGTACTGGAGGACCTTGTCGCCCAGGGGCGTCGCCGTCCCCGAGAAGCTCCTGATGGTGGAGTCGGGGAGGCCGGCCTGGACCCTCTCCGCCGCCCCCCGGTCGAAGATCTCCATCGAGGCGGTGAGGTCCGAGACGACGGTGATGATCGGCCGCCTCGCGGAGGTAGTCTCCGTCACCGTGACGTAGGGGTTTGCCAGGGCCACGACCAGGAGGCAGAATATCGCCGTCCTGCTGAGGACGAGGAGCCTGTTTCTCCCCTTTCGGAGGCTCGCAAGCCCCAAGATCAATATCAGAGGTATGAGCCCCAGGAGGCGGGGCTCCGAGAAGTAGAGCCCCTCCATCATCTTCCTATCCTCCGGAGGATGGCGAGCTCCAGGATTATGAGGGCGGCGGCGATGAGGACCATCCACCCCGAGAGGTCCTTTGGGACCCGCTTCTCGGAGGTCCTGCCGGAGGCGAAGGACCCGAGGTTGAGGGTCCTTCCCCCCTGGAGGTTCGACTCGACGGGATCGTACATGTTGGCGGCGATGGTTCTCCCCTGGAACCCATAAACTCCCAACCGGTCCAGGAGGAGGACGTCTGTGGAGATCCTCCCGCCCGGGGCCTCCACCAGGGCCGTCTCCCCGAGGCGTATCACCTCCCCGGTCTTCCGGTTCGACTCGGATATGTCGGGGACCTCCGTCAGCCAGTTCGTCATCTTGTACCAGAAGAGGGGGTACTCCGGCCTCTGGCTGAAGTCGGAGCTCTCCTGGGAGAGGCCGAGGTAGACGACGGTCCCTCCCCCGAGCCTCCAGTAGGATATGATGGGGACTCCGTTCGCCTCGGCTATCGTCACCGACCCCCGCCGGGGAGAGGCCAGAAGGTAGCTGTTGACCACCACCTCGTCCAGGTGGAGGTCCCCGGTGAAGGCCGGGTTCCTCCTCCAGAGGGGGGCGGACTCGTTGACGACCCCGCCGATCCTGACGGGGAGGTACTCGGGGCTGGCGGAGGCGTTGGCGCCGATGTAGACGACCCTCCCACCGCCGTAGACGTATCGGTTCAGCTGGCCGTCGTTTGTGGAGTCATCCGTCACCACCAGGTCGAAGCCTCCATACTCGCCGGAGCGGCCGATCTCTATCCCCGAGATCGACCTGAGGGCGGCGAGGGGGGCGCCCTCCTCCCCCTGGTAGAGGGCCCTCCTCGGCCTCACCTCCGGGACGGAGACGTAGGCCCTGTTGTCGGAGGAGATGGCGTCCTCCACCTCCAGGGTGACGATGGTGATCCCGGGGGAGGCGTCGAAGGTGAGGTAGCTCTCACCCCCAGACCCGATCGTCCTGGTGGTGGTGGTGGTGCCTCCGGGCCCCTCGATCCTGATGGGGACGGTCCTGGTCCTGCCGTAGTTTCTTATGAGGCAGGAGCAGTTTGCGATCCCCCCGGAGTCGATGATCCAGCCTCCGACGATCCCCACGTTATCTCCCCCGCCCCCGGTGTCGACGAAGACGACCCCCGTCCCCTCCGTCTCGATCAGCCCCCTTGTCACCTCGGGGTCGTCCCCGATCCAGCTGATGAAGTCGGAGATGACGAGGATCTGCCCCCCCTCCGCCCCCAGGAGGCTTCTCCCCATCACCATCCCCGCCGAGAGGTCCGCCGAGACGGCCCGGGGGGCGAGGGCGCTGAAGGCCGACCTCGCCTGGACCTCGTTTCCCTCCCGGAGGGCGAGGAGGGGGATCGTCTCCGCGAGGACGATGCTGATCCGGTCCTGGCCGGAGGAGTACCGGAGGAAGATCGCCTCCGCCTCGTCGAAGCTCGCCTCCATGCTGGCGGAGAGGTCGATGACCACCACCAGGTGCTCTCCCTGGATCCCCCGCCCCTCGGTGTAGGGGCCGGCGGCGGCGATGACGAGGAAGACGATCACCAGAAGCTGGGTCCAGAAGAGGGGGTCGGTGACCAGCCGGCTGAGGGAGGCGGTGGGCTTCGCCTCCCCCTCGAGGATGAAGGCCGTCGACGGGAAGGGGAGGTCCCTGGGCTTCGGCCTGATCATGTAGAGGATGATCAGGGGGACGACGCTCAAGAGTCCCAGGAGGGCCAGGGGGCTGCTGAAGGGCATCGCCAATCCTACGCCCACGGCCGAGAAAAGGTTTGCGGAAGCTTCGGCGCTTCGTCCGTGGCAACATTCTTAATACGATTGAAGACGAGAGCTTCACCTGGTTCTGCTCATCGAGGTGGTGGACAATGATCAGCATCATGGATGTATATCAGCTCCTGCCCAAGACCAACTGCAAGAAGTGCGGCTTTCCCACCTGCATGGCCTTCGCCGTCGAGCTCCTCGGCAAGAGGAAGGCGATCGAGGACTGCACCCCCCTGGTGGAGGAGCCGAAGTACGAGAAGAAGCTGGCAGGGCTGAGGGAGCTTATGGCCCCCCTCCTCAGCACCGAGGCCACCGAGACGGGCATGGTGATCCATCCGGAGAGGTGTTACGGTTGCGGAAACTGCGTCGTCGCCTGTCCCGTCAACGTCGCGAGCGACCCCAAGGGGACGGCCATAGGCCGGGGCCCCGTCAGCGGCAAGGCGATCCTGATGGTGGAGGACGGCGTCGTCAAGTGCGTCAACGTCGATCAGTGCAGGAGGTTTGGGCCCGAGAAGGTCCTATGCAACGCCTGCATCGTCACCTGTCCCAGCAAGGCGATCGAGTTCATCTAGGTGATCAAAATGGCGTTCTGTACAGGTTGCTCTCTATTGTGTGACGACATCGAGGCGGATTTTGATGGGATGCAGGTGAAAAGGACCCTGAACCTCTGCAGGAAGGGGCGGGCCCACTACGACTCCCTTGCCGTCGACAGGCTCACCCCCACCGCCGGCGGCTCTGAGGTGAGGGTCGAGGAGGCGGTCTCCGCCGCCGGGGAGCTCCTCGCCGGGGCGGACCGCCCCCTCCTCCTCGGCTTCGGCCGGTCGACCCTGGAGGCCCAGAGGCTGGGGATCGAGCTAGCCAAGAGGCTCGGCGCTGCCATCGGCGACCCCACCTCCCGGCAGGGGCTGATCACGGAGGGGATTCTGAAGGGGGAGCTTCCCACCTGCACCTTCGACGACGTCCGGAATTACGCCGACGTCTCGATATACTGGGGGGACGACCCCTCCAGCAGCCATCCCCGCCACCTCTCCCGCTTCTCCTACTTCCCCCGGGGGGAGAAGAGGCAGAGGGGGTACGAGGAGGATCGGGAGGCGATCGTCATCGACGTCCGGAGGTCGCCGACGGCCACCATCGCCGCCGACGGCTTCTTCCAGGTCCCGCCCGGGGGGGACGCCGCCTTCGCCGAGGCCCTGACGGCCGCCCTGGGGGGGAAGATCCCCAAGGTGGAGGATAAAAAGAAGATGCTGAACCTGGCGACGAAGCTCCGGAAGGCGAAGTTCGGGGCGATCTTCACCGGGCCGGGGCTCGCCGATGCCCAGGGGGACCTCGGCTGGTTCTTCTCCCTGGTGGCGAGGCTGAAGGAGCTCACCCGGTTCTCCGTCATCCCCAGCCTCCCCGAGTACAACGCCCGGGGGCTCCACCAGGCCCTCTTCGACGCCGCCGGGTCCTCAGGCCCCGTCACCTTCGGGAACGAGGGAGGCTCCGGCCTGGGGTTGCCGGGGCTTCTGGAGGGGTGCGACGCCGTCCTGGTCGTCGGCTCCGACCCTCTGGCCGGCCTTCCCGCCCCCCTGGCGAGGCGGCTGGCGAAGGTTCCGATGGCTGCGGTCGGGACCCATAGAAACTTAACCACCGACGCCGCCGGGGTGACGATCCCCACCGCCATGGCGGGGCTGGAGGCGGGAGGGGCCGCCCTCCGGGCCGACGGGGTGAGGGTCGACTTCGATTCTGCGGTGGAATCGGATCGCTCCGCCGATCTTCAGATCCTCGAGATGTTGATGGAGGCGGTCTAGATGGGAGAGATGGAAGAGCTTTTAATCGTCACGTACCGGGGGATCTTCCAGGAGGTGGAGGAGGCCCTGGGGATCTACAGCGACTCGTACCGCGAGGAGAGCGCCCTCCTATTCCTGGACCGCGGCGACGCGTTGGGGAGAAAGATCCAGGCCGACAGCCCCGTCCTCCTGGAGACGGCCACCGGTAAGGTGGTGGTGGTGGCGAAGGTCTCCGAGGAGCCCCATCCCGGGATCGGCTTCATGCCGAGGAGCCCCTGGTCGGCTCAGCTCCTCCCCGCCGAGGCGGGCGAGGGCGGCCTCCTCCAGATGAAGAGGTTCCAGGCCCGGGTTGGCCCCGTTGGGGAGGCGGTGACGACGATCGAGGAGATCGGCGAGAGGATCCGGGGTCCCTGACCCTCCGGAGGCGGCGAGATGAACCTTATCTCAATCAGAGACCTCTCTCCCGGGGAGGTGGAGGCGATTCTGGACCGGGCGGACGAGCTGAAGGCGGGACGGTCCGACCCCGCCAGCCGATCGATCCTGGCGGGAAAGAGCCTCGCGGCGATCTTCGAGAAGCCCTCCACCAGGACGAGGGTCTCCCTGGAGGTGGCGATGGCAGACCTGGGGGGGCACGCCCTCTACCTCTCCAGCAAGGACCTCCAGCTCGGCCGGGGTGAGACGATAGCCGACACCGCCCGGGTCCTCTCTCGCTTCGTCCACGCCATCGCGGCCCGGGTCTACGACCACAAGACCGTCGAAGAGCTGGGCCGCTACGCAGAGGTGCCGGTGATAAACGCCCTCTCCGACCTCGAGCACCCCTGCCAGATCCTGGCGGACCTGATGACGGTGAGGGAGCGGTTCGGCCGCCTCGCCGGCCTGAAGGTCGCCTGGGTCGGGGACGGAAACAACGTCTGCAACTCGACGATCCTCGCAGCGGCGATGATGGGGATGGAGATGGCGGTAGCCGCCCCGCCGGGGTACGAGCCAGACCGCAAAATATTAGATCAGGCCGAGAGTCTTGGTGGAAGAACCGCCGTCCTCGCCGACCCCCTCGAGGCGGTCAGGGGCGCCGAAGTCGTCAGTACCGACACCTGGGTCTCCATGGGCGACGAGGCCGAGGCGGCGAAGCGGTTAGGGGCCTTCCGGAGGTATCAGGTCAACTCCGACCTCCTCCGGCACGCGAAGGACGACGCCATCGTCCTCCACTGCCTTCCGGCTCACCGGGGGCAGGAGATCACCGACGAGGTGATGGACGGGCCAAAGTCCGCGATCCTGGACCAGAGCGAGAACCGGCTCCATTCGGTGAAGGCGGTGCTGGAGAGGCTTCTGGTCTGAGGTCTCCGAGGGCCTCAAAGTACGACGGACCGGTGATGTCTCGGCGTCAAGATGATATCCTGAAGTGCGGGGGTTGCCAAGCGGTCAAAGGCGCAGGGCTTAGGACCCTGTCCTGCAGAGGTTCGTGGGTTCGAATCCCATCCCCCGCACCAATTTACCGTTCTTGCTGTCGATTCTGCATTCGCGCTAGGGAGTCGCTTCAATTGTCTTTATAAGCTCTTAATATAAATATATTCTTGATACCTTAGTGACAGCCCTGTCACCTTTAAACCGAGAAAATTTCACCAGTCCAGATCCGTAGTTCTTCGCTCAACTTCTGATGTTGGAGTGTCCCATTGGCTGTCTATCTCTGTTTAAGGAGTTCGCGGGTCGAATCCCGTCCCCCGCATCTTTTTACATCGCTTGTAGCTGATCAGGATAGATCCCTTTACCACTTTTGGCGGTCTCTATTGATAAACTCGGATAAGTATTTTCTCGGTCCGAGCTTCGCGCATAGGCATGCATGGTTTCTACATCGGGTAATCATTCCACCTCTTTGATTGGACGGCTTTGTCCGCACTATTCACCTCAATGTGGGCCAACTGACCACAAAGCTTATATGCGGGGGAGTCGCCAATAGAGCGCCGTGGTCGGATAGTAAGCCCATAGCCATTACGATGTTGGTGTGGGCCATCTTCGTGCGCGGCGTCTATACAACCACTATGGAGATTAGTGGAGAACCCAGTTCACAATCGCGGACTATTCCTAGATGATGCTCTGGGAATTATCCGGGACCAAGACTAGCGATAGATAGTGTGGTTATCCACTGAACCAAGGATGGGGAGGGAACATGATAGAACATTGACAAGACGGTAACAGATATGAAGCTCGTCCAATAACCGAGAAGCACCTGGGCCTTCCTTAGAACGACGAAAGTCCGGTAGCATTCAGACAAAATAGCCGAGCGATGCAGAAAGATGTGAATGGATGACAACGATACAAGGGGCGTTGCATGTACACAAATTTCGTCCGTGCAGTGATGATAGTCGATCCCACGAATGGACTGAGAAAGGCAGAAAACCCTGCCATGACTTGCGAACCAAATTAATTCTATGCGGGCGAAAGATTTATATAGTAAGACCGTGTACGGCTGAGAGGCTGGGGCGGTTAATCTCTTAAAAAACCAAAACGTAGAGGAGGAATATATCGATGCAGAATCGACAATGATTGTCCAAATACGAAAGCATCACTTGTAAATCTATATATAAATATTTACAGTGAAGTTTTTATCGTAAACATCTGGGTATTTTCAACATGTATCCCATGATATGGTCACATTTGAGTGGAGTGGAATGAACGATGACAAGACAATGCCAGGATAGAGGCTGATCATCATGGATATCCCTAAACAGGTATCGTTGGTAAGCGCATCTCAGCGGCGAAGGAGTACTGCAAGCAGCTTGTAGGTACAGACGATGAAGGATGATAGTTGTTGACATTATCTTCTAAAACTTGAAATAACAGTCAACCAAAACATTTAAATACTATTACGGTGAAGGGGGGGTCGTCTCTTCCGTTGATATACAAAACATTGAGGAGGGTAATATAGATGTGAAATCGATATGCAATACGTAAGATCTAAGAATAATCACTGTAAATCCTATGAGGAATATTTGCAGTTAGACCTTCTACAAACATTATGGGTATTTTCTTTCTTTTACCCATGAACCTAGTGACCGTTAGGAGCTTTGAAATGAATATAGACAAACCGGCAACAGTGGATAAACTGTCCTTGCACATGGGGCTTGTAAGCAGGTGGTATAGTGAGTTATAAGATAATATTTGGAGATCCCGGAATTAGTTCCCGTGCAGACAAGGTCGAAGAACTAGAGGGAAGGTACGAGGATCTCTGGAAGTATCATGTGGAATACAAACCGGGCATGGCATCACCCATCCTCCTGGAGGTCTTCAGAGATCCAGAGACACAGAAGTTGGAATTTGTGACGATGCAGGACGGAGAACCTGTATTCTGTGGATGGGTAGAGATCGACGGTATGGTCATCATGCCGCCCTCTCCTTCAATTGCCTCTATCATCAAACTCCCCGGAAAGCCAGTTGAGTATGGAGATCTAACAACTCTGAGTGGAGAAGTCAGGGACTTTATCCATAAGTGGTGTGATGTATCTCCAGATTATGAGAATATTGCGACCATCTACCCGTTTCATGCGTGGGTGTATGACAGATTCTACACCGTGCCGTATCTTCGGGTACAGGCTGACTGGGGCAGCGGTAAGACCAGGTTCCTGGATACCGAGGGTGGGTTGTGCTATCGAGCGATCAACATCGCAGGTGCAACGGCTGCGGTCATCTATCGACTTCAAGATGAGTGGAAGGGCACTCTTGTATGGGACGAAGCTGATCTGTTAGACTCATCGACTCGGTCCGACATGGTCAAAATCTTGAACTTGGGGTTCGAGAGGGGACATTTCATCCCCCGCTGCGGTCAGGACAACTACAACGACATCGAAGCATTTGATCCATTCGGGCCGAAGATACTGGCCTCCAGAAATGCGTTCACAGACAACGCTTTTGAGTCCCGCTGTTTCACGGAGATCTTACAGGAGACCACACGTGATGACATCCCACAGAGTCTCAACGATGAGTTCCACAGGAGACAGGAAGAGCTTCGAAGCAAGCTGCTGATGTTCAGGTTGAAACATTGGTCACAGTTGGACTCTGACGCACCCAACAAGGTGGACCTGAGAAGTATAGACAAGAGGATGAAGCAGATCGCCTCTCCGATTGCAGCTACACTGTCAATTGTCACTCCTGATTACATGGAGGAATTCAGAACAAACTACCTTCCGAGGTATCAACTAGGTCTCAGGGCTAACCGAGCCGATACTGAAGAGGGCACGGTTGCCAGTGTGATTTCAGACTTGGTAGCGAAATGTGAGAGCGATCACATAACCTACCTCGATATCCAAAGGGAAGTACTGTCATCATTTGGAATAACTCCCAATCCGCAAAAGATTGGTTACCTCGTCAGAGGACTTGGGATCAAAGCATTGCAGAGAGTGAAGGTAGGCAATAGGTGGACGATGTGCTTCAGGGCAGACGACCCCGTTCTCGAAAAAATCTCACAGAAATACGGTCAGAACGTCGAGGAGGGACCCGACAAGTAGCGTTATTGCATACTTCGGAAAGCCTGCAATAAGTCTGCAACGCCTCTAGCTATTGGAATTGCAGGCTTTCATACTTTTTAATGTTTGAGGTAGTTGGCGGCGCGAAATCTGTCGCCATAGACAGTACAGAAGTAGTGGATATGCTAAATATGTGTATAAGGTGGAGATGAAATTGACCAAAGAAACTGGTATGGAAAAGGACAGTGCATATGAGGGTGGCAACGCACCGAACGAGATAATCACCGAGTTCGGGCTAGATGCAAAGCAGGTAGAGAATAACGATAGCGACTACATTATCATCAATCGTAAGGAGATGGCATAAATGAGTGAAAATGCTGAAATCAATGCGGGACCAGTGACTCTGTTTATATCTGGAGGCGATAACTTCGACAATGATGGTAACGAGACTCAGGAGTTCATTATCGATTGTAGGCCTGCAAAATTTCGCGTTCACGTGTGGAGCGAGAATGGAGAGCGCTTCTTCAAGATTGGAGACATCTTCGATTATTTCTGCTCAGAGCCTGCAAAGCTCAATGGAGAAGGCACGTTCATCGATATAATAAGAACTCCACAGGGGAGCATTGAGATACTCGGTTGGATTATGGAATTGCTTCCCGTATGGACGGAGATAAAGCTTGCCATCGATGCAATTCGGTTGATATTGGAGGACCACGACCGGATTCATGATCCCTTCTATCTGGACAGGATTTATAATGTCTGGGTTTATGACCCCGAAAAATTTGAATTGGGGGTATTTCGTAAAATGGTCGAATCAAAAATATCAAAGGATGCCGTTCGCTTGATACCGGAGCTAAGTCAGAAATGCTGGGAAAATTTTTCTGAGAAAGAAACCAAAAATTTATACGAATGGATTTATCATTAGGCTAAATTGCGGCGAAGCATCCCGCAGATCTACTGCGGGATATTTCTTCGAAACTGGCACCTCTGCTGTCCTGATAGGCACGCCATAGGGAGCCAAGACCGACTTGTAGCATACTCTGCAAAGCCTGCAAAACTCTGCAACATATCCCGTTAGCGGTATTGCAGGCTTGCACACTTTTAGGGTCAGGAGGGTGGCTACCTTTAGACTTGAAGTGTTAGTGAAATATCTTTTTACATTCAAATTATAAAATATGGCCGATTGTGCTTCTCCTACTCAAAAACCCTGCAACCCTGCAATATCGATAACAGGAGCTTTAGCAGGCTTTTACAACTCTGCAACAAGTATGAAACAGTATGCAATAAGGTCACTCGGTCTGCGCATAGACACTCTGACCCACACCATAGTAAGAGTCGTATACATGCTGGTAGACCAGATCACACTTCTCTTCGTACATCTCCTTGGTATAGATCCGCGGTAACTGATCCAGAACCTCTCCAATACAGAGCTTTACCATAGCCCTAGATTGCTGACGCTTCCTCCAATCGAGAACGATCTTCTCTTGCTTTAAGGACTCAAGGAGATCTCCAGCTCCAGGAAGTCCATTCTGGTCCGGTTGCGGGTAATCATCTGTTTCAGCTTCCCAATTGCCCCTCTAAGTTGCTCTGTCACAGTCCTCTTTCGGTTAAGCAAAATATTTTGTAGTTAAGGTGTAAATTAACCTGAGGATGCAAGGTTGGATGCTCGATGAAGGTGATTTACAAAATTACTTACCCCAACGGAAAGATCTACGTTGGTAAAGACCTGACGGATAGCATTGACTACTTCGGTAGTCCAGACAGCAAACTCATCGAGAAAGATTTTTCGCGTGAGCAGCGCCGCGACTTCATGGTAAGAAAGGAGATCCTCTGGGAATCTGAAACGGCGTTGGACAGCGAGGTGAACGCCAAAGAGGTGGAATTCATTCGTGCCCTCCGATCAAACGACCCGGATATCGGTTACAATCAGTGGCCAAAGTATAGCGGCAAGATCAATACCCAGTGTTCGACCGACCAACGATAGATACTTATATCGATTTAGATGCCAAAGGCATAGAAGTACACGCGGGTGAGAATTATTGGATATCATTGATAGAGCTTTGAGACATATAGAAAATAGGCGGTTCGAAGATGCAAAGGATATCTTTGAGGAACTGCTAAAGGAAAGTCCAGAAGATAGCGATTTGCTCTATAATCTGGGCATGTGTCATACTGAACTTGGACTACCTAAAAAAGCAATAGAATTATTAAACAAGTCAATTCAATATAATCCACTATTTGCAAATGCGTATGTTGCATTAGGAGTTGCCTATTCAAAAATTAATGATTTAAAAAATGCTAAACAATGTTTATTAAAAGCTATTAGTTTGAGCCCGGATAACTCATATGCTCTTAAAAACTTGGGTGGCATTTTCGGTAAAGAAGGAGATTACATAAAAGCAATCTATTATCTAGAAAGATCGTATGAAATTAATCCGCAAGACCCTCTTACTGTTTATGGCCTTGCGTTGTCTTATAAAGAGCTTGATGAGCATGTTAAATCCGAGAAGTATTTTAAAATTTTTGTTCATATGGATGCCCCTGAATCATTAAAAGACGAGATAAAGAAGTATTTGACGAAAATAGCCGAAAAGGAGCTAAAATCTAAAGGAATCCGATTAGATGCAGTTTTTTACATGTTAAACGCCATGAAACTTTTTGAAGATAAATCATTTCAGGAAATACAAATGATTTCATCCGAGATCGGGTTAAAAGGTCAAAAAGGCATAGAAATCAACGATCCCTCAAAGAAATATAACCTAAACTTGATAGAAGGGGAATTTACAGGACTAGAATTAATATGTATAATGTACGTCGGATTTAAACAAATAGCACCTAGTTTAGATATAGGCATTGATTTATCCGAAGAATATGATACGGCTATGAGTATGTTTAATTCGGGGGAGATAGTATAACTCTTGAAATAATCGAATGTGTAGAACTAATTTTAGAGAATGTGAAAGAAACAACTAACAAAGGAGTTAAGCTTATTGAGAAAGATGATTTAAAAGTATACGCTCAAGTAAAAATGGCGCGATCAGGGATGCCAGAGCATATAATATTTTATAAAAAAGAACACGATGAAATCATTAATCACTTGATAGCCCATGAATGCGGCCATATTTTAAGGACATTTAGCGCACCCGAGGACAAAAGAGTTGTTCCTACAACAAACCCGAATATAAGAAAGACCGTTTCCAAAGAGGTTGAAGCAGATATCAAAAGATTATCCTCAATTATATCGCTGCAAGATTTATACTACTTGATTGATATATGGCATAATGGAATCATCCAGCAGTTAACTAGTTTTCCGCCCGATATTATGATTGAAAAATGGATTTACGACAATTATCCAGAGCTAAGATCTTACCAACACGAGTCTATAAAAAGACAGAATGATTCAGCAGTAGCTGTTTTATCCAATAATATAAAAACATCCACTCCTCTGAAGATATATAAAGCTTCAAATATAATGAACTATGCATTCTTTAATATTTTAGGCAGACTCATCGGAATCGATCTGATTAAACCATATGCCAGGACGCCTTATGTTAAGAGAGGTAAAAAATTAGTATCACTTACAGAAGAAAACTATCATAATAGTTATGAGGGGGATATAGAAATGATAAACCTGTGGGCTGAATTTTTGGGTTTGTCAAATTGGTTTGAGTGGGCAAGTTTCGAGAAAATACCAATGAATTATGCAAATTCAGTTTGATGTTTATGCTCGATGATGTTGAAGAGATCAGGCGAAAATTAGTCGTTTTTAGAGATCGCAGAAATTGGAAACAATTTCATGATCCTAAGAATTTAGCAGAAGCCATTTCAATTGAAGCAAGCGAATTACTAGAGATATTTTTATGGAAAACTATCGATGAATCTAGGAATCTTAGCGAAAACGAAATCGAGTACGTCAAGAACGAAGTGGCAGATATATTCATATATTTAATATACATTTGCCAGGAGTTAGATATTGATCTGCTTGTGTCAACAGAACAAAAAATAATATTAAATAAAGAAAAATACCCTGTCCGTGAAGCGAAAGGCCCAAATAAAAGTTAAGAATAGCTGTAGTCATGAGATTATATTCCGGCACGACAAATCAATTCATACAAGATACAATTCAGAATCAAATTGCCGATAAACTCAAAAATGCCTTTTTTAATTATTATCGATATAATCCAAGTCCAGCAGAAATAAACTCCTGGAAGAATTCATTAAGAGCTATATCGCTTTTGTTTCAATATTCCAATCTCACTGATCATGGTGTAATATTAGAATATCAATTGCCGTTGAGTTCAAAAAGATTGGATTGTATGATCTGCGGAAGGGATAAAGACAGACAAGATAATGCAGTTATCGTCGAACTTAAGCAATGGGATAGATGCAGAGAATCGGATGGCGATAACGAAGTTCTAACCTGGGTTGGAGGACATGAAAGAGACGTTTTGCATCCTTCTGTACAAGTAGGAAGGTATAAAATATATTTAGAAGATGTGCATACAGCATTCTATGATGGCATGTCCCCAATAAGACTAAATGCCTGCGCTTATCTTCACAACTATAATCGACATGCAGAAGATGTCATCTTTTCTCCGAAATTCGAGGATGTTTTGGGAACTTATCCACTTTTTACTGCGGACGATACAGACGATCTTTGCGGCTATTTGATTGATAAATTAGAATATGGAATGGGTATAGACGTCCTTGAAAGAATTGAGCAAAGTAAGCTAAGACCCAGCAAATGTTTGATGGATCATGTGGGAAACGTGATTAAAGGTGAACCTGAATTTATACTTTTAGACGAACAACTTATTGCATATGACAAAGTATTTTCCTCTGCCAAAAAAGGATTTCATGACAAACAAAAAACGGTAGTTCTCATTAAAGGTGGCCCCGGAACTGGCAAATCGGTGATAGCGATCAACTTAATGGCAGATTTGCTTTTAAAAGGGTACAATACCTATTATGCAACTGGATCGAGAGCATTTACAGAAACACTGAGGAAAAAAATTGGTTCAAGAGGGAGTTCGCAATTCAAATATTTCAATAGCTTTGCAAATGCAGGATATAATGGTCTGGACGTCTTAATTTGTGATGAAGCACACAGAATCAGGGAAAATAGCAATAGCAGGTACACTAAGAAAGAAGATCGCAGTGATAAAAAACAAATTGAAGAGTTATTAAACGCCTCGAAAGTTTCTGTTTTTTTCATAGATAACTACCAAGTGGTTAGACCAAACGAGATCGGTTCGGTCGACTTAATTAGAGAATATGCAGAAAAATATAACTGCAAACTTTATGAGTATCAGTTGGATATACAATTCAGATGTGGTGGATGTGAGGAATTCATTGATTGGATAAATAATACACTAGGTTTAATAAAGACTGCCAAAATTTTATGGACGAAAAATGATGATTTTGAATTCAAGATATTCAAGAGCCCCGAAGAACTCGAAAGTGCTATTAATGAAAAGATAGATCAGGGTTTTACTGCAAGATTAACCGCGGGATTTTGCTGGGAATGGTCGAAAAATCCAAAATCCGACGGCAATTTAGAAAACGACGTGGTTATTGGAGATTTTAAAAGACCTTGGAACGCTAGGCCTGAAGCAACCAAACTCGCGAGAGGTATACCGAAAGCATCACTTTGGGCAACAGATCCAAATGGCGTGAATCAAATAGGATGCATTTACACGATACAAGGATTCGAACTCGATTATATCGGGGTAATAGTCGGAAATGACTTAGTCTACAATTTCGATGATCAAAAATGGGACGGTCTAAAAGAAAACTGTGCTGACCCGGTCGTCAAGAGATCTGGCGACATGTTCACCAATCTTATAAAAAATACCTATAGAGTATTATTTACAAGGGGCTTAAAAGGATGTTATGTATACTTTATGGATAGTGATACAGAACGGTTTGTGAAAAGTAGAATTGAATTATAATATTTTCATACATTACATCCCAATCTCTAAGGACCCCCTGAAGTTCAATCGCGTGAGGCTGCTCTATATAGATATTTGCTTAGGTAGATATTCTGCAAAAACCCTACAAGCATGCAATATCGCTAACATGGAATGGTGAACATTTTGAAAAAGTTTGTAATAAGTCTGCGGTGATCATATGGTTCATGATAAAGGGCACCTTAATCGGGCTCGCAGGGTCATCGCGCTTCCCAGTACCCTAACCCTAGATATCCTTTGCAGCCTTGGTGAAGATGTAGTCTGCGTGCTTAAGGAAGATCAGTCCCAGTACCGGTAGAGAGTATTCGTAGGACTTCAGACCGGAGTTAGCCCTCAGGTCATCGGCTGCGTCCCACAACCTCTTCTCGATCTCGTTATTATTACCCGCCGTCAGCAACCCTCCAGCATATAGCCTGATCCGCTGATCTCCTTTAAGCATTACGGAGGATCGATTCAGGTTGGGTTTAAAGTGCAGAGAATGGAGCTATTGTTGCACGCTTCATGCATACTTTGAAAAGCCTGCAACGCCGCTAGATAATGAAATTGCAGGCTTGCAGGCTTTTAGGATAAAGGCTGGTGATAACCCTTTAATTCCGAACTTCATGAGACGGCACGCCCTGAAAAAGGTCCGAACGCTCTGTAAGGTGAAGCAATAACAATACGTTCTTATAATTTATCGGCTACATGAGTAGTTAAATAGACCACGACTGATTTATATAAGTGAGATAATTATGACTAAAAGAAACGGAAGGTATACATCTTCAGGGCGCACAAATATCGCCGGGCACAATCAAAAAGGTAGCAGATTAACTCCACCTTTGGCTACACTGCCGAATTTGGAATTTCAATCTTGGAAGGACGACAGACTACCTGAAATGCTCTGGGCTGCACTAATTGTAAGTCGTTTCGATCAAATGACTGCTTTACTTCTCATGGCGCAAAGCATCGAATTTTTGGGTGAAAAACGAGTAGAATTAGAAAGTAACGGTGACAAGTCATCTGTGAGCATTGACTGTGATGTGACACATACGGGACTATCACAAATGGATTCGGAGCTTCTTCATGGCTTCCTCAGTGAGTTGACACCCACTGAAAAAAGCCGCCTTGTATTACGGCCACTATTGTTATTTGATGATCTGCCTGCTCGCGAAGCGTGGGTTGAGGCTTTGAAAATGGAACCCGAAACCAGTGATTGGAACAATCTAATGCATGCTGTTGCTTTAGCTCTCGATCATCAATCCCAAGAAGCGACTGACTGTCGGTTTATACGCCTAATGGCAGTCATTGCTGGTGGGCTCCTCCACGTTCCAAAACAAATGCTGGATGAATACTTAGCATATCCAAATGTTAATTTGCGTAAAGTGCGTCCCAGTATTCGTGCAAATGAGATGGCTATGGGTGGAATGTCTGGTCTCACCACAAATCATGAGTGGTCTGCTAAGTTCTGGGCGCAGTGCTTACGTGACACAGAGTGCTGGCCGCTTCCTATCGAAGTGGCAAGTATAAAGGGACCCAAAATCAAACCAACGTTGTCCCGTGTTCAAGAAGTAAAAATCCTTTTGGTTGACCATTGTAATCGGATGCGCACCTCAAGCGCTGTGGATGCACGATACGATACAGTTTTCGGCATCGGATTATACAGTCTTAATCTCATAGAGGATTTATTGAGAGTTGATATGAGTAACACCGTGTCAGCACGATTTTGTTTGCGAAGTTTGGTGGAAAACTTGATTACGCTTGCTTATTTGGCACATAAGGACGATATGCAACTGTGGCAATCTTATCGCGTTTTCGGTGCTGGACAAGCGAAACTTCAGTATTTGAAACTGGAAGATGAAACAACGAAGCCGACTTATGTGAACGTAGATACGCTACAGAGGCTGGCTAATGAAGATGTTTGGGAAGAATTTCTACCAATAGAGTTAGGTCATTGGGAGAAATCCAATATCCGAAAAATGAGTGAGGAAGCTGGTGTCAAAGATATCTACGACCGATATTACGGTTGGACTTCAAATTACTCTCACGGCCACTGGGGAGCTATTCGCGATACTGTATTCGATACGTGCGGTAATCCTCTACACCGGTTGCATCGTATTCCTCGGACTTCACCCCATTCTCTGCCTGATGTAGTACCTGACGCAATTGTGTGTATTGATATGACTCTAAAAATTATCTCTCGTTGTTATCCAGACTTTCCACATACGATACTAGCTAAATAACCCCTCTCCCAATTCGCATCCGATAATAGTCTTAGAACCGATGCTCAAGTGGATATTATGCATAGCCCCCCATCCCCAAAAGCCTGCAAGTCTGCAATATCGATAACTTGCGTCGTTGCACACTTTCAAGAAGCCAGCAATAACCCTGCAACTATGCAACAAGTCCATCGATAAAAGGATGTCAGAGAAGTCTTCTATACCACCCAGAATTACCATTGGTCCCCGTCTACTGGAAGGAATACATTATCAAAGCTCTCCGAGAACCACCCTCTGGCTTCCGTATGAATGGGAACGATGTGATCCGGGTCGATTTGATCGATGACCCATGTGATGTCCTCATAAGAGGCATATTCAGATGCTTTCAAAGCTCGGCTTGTAATCCCCACCATCAGATCAAGGTACCTGAGGCAGAAGCGGAGGTTTTGTCTTTGTTTCATACCTGCAAAACCCTGCAACAAGTATGCAACGTCGCCAACTACTGATATTGCAGGGTTGCAGGCTTTTTAGTAGAGGGCAGGCTCTTAGTCATATTGAACTGATCCCAAGAAACTATTCCGCCATTTCCTAGACGGGATAGTACATCTTCATTCTCCGAAACCCTGCAACTATGTAATATCGACAACATGAGACGTAGCATACTTTTGCAACTCTGCAAAAAGCCTACAACTATGCTACTTCTCTGCTTGAGAGTTCGGCGAATTTTACGTAGAAATTAACTTGAGGGCGCAGGAATTGCCCTGGAGGTTTATATGGCATATGTAAATACAAAACGGAAAATACAGACGTCTCTGAAACGGGGCAACGAGTTTGCTGTGGTATCAATCCCAAAGTTGTTTCTGGATAACTGGTCACAGCTATTTGACGGCAAAAGTGTAACGCATGTAGTTATCGAGTACGATAGCTCAGATGACAGTATTAGAATGTATCCTGCAATGGATATTAAAGATGGTGAAAATAAATGAAACGCATAGAAAGAACGAGAATTGATCGAGAATTATTGGATGTAATACGGAGTGTAGAAGTCGACGATTTTGATGAGCTTTATGAACAAGCGGTGGAAGCTGCGATAACCATCGACAAAATGCCACGAGACCAAGAGTTGGAAAACAGGGACTTAGCATGTTTATTCCTGGCATGGAATGAGGACTATGGGTATTTCTCTGATGTTCTTGGTTATGCTGGTATCGATGCAACCTTCATTTTCGAGTTGGGATTCATCAACTGCTGCATCTTAGAAGCGTTGGGTGAGAGATGATCGCATGATACGGATATTGTATGTTCTCGTTGCGGTATATCTCCTCTTTATGTTCGTAGTCTAGAACTCTGGTGGATCAAATTTTGGGGACGCTCTCATCCCAACCGGATGTTGGACTCGGTTGCCATACTCGCGGACTCGCAACCAAGTGAGGAGCCCGCTCGTTGGCCGCCCTTGCTCCCCCCCCCTGCTACTCGCCCGGTGATTAAATTACGAGCGTGCGATATCTGTTGGCAACGCCAGCATGCGGAGGTACAAGTATACGATTTTAATTAACATTCAAATGGATATATAATATGGATCACGGCTTTTCGGGGAGAACATGTTGCAAGAGCAATAAGATTCCAGATTCTCGGTACGTTACCCATGCATGCAATTCATCAAAGGAACAGGGAGCCGGTTGGCCCCCTTCAACCGTCCTTCGACTTTTTTGTTGGGGACACAATAGTGAGCACGTAATTGATGATAATCCGTAGTACGATGAGATATCGGACATGGATTTCGGATAGATAGTCGGTTATCCAAGCGCGTTGTTCATACCGTTCAACTTATTGGTCGCTAAAGAAATCCGGTAAGTATTAGGGAATTCTGACTTGAAAGTAATTTATTTTATAAAAATGTATCGTATCATTTGCAGAGTTTACATACTTAGAATACCCTGCAAAAAGTCTGCAACGCCGCTAGATACTGGAATTGCAGGGTTGCATACTTTTAAAGGAAAGGTTTACGCCACAAGCCATCAGATGATCGTATTCCGATTCCTCGGAAATAAGGCAAAAAGGGTTAGGCTTTATCATTCCTCTAAAGCCTGCAAGTATGCAATATCGCTAACTATAGACGCTGCATACTTCTCCAAAGTGTGCAATAAGCCTGTGTAACTATGCAAAAAGTCACCACAGGCATGGGATGCGTGCTGTTTTCAGGTATATATCACGAAAACGAGGATCGAATGGCTGCAATTAAGATATGCCTAGCAATATCGATGAATTTTAATATTATTTTGGGATTTGGTGCTTTGAGGAGGCTGGTACACTAACATCTCATCGGACCAAAAAAAAAGGCATCGCGATGTCGGGAATTAATCTCGAATTTGGTGCCAAGACGTGTTACCCGAATTTCATCCCAGGGCGTGGGCCAGCGGAACTTTTGGGGGGGAGGTTGGTCGGAGCGTTCTCCTCATTTAATGAGGGAGAAAGCGAAGACAACCGAGAACAAGCTATGATGGGTGGAGGTCGCATCCAGTCCACAATTTAAGTGAATCTATAAAATTTATCACATCAATTGCAGAGTTCGCATGCTTAGGGATGCCTGCAACGTCTCAAGTTATCGATATTGCATGGTTGCCTACTTGCTGGTGGCTAATTGCAGGCTTTTTAAAAGTGTGCAACGTCGATAGCTATCGGAATTGCAGGCTTGCTCACTTTTCGGGAGAGGGTAGACTCCTGCAATTCAATCCAGTTATTCTAACACCCGATAAGTAACACATGGGGCATGTTTATCGTGGTACGCCAGATCATTTCAGCAATGTATGGTAAAAAAGTTATAAAATTAGAGGAGAGCATCCCCATGATGCCCTCTTCACCTTCCAATTTCGTCCAGACCCCTTAGTCGAACTTTATAGCCCTATCGTACACGATCTCCGAGTAAGACGGTCCGGTCTTTGTAGACTCTTCCAGGTAGCTCCTCCAGAAAATGAAGAGCGGCTGATCCAGTTCTATACCGTAGGCACCCGCACCGTAGGGAAGCTCGTAGCAATGTGGATCACCATCGCAGTTCCTGGCGACCTTATAGACGTAGAGGTATTTCGCGTTGGGATTGTCTGGAAGGTATTCCTCAGCAGTTCCATTGAAATCTAAATCGGAGATCATTCCAACGCCATTCCACACATCAGCACCATATAGAGCGAAGTTCTGGTACATCACTTTTCCTGTGGCTACATGGTTAACCCCATAGACGATTATGAACTCATTAGTATCGTTGCCCAAAGTAATTGCTGGGTCTCGCAAGAAGCCATAGTACTGTGATAGATCTGGGAAAGAAGGTGTCTGCGAAGAGAGAGCTTCGTCTGCTGACCATAGATAGCAGGCATCATTGTTAGGGCCGAGGCCATCGATTCCTCTTTGGATAGCATCGCTCCCTGCAAAGAGTGGTACACTCGTTGGAAGCTCTGTGACGTTCAGTCCGCTGTATTTGTCAAGAATCGCAATCCTAAGCTCTTCCAAGTCATCCATGAGGTCAAACTCTGTCGTTCCCGTCCCACGGACTCTCAGCTCTGGATAACCATACGGCTCTAGCTCCGTAGATTCATTCGGAGTAATGCGGAAAACGATTCCGGGTTTGGTATCGATGTAATCGTTGCCAGCTTGCTCATCTGCGAATAGGGATGGACGGATATATACGGCAAATGTATCGGAGTCGTTCTCCACGCCCATGTTCAACATAGCTGAGGGAAGCACTTGGGTGTTAATTATGCCATCTGAGTATCCTGCTGATTGGGCAGCCGCACGGATTCGATGATCAATACCTTTATCGGCTGTGGTAACTACTATCGTGGTCTGATTGAAAGGATTTCCAGGTGACCCATCCGGTGTCCCTTCAGTTTTGATTACCAGATTATTAACTGTATCAGCTAAGTTGGCAAAGATCCATCGTGTCTCATTTCCATATGTCCTATCAATTAGATAATGATCAAAACTGAAGTATCTGCACTCCGGTGGTGTTTTTCCTACGAAAACAAGTGCTTCATCTGGGCGAAGACTCCAGAAAGGTGTTACGTTCGCGGTTACTCCGAGTACTTTAATAATCTCGGAAATAATTCCACCTACCTCTTGACCTGATGGTGGTGGAACAAGGTATATCAAATATTTTGTGGCGGGATTGTTTCCGTATGCAGAAGGAAAAACTCCCATATCATACAATTTCATAAAATCAAAATAACCTAGCCCACCTTGCTGTACGGTGAATCCATCCTGTTCCAAGGCTTGTTGAAAAGCCTCTACATCTCCTATATCTACATTCTCTGCAATGCCAGTCCCAACTAATATGGCAATTGCGCATATGAGAAATATATAAGCTCTCATATATTATTTCCTCCTGCAAATCTATTTGCCCTTATATCTAATTAGGATTTTGGTGATATCGTGTGATGTGATCTCCAAGTATCACGATCCAGTAAAGAACTCAGATGAATCTTCCCACCGTGATCCATACCTACCTTTTCTTACTTGCATGTTAATTGCAGGCTTTAAAAAGTGTGCAACGTCGATGGCTATCGGAATTGCAGGTTTGCGCACTTTTCGGGAGAGGGTAGACTCACACAATTCAATCCAGTTCTTCTGATACCTGATAATTAACGCATGAGGCATGTTTACCTTGGTACATTAGATCATTTCTGCAATGTATGGCAAAAAAGTTATAAAATTAGAGGAGAGCATCCCCATAATGCCCTCTTCATCTGGACCAATTTCGGCCTGACCCTTTAGTCGAACTTTATAGCCCTATCGTACACGATCTCCGAGTAAGATGGTCCGGTCTTTGTAGCCTTTTCCAGGTAGAGCCTCCAGGCAATAAAGAGCGGCTGATCCAGTTCTATGCCGTAGCCTCCCGCGCCGTAGGGAACCTCGTAACAGTATGGGTCACCATTGCAGTTCCTGGCGACCTTATAGACGTAGAGGTATTTCGCTTCGGGGTTATCGGGGAGGTACTCCTCAGCAGTTCCAGCAAATTCCGTGTCATGAATTGCTCCAACTCCATTCCATATATCAGCCCCGTTTACGCCGAAGCTCGAGTAGGTCGCCTTTCCTGTAGCTACATGATTAACTCCGTAGACGATTATGAACTCATTGGTGCCGTTGCCCAAAGTAATTGCAGGGTCTCGTAAGAAATCATAGTACTGTGAGAGATCAGGGAAAGGAGGAGTCGGCGAGGAGACGGTTTGATTCGCTGTCCATAGCCAGCATGCATCGTTGTGAGGAGCTATAGTATTGATTCCTGTCTGAAGACCAGTATACTGTTCTGGGACCCATTTACTAGTTGGAAGCTCAGTAGCATTCAATCCGTTGTATTTAGTGAGGATGGCCTGTCGTAATTCGTTGAGATCATCCAAAAGATAAAACTCTGTTTCACCTGTTCCACGCACTCTTTGCTCAGGAACTTCATAAGGATCTAGCTCCGCGAATTCGTTGGGAGTAACCCGGAAGACAATAGCTGGTGTATTATCAATGTAAGCATCGCCTGCTTGCTGGTCTTTGAATAGAGCCGGTCGGATATATTCTAAAAATGTATCGGAGTTGTTCTCTGAACCCATGTTCAATATGGATGAGGGAATTACGTGGGTGTTAGTTACTTTGTCTGAATATCCAGCGGATTGAGCAGCAGCACGGATGCGTTGATCAATAGCTTTATCGGCAGTGGTGATTATCACAGTAGTTTGATTGAAAGGATTTCCGGGCTGGGCGTCAGGAGTCCCTTCAGTTCTGATGACTAAATTATTCAACGGATCGCCTAAGCTGGTCCAGATCCATCTGGTCTCATTTCTGAATGTACTAAACATCAAATCTACATCCCAACTGAAGTACCTACACTCTGGGGGTGTTCTCCCCACGAAGACGATAGCTTCATCTGGACCGAGATTCCAAAATGAAGATAAGTTCTGGCTCATTCCAAGTGATGAGGCTATTTTAGAAAACTGTTCTGGTACTGTATGACCAGGTGCCGGTGGAATAAAATATGTCACATATTTTGTGGTAGGGTTGTTTCCATATACTGAAGGTAGCACTCCCATGTCGTATGGCTTGATCATATCGTAATAGCCGAGATCGCCTTTCTGCACGGTGAATCCATCCTGTTCCAAGGCTTGTTGAAAAGCCTCCACGTCTCCAGTCCCCACATTCTCTGCAAAACCAGTCCCGATCAGCAGGGCAAATGCAAATATAAGAAATATATAAGTCCTCATATGATTTCTCCTCCTGCGTAGTTATTTGCTTTTCGATCTGATAAAGATTTTGGTGATACTCATGGGATGTCGTCTCCAAGCATTACGATCCAGTAAAGAACTCAGATGAATCTTCCCTCCGTGATCCGTCCATACTTTTGCATAGTTGCTGGCTAATTGCAGGCTTTCAAAAAGTGTTCTACGTCGATAGCTACTGAAATTGCAGGCTTGCACACTTTTCGGGAGAGAGTAGACTACTACAATTCAATCCAGTTCTTATGACACCTGATAAGCAACACATGAGGCATATTTACCTTGGTACATTAGATCATTTCTGCGATATATTGGAGAAAAAGTTATAAAAATAGATGAGAGCATCCCCATGATGCCCTCTTCGTCAGGCCCAATTTTGTCCAGATATCCCCTAGTCAAACTTTATGGCTCTATCGTATACGATCTCCGAATAGGCTGGCCCGATCTTTGTTGCGTTTTCCAGGTAGAGCCTCCAGGAAATGAAAAGCGGCTGTTCCGTTCGTATGCCATATCCTCCTGGACCATAGGGAACCTCAAAGCAGTGCGGATCACCGCTACAGTTCCTGGCAATCTTGTAGACATAGAGGTATTTCGCGTTGGGATTGTCAGGGAGATACTCCTCAGCAGTTCCAGCAAGTTCTGAGTCATGAACTGCTCCCACTCCATTCCAGATGTCTGCTCCGTAGGGGGCGAAGTTTGAATATGCACACTTTCCTGTAGCTACATGGTTAACACCATAGACGATTATGAATTCATTGGTATCGTTCCCCAAAGTAAGTGGTGGATTTCGCAGGAAATCATAGTACTGAGAGAGATCAGCGAAAGGAGGCTGTGGCGAAGTGACAGATTGATTTGCAGTCCATAGATAGCATGCATCGTTGTTAGGACCCCATGTATTGATTCCTGTCTGGAGACCCGTATACTGTTCTACGAACCATTTACTTGTTGGAAGCTCTGTGGAATTCAATGCGTTGTATTTGGCGAGGATAGCTTCCCGTAATTCGTTGAGATCATCCAGGAGATCAAACTCTGTTGTTCCCGTGCCACGAACTCTTAGTGTTGGTACGGAATACGGATCTAACTGTGCAGATACATTGGGAGTAACCCTGAGAATAGTCGCTGGAGTTCTATTAATGTAAGCATCGCCAGCTTGCTGGTCCTTGAATAGAGCCGGACGGATGGCAATGAGGAATGTATCTGAATTATTCTCTAAGCCCATGTTCAACATAGTCGAGGGGATCACTTGAGTATTGGTTAGGTAATCCGGATACCCAGCTGATTTAGAGGCTGCTCTGATACGTCGATCGATACCCTTATCGGCAGTGGCAATTATCACCGTAGTTTGATTGAAAGGATTTCCGGGCTGCCCGTCAGGTGTCCCTTCAGTCTTGATGACTAAATTATTCAGTGGGTCGCACATGCTGGTCCAGATCCATCTGGTCTCGTTTCTGAATGTAGTAAACAGCATTTCTGCTTCATAGCTGAAGTATCTACACTCTGGTGGTGTTCGCCCTACGAAAACAATAGCTTCATCTGGACCAAGATTCCAGAAAGCTGATGTGTTCTGCCTTATTCCGAGCGCAGTTGCTATTTTAGTGAACTGCTCAGGTCCCTTGGAACCTGGTGCTGGGGGAACAAAGTACGTCAAGTATTTTGTTGTGGGATTGTTTCCAAGCGCAGAGGTTAACACTCCCAAATTGTATACTTTTATAAGATCAAAAAAACCTATCGCGCCTTCCTGTACAGTGAATCCTTCCTGTTCCAAGGCTTGCTTAAACGTCTCCACGTCTCCAATATCCACATTCTCTGCAATGCCAGTCCCAATTAACATGGCGAATGCAAATATGAGAAATATATATGGTCTCATATGTCGTCTCCTCCTGCAAAGTTATTTGCTTTTAAATCTAATTAAGATTTTGGTATGAATCTTCCCACCGTGATCCGTCCCTACTTTTACATAGTTGCTGACTAATTGCAGGCTTCATAAAAGTGTGCAACGTCGATGGCTATTGGAATTGCAGGCTTGCACACTTTTCAGGGAGGGTAGACTCCTGCAATTCAATCCAGTTCTTATGATAACTGATAAGTAACACATGAGGCATGTTTACCTTGGTACAGCAGTGCATTTATGCAATGCATGGTCAAAAAGTTATAAAAGCTGAGGAGAGCATCATCATGATGCCCTCTTCGTCTGGCCCAATTTTGCTCTGATATCCCCTAGTCGAACTTTATAGCCCTATCGTACACGATCTCCGAGTAAGACGGTCCGGTCTTTGTAGACTCTTCCAGGTAGCTCCTCCAGAAAATGAAGAGCGGCTGATCCAGTTCTATACCGTAGGCACCCGCACCGTAGGGAAGCTCGTAGCAATGTGGATCACCATCGCAGTTCCTGGCGACCTTATAGACGTAGAGGTATTTCGAGTTGGGATTGTCAGGAAGGTATTCTTCAGCAGACCCAGTAAAATCCGCGTCAGTGATTGCTCCAACGCCATTCCACACATCCGCACCGAATAGTCCAAAGTTCTGGTACATCGCTTTTCTAGTGGCTACATGGTTAACCCCATAAACGATTATGGATTCATTGGTATCGTTGCCCAAAGTAATTGCAGGGTCTCGTAAGAAATCATAGTACTGTGAGAGATCAGGGAAAGGAGGTGTCGGCGAAGATATAGTCTGGTCTGCTGACCAGAGATAGCAGGCATCGTTGCAAGGGCCTACTCCATCGATACCTCTCTGAATAGCATCGCTCCCTATTGGTACCATTTGACAAACTGGAAGCTCTGTAGCATTCAATCCACTATATTTATTGAGGATCGCAATCCTTAGCTCTTCCAGATCATCCATGAGGTCAAACTCTGTCGTTCCCGTTCCACGTACCCTCAACTCTGGCATTTCATACGGATCTAGTTTGGTAGTTTCGTTAGGGGTTACGCGGAAAACTTTTGCAGGAGCGTTATTGAGATAGTCATTACCAGCTTGCTCATCATTATATAGAGCCGGGCGAATTAATATCATGAAAGTATCTGAGCTTTCCTCTATGCCCATATCCAGCATAGAAGAGGGAAACACTTGGGTGTTAAATATGTCTCCTGAATATCCTGCTGATAGGGCGGCGGCCTGGATTCGTTGATCGATGCCTTTGTCGGCTGTAGCGACTACCACCGTGGTTTGATTGAACGGATTTCCTGCCGCACCATTTGGCGTTCCTTCAGTATTGATGACCAAGTTGTTCACAGTATCGGCCATGTTGGCAAAGATAAATCGGGTCTCATTTCCATATGTCCTAGTAACTAGATAATGATCGAAACTAAAGTATCTACATTCCGGCGGTGTCCTTCCAACGAATACGACAGCTTCATCAGGACCAAGAGTCCAGAAAGAAGATGAGTCCTGAGGCATTCCAAGCGCTGCACTTATCCTAGAAAATAGCTCAGGCACCTCACTACCTGGCGCCGGTGGAACAAACCACGTCAAATATTTTGTGGTAGGGTTGTTTCCATATGCAGAGGGCAGCACACCTAATTTGCATAATTTGATAAGATCCAAATGTCCTATCCTGCCTTCTTGCACAGTGAATCCATCCTGTTCCAAAGCTTGTTGAAAAGCCTCTACGTCTCCTATATCTACATTCTCTGCAATGCCAGTTACAATTAACATGGCAAATGCAAATATGAGAAATATATAAGGTCTCATATGTTAGTTCCTCCTGAAACATTATTAGCATTTAGATCTAATTAAGATTTTGGTGCGAATCATCCCACCGTGATCCTTCCCTGCTTTTGCATAGTTGCTGGCTAATTGCAGGCTTCAAAAAGTGTGCAACGTCTATAGCTATCGAAATTGCAGGCTTGCACACTTTTTCCAAGAAGGATGGAAGGACTTGCTCCAATATTGATTGCTTGTTAGACTAAGAGGGGGGTGGGCTGTAAAGTATGCAAAGTGTGCAATATCGATAGCTATAATCGTTGCACACTTTTCTGAACCCTGCAACATGTCTGCAACTCTCAACCAAGAGAGCAAAGAGGGAAACTGTAATGGGGGTGGGTATTTATAGCCTTGACCTCTTTTATTCCGCCATAATTGGGCATTTCTATGCCGCCATTTATAAGAGGTAGGATTAATGCTGGACTTAGAAGACTACCGTATTTTGAGAGAACTGCACAACCAGGGATTGAGCATCAGCGAGATCTCCAGAAGTACGGGGTATAGCCGTGGAACGGTGCGCAAATACCTAAAATCCGATGTGCCACCAGAAGTTAAAAGACGAACACCAAAACCAGGCAAACTGGATGGATATAAGGATTACATCAACCAACGACTAACCAACTATCCTTTAACCGCTACCAGAATCTATCATGAAATTCAGGAAATGGGATTCACCGGAAAATATACAATAGTCAAAGATTATGTCCGAGAAAATCGCCCAAAATAAGGTGCATGGAAACGAGAAGCAGCACTATACTCCTCAGAGGTAAGGATATGTTGCGCGAAGATGAAATACCAAGATTACAGGAATGAGTCACATGACGAGGCATATTAAAAGCGAGAAGGAACTAACCAGGATCGTGTGGAGAGCAATGGGTCTTGGGCAGCATAACGCAGACCTAAAACGAAGAAGGGGTGCAGCAGAAGAGATTCATAAGGCCTATGAGTATGCGATGAATACCCTCCTCCCGTTGCATTGGTCATCGGTTAAGGAAATAAAATGCCTTTATCCCGAATCTTATGCTACGATTTATGCGCTTCAAGAATGAAGTCCGAATTTGAGAAAGGATAGCTGCACCCATTTCGATCCCGCCAGACTCGGTGGACTTGCTACCCGGAATGCTATTGCATCGCGATTCTTCCCTTAACCGATGACCAATGCCTCCCGTTGACGAAGAAGAAAAAGGAATACTGCTTGATGCGATCGCTGGTTTAATTTTATCCCGTATAAATGACATGAAGCGAGAAGAGTTCGACAAGCAGTTCTATGAGGAATTTTATTGACGCTATCGCAAATAAAGAGGAAATAGGTTCTGCTTTGGACATACTTTAAAGTCTGTAACAAGTGTGCAACGCCGCCATATATCGATATTGCAGGGTTGCACACTTCCCCAGGAAAGATGGGGTTTCGCTCCAAATAGAGAATGCACATTAGACTAAGGGGGGTAGGCTGGCCGGAAAGCCTGCAAGTGTGCAATATCGCTTACTAGAGACGTTGCACACTTTTCTGAACCCTGCAACATGTCTGCAACTATGCAACTAATCCTCCAGGCAGAACTTACAGCACCAAATACTGCTCGTACTTCTCTCGCTTTGTCTTATCCGAAACATGGGCGTACCGCAAAGTTGTTCTCAAGTCTTTATGCCTCAATACCTCTTTAACGATCCTGATATCGCATCCATTAGAGACCATAATCGTGGCGGAACTGTGTCTTGCGAAGACGTGCACCCCACCGTGTTTCTGGATTCCTGCTCTGTTCTTGTAGGTCATGAACATCCTGTAGATGTCGCGTCGATTCCATCTTCGGCCAAAGTCAGTGTAGAAGAGGGGATGACGTCCATCGACTTCTAAAGGCGGTCGAACAGCCAGGTATCGCTTTAGATTGATAGCACATTCATTCTTTATGGGTACTATGCCATCCTTTCCGCCTTTTCCTTCCCGAACTCGCAGAGTTAGGTTCTTCAAGTCCACATCGGAATCGTCCAGGTTACATAACTCGCTGGCCCTTAGACATCCATAGAATAGTGTTTGGAGCATCGCATAGTGTTTCAGGTTGTTGCAAACGCTGAAGATCTTGAGGACATCATCGGAGTCGAAGTAGTAGGGCAATTCCTCATTCCTTTTGAGAAATGGCAGTTCGACGGAATCACCGAGCATTTTGTGGTAGGTTTTGATGGCAAAGCTGTAGTTGTTAAGGGTGCTTCTGGCAAGGCTCCTGTCCTGGAGAGATTCGCGGAACTGGACGGCATCTTCTGCCAGAGGGGTATCTGTTTTCGCGAACTTGAGATATCTCGCGACGCAACCTACATACCCGTCTATGGTGCTATTCCGAAATCCCTTATCTCTCAGGTATCGTTCAAATCTCGCTAGGGCAGGGTTGATGTCCTTTACTTGGTCGATTCGGTTCCAATCTATATCCAACCGCTTCTTCGTCATTTGTATCTCCTGGAGCGGCACCCTAGTACAACCCTGAATCCTATTAGGCGCGCTATCGACGTCCTATCAGCCCATCTGGTCCGGACTAATGTCTTCCCGACAGTCCCTTTGATCACCTTTGCCCGGAGAGATACTGGCTATTTGCCGATAGCGAGTTTGCGGAGCAAACTTGATATCGGGACGTCGTAGAGACCGACACCTGGGTCTCCATGGGCGACGAGGCCGAGGCGGCGAAGCGGGTCGAGGCCTTCCGGAGGTATCAGGTCAATTCCGACCTCCTCCGGCACGCGAAGGACGACGCCATCGTCCTCCACTGCCTTCCGGCTCACCGGGGGCAGGAGATCACCGACGAGGTGATGGACGGGGCCCAAGTCCGCGATCCTGGACCAGAGCGAGAACCGGCTCCATTCGGTGAAGGCGGTGCTGGAGAGGCTTCTGGTCTGAGGTCTCCGAGGGCCTCAAAGTAGGATGGACCGGTGATATCTCGGCGTCAAGATGATATTCTGAAGAGCGGGGGTTGCCAAGCGGTCAAAGGCGCAGGGCTTAGGACCCTGTCCTGCAGAGGTTCGTGGGTTCGAATCCCATCCCCCGCACCAATTTACTTCGCATGATCCCGGATCTTTTTTCCTCTGGCCGGCCTCTTCGGTGCCACGATCCTGGGCCGTCTCTCAGGGAGGCCAAAATGGGCCCGGGTGGCCATGCCTCCAGGCGAGACATCGCCACGGGCGGGGTTCAGATCTTCATCCCGCCTCCCCCTGCGGGTGATACTATTACTCGATTATGTATTACTTAAGCGCAAAGTTGATCTCTGGTTCTCTCGTACATGCCCGGGGTGGGTTAGTGATGAAAGCCATTAGGCCTGCAATAATAGTCCTGGGGATGATGCTCCTTGGCATCGCCGCCGTGACCGCCGAGCTGCCTGAGTTTAAAGCGGGAGCCGCTGTCAATATGGGTCTTCCCGTGAGCTTGGATCTCCTCTCGCAAGGAGCAGAGATCAAGTATGAGATGGTTACAGAGAAGGACTCGCTGGTTGTTTACAGGCTCAACGAATCGACCGGCG
>Ga0334882_1001054_pt1 | contig 35743 bp, 24 predicted proteins | sample GraSluR1_MG_5_FD_207226 | JGI IMG/M metagenome (GOLD analysis project Ga0334882, IMG submission 207226) | Sludge microbial communities from methane-producing bioreactor in Wageningen University, Netherlands - Granular Sludge_15_04-R1 | ecosystem: Engineered > Bioreactor > Anaerobic >... | reverse complement strand
CGCGCCCGCATCCCAACGCCCCCCCCGCGACCGCAAATGATAATCCCCACCAACCCAGACATCATCCGACCAGTCCCCCGGCGTACCGTTATCGTCCCACCCGCCCGGATCGGCAAACAACGGATCGGCATCGATCATGCCTCCATGAAATGTGATCGTTCCCCCGCCGCGATATACCTCCGCCATGCCCCCCTGAACACTTGAGAAGGCCGCACTGAGTCCACCCCAGACCTCGACGCCCCCCACTGGAAAAGCAATCTGATTGCCGCGCGACGCCTCATTACCCCAGACAATGCAGTCCTTCAGGTCGATACTCGGGTTGTACAGCTCACTCAGACCGCCCCAAATCCCCCCCCCATCCCCGTTCGCGCGATTACCTACTATCGTACAGTTAAGTAAGCTTATAGTTCCATACATTCCGCACAGCAACCCACCACCATTGTTGGAAGCTACGTTGCCAGCGACTATGCTGTTGATAATCAATACACCCGACGAGGCGCCAATTCCAGCTCCCCCGGATCCTCGGTTTCCGATGATCTCGCACGCATTGATCGTGGCTCCTCCACCAAACGGAGCGCAGATGACACCGCCGCTTCCTACCTGAGCCTCATTCCCCGCGATTACACAACCATCGATGGCCACACCGCCGGAGTACGCCAAGATACCACCGCCGCTCCTTGCGGTGTTGTACGCTATGAAACACTTTGAAATTGAAAGAATGCCTCCTTCGTAGCAGGCGATTCCGCCGCCTTGGTTGCTTTCAATCCTGCATTCGAGGATAACGGCATTGCTGCCGTAGCCGGCAATTCCGCCACCCGCGTACACCCAATCCGTACTCTTGCGCCCGATGTTTCCCCTGAGTACACATCGTATTATACTTGGGTGAGCCTTCCTGCAAAGAATAGCGCCGCCGGCATATCCGTTTGCATCGGCATACCCGTTCGTAATCGTCAACCCCTTCAGCACTGAGCCTGCCGTCTCGTCGCTCTGAAAAATAAACCCCCGCCGCGGCTGTGCCGCCGATCCCTCACAGTCGATCACCGTCGCGGCCACAACGTTCGGATCATCCGGATCGCTCCCCCGCACCGTAATCGCCTTGCCCTTGAAATCAATATCCCGATTCCCCGCCCCGCGATAAACCCCCGGCATAATCACAACCTCACCCCCATTGACCGCCGCATCAATCGCCGTCTGAATCGTCGCATACTCCCCCGACCCGTCAGCCTCAACCCTGATCGTCCGCCCCAGACAGCACACCCCCGCACACACCGACACCACCATTGAAACAACCAGAACACTCCGCATAACTTCCTCCCTCAAAATGTCCCCTCGCAAGCGCCTCTGCACCCCGGCCCGAACGCCGCCAGACCCGCGCCTTTGTTCAAAAAACCTCCACGCAGTCAACTATACAAGCAAAACCGGACATGTCAACACAATTCTCCAAAACCACCCGATTTCATCCGCCGCAACCGACCGCGCACCCTGCCCGGTTGTGCAGCCCTGTACGTCCCTCTCCAGCACGATCTGCGCCATATCCATCCCTCCTCAACAGCCCCGCTCCCTTCCCATTTACAATATAATCCATGTTTGGTGTTTGTCAAACAAATTTTCAGATTTTCCAGAAAAATATTCTGCCCACCCAACCTTCGCCCTTCTCCGACCACTACCACCATTTACGACCACAGAAACCCTGAAAACCGCTCTCCCACTGCCGCAACAGCCCCATCCCTCTACTCTCACACACTGTATTTGCAAATCACCCCCGCCTGTAGTAGAATACCATCTCGCAGCAAACCCGGCGACGCAAACGTCCGCCTCGCCGGAAGCATTGGATTACTAACCCTGTTTACGGAGGTGTCTCATGGATCGCAAAACTGCTCTCTGGATGGTGGTGCTGACCCTCGGCCTGTTCGGCCTCTTCGCAGTTCCAGCCCTGGCCGACGACGACGCATTCGAATCGATCTTCAACGGCAAAGACCTCACAGGCTGGGACGGAGACCCCCGCTTCTGGTCCGTAGCCGACGGCGTCATCCGCGGCCAAACCACCGCCGAAAATCCCACCCAGGGCAACACCTTCGCAGTCTGGCGCGGCGAAAGGCTCAAAAACTTCGTCCTCAAGATCAAGTACCGCCTCGAAACCGGCAACAGCGGCGTCCAGTACCGCAGTGAAGAGCCTCAGAAATGGCGCATCCGAGGCTACCAGGCCGAGATCCAGCACGATCCCAAGGTCGCCGGCTTCCTCTATCACGAAGGCGGCAGAGGCTGGCTCGTTGACGTCGGCGACATCATGGTCATCGACGCAGACGGCAGGAAAAACGTAGTCGGCAAAATAGGCGACCGCCAGGCCTACATCGACGCCGGCTACTACAAGCCACGAGACTGGAACGAATACACAATCACGTGCCGCGGCAACCACATCATGCAGAACCTCAACGGCTACGAGACCGTCGAGCTCATCGACGAAGACACCAAAGGCCGCCACATGGAAGGCCTCCTCGCCCTCCAGCTCCACGCCGGACCGCCCATGCTCATAGAGTTCAAGGACATCTCCCTCAAGCGGCTACCCGACCACTACGGCGATGCTATAAGGCTCTTCAACGGCAAGGACCTCGAAGGCTGGACCCTCTCCAATGACGCCCTCAAGGACACATGGTCCGTCAAGGACGGCATCCTCGTCAACACAGGTCGACCCATTGGGTATATCCGCACCACCGCAGACTTCACCAACTACATTCTCCGCCTGCAGTACCGCCACCAGGGCACCGGCAACGGCGGCGTACTCCTCCGCATGGTTGGCCCCGACAAAGTCTGGCCCCGCTCCATCGAAGCACAAGGCCAGGCCAATGCCGCCGGCGACATCTGGAACATCGACAAGTTCCCAATGAAAGTCGCCGAGGACCGCACCAACGGCCGACACACAAGAAAGATGCACCCCTCAAACGAAAAAGTCGGCCAGTGGACCCGCTATGAAATAAAACTCGATGGAGGCGACCTCGAACTAAAGGTAAACGGACTCGTCCAGAATACCGCCACCGAATGCTGGGAAACTCCCGGAAAAATCTGTCTCCAATCCGAAGGGTCCCCGATGGAGTTTAGGAACATAGTCCTCATCCCCATCAACAAGCAAGCAAAGTAGCCCAATTATATGAAAATGACGAAAAACGCGCAAAACACGCACCCTCCTGCGCAATTTTTGAAGGAATCACAAAAAAACACGCGCTATTTTCCTTGAAAAAAAACATCAAAGCGCGTAAATATGAACCACCTGAAACCAAAAAACGCCAAAAAATACACCGGGCAGGTAGCTCAGTTGGTAGAGCAACGGACTGAAAATCCGTGTGTCGGCGGTTCAAATCCGCCCCTGCCCATTCATATAAAGCCTTGTAAGATAAACACTTACAGGGTTTTTTCTTTGGACTCAACTCGTCAGGAATAGGGGCGCGCACCAATGCGCACCAAAAAGTAGGGGGACTGCGGCTACTCTAATCCACGCATATTGGCTTCCTGATGATATCCCAGAGAAGAGGTCTTCCGTAAATTGAACCTGTGCTACGAAAGCCTCATTCTCTTTTTTGCAACAATCTCCAGCTTCTTGATGAGGTCATTTATCTGGACGTGTACGGAAGATGGATGCACCTTTGCTTTGAGTGACAAGGATAGGTATAGTGGTCTGCTGGAAGCTGGACCGGCTCAGCCGCTCATTGCAGGACGGGATAAACATCCTGTGCGGATGGTTGAAGATGGACGTTCGCATTGTGTCGGTATCGGAGCAGTTGGACTTCGCCGGAGCCCAAGGGCAGTTGTTTGCGGCGATGCTGTTCGCCCTGGCTGCCATGCAAAGAGAGGGTTTGCGGGAGAACACGCGCAGGGGAATGGCTGCCGCCAAAGCCCGTGGCGTGAAACTCGGTAAGCGGGCCAAGCTCCACACCGCCGACATTCTCCCATTGCTGGAACACGGGCTGTCATTGTCCGAAGTAGCGAAGCGGCTGGGCAAAACCCGGCAAGGGATATATGCAGCGTTCCGGCGGGAGGGCGTTCCGTTGCCCGCAGCGGTATGAAAAATGTTATGAATTTTTTTAATTTTTATTTGGAGGTGCTGGAACCATATAGTATAGTTTCCTCAGAATAGGATCCTAAAACAAAGGGCGACGGTGGCGGTGGGACAGGCTACGTCGCCCTTTTCATTGGACTAAGAACGATGGGAAACAGGCAGTGCGAATGCAGGACACTGGCCAAGCCGGACCCGATCAGGACGGCAGCGGACCAGTTGCACGATATCAGTGCGTCATTGCTGGAAACCTGCGTCCATGAGGACGACCGGACGAAGCGGCTGACCCTGTGGAAGATCATCGCAGCCGTCGGCCAAGCTGGTGACGTGTTGGAGGCATTATGAAAAAGCGAAAGCACAAACCCCACAAGAAGCACGTCAACACCAAGCCCATCGCCCTCGCCAAAAGGTACCGGCCGGGTTTCCTGTCCCAGATGGACCAACGGAGCCGTGTCTACACGGCATTGAAGGAAACATTCGATGAGATCGTCGCCGACAAGGGTGGGCTCGAAAACCTGTCGGCGATTCAGCGGAGTATGATCGAACGCTTCTGCCATTTGAAATTTTGTGTGCAGTGCTTGGAGCAGCGTATGGCCGCTCGGGTAGGCGAAACCGGCAACATCGACAAGGACGAACTTTCCAAGCTTACGCTGGCGATCAATAGCATGAACGGGTTGGGCAAGCAACTCGGCTACAAGCGGGAGGCCAAACAAGTTCTCAATTTACAGAGCTACATCAAATCGAAATGAGCGGAGGCGTCATGAGCCACGACCCAAAAATCCTTTTCAGCACCGATAAGCAGCTGCGGTCCGAGTTCAAACGCAAGTGCCGGGCCTCGGGCCTGAGCATGGCCGTTGCCCTGAACTCGCTGATGCAGGCCGCCGTCAAGGACCGCATCCGACTGCGGGTCAAAGCGTGCGAGCGAAAGGCCAAACAATGAACATCATTGAAGCCGCAAAAGATGAGATGATTTTTAGGCCCTTCTTGGAGGAGCCGCAGAAGGGCATCCATCTTCGCTCATGGTCCCGCTGGCTGACGGTGCTTCGCATCATGTACGGCCTGCCCATCCATCCGAAGAAGCGGGAATTGGTGCAAAGGTGTACGGGGCGTGATGTTGACAATCTGCCAAAGGACGGTTTCGACGAAAGTCTTTTGTTGGTGGGTCGGAGGTCGGGCAAAAGCAAAATCTCGGCACTGGTCGCCCTCTACGAAGCGGCGTTGTCGGAGAGGTGGAAACATCTCAGCCGGGGTGAGATCGGCCTTGTTGCCTGTGTTGCACCGACAAAGAAGCAAGGGGGCATCGTCCGTTCCTACATCGAAGGTGCGTTCGACGCAAGCCCGCTGTTGAAACAAGAGATCGTCAAATTCGACAAGGAAAACATCGTTCTCAGGAACGGTGTTCATATTACAGTTTTGATCGGGGATTGGCGGCACATACGAGGCTTCACTTTGCTGGCCCTGATTGTCGAAGAAGCCGCGTTCTTCCAGCTTTCGGAAGAATGCAAGGTCCGCAGCGACACCGAATTGATTAGGGCAGTGCGGCCATCGTTGGCGACAGTGGGAGGTCGGCTTGTTTCGATTAGCTCCCCCTATGCCAAAAAGGGCTATTGCTATGACGTTCATAAGCGATGTTTCGGAAACGATGGCGCGGACATTTTGTGCTGGAACACGGACAGCCGGACAATGAACTCCACCACGCTCAAACAGTCCACCATTGACCGGGCCTATGCCGAGGATCCTGCCAGTGCAAGGGCAGAGTACGGCGGGCTGTTCCGAGAAGATATCGAAACCTATGTCAGCCGGGAACTTGTTGAGAGTCTGGTTGTCCGGGACCGTAAAGAACTTATGCCGGATGATCGGCGTCAGTACACGGCGTTCGTCGATGTATCGGGTGGACGCAAAGACGCGGCGTCCCTGTGCATAGGGCACAGACACGAAGGCAAAATCACTGTCGATTACCTGCGCCAGTGGAAAGCCCCGCATGACCCCTATGTCGTCATCGAACAGATGGCGGGTACGGTCAGGAAATACGGATTGACTAAATGCACGGCTGACAATTACGCCGGGGAGTTCGTTGTCAAGGCCTTCGCGTCTCATGGGATTGTTTGTACGAAATCCGATCTGCCAAAATCGCAACTCTACATAGAACTCCTGCCCCAACTCTGCTCCGCAAAAGTGGAATTGGTTGATGACACTGTTCTCATCGATCAGCTTGCGGCGTTGGAGCGGAGGACCCGGAGCGGTGGCCGGGATTCGGTTGACCATCCGGCAGGTGGACACGACGACGCAGCAAACACATTGGCGGGCATGGTATATCACTGCGGCAAAGGCGGCGGCAGTGGATTCAAAATTGTAGCATTTGGATAATCAAATCAAGAAAGGAAGAATCATGCACCCACATTCAGAAGCATTTGAAAAAGAAAATACGAAGGACGAACCACGAATTTGGGACGAAAGGCGATTGAAGTGGCTCTATTCCACAGGCGCCGAACGTTGCTGCGGGGCCTTTGGAATTTATGGTTCGAGTTGGAGCGATGAGTACCGCCTCGGCATCGTCGTTCGCTATTGGAAGTTGAGGACGGCACAGGGCATCGACAAATTCCGTGCGTTGAAAAAGGCTTTGCTCAAACAGGCCGAGCGGGCGCAAATGGACGACGACGGCGCTCCGGATGCTGAGGACTTCGCTCGTTTGCAGGCGCTCAAAGATGACGCCCTGCGCTGCGCCAAAAAAGTCATCGAGACAGAGGACGCGCTGGCGGCGCTTTCGCCTTTTGCGCCGCAGCCAAAGGACCGTCCCGATACTGACGCACAAAACCGGAGATACCCGGAACGGGAGGCCGGGCATGAAGCCTCCCGCAGGTTGAAGCAAATCGAGATTTGATTTTTCAAGAAGGAGTAAATGCATGAAGTTTTTCCAACAGATCAGAAAAACGGCGAACGAAGCGGTTTATGCCGAGTGTGAGCGTTCGAAGGCGTCGCACTTCACCAACAACCAAGGTGAAAAGCGGCCCATCGCAGAACTTGCGAACTATGAGGACGAGGTGGTCCACAATGTGCCCCACCACTCGGCAACCGGCGACACTGAACCGCTTGAGATGCCCGTCATGAATTTCGAGGGTGAGACAGAACCGAGCAAGGCCAAACCCAAACAGTCCGCCCCGGAGAACCCGGCAATTTTGCAAATGCCAACAATGTCGTTCGACAAGCCCGCGGAGGACGCAGTTATTACCAACCGACCGAAAGAAACCGATGTTCTCGAACTCCCGACATGGTAGTGTGCGTTGCGTTTTGCCGCCGACCGGGGAACGGTCCAGGCGGCACCCGGACCCGCCGAGTGGGTGCGGGTCCATTCTCTCTGCCTTTTTGTTCATGCCTCGACATCCGGTCGGGGTCCTTTCAGGGGTCGGGCGGTTTTTTGCCTGCCGCCCGACCCTCTTTTTCAGAACTCCTTCTACAAGGGTCGCTCTACGGGTTGTGGGGCGTTTCCGGCCCCACGATACCCATGAGCCCCTTCAAACCCAGCAGATCCCAAGCTCGTAAGGGTTTTCAGGACGATTCTGGGGCTGTTTTGGGGCTGACAGTACTGCGGGCGGGTTTTTAGCTTTTTGAAGATGTGAACCAACGTGCTAACAAGTTGACGAGATTTTTCAGGTACCTGCAAATCTTGTTTTTTTCTTGGCACGGGGCCGGAAGAATAGTACACTGTAATGGGCGGCGACGTTCGGGGGTCATGTCCCGGACGCCCGTTATGCTCAACCGGCGGGAGCCGCCCAACACCTTTTGAACACGGTTGGGCGAGGTGTTATGGTTGAGCAGGTGAGCACAATGGTTGAGCGAAACACCAAATCTAAACTTCTCAGAGCTTGCGGGTACATCCGCGTCAGCAGCGAAGATCAAGTCGAAGGCTACTCCTTAGCCTACCAAACCGAAGCTATCCAATCGTATTGCCGGGACCGCTACAAGCTGGACAGGATTTACGAGGAACCGGGTGTCAGCGGTAAGACGGTTCACAAGCGGGACGCATTCCAGCAGATGTACCACGATTGCCTTGACGGTCGATACGATGTTGTGCTGGTTTGGAAACTGGATCGTTTCACACGGGACATTGAAACGGGTGTTGCCAGTTTCTTCCACTTAAAGAACCACGGCATTCTCATCGTGTCAGTGTCCGACGGCCTAACATCCGAGTCCGACGACCTCATGACGTTGCTGTCGATAGGCATAGCTGATAAGTACCGCAAAGACTTGATCGTGAACGTCAAGCGGGGTATGCGGACCAAATTGAAAGGTGGCGACCCCAGAATCGGTTTGGCGGGGCAGCCCATAGCCCGCTATTGGGACGATGGAGCCAAGATGTTTAGGCTCAAGGAGGACGAGGCGGCGGAGTGGAGAGAGGCCGCAAAAACGTATGCCGCCGGAATCCCGGCAAAAGACATTGCCGAAGACTTCAAGAAGCGGGGGAGCAAAACGATTCCTACCACCGCAGTCAACGTCCGCCGCAAATTACGAAAAGGACTCGGTAGCAAACACACCATCCACTTCGATGGCGAAGTATTCGAGTTTCCTTGCGAGCCGATAGTGGATGAAAAGACGGAGCGGGCGGTTATTGCACTCATGGACAAGCGGAGACATGCCCCAAACATCAAACCCGAAAAATTCCTGTTGGGCGGTTATCTGTTCTGTGCGGGTTGCGGAAAGAAACTTACGAGTTGGAACGGATACAAGAAAAAGGAACGCCGTTACGTGCATCAAGATCGGCAGGGATGCGAAGCGGTCAAAACCGTCCGTGCTGACTACATCAATAAAGCGGTGCTGAAGGAGTGCTTCTTAGTGTTCGGCGATAAGAAGTCCTTCGAAGCCGCAATACAACATCATTTGCCGGACGCCAAAGCCCGTGAGGAAATCGAAAGCGACACATCCCGGCTCAGGCGTCAATTAGCCAAACACCGGAAAAACCAAGAGACCATTTTGGATAAAGTCCTAAATGCAGACTTGACCCCCAGCATTATAGACGGCCTCAACAGGCGGGCGGAACAGGTAGAGAAAAACATCGAACAGACGCAAGACGAATTGACGGAGAAGGAACGACGGCTGGCGTCGATGGGGTCGGTGGAGGACTACAAGGCCGCAGCCGACCAAATCCACAGCGACTGGAAAACAGTTTACAGCGGTTGGGACGCCATGCAGGATATGCCCTACAGGAATCGCAAACACTTGATCGACCTCATGTTCGACGGTGTTGATGAAAATGGACGGCCTTACGGCGTTTACATTCAGGACGTGGGGGGCAAGGGCAAAGTTTTCGACTACGAGGTATATGGTCGGTTCACGGAGGGCAGCCGGTTCATGAAGGGGGACGACTCCGATTATTTCGGCAAGGAAATGGAAGGCATCGAAGCGGGGTGGGATCGGGACTTTCAAGCCCAAAAGCGAGCACACCGGGCCAATCGCAAAAGTTGTTGTTTAAAAATGGGCGGTACAGGACTTGAACCTGTGGCCTCCTGCTTGTAAGGCAGGCGCTCTAGCCGACTGAGCTAACCGCCCAAATCATTGTCTTTAAACAAGTTATGAACGACAGCCACGGTGCTTCCATGACCTGTCGGGCACTATACTGATTTCACCGCCCATATCTCACAACTGTTGCCAAAACAGTATTTCTCCGTATTCGCATCAACCTTCGGACAAATCCGCGCCTACTTTACATTCTTCAAATGTGTATTGCAAGAAGATCAGAGTTAAATTACTAATTCGGATCGGACAACCGTTGGTCTTGAGGGGCCGGCATTGATCGCCCCTTGTTCACATATCGGAAAATATCAGGACATAGACAGTCTTACGACCCGCCTTTTGAAGGGCGATTTACAGCAGGGCCGTCAACAGCCTCGTCTCAAATCAGATCGCATAAGGGGCGCGCATCGCGCGCGACCGCATCCGATTCGCCTCGGGGTCGTCGACAAACTCGGCCCTGAGCAGATCGAACTTCAGATTACGCTTCAATCGCTCGCAGATGTCCGCAGCCAGACAGATGTTCATGGACTGATACATAACCTCCGGATTGGCCGCAGTGGGTCTGCGCGAACGTATACAATCAAGAAAATCTCGCACGTGGTTTAAGGGCCTCTGTGTGCGGGCAGTGTAGTCCGACAGCACCTTCTTGTATTCGACCATCAGCGCCGGCGACGATACATCTGGCGCCGAATAGCCGTCAGCGGCCGCCGCCCAGCCCTCCGGACCATCGAACCGCTCGCCACAGGCGCCGCGCCAATACTCACATGGCTCCCAGACCGAGCCGGCCACTCGGAATAAAACCAGTTTCACTCCGTTCGACAACCGAGTAACCATAGTCGCATCCGGCTTCTCAAACTCGAACTCGATGGATGCAACGTTTGTCATATCGAGTCCCGCCAGACCCTGCGCCACCGTGTGCGCACCCCACATCGCCACATCCGTAGCAAAGTCATAGAAGCGATACCATCCTCCGCCATTGATATAGCCGGCATTGTACGGCCTCCACGGACATGGCCCGAGCCAGACATCCCAGTCCAACTGATCCTTGGGCGGCTCGGGCTCGGCCGGCAGCCAGTCGTGACGCAGTCCGTCTCGCCACCGACAGTCAGCGTAAACGGTATGGATCGCACCCAATCGGCCCGACCGCGCCATTTCAATCGCGAACACATGATGCGGCTCGCTGAGCCGCTGGGCGCCTGTTTGGTAGACCCGCCCATACCTGCGGGCCGTCTCAACCACCGCCCGCCCTTCCGCCATCGTCAAACATGCCGGCTTTTCACAGTAAACGTCCTTGCCCGCCCGCATGGCAAGAACAGAAGCCAGCGCATGCCAGCGGTCGCCCGTGGCAATCAACACGGCGTCCACGTCCGTCCGTTCAGCCAGCAACTGGCGCATGTCACCATAGGCAGCACAATCCTTGTTGCCGTATTTGTTGTCCACCAGGTTCTTCGCCGCCTGACACTTGCCCTTGAGAACATCACATACGGCAACCCACTGGACATCGGGCTCGGTCAACATGTATTGCAGATCATAGGAACCGCGACCACCAATTCCAATACCGCCCATGACAATACGTTCACTGGGAGCAACGGCTCCGGCACGTCCCAGCGCCGACGATGGAATGAACCAGGGTATCGCGGCCGCACTTGCCGCCATCGCACCATGTGCCAGAAACCGACGCCGCGTAAATATCGTGCCGCTGTCATTGCTCACTGGATTTCCTCTTTCCATGTCAAAAGCTCTAAGAATCACTTAGTATTCCCTCAGGGCTACCGCAAACCTCCTGTGGAACCACACTCTATACTGCCAAATCTGCGCCGTAATTTCAAGGATTCTTGTCAGAATTCGGCAAGACACACGGCAGGGAGCAGGAAAAGAGGATGCCGCTTTACGTGAAAGATAGAATTCTTTTGGCCTTATTAGCCTTTAACGGCTTAATGTGTACTTGCGATTCGGAAGCGACGGTTCACTCATCGCCCGCAACCGGCAGGCAGCCGCACCGCAGTGAGTGCTTCTTGGACTGTAGGTGCGCCGATGCAGCGGACGCGCTGGCTGATTGACTTTCCCCCGACTTTCTCAATGCTCTAACCGTCTTCGTCTTGCCGACGCGGTCTCTCCTGCTGCTCTTGAATCGACTTGCAAAGACGGTCGAATTGTTCTTCAAGTGCCGGCCAGTGTTTTTCAACAAACGCCGTGTCACCTTTTCGGCAAGCCTCCTCGATCTCACCGGCAAGCTCGCGCATGGCCTCGCCACCGATGTTTGCCGCCGACCCCCTGATAGTATGGGCGACGCGCTGTATAGTCTCAGTGTCGCATACCCGAAGGGCTTCTTTTATTGATGCGATCTGTTTCGGGATATCATCGAGGAATACCTCTATCACCATCTGAGCCGCCTGGCCGTCACCCATCAGCCGATCCAGGAAGCCTTCTCGATCGAAGATCGGCGTATTCGCACCCGACGTCACGGAGCTCGATTCGTTGCCTTGACCTTCCTTATCGAATGCATCAAGGCCACGCCCCCTGAAACATGTCTCAAACTCATCGAACAGAACTCTTATCCGCTCAATAGAGGCTTGGGCATCCGACAGGTCGCCGTCCGAGGCCATGTCTTCAAGCCGACCGGCCGCATTCGACAACCGCTGCGCCCCTACGTTAGCGGCACCCCCTTTGAGTGCATGCGCCAGAATTGAAACGTACTTCGCATCGCCGTCCTTTACTGCGACAGTCAGCTTTGCCAAACGCTCCTCTTTGTCTTCAAGGAAAGAAGGTATAATCTTCGCAATAAGCTCCTTGCCTATGCCGCGTTCGCTGACACACGACCAGTTGAATACTTCGTCCGAATCCTCAACCCGCGCGTCTTGTGTGTCGCTGCCCGATTCGCCGGACTCCGTCGCCGGCGCCTCGTCCTCTAATGAGGCCGGCTTCGTACCGGAAGCCGACTTCTCGTCCCGGATCGGCAGCCACTGCATCAACTTCTCAACCAGACTTGCTGCGCTCACCGGCTTGCAAATATAGTCGTTCATACCTGCCCTGATGCATTTCTCCCGGTCTCCCTGCATCGCATGCGCCGTCATGGCGATAATCGGAATATCATGATTCCGCACATTCGATTGTCGATCGCGGATTATTCGTGTAGCCTCCATGCCGTCCACCTCAGGCATCTGGATGTCCATCAGAACCAGATCATAATCGATCATTTGCAGTACCTCGATGGCCTCCTTTCCGTTGGCGACAGCGTCGACCTTCACGCCGAGCTTCTTCAGCATCGCAAGCGCCACCTGCTGGTTTGTAATGTTGTCCTCAGCCAGAAGAATGCGTCCCGTGCCCTTGATTCTGAATTGCTCCCCGTCCTTGATTGTACTCACTTTCTCAGTCTTTGCATTCTTGCTTACCCCCAAAGCCCTTGTCAGCCGTTGGAACAATTCCGAGGGACGCACCGGCTTCGTAAGGCATGCGCTGAACCCGCAAGCCGCAAGTTTGTCGCTGCCGTTCTGCTGTCCAAGCGACGTCATCATGATCATGCAGGTGCGCGCATATCGATCATCACGCCTGATCGCCGCTCCCAGTTCCAGGCCGTCCATCCCCGGCATCTGCATGTCAACGATTACCGCATCGAAAGGCGATCCCGTGTTTTCTATTATCTCCAGAGCCGCCGAACCGCTTGAGGCCTCTTCAACCTGGGCGCCCCAGGCCGTCAGCCGCGCACAAAGAATCTCAAGATTCGTTGCGTTGTCGTCAACAATTAGAATCCTCCGACCACAAACCTCACTCGGTTTCCTGCTCGACCGTTTGCACTCCGGTTGAACACCTGCACGCACAGTGAACCAGAACTCCGAACCCTTGTCGGGCTCGCTCTTAACCCCGATCGTGCCCCCCATCAGCTCCGCCAACTGTTTCGAAATCGCAAGACCAAGTCCCGTGCCGCCATACTTGCGCGTCATGCTCGCGTCAACCTGGGTAAATTTGTCAAACAAAACCCCGATCTTGTCGCCGGCAATCCCAACGCCGGTGTCGCGAACGGAAAAACGAAGAACCGCCTCGTCGTCCGTCTTCGACACTGTCTCAACACGAACCACGACCTCGCCGGCGTCCGTGAACTTGATCGCATTGCCCGCAAGATTCGTCAGTATCTGCCTGAGCCGCCCAGGGTCGCCATGCAAATAAGATGGAACATCGGGATCCGCCGCACAAACAAACTCCAGGCTCTTTTCATGGGCACGAACCGCCATCATCGCGCCGAAATCTTCCAGAAGATCGCGAATGTCAAAATCCAGATCTTCCAGTTCCAGCTTGCCCGCCTCGATCTTCGAATAGTCCAGAATGTCATTGAGCAGCATCAGCAGAGACTCTCCGCAGTTCTGAACCGTCTGAGCATAATAGCGCTGATCCTCGGTCAGATCGCTGTCAAGCAAAAGACCCGTCATCCCGATCACGCCGTTCATGGGGGTGCGAATCTCATGACTCATGTTAGCAAGAAACTCGCTCTTGGCAATGTTCGCCGCCTCCGCCACCGCCGCAAGGTGGTTTGCATTGGCCGTCTGCTCCTCCAGAATGCGATTGAGCTGCTCCGCCTCCGACAGCGCCTCTTTCAGCCGTGCCTCCGCATGCTTGCGCTCCGTGATGTCGGCATGAGTCCCGAACACCATCAGCGGCTTGCCATCTTCGGTTCGCGTCATCAAACGACCGCAGTCATGAATCCAGATCCACCTGCCATCCTTGTGCTTCATTCGACATTCGCAATCGTAGTACGGCAGCTTTCCCGCAAAATGACGCGCAAGTACCTCTTCCGATCGTCTGAAGTCTTCCGGGTGTGCCAGCGATTCCCATGTCTTGATGCTCACGGGCGCAAGCTCTTGGAGTGTATAGCCAAGCATCTCCGCCCACGTCTCATTGAAAACCGTCTGGCCGCTCTGCACGTTCCATTCCCACGTGCCAACACGGGTACCTTCGATAACATTCGCAAGACGCTGGCGCTCATTCTTCAACTGATCTTCCGCATCTCTGCGCTCTGTGATGTCCCGTATGATCCCAACGGCGTGCCACTCACCCTTGATCTGCACTGATGAAAGCGACAGCTCAACCGGAAACTCCTGCCCGTCCTTGCGCAACGCCTTCATTTCAATAATCCTGCCAACCGCATTACCCCGGCCCGAATGACGGAACTCCGCGAATCCCTTCGAATGTGCGTCGTGAAAACGCTTCGGTGCAAGCAGCTTGTGCAGATTCCGACCCATCACCTCCTGCCGCGAATAGCCGAATATCCGCTGGGCCGAATTGTTCCACATCGATATGTTGCCCTCAGGATCGAGCATGATAATCGCATCCTGCGCAGCACCCACAACCTTGTCCATTCGTGCCTGGCTTTCAGCCAGAGCCTCCTCCGCCCGCTTGCGTGCGCTTATGTCCGTAAAGACCGTTGCGAATCGTCGACTATCAAGCGCATACGCATTCACGAAGTAATGCCTGCCCATCGGTCCACAGTATTGCTCGAAACTCGCCGGCTCACCACTCACAACAACTTTGCCGTACATTTCTATGAACGGCGTCTGACCGATACCAGGGATAACCTCGCTAACCCGCCGCCCAAGCACGTCTTTGACGCGCAATCCCGTGTGAGTCTCAAATGCCTTGTTGGCCGACACAAATACATAGTCCACGGGCCTGCCCGTATCGTCCAGCACAATCTCATGCACGGCAATTCCGGAGATCGCATTGTCAATTAACAGACGGTGCTTCTCCTCGCTGGCGCGAAGTTCCGCCTGCTGAGCCAGAATCGCCGAATCCGTCCGACGCAGCAGCACGAAGATGATCCCAAGGATCGCCGCGGCGACGACGACGCACGAAACTCCTCCCAAAATCAGAACCCGCCGGCTGGCCGCCAGCGCCTCGCTGATGTCGCTCATAACCAGAAGGTCGCCTACGTGTCTGCCCCCAGCATCATGAAGCGGCTTGGACCCCATCCGCCATGATCGCCCCGCAAACGTTGCCTCCGTTACGCCGTAAACGCATTCTCTCGCCTCCCCCGCCGGCACGAACTCATCCGGCAGCCTGCCTTGAGACGCGTAGATTATCACGCTGCGCTCAAGCAGGTCCCAATTAGCCTCTCTGCCCATGAATCGCATGCCCGCTTCGAACTGCTCCCGGCCAAGATACTCCTTGCGCACGGCAACCGCCAGTTCGCTTCCCGACCGGATATGGCGATCTTCAAGCACGTCCTCGATCTCCTTGCCCAGTTCCACGTAGCCAGCAAGTCTGTCTCCGTCAAAGACCGGCCGCACCACCCGCAATGTAAACGTGCCAAGAGTCCCCAGTTCAATGCCCCATGCCGTCCCGCCGCATCGTTCCGCCTCAAGCGCCGTGAATCGATCAATAATATCCCCGCTTCTGTCGGGCTTGTGCACCCGCAGAAGGCACACACGCCGATCATCAAAGAAGTAGAAGTGTGTAAGTTTGTTCTCACGGTGCATGGTCTCGTACAAAGGCCGCCAATCTGCCAGAAGCCTGTCGACGTCCCCCGCACACAGAGCACCGATCACGCGCGAGTCTGAGGCTATCGGCCCCGTCGCAGCCGCCAGACCCAAAGCCTGATTTTGCAAATCCACCTGAAACTCCGCAAAAACCGAAGCGTTCAAGTTTGCGAAGTGCTCGTTTATGCAGTTCCGCTGCTGCTGCCGCAACAGCCAACCCGCGCCTATGGGTATTGCAATCAACATCGCCGCCAGTGGCGGCATCAGGCGATTAAGCACGGGCTTGCCCAACGATCCACCGGGCCGACTTGCCGCCAATGCCGTGATAACACCGATCATCAGAATCAGAGCCAGCCCCCCAGGCAGCGCCGCACGAGCCGCAACTTCTGTCTTCCAGTGTCCCGCATCGATGTCAATGCCCAGCACCGCTATAACCCCGCCGGCGCCCTCGTCAATGATCGGCACAAGCGCCGATACCCACACCCCCCATTCATCCAAAAGAGGACCCTCAACGCAAGCTCTCCCTGTGTCGAACATCTCAACCAGTTGAGGCGACGCGTCGCCATATACCGTACCCGGCAGCGACGGCGGCGAATCCTCCACCTCATCGTCCTGAACATCGAGCAGGAAAAGTATTTCCCCACCCTCCGAACGCCCCATAAGATAGATGTAACGGTACTTGTCGTTCGCCGCCCGTACATTGCCCAATTGACTCGCCAGGTACAGATAGTCGGGGCTCTCAAGGTCAGCTTCATCGCCCCTCAGGGCCCGAACACGCTCCACGTGAACGGCACGCGACACCAGTTCAGCTTGCCCGAGCAGTTCGGCGCGCATCTGTCGATCAACCAACGCCACCGTCCAAACAGCAAACATAATGCCCGCAAGAATGGTTATTGCCGAGGCAATCAGCCACTTGTGTCTAAACACGATGATCTCGCCTGCTCTTCTTAATATGGTTACAGTCCATCACTTCACAACGTTTGTCGACTGTTTGGACTGCCGCGATAATGACAAATGACACCGAAAAACGCCCCTGACATCGCGTCATCCCCTCGGGACATGAGTCCAGATCAAAAAGAGCAGACTCAAGTCAATACCATCAAAAATCCGCCATAAAACAGGGTTTTGAAATACTGCTATTTCAGCAGATCTCTGAGCAGCTTAAGCCCTTGTTCAACCGCCTGTTGCCGGACGAAGTCCTGTGCGTTTATCTCCGGCTTATTGACGGTGCCGGTAACCGGTATTCCAATTCGGTTGCCGGAGTACTCTCTTCCGGCACGCACTGTCCGACCGTCCGTTGTCCACGGAGTCACAACCGTAAAGTCTTTCATGTATCGATTGTTCTTGATGTCAATGCCGCCCCTGAAATCGAACGGATTATCGCCCACGTCGATTTGCATCTTGTCGGCATACCTCATGATACCATTTGAAACGGTAAACTCGGTCGGATGCACGGTAAGAAACGCCCCTCTCGATGCCCCACTGCTTAAAGAAAGCAGCTTGGACAGAAAACCTGCGCTGCGTATGTTAATGTCATCCATCGCGATGGTCCCGGCAAGCTCCAGTTGTTCCACGCCGGCCTTGGCCAGGGGAATCGACATCTTCCTGCAGTCGAAGCTTGCCGTGCCGCTGATCGCGGTAACATCGGCAAAAACAGGATTGACATACATGAGCAGCTTCTGAGTCGTCTCCGGATTAACCTGTACCCCCTTGACCACGCTCATTGGCTTGGGCAGTTCGAGCATTCGCGGCTCCTTCGACATGTCGATCATAGCGGCGAAGCCGGCCGTGCCGTTGTTCACGGTCGTCGAAAACGGCGCCAGCTTAAGCACGCCCTTCTCGACCTTAATGTCGGTGTCCACCTTGTCTATGTAAAGACCCATGTAGCTGGCCTTGTCGAACCCGAATTGTGCCTGAGCGTCCAGATTCGCCAGCATCTGCCCTTCCTGGTCCGGCTCGTATACACTGGCGAAATTGATCGCCGTAGTTCTTCGCCCCGCAAGTTCAAACCCCTCCGGCAAGAGCGGACGAACCAGCACTCCCGCGTCGGCCCACTCAAAGTCGGCAGTTGCATTTCCCTTCAGATCGGTCTTATTGTCCGCCGCGGCCTTCTTGGATAAAGAGGCCTCAACCTTCAGTTGATCGCTCTGCACGAGCAGGTTTTTCAGATTATAAGCGCCGAGCTTCGGATAAACCTCGCCATCCAGTACAACTGCAACCTCCGGTTGAATGAAAGGCTCTGTATCGGGCGAAGTCACCTTCAGATCGCGCACTACAGTGTCTGTTGTCTTGATGCTGTAGCCGTCCGTAATCGCCGCAACTGTAATCTCCGCCTGGGCGACGCCCGCCATAGCCCACCCTTCGGGCAGTTCGGCGAACTGAGCCACGAACGGCTGAACCTTGGCCAGATCGGCGCCGCGGGCCGCAACATGCACCGACATCGCGTCGGTTGTGTTCTCGCCGTAGGGAATTAGCGCCCCCTTCGTCTCGACGTTCACAAGCTCCGACTCGATCGTAAAATGGCCGATGTTGACGAGGCTCTTCTTGCGGTCCACGCTCGCATTTAATGCAACTATCACGTCCGAGTCGAACTTCACCGGATCAACACCCTCTTTGGCGCCGAACGCCAGGCCCTGCGCCGCCCATGCCCCAGCCTGATCGATTGTATCCTCGCTGATCGTGATTCGCCCCTTGCCCGCCAGACGCCCCCCGAGACTGTAAGACCCGAAGTCCACGAACTGACCCGCCTGGCTCTGAAGCTCGCGAAGATCCGCCTGAGCGTCATAGTTAATCTCCTCCAGGGTCCCGCTCGCCGCTACACTCGCAAATGAAGACGTCATTCGGATTTCATCCAACCTCGTCGTCTCCCCGCTCGATGCAATCTGCGCCTTAACGCTGATCGCTTCATCCAGCGACAGCTCCTTGTCGTCCAGCAAACCCGCCAGATCAGTCAAACCCGCCGTCGCCACAATCTTCCTTTCGCCACCCACAATTGTCGTCTCGATGTCGCCTGCCAGCTTGCCCGAACTGATCCTCATGCCTTCCTTGATGCTCAGCGTCTTCGGCAGTTGTGCCGTAACAGCCGCCACGTCGCAGTCGAAACTCCCCTTGATCGACATACCCGAATCGGCCCCCATGAAAGCATCCAGCGATTTCAGGTTCGTTGGAACCGATCCCGTCGCACTCGCGTTCACAAAGTCGCTGGCCAAGTCCAGCTTCTGAATACTCACCATGCCGTCTCTGGACGCAAGTTTGACATCCACGTCCAGCTTGTCCGTCCTGATCCGGTCGCCCTTAAGTTGCTCCGCGGCCACATCAAGCCCCTTGCCTTTGATATTGCCCGTAAGGTCTTCGACTTCGCCGTCCGTTATCTTCGATGACACCTGACCGCTCACCTGCCCCTTCGCGTCCACCTTGACGCCCGCCAGCGCCAGCAATGGCCCAAGCGACTCAAGTTTAAGATCCTTGACCTCAGCCGTCAGAGTCCCGTCCACGCCTGCCAAAGAAAAACCCTTCTCCGCATCCGGCTCAACCGCGCCCTGCGCGGTCACGGTTGCCGGCTGTTCGCCATCCGGCACGGCCATCGCAAGCGCAAACCTCGTCTGTGCACCACCTGCCCGCAGATTCACCTCCGAATTAATAGCATCGATCTCCGTTGTCGCCGACTTACGATCGGTCACCTTGAAATTGCCGTCATTGACGACCAGGTCCAGGTTTGTAATGGGCAGAGCCCCGGACATCGGCGCTTTCCCCGACGGCCTTGCCTCAGTCCCCGCTCGCTCCAGCGGAAGCTTGCGAAGGTCTATCTGCACCCTCGGCCTGTCAACCACGGTCCTCCCTAACGATATCTTACCTCCAAGGAGCGAGGCATATTGCGGCCTCGTCGAGAACTCCGCAACATCCACCGCAATGCCTCCGGTCTTGTCGTTAAAACTGATCTCCGAGAGCCGTACACCCTTCATCCAGCCCATCTTGAGATCCGCAAAGTCCGCTGTGCCCTCGCCGCTGCTGTTAATCCTGTTCAATATAAACCTGCGAACCGGCGACGACGATACAATCGCCGGAAGCAGAAAAACCGCCAACAGCACAATCAGCAAAACTAGGCCCGTAAGCCGAAGCAGAAAACGTCTGAATCGCGACTTCCGGGCTGGTTTCTCTTTTTGGTTCTTCATTGTCCTGTCCTTTCAAGAATAACGCCATGTATTTTGCGGTGAGCATGATTTTCAAGGGAGGGTAAAAAAAATGATCGGCACGAGCAATACAGTATCTTTGAATGCCAAAGAAAAGCATAGCTGGAGTTCGTGTGTTTCTCCAACGTTGGCAAAAAACCGCACCACCTGCCATTGACTGCTTTCAATGATACACAGCTTCTTATCAAAACTCAAGGATCCGAGAGTGCCGATAATTGAGCATGCGCCCGCCACACTTTGCGATTCACCCGCACAAGCAACCGCCTTGCCGGGCGATTGTGCCCCGTCCATTGACAGACGCTCTTCAGGACAGCTATAATCATAAGTAGAAAGACCGGCCCAAGGCGGCTCTGCGGTTCTCATATGTGTAGAAAGTCCGATGACAAAAAGTAGATGTTCATATTCCGAAAAACTGGCTCTGCGCGAGCGCGTAAAGGAGCTGACTTGCCTCTATAGCATTGCGCAGGTTTCAGGGTGTCCCGGCACGACCCTGGAGGTGGTTCTTCAACGTGTTGTGGAAATGCTGCCTTCCGCCTGGCAGTATCCCGAAGCGGCTTCGGCAAGAATCACGCTGGACGGCAATGTGTATCAGACCCCCCGATTCGAGGAGGCCGAGCAGAAGCAGGCCGCTGATATAGTAGTTGGCGGCCAGCCAAGAGGCGCCGTGGAGATTGCTTATTCACAAAAGAAGCCTGATATGTATGAGGGTCCCTTCCTCAAAGAGGAGCGGAATCTGATTGACGAGGTCTCACGGCAGATCGGGTTAATCATCGAGCGCCGCCAGGCGCAAGAGGACAGACTCAATCTGTGCGCACAGGTCCGACATGCCGATCGATTGGCCACCATCGGAATACTCGCCGCCGGCATAGCGCATGAACTCAACGAGCCGCTGGCCAACATTCTTGGCTTTGCGCAATTGACCAGGAAGTGCCCAGAAGTGCCGACGACTGTAATGAGAGATATTGCCCAGATAGAAGCAGCTTCTCTGCAAGCTCGGGAAATTATTCAAAAGCTCCTGGTCTTCGCCCGTCAAAGACCGCCGACAAAAGCCACGGTGAACCTCAATCAGGTTGTCCAGGACAGCCTCTACCTGCTCGAATCACGCTGTGCAAATGAAGACGTCAAACTGACCCGTGTCCTGTGTCCCGACCTTCCTGAGATCACGGCCGACGGAGCTCAATTGAGCCAGGTCGTGGTTAATCTGGTCGTCAACTCCTTGCAGTCGATGTGCGGAGCGGGGAGCATCACGGTGCGAACGCAATCATGTGACGACGCAGTGTGTCTCATTGTGGAGGATACCGGCGCAGGCATGGGCAAGGAGGTCATGGAGAAGATATTCCTTCCGTTCTTCACCACCAAGGATGTCGGACAGGGGACCGGACTCGGCCTCCCGGTAGTTCACGGCATAGTAATGGCACATGACGGTTCAATTGAAGTTGACAGCCAGCCCGGTTCGGGAAGTCGTTTTAAAATCCGGCTGCCGATCGGGCAGCAGCGAACTTGAGGAACACAAGCAACATGTCATCAGGTCCCGCCAAAGAACGCATTCTCATTGTGGACGATTCAACTACAACGCTGGAGGTTTTGCAGCGCAATTTGTCCGGCGCCGGTTACACGGTCTTCACGGCAATTGATGCAAGCCAGGCGATACGCATTCTCGAAGACACGGAGCTTGAGCTGGTTATCACCGATCTCAAGATGCCGAAGGTCAGCGGCATGGATCTGATCAGGCACATTCGCGAGAACTTCAAAGACACCGAAGTCATGATGATCACAGGTTATCCATCGATCGAAGGCGCGGTCAATGCTATCAAGACCGGCGCTGAAGAGTTCCTCGCAAAACCGTTCACGGATGAGGAACTGTTTGCGGCCGTCGAGCGGGCTCTCCAAAAACTCCGGCTTCGAAGGTCGGGGGATACGCGACTGGCACGCGAGGTCCCACTGCACAAAGGCTTCTTTGGCCAGTCGCAGGCCATGCGCGATGTGTCCGTGGCGATTAAGAAAGCGGCGTCCACTTCGGCTACCGTGTTGATCACCGGTGAAAGCGGCACGGGCAAGGAACTTGCCGCGCGAGCAATCCACTACGGCGGCAAGCGATCGTCTTCGCCTTTCGTGCCCGTCAACTGCGGCGGAATACCTGAAACTCTGCTCGAAAACGAATTATTCGGTCACGTAAAGGGGGCGTTCACTGGAGCTGATGAGGCCCGGGCCGGCTTTTTCCATGCCGCCGACGGCGGAACCATTTTTCTTGACGAGGTCAGCGACATGAGCCTTGCCATGCAAGTCAAGCTGCTCCGCGTACTGCAGGAGAAAGAAGTCTGCATGGTTGGTTCGAATCGATCGAGAAAAGTGGACGTAAGGATTCTGGCCGCAACCAACAGGGATCTTCACGGCCTGGTGACAAAGGGGCTTTTCCGCGAAGACCTTTTCTACCGCCTGAATGTCATCACAATATGCCTGCCTCCTCTCCGGGAAAGGGGCGACGACATACTGTTGCTGGCTGGGCACTTCCTCAAGAGGTTTGCGGCCGAATCGGACAAATCCCCGCCTCGCTTTTCCGATAAGGCTCTGCAAGTCTTGAGGAACTACAATTGGCCGGGCAACGTCAGAGAACTGGAGAATACTGTTCAGCGTCTGGTGGTAATGACTGAGGGGGACACCATCGAGGTGCCCGATCTGCCCGATCAAATGCGTTTTTCCGCGCTGCGGGAAAGCGGCCTGACGCGTCCTCTCGCCGAAGTGGAAGCCGAGTATATCGGTAACGTGCTGGCGAGTGTCGACGGCAACAAGACTCTGGCGGCACAGATTCTTGGCATAAACCGCAAGACGCTCAGAGATAAGCTCAGGAAGACAGATAAGCAGCCCTCCTGATCGACCCATAGCCGGCCGATTTCTACCCGGTGGTTCAAAATGCCCCGCTCAGCCTGACTCGAACCGTACATACGGCGGTGCCTCATGGTGCCTCAGCAAATAAACCTCCTTTGCTTGAAAGCCCCATTTCCTTGCAACTAAGCGACATTTCCTGTTGATTTACCTCATGAAGATGCACGGCGTTTGTGCCCGGCAAGTCATTTGGCATGTGCTTTGCTTCTGCGTGGGGTGTAAAAGAACCAGGCTTTAAGGAGTAGGCCATGTCGGACAATAGTGCATATCCCCGCCTGTGCTCCACGTGCAAGCATACTACCACCTGCAACTATGTAAAAGCCGCCAGGAGGCCGTCGTTTTACTGCGAGGAATTCGAAATCGAGATTGTCGCTGTCGAAGCATCCGCCGGACGCCGCCCGATTGCACCGCTTGCGCATCCCGTTCTAACCAACCTGTCAAACGGCTTAATCGGGCTGTGCAGTGATTGCGAAAACCATGCCAAGTGTGTCTTTCCAAAACCGGAAGGGGGCGTCTGGCATTGCGAGGAGTACCGCTAATATGAAAAAGCAGGCCTCTGTTTCAAACGGTAAACCCGATGAAGCTTGCAATCATCAGAAGATGCCGGACATTTTGGAAATCATTGATAAGCACAACAAAGGCGGAGGCGGGCTCATCGCAATCCTCGAAGAGATTCAGACCGAATACGGTTATCTGCCTGAGAACGTCCTTAGAACTGTAAGCGAAAAGAGCGGGCGATCGCTCGTCGACATATATGGCGTCGCCACCTTCTACCGCTCTTTCAGCCTGAAACCCAGGGGCAGGCATCTTGTCTGTGCGTGCTTGGGGACTGCCTGCCACGTACGCGGCGCCCCCAGGATCGTTGAAGAGCTGGAACACCAGCTCGGCATAAAAGCCGGTGAAACGACAGCAGACAAAGAGTTCACGCTGGAGACGGTCAATTGCCTCGGCGCGTGCGCGCTGGGACCGGTAGTAGTCATAGACGGACACTACTTCTCGAAGGTCAGGCAATCCAGGGTGGGACAGTTGTTGGACGAGGCCCGCAAGGGATTTGACAACGGCGAAATAGGCAGCGACAAACGCATTTTTGCGCTCAGCGTGAGTTGTCCCCACTGCAACAATGACGTTATGGATGAAACTTTTGCCATAGACGGCTATCCGGCAATTAAACTGTGCTTTTCCCACGATCACCAGGAAGGTTGGGTGAGACTTTCCTGTCTGTATGGAAGTTACAGCGTTGCCGCGGAGTTCGCCGTTCCAGGCAATGCCGTGGTTCAATTTCTTTGTCCGCATTGCAGGCGCGAGTTGACGTCAACATCTGATTGTTCGATGTGCAGCGCCCCAATGGTGGATATGCTCGTGCACGGCGGCGGCACAGTGAGTGTCTGTTCGCGCCGCGGTTGTCGGAATCATTTTTTGGATGTGGTTTAGATCGCATAATAGGGCCAACTCCGCTTGTGAAATAGGGATTGCGAGGTGACGCCGTGTTGAAATTATCGTCTGTTGACGAACTGACAAAACTGCGCGATTCGCTTGTCGAGGCCCTCGACAAAAGCAAACCGTGTATCGTCATCCCCGCCGGAACGTGCGGCCAGGCCAGTGGAGCAGGGGATCTTGTGCGGATCGCCAAACGTGAAATCCTGAGTACAGGTCTGGCCGGAAAGGTCAGTCTGCGAGTGACGGGTTGTCACGGTTTCTGCCAGATGGAGCCGTCGGTGCTTGTAGAGCCCGGTCGTACCTTCTACCCCAGGGTTCGACTGGAGGACATGCAGCGGATTGTGCATGCCGCAGCAAATGGACAAGTGCTCAGCGACCTGTTATTTGTGAACGCCGAGACCGGTAAGCGGGTGGAAAAGCAGGACGACATACCGTTCTTCCGGAGGCAGGTGCGCAGGGTCCTTGCCTGGAACGAAAAGGTTGATCCAATCCGCATTCATGACTACATTCGCCAAGGCGGCTATTCGACACTGGTGGAGGTGTTGGCCGGCGCATGCGAACGAGTCATCGAGGAAGTGAAGCGATCCGGACTGCGAGGGCGCGGCGGTGCAGGGTTTCCCACGGCTGTGAAGTGGGAGGCACTGGCGGGACGTCCCGGCGACGGCAAGGTTCTCGTATGCAACGCCGACGAAGGTGACCCCGGCGCCTATATGGACCGCAGTGTACTCGAAGGCAATCCCCACAGTATCATCGAAGGGATGCTCATCGGGGCCTACGGCACGGGCGCGTCCAGAGGAGTTGCCTACATCCGCAATGAATATCCGATGGCCGTGAAACATTTCAACATCGCATTGGACCAGGCGCGTCGACTGGGGCTTCTCGGCGATCACATCCTCGGAACGCCTTTCTCGTTCGACATTAAGGTTGTCAAAGGGGCCGGGGCTTTTGTCTGCGGCGAAGAGACCGCTTTAATACGTTCCATAGAAGGGAAGATGGGCGAACCGAGGCAGCGCCCGCCTTTCCCTGTGCAGAAGGGCATAAACGGTAAACCAACGGCCATAAACAACGTGGAGACGTGGGCCAACGTTCCGCTGATCTTCAGGCTGGGCGCCGATGAATTCGCACGGGTCGGCACCAGAAACAACAGCGGTACCAAGATATTCAGCCTCGTCGGCAAGGCCAAGAACACCGGCTTGGTCGAGGTGCCGATGGGAATGAAGATTAAGGAAATCGTCCATGAAATCGGCGGCGGACCGGTGGGCAAAGCCCGGATCAAGGCCATCCAGACAGGCGGCCCGTCCGGCGGCTGTATTCCGGCCGACATGTTCGACCTGCCCGTGGATTATGATACGCTCGCCAGGGCCGGCTCAATCATGGGTTCCGGCGGCATGATCGTCATGGACGACAACACCTGCATGGTCGACGTTGCCAAATACTTCATGAACTTCCTGAAGGACGAGTCGTGCGGCAAATGCTTCACCTGCCGCAAAGGCACCCAGCGGATGCACGAGATTCTCACCGATATCTCCAAGGGCAAGGCAACGCTCGATGATCTCGATCTTCTGAAAGAATTGGCGGAGGCGGTCAAGGACACCACCATGTGCGGCCTTGGACAAACCGCAGCCAATCCCGTATTAAGTACCCTGCGCTATTTCCGGCACGAATATGAGCGGCACGTCGTTGACAGAAAATGCGACGCCTTCGTCTGCAAAGACCTGGTCGGAGCCCCGTGCCAGGCGGCTTGTCCGGTCGGCACCGAGGCTTGGCGCTATGTGGCCTTGATCGAAAAAGGCCGGTACGAAGAAGCCTACAAGGTCATCAGGAAGGCCAACCCTCTGCCGTCGGTATGCGCCCGTGTGTGCGATCGAAAGTGCGAAACCCGGTGCAGCCACGCCGCAAGCGGCGGTGAGGCAATCGCTGTCAGGTCGCTAAAACGATTCATCACGGATCGAGTCGATCCGCAGGTTTACCAGCCGCCGAGATTCAATATCGGCTCGTCCGGCGGCAATGTAGCCGTCGTCGGAGCCGGCCCGGCCGGGCTTGTCGCCGCGCATTGTCTTTCACTCTACGGCCACAAAGTGACCCTCATTGAGTCCGAAGACGAACCCGGCGGAATGCTTATGAGTTGCATTCCGTCTTATCGGCTGCCGCGCGAAGTCTTGCGCAAAGAGATGAAATCCCTGCTCGATGACAACATTACTGTCAGGTGCCAGACCACCTTCGGCCATGACATCACCGTTGACGAGCTGTTCAAAGATGTCTTCAAGGCCGTATTCCTGGCTATTGGAGCGGACAAGAGCTGGCATCTGGACCTCGAAGGAGAAGACGTCACGGGTGTTTATCCGTCCATGCAGTTTCTCAAAGCCTTCAATCTGAGGGGCGAGGAACTTGCCATGGGACGAGTGGGAATAATCGGCGGCGGTAACTCCGCAGTCGACGCCGCCCGCGTGGCTATACGCCAGAAGGGCGTCGAGAGCGTAACACTGCTGTACCGGCGGACATCTCAGGAGATGCCTGCCTATGCCGAAGAAGTCGAAGCTGCGCTGGAGGAGGGCGTCGCCCTGGAAACACTGGTCTCGCCCGTAAAGATACGCTACATCGAGGCCGCCCGGTCCGAAGGCGTAAGGGTTGAGACCTTCGTCTCGCCCATAAAGATCGACGCCAGGCACGGTCATCTGGCCGACATCCGCTGCATCAGGAACACACTCGGAGAGATGGACGCCAGCGGACGGCGCAAGCCGGTTCCCATACCAGACAGTGAATTCACAATTCCGCTGGAGACCCTCATTGTAGCCATCGGCGAACGTCCGGACAGCGATTGCATCGCCCCCATGGGACTGGAATTGACCAGGAGCGGCACGGTTCGCGTCGACCCGGCCACCCTTGCTGCGAGTCGCCCCGGTGTCTTCGCCGGCGGCGATCTCGTCAGCGGGCCCAATACGGTGATCGATGCCATCGCAGCCGGAAAGAAAGCCGCATACTTCATTGACCGCCATATTAGAGGCAAGGAGCTCAAAGGCCTGCCCGAAATGAAACTTCCCGACTTCTTCATTGATCCGCCTGCAATGGGCGATGCCGATGAAGAGGAAGCAAGACGAATTGAACCGGCCACTCTGCCCGCAGAGGCCAGGCGCAAGAACACCGTCGAGGTTGAGATGGCGTTGTCCGCGGACGCCGCGATGCGAGAGGCCCGAAGGTGTTTGAGGTGCGATCTGGCATTCACCCGGCCTGAACAAAACGCAGAAGAAGCCTGCCCGGCCAAGGGGAGATGCAAATGATTACTTTGAGAATAAACGGGCTGGATGTCTCGGTCGAAAAAGGCACTACGGTCCTGGAAGCCGCTCGCTTCCTGGGTTTCCCGATCCCAACTCTATGTCACATGGAAGGGTTGTCGCCGTACGGCGCCTGCCGGCTGTGTGTAGTCGAAATTGGAGAAGAACCGAAAACGAAGCTGGTCTCCTCGTGCACTTATCCCGCCGAGCAGGGCCTCAAGGTTCGCACTGCTTCGAATAGAGTGCTCAAAGCGCGAAGGATGATCCTGGAGCTGTTGCTCGCATCGTGCCCGCAGTCGAAAGTCATTCAGGACCTCGCTTCCGCACACGGTATCCGTACCCAGCGATTCAAGCAGGAGCATGAGGACTGCATACTTTGCGGCCTGTGCGTCAGGATGTGCGAAGAGCAAATGATGGCCAAGGCCATCGGTTTCCGCAACCGCGGCGAAAAACGAAGCATCGGCACGCCGTTCGACGTCAAATCAGACGTCTGTCGGCAGTGCGGCGGCTGCATATACGTATGCCCGGCCTGTCAGCTGCGCTGCACCTACACCGAACCCGAAAAGGCGATCTGCGGCGGCTGTGCCAATCTGCAGCCCCCATGCCTTGAGAAGCAGCAGTTCGACGACATGATGTGCTACATGAACCCTTGTGTAGCCTGCGAGATTGACAAGAAACCAGCAACCGGTAGCAACACTTAAGGAGACAAATACAATGTCAGTGACCTTATCGAAGGTGAACGCCTCCGCGGCCACTCTTACAAAGAACCGTACAACCGATTCAGTGGTCCCGGCGTCGGGTATGTGCGTAACATGTGTCGACGGCTGCATCGGCATGTGCGAAATCGGCAAATCCGCTTATCGCGGCCACGAGGTGATTTACCCCCAGCCGTTCGGTATGGTGACGACCGCCGCGGAGAAAACTTACCCCGTCGACTACTCCCATTTCAATATCATGGGCACCGCAGTCGGCGCTTACGGCATTGACGCTGACAGCGACAAGGCCATCTTCCCCGCTGTCAATCTGGAAGTCGTCTTCGGACACGACAGCGGCATCAAATATCGCTGCCCCTGGTTCATCCCAGGCATCGGCTCCACAAACATCGCAAAGAATAACTGGGATGGGCTGGCAATCGGCTCGGCGCTGGCCGGAACCGGCCTCACTATCGGCGAGAACGTCGTCGGCATGGATCCACAGACCGTTATGAAGAACGGCAGAGTCGTCGATACCGTCGACCTGAAGCGACGCGTAACGCTCTATAAAAATCACCAGCGCGACGGCTACGGCGCAATCGTAGTCCAGGCCAACATCGAAGATACCCGCCTCGGCGCCCAGGAATATGCAATCGAAAAACTCGGCGTCGAATGCGTGGAGCTCAAGTGGGGACAAGGAGCCAAGGACATTGGTGGCGAAGTGAAAATCAGGGACCTCGGCAAGGCCCAGGCGCTCCACCAACTCGGGTACGTCGTTCTGCCCGATCCAACCGATCCGAACGTCATCAAGGCGTTTGAAAATGGTGCATTCAAGGAGTTTGAGCGGCACAGCCGAGTTGGAATGGTAACCGAGGAGTCATTCGCCGAAAGAGTTGAGCAATTACGCCAAGCTGGGGCAAAGTATGTGTTTCTCAAAACCGGCGCCTACCGACCCGCCGATCTGGCAAGAGCTGTTGTCTTCTCCTCACGGTACAAAATCGACCTGCTGACCGTCGACGGCGCCGGCGGCGGCACCGGAATGAGCCCGTGGCGAATGATGAACGAATGGGGAGTTCCTCCCGTGCATCTGCATTCGCTGCTCTATCAATATGCCAAACGTATTGCCGACAAGGGCCAATACCTGCCTGCGATCGCCGTCGCCGGCGGATTCTCATTCGAAGACCAGATATTCAAGGGTCTTGCGATGGGCGCGCCGTTTGTCAAATTGGTAGGCATGGCGCGCGCACCGATCGCCGCCGCTATGGTCGGCAAGACGTTAGGGCGGGCCCTGGATGAAAACCAGATCCCCGTTTATGTCGAACGCTTCGGCAACTCAAAGGACGAAATTTTCGTCACCGCCAGCCATTTGCGGCAGGAAATGGGTGACGAGGAATTCGAAAAAGTCCCCACCGGTGCACTGGGACTGTACACCTACTACGAACGTCTTGCACAAGGCCTGCGCCAGTTAATGGCCGGCAGCCGCAAGTTCGCTCTCGAATACATGTCACGCGACGACATAGCCGCATTGACTCATGAGGCAGCACAAGTCAGCGGAATTCAATACGTCATGGAACTCGATCAGGGCAAAGTCGATAGGATATTTGAAGAGTAGGGCCACAAACCACATATCTGCAACTGATAACGATTGGCGTTCACTCACGCAGTGGACAAGACCGCGGCAAAGTGATAGTCTGTTACTCGCAAAACTTATTCGCCGCCGATATGAAAGGTCCATGCCGTGAGAAAGACAGCAAAGAACCGGTCCAACTATGCTCGCGACCTCGCACTGAGCATCTGCGTTTCGTGCGGCACATTGCAGGGCCTCGCCGCAACAAATGTCAATCTTGTCCCGCCCGTCGATGACACCACCATGCGGCGCGTCTACGAAGAAGTGAAGACGCCCTTCAAATACGGCATCGTGCTGCGCGAGGAAGGCAAAAAGGTGGATTGCCCGAGTATCTATCGCGCCGGCGGACACTGGTACATGATGTACATCGTCTTCAACGGCGACGGCTACCAAACGTGGCTTGCAGAAAGCACCGACCTGCTGTCTTGGCGCAAACTCGGCAAGGTTCTTTCCTTCGGCGAGAATACGTGGGATGCCCGGCAAAAGGCCGGCTACGTTGCGCTTCAGGATACGACGTGGGGCGGAACTTACGAACTTGAGCGGCACGACGGCAAATACTGGCTGTCATACCTCGGCGGCGCGCTGACCGGCTACGAGACCGACCCATTGGCCATCGGACTTGCCTGGTCCGACGACTGCGCCAAAGCCGCCGAATGGAACCGGCTCGGCAAACCCGTCCTTGCGCCCGACGACGCCGACAGCCGTCACTGGGAAAAACTCACGCTCTACAAGAGCAACATACTGCACGACCGCAATCGTTCGCTCGGGCATCCGTTCGTAATGTTCTACAACGCCAAAAGCAAGTCCGGTTACGAACGGATCGGCATGGCGGTATCCGACGACATGCGGCAATGGAAGCGATTCGGCGTCGAGCCCGTGATCGACAACGGCGCCGGAATATCCGGTGATCCGCAGGTTGTGCGCATGGGCGACGTCTGGGTAATGTTCTACTTCGGCGCATTCTATCGCCCCGGCGCATTCGACACCTTCGCATGTTCGCGCGACCTGGTGAATTGGCGCAAATGGGACGGCCCCGACCTCGTCGCGCCCTCAGAACCCTGGGACAAAACCTACGCTCACAAACCCTGGGTCGTCAAGCATGACGGCGTGGTATACCACTTCTACTGTGCGGTAGGCGACCAGGGCCGAGTCATCGCCCTGGCGACCTCCAAACCAAAATAAAACCGCCGGCTTCCGTTGCCCGATTTCTCTTAGACAGTCTCCGGCTCCGGATGTTTCCATGGCGCCCGATAAGGCCGCCGCATCAGATTGTTGGCCTCTTCATCGCCCGCGACACAGCCCTTCTCGGCGTCCCACGTCAACGCACGCCCCAACTGCATCGACATATTCGCCAGGATACACGCTGCGCTGGAGATATGCCCTTGCTCGATGTCCGCGACGGGCTTGTCGCGCTTCTCGATCGCATCCAGAAAGTTCAGCCAGTGTGCCCGCATAGCCGACGCCACGTGCCTTTCGAGATCCTTTTCGGTCCTGTCCTCGGGGTACTTGTCGTACTCATAAGTCACGTCCCGCCGCACCTTCTCGCCCTGCCGCGGTATGAAGTCGTACCTCATCACACTCAGCTTAAGCGTACCGTTGTCGCCGTAAATCGTCGCGCCCCACGGGTAATCCGGATCCGGCGGATGCCCCCACGTACGATGCTGCCAGACGATTGACATATCGCCGTGGTCGAACGTCGCCGTCTGCGTATCGCTGATGTTGGCCTTGCTGTTCTTGTCGACGTAGATGCCTCCGGTGCTCGATACGCGCCTCGGCCAGCCGAGGTCCAGCATCCATCGAACCATGTCGTACATGTGAATGCACATGTCCCCGACGATGCCGTTGCCGTACTCCATGAACGCCCGCCATCCCCGCGGATGGTTGATCGAGCAGTAAGGACGCATCGGAGCAGGACCAGTCCACATCTCATAGTCAAGATGATCCGGCGGCGCCGTGTCCGGAGGATTGCCGCGAGCCCGCATGTGGTAATAACTGTAAACCTCCGCATGCGCAATCCTACCCAACTTGCCCTCGCGGATGAACCGGTCCCGCGCCTCTATCAGGTGCGGCGTGCTTCGCCTTTGTGTATGGACCTGCACCACCCGCTTGTACTTCCGGGCCGCCGCCAGCATCGCCTGGCTCTCGACAATATCAACGCTTGTCGGCTTCTCAACGCGAACGTCCGCCCCCGCCTTGATCGCCGCAATCGTCGGCAGTGCATGCCAGTGGTCCGGCGTCGAAACCTGCACGATATCAACTTTCTCCTTGGCAAGGAGTTCACGATAGTCGCCGTAAGTTCGCGGAGTCTTCTTGGACGCCTGCCGCTCGGCGATCATTCGCGCAGCCTCCGCCAACATGTTCCTGTCAACGTCGCAAAGTGCCACCACCTCCACCGGCGCAACCTGCAAGAGGCGAAACAGTGCGCTCTTGCCGTACCACCCGCACCCGATCAGCGCAACCCGCTTGCTCGACGCCCCGGCGAACACCGCGGGATAATTGCCCAACGCCGAAACGGCCGCGCCCGCCGCTGCGGCCTTAAGAAAACAACGACGATCCATGATCTGCCTCCTGGAAACAATATTAACTGAAAACAGATTAACACCCACGACATTATACCCCATCGCCCGACAAAGAACAAGCCGTCGCCCAACAAGGAACATCCTCGCGGCGACACAAGGTCAGTCGGCAGGCAGGCTTCTGTACCAGGTGAAGTACATCACGACCACCGCGACCGCCGCGGCGCCGAAACAAAACCCCGCTTGCAAGTACCACCGCCCGACAAGGTACATCGGGCCTATATAGACACATAAAATCGCGATCATCCCCAAAATCACATTGATCACCGCCAGGCCCGCCCCCTCCCTTCTGTCGTCAATCTGCCCCGCTTGGCAAGCCTCGTCTCGCACTGGTTTCCAAAAACCAAAAGGCCTGACGGATCGATAAAATCTCACAAGCACGTTCTGGTCGACCGGCGAGGTAACCAGCGAACCGGCAATACAGACCGCCAAAGAAGTAGCACATATCAGACTGAAGCTGTACCACGTAGGAATATCCGGGCAGAACAGCACGACAAGGGAAAACAACATACCTGTCAACGTCCCCGCCGAGTACCCCCACCCGTTCATCCGCCACCAGTACCACCGCAGAACGTTGGGCACAATCACCGCCGCCCCAAGAGCCATCATCATCCAGCTCCAGATCCGCGCGATTGAGTCCGCCTGAAAACCGATCACAAGCCCGAACAGGACCACAAAAACCGTCGCGAAGTAGCTGAACTTAACCGCCTGCCGATCGTCCGGCCTGTGCCGCTCCAACGGCTGCCAGATGTCGCGAACTATAAACGATGCCCCGCTGTTCACCGTCGATGAAAACGTCGACATAAACGCCGCCAGAAGCCCCGCCAAAACCAGCCCGCGTAAGCCCGCTGGCAGATAGTCCCGCAGCACAAGCGGCATCACCTTCTCCGTATCGCTCACGCCGGCGACGTTGCTCAGCGCCAAAAGCGCAATCCCCACGGCCATTGCCCACCGCACAACAAGGAACAGGCTCCACGCGGCGCCCACCTTCGCCGCATCGCGCGCGCTCCGCGCAGCCAAAAACCGCTGAAAGTCATACATCTGCGCGGGTCCGCCCGCGTTCAGCAGCAGACCCTTGAGAACCCATACGATCACCATCGCCCCGAAGAACTCAAATGCTGCGTTGTCGGTCCCCGCGAATTCCGGTATGCGCCACGGAACAGCCAATGAAGTCCACCCCGATGGCAAGGCCGCAACCGCTTCCGGCGTCATCCTGGCCCATGCAATGTATGCAATCACAATGCTCCCTGCCGTCAGAATCAGCGTCTGCACCACGTCCGTGATGACCACACTGTACAGACCACCGACAAGAACGTACAGCGTGGTTGCCGCCATGATCACCACAGCTAAAACGTGCGGCTCGTATTGCGTGCACACAGTTTGCAGCCACACTATACTTGTGCAGTCCGCCAATCGCTCCAGCGGAATGTAAACCGATGCGAACTTGCCGATGCCCTGAAATGCGTACCCGACAAAGCTCGTCAGCGTGATCACCGCCATTAGAGCATACGTCGTGCGCGCAAAGATACCGCCCGGCCCTGTGCCGAACCGCGTCAGCATCCATTCCGCCGCCGTCATCACGTTCGACCGCCTGACCCATTTGCCCATATAAGAAAGAAAAAACGCCCCCATCAAAAAGCCCCACATCCAGTGGTGCCACATAGACTTGAACCCCAGAACGAACAATATCGACACAATCCACATCGTACCAGTGATGTCGAAGTTCGACACCGACCCGCTCATCGACAGCGCAAGCCAGTGAATACTCTTGCCACCAAGGAAGTACGAATCAAGGTCCTGCGACGCCCGCCGCTGATACCAGAACCCCAACCCGATCACAACAGCAAAATAAACCGCAATAATGACCCAATCAACCGCTTCCATGCAACTCCTCGCCTAACCGCTAAATTAGGGACAGGCACCTGTTTTCGCGTAGGCGGGGTGAAGTCTACCCTACCGCCGAACACGCGCACCCGCTCACCATTTGAATTCGTTTCGTGTTTTGAGCTTAGTGCTTAGGATTTCGTTTCCCGCACAGCCTCAAACATCGCCACAATATTCGCCGGCGGCACATTGGCCAGAACATTATGCACCTGCTGAAAAACAAACCCCCCGCCCGGCGCCAGTATCTCCACCTGCCGCTTCACATGCTCCCGCACCGCCTCCGGCGTCGCATTGCCTAACACCTCCCGCGTATCGCACCCCCCGCCCCAGAACGTCATCCGCTCGCCGAAGTCACGCTTCAGGCCCGCCGCATCCATCCCCTTGCACGTAATCTGCACCGGGTTGATCGCATCCAGCCCGGCGTCGATCAAGTCATCAAGCAGCTCCCGCACGCCGCCGCAGCAGTGCAGTTGAACCTTCACGTCGGCTAATTCCTTCGCCCGAGTCCACATCCGCTTATGATACGGCTTGTAATACCGCCTATACATCTCCGGGCTCATCAAAGGGCCGTTCTGCCCGCCCAGGTCGTCCCCGAACAAAACCACATCTATATATGGCCCAACCGCCGCAAGCCACTTCTCAAGATTCTTCATGTAAATCGCACACAGCGCCTCGCTCAGCCGAATCACCTGCTCCGGATACAGCCCCATGTACATCAAATAGTTGTCCATGCGATAAAGCCACTGCGGCAGCTCGAACAGGTTTCCACCGAACAGCCCCACAATCGCCCGGTCCGTCGATTCCCGCAGCCGCCTCGCCCCAAGGGCCAGCCCGCCCTCCGGGTCGTCCGGCGAGACATGCGCCCCCGGATGCGGGGTCCCCGCCCAGATCGTCTTGCCCAACACCTCCTCAAGATCGCTGAAATCATCGTCCGCAATCCCCCGCTCCATCAGCGGCCACGCCGTCTGCTCGAAATACAGCACCCCCTTCTTCTGCACCCCCAACTCGAACCCGCCGTCAGTCAGCAGATACCAGTCCTCCCCCCGCTTCTCCAGATTGATATAGTACGGCACCTGGCATGGCGTCCCGTCCGGCAGCACCCAGTCCTTCCACTGCCGATCTTCCGTCAAGAACCCCCGCCCCATCTGCACCACGTCCA
>Ga0334882_1001052_pt1 | contig 35866 bp, 28 predicted proteins | sample GraSluR1_MG_5_FD_207226 | JGI IMG/M metagenome (GOLD analysis project Ga0334882, IMG submission 207226) | Sludge microbial communities from methane-producing bioreactor in Wageningen University, Netherlands - Granular Sludge_15_04-R1 | ecosystem: Engineered > Bioreactor > Anaerobic >... | reverse complement strand
GTATCTGCTCTTCGAAAAGTGATTTGTAGACAATTGCAGCTGCACCTGCCTTTTCGATCCTTTTAAGATTTTCAATATCAGTAACAAGATTGCTTGCCCCGACGATCACAGGATTCTTCAGCTCTAATCCCATGTACCTTGTTGTTAAGTTTGCCATGGCACCCCGTTTTAAGGTTAATAATAAGATTATATTCAGTATACCTTTATGTTCTGCCTGGAAACACTATGCGAAAGCCCGTAATAACCTGTACTTATTAACAATTTCAAATGGAAAAAGTTCAGGAAAAGAGATTAGACGGTGTTTCAATGAGTGTATAAATATGAAAAATGTATTATGCCACAAGTTACATATGGATACGACCAGAATTGTTATTTTTAAGGTTCGGTTAAAATAATGACAGGATGAACTATTTGTGTTTATTGGGTCATCTCCTGGCCTTGCTCTCTGTGACCTCCTTTTTTAATGAAGTATCAGTCCAACAGGCACAAACAGGGAACGATTACAAGCCAAGGTCCGGTCAGGACGGAAAGGATGTCATATGGGTGCCCACTCCACAGGTGAATGTGATTAAGATGCTTGACATTGCCGTGATCACTCCGGAGGATTTCGTTATAGATCTCGGATCGGGTGACGGACGTCTGGTGATAGAAACGGCAAGGCGGGGTGCCAGGGCAAGGGGTATTGAATTCAATTCCGATATGGTAGAATTATCGCGAAGGCGAGCCGTTCAAAGCAGAGTATCAGACAGGGTGGAATTTTTTAAGGGCGACCTTTTTGAAGCCGACCTTTCAGAAGCCACTGTAATCACTATGTTCCTGCTTAACTCAATAAATCTCAAACTGAGGCCAAAGCTTCTGGAGCTCCGACCCGGGACAAGGATCGTGTCAAACACTTTTCATATGGGGGATTGGATTGCAGACTCAACTGCCTTGGGTGATGAGAACTGTGGCCATTATTGCACCGCACTTATGTGGATTGTTCCGGCAAAGGTCGGGGGCACCTGGATCATGGATGACGGAGTGCTGACACTGGACCAGAAGTTCCAGATGGTTACCGGAAGCCTCAGAACACCCTCTGAAACAATAAGAATAACCGACGGCAGGCTCAGAGGTGACCTTCTTACCTTTACTCACAAATTTCAGAGATATTCTGGTCGCGTTAAAGATGATGTGATTGAGGGATCTGTAACCTCGGGTAATAAATGCAGGGTGTGGCGTGCAGAGAGGCTGCAGGAAATTTCCGGATATCTGGTTTCCCGATGATTACAGCTTCATTGCCAGCGGATTCTTCGACTTTACAACCCAACTGAGGGACGTTCCCAGATATATGAATCCACCGACCATTTGCCTCCGCCATAAATAATCAGCACTATCAGCAGCATGACAAGTGCAAAATCCGCATTGTTCTGGTGGAAGAAGGTCCAGATCCCTTTAGTCATCAGTACAGGCAGCTTTGTTGTGAAAAATGCCGTTGCAAGTATAATCAGCAGAGGGATTGAAGCGAGTCTTGTAAGCAATCCCAGCAGGATCAAAGCTCCGAAAAGAATTTCTGAGACTCCTGTGAAATTAGCCCAGAAAAGATGGTTTGAGAAACCCAGCTCCCTGAAAAAACCTGGTCCCAGCGCTTCGATGTAAAGAAACTTCTGAATGCCTTCAGAGAGAAAAATTAAACCGATTACCAATCTTATGAAAATTATCTTCCAATCATCACCTGTTTTAATAATCAGTTCCCTGAACCATCCGGTCGCTTTCATGTTATGAGGGATTAAGTAATCGATATACGTTTAAAACCTGCAAATTAAAACACTTCAGAAGGAAAAACAAATATATTTCTCCCGTTGTTCAAAATGGCATCACATTAAACGGCACAAAACCCATTTGCTTTGATTCACGACACGAAAAAACCGGTTAGCATTTTCTTGAATGAGAGAACTTCTGCCTGTTGTCACACCAGGGCATCAACAACATCATTCATCAGCTTCAGGGTCCCTTCTACCGGATCGCCGCCTCCTTCATACTCGAATGAGATATAGCCCTTATAACCCAGCTTATTAAGGATCCCGACGCATCTGGGGATATCAACATCGGGGAACCGTGTCCATCTTTTTGCATGGATCATTGAGGTAGCCTTTGGTGTAAGAAGCTCCAGGCCGTGATAGAGCATATACTCATGCTCCCAGTTGCAGAAGTCGGGTGAAGCCTCACAGAATGGGCTGTCAACCTCATTCAGGATTACAATAATGTTTTGAGGGTGGGCTGCCAGTCCCCAGTGGTTTTCGATTGTAACCTTAACCCCTGTTTTCTCACCATATTCTGCCAGCTCCCTGAATGATTCAATTGCATTCTTTAAATATGGCACTATCTCTTCATTACGGGGATAGCCGCCCTGGATGACCGAAGCAGGTATTATCTGCGGACCACCGGTGTTTACTCGCATAGATCTTACGCCGATCTGCTTCGAGGCATCGAGCCAGATTTTTCCGACCCTGATCCCTTCGCGGCGCAGTTCCTCATCCAGATCGGCCAGGTTTCTGGGGGCATTGTTGGAAATATGAGTTGCAGTGACACCTGCAGCTACCATTTTTGTTACCAGCTGATCGAGCCAGCGCCTTGAAGATGGTGTGGAGGGATCAAACTCTCCCGGACGCACCTGGTTATTCCTCTCAACCTTTGTGTACATTGAATCATCGGAAAAGTCGCCGAAGAGAGATGACCAGAGGTCCATTGCCGGCACACCAGGGTAAGTGTCTTTTGTGAACTGAGGGAAATCAAGCATTGTGATCTCACCATATTTCTTCCTGAGATTTGCAGTTTCGGGCCTCACAGTTTGTTGTGCAGCTACCCTCCGTTTGAATAATTGATTTACGGCATAGCTGTTTGAAGCCATGCTTTTAAGCCGTTCAGCTCTTGTGCGGACTATCGGTTTTGCCTGATAATACTCGCTACCGCTGAGGGTTAACCCAAGTCCTGTAACACCAATGGCTCCGAGAGTCGCAGTTTTCAGGAAATCGCGCCTGCCACCGGAACCGGATCCTGCATTGCCGGATTGTCCTATGGAATCTTTCATATTATTGTAATTAGTTACCGGTAAAAATATTCAAACTGCTGAATTATTACAACTTTATAATGTTAAATTTCCTCAATTCTATTTTATCCGATTGGCGCTACTGCTTTAATCCGCTTTGCTTATATTTGTTATAAAATCGGCAGCTTTATTAACTTTACGGGGAGCAGACCTGACCATGAAATTCTTAAAAAGAACAATCCCGGTGCTTATTTTTGCTGTATCAATAAGCTGTACAAACACTCCCGATTGCACAATTCTGCTCATACATCTTGAGAGTGAATTCAACCTGGGGAATTTTAAAAATGCCGGCATAATGGCAGATTCCATTAGAAATTACTGCAGGACAGATCAGAATAGAGTAAGGCTTGCCGATTCTCTCAATCAGATTGCACAACGTATATTGCTTGACTTCAACATTCCTGAAGAACTGGCAATGAAACAATTGGCTGATCGCGTGGGGGTCTTTTCCGAGATCGAAAAAGCGGAATGGGAATCTCTCACCTGGCTGGAATGCCGTACCATCAACGGTGAAAAGATGTATTTCAACCGGGCAGCATCCAATCTGAAACGGATACTTGACTTTCACTACGATAGGGCCATTCGTGATTCTGCTGAGGCCCGTGATCCGGAAATGGCGGAAAGAAAAATACATACACAGGCGATTATCAGAGAATCATCGGTTAAAAGCGAACCAGTAATGCCTGAAAAAATGAAGATTACCTATACTATCACTATAGAACCCGATGCTGTACCTGCCGGAGAAACTGTAAGATGCTGGCTGCCTTATCCAAGAGAGGATCATCCCAGACAAGGAGAGGTAGAATTAATTTCAGCATCACATCCCGACTATATTCTTTCACCCGACACAACTGTTCACAGAACCATATATATGGAAGCAGAAGCGGAAGAGGGCGTCCCACTTGTCTTTCAGACCGGATTCAGCTATGAATCGTCGGGGCAATATATTGATCCTGATGGAATTACAGTCCTGCCCTATGACAGCAGCTCTGCTCTGTACAGGAAATTTACATCAGAAGAGCCTCCACAGATACGCTTCACTGATAATGTCAGAAAACTTGCTGATTCAATAGCAGGATCAGAGGAGTCTCCTCTTGAAATTGTCAGGAAGATGTATCACTGGTTCAGTGACAATATACCCTGGGCCGGCGCTCTCGAGTACTCAATTATTCCTGATATCCCCGGGTATGTTATTAATAACAGAAGGGGAGATTGTGGTATGCAGACACTTCTTCTGATGTCGATGCTCAGGTATAAGGGAATACCCGTGAAATGGCAGAGCGGCTGGAAGGTGCCTCCCGGATTCCGAAACCTTCACGACTGGTGCGAAATCTGGTTTGAGGGCACAGGATGGGTACCGCTCGACATCTCATACGGGCTTCAGTATTCAGATGACAGGAAAACGAGGGAATTCTATATCACTGGTATCGATTCATGGAGGCTTATTGTCAACGACGGCATATCGGGAGCACTATGCCCCGAAAAGAAGTTTATGAGAAGCGAACCTTACGATTTCCAGAGAGGTGAAGTGGAATGGAGAGGAGGGAACCTCTATTTTGACAAGTGGGATTATCAAATGAAAATCGAATACGGAAAATGAAGAGACTAAAGACCTGGTTTGCAATGATTGCCTGCGGCATTCTGATTACGCTGGTACATACTCATTGCGACCGCACAGTAAAATATCCCTATGCCGGGGAACTCGATTCAATATCATTATATTTTGTGCCTGACAATAGGGAGGGAATATGTGATGTAAGGTTTTATCAAAAGGGGAGAGAATATGTACTTAAAGGTGAGACAGACAGTCAGGTTGCTAAGGATGAGATAGTTGCCTTTTTGTCTGGGAAGAGGATACGGTTTGCTGACAGCCTTCTTGTTTTACCCGACTTTTTGACTGTGAAAAAGCCATGGGGCCTGGTAAATGTAAGTGTCTGCAACATGAGATCAGACCCTGGCCATTCAGCGGAGATGGTATCGCAGGCTGTAATGGGCACACCGGTTAAGATACTGAAGGTGCAGGGAAACTGGTATCTGGTGCAGACCCCCGACCACTACCTCGGCTGGGTTGATGCTGAAGCTTTAAGCTTTTTGGATGAGGAAGAGGCCGGGCGTTGGAAGGGATCCGAAAGGGTGGTTTACATGAAAAAGACAGGAGATATTTACGCTGACCAGTCAAAGAGAATGATTGTATCCGACATTGTTGCCGGTTCGTTACTTGAAACAACCGGAGTTAAAGTTACCATGACAGAGGTTCTTTTACCTGACGGGCGGAAAGGTTTCATTAATAGAAATGATGCAATTCCTTTAAGTGAACTATTTGATCAGCCGGGGTCGTTGCCGGGCGATCTGGAATCTTTATCACTATCATTTACCGGCATTCCCTACCTGTGGGGAGGTACTTCAGTGAAGGGATTCGATTGCAGCGGATTTGTGAAGACTCTCTATTACCTCAATGGAGTGATTCTCGCCCGGGATGCCTCCCTTCAGTTCAGGCACGGATTGAAGATTGCCACCGGTGCATATCCCGACTCGCTCCAAACGGGCGATCTGCTTTTCTTCGGTTCATTGAGGGATGGGGTTCCACGGCCGACACATGTAGGCATGTATATCGGCGATACAGAGTTTATTCATGCTGCCGGGATGGTGAAGATAAATTCGCTCGATTCTGCCCGGGACAATTTCAGCAGGGGACGCAGGGATTCATTTCTCGGGGTAAGAAGAATTTCAGGGGCGGTGCCCGGAGAAGGTATTCAACTGATATCAAGGCATAACTGGTATATAAACAATTGACTATGAACAAACGGGAATTTATCAGATTAAGCGGTCTGCTTGCTGGTGGCGCACTTACAGGTGGTGCATTAGTCTCCTGTAACCCCGGGACGGAGACGATGCGTAAGAGCTCAAACGTCAAACTAACCCTGAGGTTCACCCCTTATACACTCCAGCTTAAACATGCATTTACACTGGCTACCAGTTCCAGGACCACAACGCCTGTCATGCTGACCGAGATTGAGTATGACGGGGTCACGGGGTATGGAGAGGCTTCGATGCCTCCATACCTGGGTGAAAGCCATGAAACAGTTGCCAGCTTCCTCTCTGAAGTCGATTTAAGCAGATTTCCTGATCCTTTTCTGACGGAAGACATTGTCTCGTATATTGATTCCGTAATGCCGGGCAATTATGCCGCCAAAGCCTCGGTTGACATTGCCCTGCACGACCTGACAGGCAAACTCACCGGAGAGCCATGTTACAGAATTTTTGGACTCAATCCGGAGAAGACACCCATGACCAGCTTTACCATAGGCCTGGACACACCCGGGGTTGTAAGGCAGAAGGTTGATGAGGCTGCTCCTTACCGGATACTGAAGGTAAAGCTGGGAAGAGATAATGACCGGGAGATGATAGAGGTGATCCGTTCAGTGACTGAAAAGCCCCTCTGTGTAGATGTTAACCAGGGCTGGAAAGACAGGGATCATGCTCTTGAGATGGCTGAATGGCTGGCCGGGCAGGGTGTGATCTTCCTGGAACAGCCGCTCCCGGGAGAGCAGCGGGAAGACCTGGCCTGGCTCACAAAAAGAAGCCCGATACCCATAATTGGAGATGAGGCAATACAGAATATCAGCGACATAATAGAAAACAGAGAGACCTATTCCGGCATAAATATAAAGCTAATGAAGTGCGGCGGCATGAGCACTGCCCTGAAGATGATACATGTTGCCCGGGCATTAGGGCTGAAAGTGATGATAGGTTGCATGACGGAGACCTCCTGTGCAGTTACGGCGGCCGCTCATCTTTCTCCACTGGCTGACTGGTGCGACCTCGACGGTAACCTTCTTATCAACAATGATCCTTTCGACGGATTAAAGATCACAGATGGCAGGGTAACCCTTCCCGGCAGGCCGGGTATAGGCGTTACAAAAGCATCGTGACATCAACTTAATAGGTTCTTGTCATCGATGAGGGGACAACAATCACAAAATCGGCTTTTCCCATGTGTTCTTCATTCATCCGGCTTACATCGTCCTGAAGAACTGTGGCGATGGTTGAGAGCTTAAGTCCCGGCCTGTACCTGTTGAGATACCAGATAATACCCATATACCTGTCGGAGTGGTAGCTCCCGTTATAGTGTATAATCGAGCCGGATGGCTGATAGTATTTTACTATTGAATGGGCCATGGTAGCATCTTTGATGGCCTGCGCTTTAGGAAGGTTTTCATTGATGTTCTTAGCCATCGGACCTCCTATGGCAGGTCCCATTGTGAGCATATCCTTGTAGCAGGGCAGTTCGGGATCATACTCAACAGGCAGGGGAGCAACAAATTCAAGTGCTTCAGGAGAGAGGCCTTCCAGTGCCTCAAAACCTCCGGAAGCCACCATCGAAGCATACCTTCGCGGTATATTGGATGCTACGAAAACAAGACCATTTTCCAGGGCAAAGTTAAGCAGAGGCTTATAATCAGTCTTGTAGTTGTTCCAGAGCCTTGCCTCGCTCTCGAACGATGATTCCCGTATCAGTCCGCTGAAATACTCGTCAATAAGCAACTGATTGTCAGTTTCAAACATCTCGGCGGCAACAATCAGCTCCCTGCCCTTTGCCGCAAACAGATCCTTTGTAAGCTCAAGTTCCAGCCAGTGGGCTATGGGATTATCATGAAGCTCACCGAAGAAAACAACATCAGCTTTGACAGCCTCTTTAACCATGTTACGGTAACCTGATTTTTTACCTTCACCGGTGAAAATGGTGTAAGCAGGTTTTTGCTGAGCCGCCAGAGTAATGGATGTAATTATTAACAGTGAGCATAGAAGGCTTTTCATGATGTAGGTTTGAGGTTTTAAGTAATATTACAAAGAAAGCAAAGATAATGTCACTTTTAAAACCCCTCTAAGCCAAAATAAGATATTCGGTCTATTTTAACCCGAAACGGTAGCTGAATTTTATAAGGAAGATATTGTGCGGTTTGTTTTCCGAAGGATCGAACAGGTCGCCAATATCATCAAAATATCTCATATTGCCTGTGTTGTTGAAGCCGCTTCGTGTCTGGCTCCAGACAAGATAAACAGACGATCCGGGTGAGTATTCCCATCTGACGACGAGATTGGAAAGAAACTCCTGGACATTGAAATCTCTCTTTCCAAAGTCGTAATCAGTAGTTCCATCGGTATTCTCATCGATGGTATAATGATCGCCTTCATCGGTAATCTGCGAAGATGTATAAACATGGAAACGGTCGCGGTATCTGTCTGCCATCGGATCGGTAATATACTTGTAGTCGTAGTATTTACCTGAAGCCACAAAGGGCTGTCCCCAATACTGCAGTGTCAGATCGGGGCTCAGATTCAGGCTTATCCTGAATGAGGTATTGATCGTTTTCCTGTCGATACTCGCAAAAATGTATTTGTCGGCATCGTTTACATTCAGCCTGGTAACATACTGCATTTCGCTGAATGATTTGCTGTATCCCGGGTTAAATGCCACCGAGAGGTAGTTTGTGGGTTTGTAGGATATTGAGACGCCCGTATTGAAGCTTGAGGAATAATCCTGGAATCCTGTACTGGTGTTTGTGTTGAACTGGAATCCGAGTTTCTTTCGGTTGTCGGTTGAAAATCCGATACGCATGTTATTGTTACCCGGGACCTTCATCATTGGGCCGCCACGTAGCATGCCTGTTGAGAGTGCCGCTCCGCTTATGTTCCCTCCTCCCCATACATTCCAGAAATTCTTGAGTGTTATCGATCCGTTGTATTCAAACCCCTGTGTTACGAAATCTCCGCCGAAATTCCAGACGGAATAGACATCCATGCTGACATTGTATCTTCTGTAGATCCATTTAGGCTCCCACTGGTTGTAGCCTACCCACATTACTGACAGTATCTGGTCAGCTTCGCGGATATATCCAAGATCATTTGTCTCAAATCCGGGTGTTTTCCATGTAACCACACCCATAATATTGACATGCCCGTTGAGTTTCATTACCTGCAATCTTCCTGCCGATCCTGTAAGCGAAGTACGGTTCGGATCGAATGTCACATAATCGTTATCGGGCCGTTGATAATACCTTGCTGATGACCGCTGGGTGTTTTCAAGTGCTTCCTTTGTGCCGGCTACATGACTTATTGCACTGCTGAGGCTGACCATCCAGCTCTTTTCCTTAAGGTACTGGGTGAAATCAACTCCACCGGTATATGCCGACCGGTGCAGGAATTTGCCAAGGTTATCGTCGAGGTCTCTGTTGGTGCCTGTGAAAATTCCTCCTAAGATTGTTTTTCCCTCATTATAATCTTTCTGGACCCTTCCGATAAAGTAGTTGGTAAGCGGTTCAACGGTCTGGAAGCTTCTTTCTCCTTCGGTGTCTACCTCAGCCTTCATCTCTGCCGTTACGGCCTCGATAAATCCAAGGGAGAGGCCGTTCTGAGTTTTCCCGGTGAGTTTTGCGGCCCCCAGAATTGTGGTGGCAGTAGGAATATCTGCATAAGCGCCCTCTGCAAGTGAAGGATATCCCTGGGGCCGCCTTCCTATTCTCCTGGAATAGAATAAGTTATCATTACCTACATCGCCATCCCCCACTCCAAGGTTAAAATTGGTGATGTTTTTTCCTTCAATGAAGAAGGGCCTTTTTTCACTGAAGAATGTTTCATAGGCACTCAGGTTTACAACAGAGGGATCTGCTTCGACCTGCCCGAAGTCGGGATTAATTGTCAGGTCCATGGTCATGTTGTTGGTAACGCCTATCTTGGCGTCGATGCCTCCGTTAATTCTACTCAACTTTCCCGAAGCCAGAAAGGGGTTCTCAGGCACCGCCTTGAATGTTTCAGCCTGCGCGACGGCATAGGGTGTTACATCAAATATCTTGCGTGGCTTTATCTGCTCCAGCCCTTCAAGCTCCCCGAAACAATGCACTATTCCCGGAGAATCTTTCGGGATATGCTGCCAGAAGATCGTTTCATTATTGCGATATAAGACTCTGGCCACCTCGAGACCCCATACATTGCCTGAATTCTTTTCAAATCGCAGCTGGCTGAAGGGTATTTTCATCTCCGCCACCCATCCTTCTTCATCAATTGAAGTTTTTACCCACCAGTTCGGATCCCACGACGAATCCTCATTCTGGCCGTCGTTGAGGAACATCTGATCATATTTGACACCCGATGAGCTGACTCCGAACAGGAATCCGGTGCGCAGGTCATAGAAGCTGTCGAAGATAACCCCAACGAGGTCGCCGTCAGGCATATCGCGGCGCGTCAGCCTGTTGACAATAGAGTCGGGACTTGTGTCGTAGGCCTTTATGGCTACATATAGGTTATCTTCATCAAAGAGAATCATGAAAGAAGTCCTCTGGGATGGCTCCCTGCCGTTATAAGGCTCGAACTGCACAAAATCGTCAGCCCATGTTCCTTCATGCCATGCTTCGTCATCAAGCAGGCCGTTTATGGAGGGTGCATTTGTAATCTTTGTTGCTTTGTATCTCTTCTTTGCGTTGTTTTGTGCGGTGGCTGATGCCGGGACAATAATGAGCAGAGCCATCAATAAAAGGAACCTGGTCATGTTAACATGTTTATTATGTATCTGAATAAAGACGTCTGAAATGCTGATATGTTGCAGGTGGGATGCTTATTTAGACAGATTCTTTATATTTTACCTCCAATTCCGCCTGTTAATCAACAGGGTGTAACAATTGAAAAAATCCTTATCTTGGTACAAATTAACAGGATTATGATAACACGTAGATCTTTTTTGACAAAAGGTGCTGTTGCGGCTGCTGCTGCCGTTATTGCACCTGAGGTTTTAAGCAATGGTATTCAGGATCTTCCCGGATCTTCTCTTAAAGGGAAAAAGGTACTGTTTGTCTGGGGTGGATGGATGGGTCATGAGCCCGACAAGTGCCGCGATATATTTGTTCCATGGATGCGCTCGGAGGGCGCCGAGGTTACCGTTTCAGATACCCTTGATGCTTATCTTACTACAGATCTGCAGAAAGAAGTTGATCTGATTGTACAGACCTGGACAATGGGTGAGATTAACACGAAACAGGCGAGAGCCCTGCTGGCCGCAGTCAAGGGCGGTACAGGGATAGCGGGATGGCATGGAGGACTGGGGGACTCCTTCAGGAACAACACCGAATATCAGTTTATGGTTGGAGGCCAGTGGGTAGCGCACCCCGGAGGTGTAATTGATTACAGGGTAAACATTACCGATAAAGAAGATCCGGTAACAAAAGGTCTTTCAGATTTCAACATGCATTCCGAGCAATACTTTATGCATGTTGATCCCAACGTAAAAGTATTGGCCACTACAACCTTCACCGATGAACATGCTGACTGGATAGGAGGTAATGTAATGCCGGTTGTGTGGAAGAAAGTGTACGGCAAGGGTAGGGTATTTTATTCATCACTCGGACACGTGGCTGATGATTATAAGGTACCCGAGGCTCTGGAAATCCAGAAAAGAGGAATAAGGTGGGCTTCCATGAGCAAGTATGAGCCCATGGAAGCCTGGAAACAACCTGTATACATGAGGTAGCAGGGACAGGCAGGATGCCATGTCTATCTCAGGCCAAACCTGTAAGAGAACTTAACAAGAAATACATTATAGGGCTTTTCGGCAGTGAAGAGGTTGGTAATGTTGTTCCATACCGCGAAAGCTCCCACCGGCTCATAGTAGTTCCGGTTCTGCGACCAGACAAGGTAGATAACGGACCCTGGTCTGAACTCCCATCTGGCAACCAGGTTTGAAAGAAATACATCGCTGTTCCTGTCGGGATTCGAAAAGGAATAATCATGCGATCCATCTCTGTTCTCGTCAACATAGTACCTGTTCTGTTCCCCGTTATAAATTATCTGTCCATCGTCAAAAACATGGAACCGGTTAGAATACTCCTTGTCTTGCGGACTGGTAATCATCTTGTACTCGCTGAAGTCAATTGCTGCGAGGAACGGTTGCCCCCAGTACTGGAGAGACAGGTCGGGCGTAATATTATAGTTTATTCTGAGTGACAAACTCAGCACACTCTGACTCAGGCTTCCGAAAAGATATCTGTCCTCTTCTCCGAATTTTCGTAATGACACATACTGAAGCTGACTTCTGCTGACTGAATAATTAGGGCTGGCGCTTACAGAGAGCGTGTTAAGAGGTCGCCAGGTAACACCCGTGTTAACATACATATTCTCAGAATAGCCCCGGTTGCCCTTCCTGTATCCTCCGTTTGTGTAGAAGGTAAGCTTTTTACGACTGTCTGATGAGAGATAAACGAACATCCCGTTTATTGCCGGTACCTTCATTGCAGGTCCTCCTCTCAGAAGGGTATTGCTTGTTGCGGGTCCGCTGCCGTTATACCCTATCTGGAAGCTCCACATGTTTTTAAACTGTGAGTAGATGCTGAAATTACCTCCGGCGCTCAGAAAATTACCTCCGAAATCCCAGAAATTATACTGGTTAAAGTTGAACCTTACCCTGTTGAAGATGCTGAAGGGTTCATTTATCGAATAGGCCGACCAGATAAGCTGTCCGAATTCATCAGCCTTGCGGGTGTAGCCCATGTCGTTTGTCTCAAATCCAGGCGATTTCCAGATGGTGAAGTACACTATATTCCAGTTTCCGCCGACCTTTCCGAACTGCACGTTACCTGCATGGCCCGTAAGACTTGTACGCCCGGGATCGTAATTTACATACCCTGCGTCTGGACGCTGATAGAAGTGTACTGAAGAACGTTGTGTTGCCGCTATTGCTTCCGCAGGTCCCTGCACATTACTGACCGCAGCGGTGGCTGTCAGCATCCAGTTTTTCTTTGCGAAATACCGGGTGAAATCGACGCCGGCCGAGGAGGCCGTTTTGTGAAGCGAAGTAATCTCCGATTCATCGAAATCGCGGAGGACATTGGTAAACACGGCACCCACAATGGTGTTTCCCTTATTAATATCTTTCTGAACCCTGGAAACAAAATAATTTGTCAAAGGTTCCACGGTCTCAAACCTTCTTTCTCCTTCCAGGTCGATCTCGGCCCTCTCATCTGCCGTTACAGCGTTCAGAACACCTATTGAGAGCCCGTTCTGGGTTTTGCCGGTGATCTTGGCAGCTCCAAGTATCCTTGTTGTTCGCGGGATATATGAGTATTCTCCTGCGCCGGTTGTAGGATAGAGCTGAGGCATACGTCCTATCCTCCTGGAGTAAAACAGGTTATCATTGCCCAGATCACCATCGCCTATCCCAACCCTGAAGCTGGTGATATTCCTGCCTTCAATGAAGAAAGGCCTCTTCTCCTGAAAGAATGTTTCGTAAGCTGTAAGGTTTACTTCTGACGGATCTGCTTCAACCTGCCCGAAATCGGGAAGCACTGTAAAATCAAGCGTCAGATTGCTTGTTACTCCTATCTTTCCGTCAAGCCCGAATCTTCCCCTGAAATCGCTTCCTGTCCTGAAAGGATTACCCTCTTCTTTTCCATAATTTTCATAGCTGCCCACAGTGTAAGGTGTCAGATCAATCTGTTTCCTGGTTTTAACGTTTTCAAGTCCCTCCAGGGTTCCGAACATGTGCACCATGCCCGGAGCGTTTCTCGGAATTGCCTGCCAGAAGCTTAACTCATTGTATCTGTGTATAACCCTGGCTACCTCGAGTCCCCATAGATCCCCGGAATTTGACTTGAATCTCAGCTGGTTAAGAGGTATCCGCATCTCGGCTGACCAGCCTTCGCTAAATCGGGCCGTTGCGGCATACCAAACGGGATCCCATGTCGGATCCTGGCTCTGCCCGTCGTTGGCAAAAATAAAGTCTGACTTCACTCCGGCAGAAGATACAAAGAATGCAAAACCCGTACGCAGGTCATAGTAGCTGTCGAAAATGACCCCGACATTATCGCCGTCGAGATTATCGCGACGGGTCATCCTGTCCACAATACTGTCGGGGGCAGAGTCAAAAGCTTTGAATGCCACATAAATGTAACTGTCGTCGTAAAGGATCTTGAATTCGGTAGGCTGTCCCGGAGCTTTGCCTTCAGAGGGCTGGAACTGAGTAAAGGCCCCTTCCCATGCCCCGGCATCCCAGGATTGATCGTCCAATATTCCGTCAATTTTGGGTATCTGTTCGGTCCTGACGGCTTTGTAACTCCTCTTCTCACTTCCCTGTCCGGAAGCATGTGAGGAGAACAAAATTGTTAAAATGAAGATTGAGGCAATCGTTTTCATAGCTGGTATTTATTTCCTCTTTAATGACGAACACCTCTTAAGAATGCTGCAAAAAAAATACAGAACCTTAAAATATATTTTACAAACAACAGTAAATCAAGGCAATAAATAGCATGTGGTTCTCTGTTAATGTTTATTAACAAAAGATCTGTCCGGCAGAAAAGGGTAATACTACAGAACGGAGCCGTGCAAATCAGTCATAAAGTCTGATTAACTCGTATGTGTTCCCTGTGTATTCGAGGAATCTTATAAAATCAGATATTGTTATAACAAGTGATGCCGTATTGACATTGGGATGGAAGGCGAGCCGGTCGAATCCGGCCAGTTTATTATCAATGAAAAGGTGCACGTGATTTTCCCTGTCGTTTATAAGACCGAAAGGTGATACGGACCCTGGTTCAACTCCAAGATACTTTTTAAGGCGCCTGTCGGAAGCGAAGGTCAGTTTACCCTGTTTCAACCTTTTTTCCAGGTCATGGATATCAAGCATGGCAAGATGTTCGAGAATGACAAGATAGTGCCTGTTGCCTTTGTGATTGCGGAAGAAGATATTTTTACACCTGCCCGAGTTATAATCTTTCCAATGGGTTTTTGCATCTTCTATTGTGGCTATGGGAGGGTGCTCGTGATACTCAAACCTGATTTTCAGTTCATCAAACAGCTCGTACAGCTCTTTTTGTCCCCTCATTAAATAGCTGGTTTTAAATCACATATTATTGAACAGAGGATCGTTTTCTTCCGGTTGATATCCTGTATCTTCCTTAAGGTCCTTTTTCCTGTATGCTTCAACGGCCATCCGGTCGCACAGTTCATTTTCCGGGTCATTATTATGCCCTTTAATCCATACGAATCTTACATTATGATTACGATATATCTTCAGGAACCTGATCCAGAGATCGCTATTCTTCTTTTTCCTGAAAGCCTTCGATTCCCACTGAAAAACCCAACCTTTTTCAACTGAATCGGCCACATATTTTGAATCGGTGTATACGGTAACTTTGCTGCCCGGGATTTTCAGTGCCTCAAGGCCGGCAATGACAGCCATCAGCTCCATCCGGTTGTTGGTGGTCAGCCTGAATCCCTCTGATTTTTCAAGCCGGTGTTTCCCCGATTTGAGTACTACACCGTAACCACCGGGACCCGGGTTGCCGGCTGATGCCCCGTCTGTATAAATGATGATTTCACCTGCCATGGGGTAATACTATGCCTGTATTTGTAAGGAAGAGCTTAATGGCAATCGAAAGCAGGATAATACCGAACATTTTTTTCAGTATATGCAGACCTGAAGGACCTAGTATTCTTTCAAAAAATGCAGTAAGGCGAAGCACAAAATAGACAATTATCATGTTCAGTAAAAGAGCTATCAGGATATTAACCGTATGGTATTCCGCCCTCAGTGAAAGAATGGTTGTTATCGATCCGGCCCCCGCAATAAGGGGAAAAGCTATCGGGATTATCGATCCGCTGCTTTTTGAATCATGTTTGAACAGTTCTATTCCGAGAACCATTTCCATACCGATAAGGAAGATAATAAAAGAGCCGGCTATCGCAAATGATGAAACATCCACACCAAAGATGCCAAGCAGGGGGGTTCCTATGAAAAGGAAAGCAAGGAAGATAACTAATGCTGCAATGGTGACCTTTGCTGGTTCAACCTGGCCTGCCTTTGATTTGATATCGAGTATTACCGGGATGGAACCGGGAATGTCAATTATGGCGAAAAGCACCATAAATGCTGCGATGATCTCAAGAATATCAAACTGCATTTCACCTCAGTTATCTCTGTTTACTGAACCACAGTCATCTCATCAACGAGGTGCCTGGCCCCGGAATAGACATCCATCACCCAGAGTACATATCTGATATCTACAGCTATTGTCCTCTGGAGCTCAGGTTCAAAGGCCACATCACCACTCATTGCCTCCCAGTTTCCGTCGAATGCAAGACCTATCAGTTCACCATTTGCGTTAAGCACGGGACTGCCCGAGTTGCCTCCGGTGATATCGTTGTTGGTAAGGAAGTTAACAGGCATGTGCCCTTTTGGTGAAGCATATCTGCCAAACTCTTTCCGGTTGCTCAGGTCAATTAGTCGCTGCGGCAGATCAAACTCATAATCTCCCGGGATATACTTTTCGAGGACTCCATCGAGTGTTGTGTAGTATTTGTATGTAACAGCATCTCTCGGATCGTAATCCAGTATCGATCCATAGCTAAGGCGCATTGTCGAATTGGCATCGGGATAAAGTGTTCTGTCAGGAGACATTTCCTTAAGGGCGGCTATCCAGATCCTTCTGCCCTTTGTAAGGTCAGAATCGTACTGACTAAGTCCTTTTGATACCTCCGATGATACCTTACTGATGGAACTGACTGTAAGGTAAACAGGATCATTTTCGAGAATTTTCAGTACGGGCTTGTCGAGGAATGCCATCAGCTTTTCCTCACTGGCAAATACCGACCTGGCGAATATGTCATCAACAAACCTGTCAATATCGCCCCTGAATCTCTTATCGACCACATTTACATAGAAATCGGGATGGAACCTTGCAGGTACGTCATCCCGGTAAAGTTTTATCATCGCTTTCATTGCCTTCTGATCGGTCGGAGGATTATAATCTTTATAGAATGATCCGGCCCTCTCTCTCAGGGTTGAAATCAGGTCGGCTGTTCTTTTGGTGTCGTCCGATTTCATGACACTTATAAGTGAGGATGCCACCTGGTTCAGGCTAAATATCTCGCATCCCTGCAGGAAGCATTCCGATATATACTGCTGGGCATTTGCGTATTCGGCCCTTCCCTCAACGGACCTTTGTATAAGGTTGAGGGCATCGCCATAGTCGGCTCTCCTTTCAGAATTGGCACTTATCCATGTATTAAACTGTTTTTCTATCTCCTGTTTCTTTGCTTTTACATTCAGACGCTCAAGTCCTCCCTTCTGACCTATGGAATATTTCCAGTAATTTGAAGATCCTGAATATTTTGAGGCATACTGAATATTCACCTTCGCGTCAGCCTGCATATCAGCCATAAGTATCTCCTGCCTGATGCCGCGGATCTTAATACGGTTAGGGTGGGTGATCTCCAGCAGTTCGTCAACCTCCCACGAAGTGGCATACCTTTGTGTTCTGCCGGGGTATCCGAGTATCATGGCAAAATCTCCTTCGTTAAGGTCTTTTATTGAAACAGGCAGCCAGTATTTCGGTTTCAGAGGGATGTTCTCCTCTGAGTAGGGGGCCGGCCGGCCGTCGGGCGCAGTGTAAACCCGGAATACGCTGAAGTCGCCGGTATGCCTTGGCCACTCCCAGTTGTCGGTGTCAAATCCGAATTTCCCGATTGATGAAGGAGGAGCTCCGACAAGTCTTACATCGAGGTACCTTTCATAAATCAGGAGATAGAAGTTATTGCCTCCGTAGAATGATGATACCGTTGCCCTGTAATGAGTTCCGTTGACTGCCTTTTTTTCGATGGCTGAACGGGCATCGTTAATGGCAGAGTTCCTTTCCTGTTCCGACATTCCGGGTTTTACCGCAGAAAGGATCTGGCCGGTAACATCCTCAATACTGATAAGAAAGGTAACCGAGAGATTCGGATTAGGCAGTTCCTGGTCTTTCGACATTGCCCAGTAACCATCTTTAAGGTAGTCATGCTCAACGGTGCTGTGTGACTGTATCTGCCCGTACCCGCAATGATGGTTTGTCAGAAGGAGTCCCTGGGATGATACTATTTCACCTGTACAGCCACCACCGAAAATGACAATTGCATCTTTCAGGGAGGCTTTGTTCAGACTGTAGATATCCTCAGCTGACAATTTAAGGCCGAGTTCGGTCATTTCGCCCATATTGAGCTTCCCGATCAGTGGCAACAGCCACATTCCCTCATCAGCACCGGTCTTAATGCCGGAACCAAGAGCTATTATTAACAGAAGAGAAAAAAGCTTCTTCATAACGAATATTTTTTTTTTGGGATTGATTTATTATTTCTGCGGCAAAGATAGTTTTTTAATACAAAAGAGAGAAGTCAGAAAGTCAGCTCAAGCTGGGTGTTGAAAAGAGCAAAGGATTTCCTGTGGTATGGGGTGATACCATACTTCAATATCGTTGCTTTGTGCAGAGGAGTGGGGTAACCCATGTTCCTGTTCCAGCCATAATCGGGATATTCCCGGTGGATCTTCTGCATATATTCGTCGCGGAAGGTTTTTGCCAGTACGGAGGCGGCGGCAATCGACATATAGAGGCCGTCGCCCCTTATTATGGTCTGATGATTGATGCCTTTGTACGGGAAGAAGCAATTGCCGTCGATAAGAAGAAACTCCGGCCTCTTCTTCAATCCGTCGATAGCCCTGTGCATTGCCCTTACGGAAGCCCTCAGTATATTTATTTCATCTATTTCGGTGTTGCTTATGAACGCCACTTCCCATGCAGCAGCCGATTTAATTATTTCATCCCTGATGGCAAGGCGCTGACGGGGAGTAAGCTTCTTTGAATCGTTAAGGACAGGATGTCTGAAATTTTTAGGAAGAATAACTGCCGCCGCAACAACCGGCCCTGCAAGGCAGCCTCTGCCGGCTTCGTCGCACCCTGCTTCGGTAAGGTTATAATATAGGTATGGTTTCAGCATCCCCGGTTGTTGAAGAAAAGTTCACCGGGTAAATTAAATAAATTAAAACCATCCATTTTTTTGGAGTTATTAACAACAGACAAAAAATCATAAAAAATGACGTTCGTGTAAAAAATATGCATATTCGTCAAAAAAATGTATTGTTTTGTCAAAAATTTTTTATTTTTGATGTCCCTGATTCTGTGATAACCATGTTAAAAGGGATTAAAATCATAGCCCTGCTGTTGATTATTTCATGGACAAATGTTACCGGGCAACATTTATCCCACCAGGTGCTTGTGCCTGCAGCAGGAGTGGTTGCTGCCGGACAGGTTTTTTATTCCCAGACTATAGGTGAGACTGCTGTTGAGCTTACAGGAACGGGTAACTTCGAGCTGACACAGGGATTTCAGCAACCTCTAATAAGGTTTTTTCCGCAAAGCCCTCCTGGAGGAACGGGGGTTGAGGTCTATCCAAACCCTGCAGTGGAATATGTAAAGGTTGAGTTATACGGCGATAATGCCAGATCGTTTATGATTTATGTGATAAACATTACCGGAACGGTGGCATTTACCCGTAGGGTTCAGTTCAGTTCCGAATACTGGCATATTGAGCAACTGGATATGAGCCGGCTGGGGACAGGACTCTATTTTGTGAGGATTGTTAGCGATGATGCAGTAATAAACAGGTCATTCAAGATTGAAAAACTGTAAAACACTTTTCTGATATGGATCCTAAAATTCAAAAGAGGCACATCCTTATGCTGCTGTTTGGGGCAATCTGCATCTGCAGCTTTGGACAGGGAAATGTACCGCTTGGAATTCACTACCAGGCTGTGGCACGCAACAGCTCAGGAGCTGAACTTGCCAACACCAAAATCGATGTGAGGTTTTCTGTAATCATCGGCAATCCTCTAGGAACCGTTGTTTATCAGGAGCTTCATCAGGATGTGATGACATCAAAATACGGGGTGTTCTCGCTGGTGATCGGACGGGGCATTCCCATTACCGGAGGTGCTGTGTACGGGGAGCTCTCCCAGATCAACTGGGGGGAAGCCTATCACTATATTAAGGTGGAGGTGAAGTTCGGCAACGATTATCTTGATATGGGGACCATGCAGTTTCTGGCAGTACCTTATGCTCTTTACGCACTCAGGTCACTTGAGCCCGGCCCCGCGGGACCCAAAGGTGATCAGGGGCCCAAGGGCGAACCGGGCGATCCGGCATCTAATACGGATAACCAGAATCTTTCCGTTGTTAACATCGACGGATCGGATTATCTTGCTATCTCCGGAGGTAACCAGGTGAAGATCTCAAATATAGAAAAAGACGGGGACCCGACCAATGAACTCCAGTCCCTCTCATATAATGCCTCTACATATACCCTCTCCATTTCAAGCAGGAATTCTGTAACACTCGGTTCTCTGGTTGCTTTCAGGGCAAAAAAGGTCGCTTCCCAGACAAACCTGATGAAGGCAACTGATTATGATTTTGTGGCTGATGAGGTGATATATAATAACAGTTCAGCCTACAACCCTTTAACTGGAATCTTCACCGCACCATCAAACGGAATATATAATTTCAATTTTGGATACTCGGCAACAGGAGCGGGCGATTCACGGGAGCTGATCATATATCTTGACGACCTTCCATATGAAGTTCTGAGAACAGCCATCTCCTCGGGACTTTCAATCACCCATTCGGTGACGATGAAACTTGAGACAGGCAATAAGGTGAAGGTGAAATTCAACACCGGAATGTCTACGGAATCAGGTATCGGATCATTCTCGGGATTCAGGGTGTACTGACAAGGTTTGCCCCGGCTCCCGAACAAGAAAGGGATACAGATAATAATATCATTAAACATGGGGATAAAGCCACGTTGCTGACCTATTTTTATTGTCCGGTATGTTATCACAGGATAAAATCTTAAATTTACCGGAAATTTAATGAATCATGATAACCAGCGAGCAAGTAAAGGAATTAGTCAGACGCCGTGATGCGTTAAGGAGGTATCTTTGACATCGACGGCAAGCTTGAACTAATCTCGGAGAAGGAAGCTTTTTCAAGAGAACCGGATTTTTGGAACGATCCGAAAAATGCAGAAGAACTGCTCAGAAACATATCACAGTTAAAAAGCTGGACAACAGAATTCATGAAGTGTGACACTTCTGTTGAAGACCTTGTGGTTATTAACGAGTTCTTCAGAGACGGAGAAGCCATTGAGGAGGACCTTAACAGACATTATGAGGCTGCTCTGGAGCAGATCGAGGACCTGGAACTGAAAACCATGCTGCAGAATGATGAAGATCAGCTCGGGGCCATTCTTAAAATAAACTCGGGCGCCGGAGGGACGGAGAGTAACGACTGGGCCGAAATGCTGATGAGAATGTACCTCAGGTGGGCTGAGAGGAACGGATATAAGGTTAAAGAGCTGGATTACCAGCCAGGCGATGAGGTCGGCATTAAATCCGTTACTCTTGAGATAGAGGGTGAAAAGGCTTATGGCTACCTTAAGAGTGAAAACGGAGTACACAGACTGGTGAGAATATCTCCTTTCAATGCCCTTGGCAAGCGTCAGACCACTTTTGCTTCAGTTTTCGTTTCCCCCCTTGTAGATGATGAAATTGAGATTGAGATAAATCCCGGAGATATATCATGGGAAACATACCGCTCAAGCGGAGCAGGCGGACAAAATGTGAACAAGGTCGAAACGGCTGTCAGACTCAGGCACCACCCCACTGGTATTGTGATTGAGAACCAGGAGACCCGTTCCCAGATGAACAACAAGGAGAATGCAATGAGGATCCTTAAATCCCATCTTTATGAGCTCGAGCTCAGAAAGAGAATGGAAGAACAGGCAAAACTGGAGGGACAGAAGAAAAAAATTGAATGGGGATCACAAATACGCTCTTATGTCATTCACCCGTACAAGATGGTTAAAGATCTGAGAACCAGCTATGAGACAGGAAATGTTCAGGCAGTACTTGACGGGGACCTTAACCAGTTTATTAAATCGTATCTGATGGAATTTGCAGGGAAATAAGAAAACACAACCAGTTGGCAGTTGGCAGTAGGCAGTTGGCAAAACTGAAGGCAGAACACGGAACGCCAAACACCAAACGCTTACAGGAAATATTTAAGATATATATTTGAAAGACCTTACGAAGGAGAATATAATGAAACATAAAGAAACGCTGTTTGAGGAATTCCCCCCGGTAACTGCTGAAGACTGGTTAGCCAGGATCAATGCTGACCTTAAGGGTGAAGACTTTTACAGCAGGCTTGTCTGGAAGACGGAGGAGGGTCTCGATGTAATGCCCTTTTATATGCAGAAGGATTTGAGTAGTCTTCGGTACAAGGGAGTAGTAAAGAAAAACGGCCGGTGGCTGATCAGGCAGGATATAGAGGTTAATGACTATCAGGAATCGAACAGCAAAGCGCTTGACATTATAAACAAAGGAGTCGATTCAACAGGTTTCATTATTTCTGATCCTGACACAGTAACGAAAGAGAATGTCAGGCACCTTCTTGAAAATATATCTTTTGATACTGTTGAGACAAATTTTCTGAGCAATGGCAAAGCCAGGGAGATACTGGCTTATCTTGATGAAATTATCAGTGAGAGGGGTATCAGCAGGCAGATGGTAAGAGGGGCAATAGAAGCAGATCCGTCCGGCCGGCTCATGATCAACGGTACCCTGTGCATAACTCCTGAAGCAGGATTTGACTATCTGGCATCGCTGGTAAAGGAATCTGAGATCCTTCCGCAGTACCGGGTCGTTCATGTGAATGGTGCCAACTTTGGCAACGCAGGTGCGGATTGTGTTCAGGAACTGGCATTCACAATGTCCTCCTTTTCCGAATATATGTCACAGTTAACTGACAGAGGCATAACATCTTCGATGGCAGCATCCAAGACCAGGCTGGGTTTCGCAACAGGTTCCGACTATTTCATGGAGATCGCAAAACTGCGGGCTGCAAGGATATTGTGGCCCGCAATAATAAAAGGGTTCATCATGGATGGCGATGAGATGATTAATCCTGAGATCCATTGTCAGACAACAATGTGGAACAAGACTCTTTTTGATCCGTATGTCAATATGATCAGAACCCAGGCAGAAGCTATGGCTGCCGTACTCGGCGGTGCTGATTCGATCACTTTGTTGCCTTTCAACAGAGCATCGGTATGTTCGGATGAATTCGGGGAAAGGATAGCCCGTAATCAGCAGCTTCTGCTTAGGGAAGAGGCTTTTTTTGACAAAACAGCTGATCCTTCTGCCGGCTCATATTACATCGAGACTCTCACCAACCTGATAGCCGACGCTGCATGGAAACTCTTTCTGGAGACGCAGGAGAAAGGCGGCTTCCTCTCTTCACTGAAGGGAGGCTTCATACAACAGAAGATCAGGGAATCGGCATCAAGGCGCAAAGAGGACTTTATGAAAGGCAGGAAGATACTTGTCGGCACAAACAGGTACCGCAATACTGATGAAAATGTTAAGATTTCTTCAGATTGTGATAAATTGTATGATCTTAATATCAGAAAGGAAGATACGCTGGTTGATCCCTTGAGGTTGTTCAGGGTAGCCGGGGAATTTGAAAGAGCAGATAAAGGGAAGGCATCAGGAGCAGGATCACAGAACGGTAACACGACTGTTCAACCTTAATTAAGAGATTATTATGAGACCAGAATTCAGGTACAGCGATCTTTACGATTTTCGGGAAAGGGTTACCGGGAAAGTCAGCCGGGAGGATTATGACACTGACGGAGAAGAGTGGATGACAGCTGAAAGGATTCCTGTCAGAAAGATATATGGCAGAGAGGATATTGAGGGAATGGAGCATCTTGATTATGCAGCAGGCATCCCGCCTTTTCTGAGGGGCCCCTACTCATGTATGTATCCTTTACAGCCCTGGACGATCCGTCAGTATGCCGGATTCTCGACTGCCGAGGAGTCCAATGCATTTTACAGGCGTAATCTTGCCGCGGGCCAGAAAGGGCTCTCCGTGGCATTCGATCTTCCCACACACAGGGGTTATGATTCAGATCACGAAAGAGTGACAGGTGATGTCGGGAAAGCTGGTGTGGCGGTCGACTCCGTGCTGGATATGAAGATCCTTTTTGACCGGATACCGCTGGATAAGATGTCGGTATCGATGACCATGAGCGGAGCCGTGCTCCCTGTGATGGCATTCTATATCGTAGCAGCGATGGAGCAGGGGGTGCCGGTGGAAGCTCTTACAGGAACCATTCAGAACGACATCCTGAAGGAGTTCATGGTAAGGAATACGTATATTTATCCTCCCGATTTCTCGATGAAGGTGATAGCTGATATTTTCAGGTACACCTCGGCCAGGATGCCCAGATACAACTCAATAAGCATTTCGGGTTATCACATGCAGGAGGCTGGTGCCACATGCGACATTGAACTTGCCTATACACTCGCGAACGGGCTTGAATATCTCAGGACAGGCATAAATGCCGGACTTGATATCGATGCTTTTGCACCCAGGATATCCTTTTTCTGGGCTGCAGGCATGAACCATTTCATGGAGATTGCGAAAATGAGAGCAGCGAGGATGTTATGGTCCAAAATCGTAAAGAAATTTAATCCACGTAATACCAAATCCCTTGCCCTCAGGGCTCATTGCCAGACCTCCGGATGGAGCCTTACCGAGCAGGACCCTTTCAATAATGTGGGAAGGACCTGCATCGAAGCAATGGCTGCTGTTTTCGGGCACACCCAGAGCCTGCATACCAATGCTCTGGATGAGGCTCTTGCCCTGCCAACAGACTTCTCTGCACGTATAGCCCGCAATACACAGCTTTATCTTCAGTCGGAAACAAACATATGCAGGTCTGTTGATCCCTGGGCGGGTTCGTGGTATGTTGAAAACCTTACCCATGAGCTTGCCCGCAGGGCATGGGATCTGATCGGGGAGATAGAGAGCCTGGGAGGTATGGCAAAAGCCATTGAATCGGGGATACCGAAAATGAGGATCGAGGAGGCTGCAGCGAGAGCTCAGGCCAGGATTGACTCGGGTGCCCAGGTTATAGTAGGAACAAACAGATACAGGCCGGAAAAGGAGGAACCCCTCGAGACACTCGAGGTTGATAACAGCGCTGTAAGAGAGTCGCAGATACGAAGACTCAAACAGCTGAGGCAGGAGAGAAATGAATCAGAATGCCGGGCAGCACTTGAAGCTCTTACGAAGTGTACGGCAACAGGAGAAGGAAATCTCCTGGAACTTGCGGTGGAGGCTGCTGCAAAAAGGGCAAGTCTCGGAGAAATAACACAGGCATGTGAATTAATTACAGGGAGGTACAAAGCAGTGATAAGGACAATATCGGGAGTGTACTCATCGGAGTACAGACCGGACAAAGAATACAGGGAGGCCAAAGAACTTGTGGCCCGTTTCGCGGAAAAAGAGGGCAGACAACCAAGGATAATGATAGCCAAGATTGGTCAGGATGGTCATGACAGGGGAGCAAAGGTTGTCTCTACAGGGTACGCAGATATCGGTTTTGACGTCGATATCGGACCCCTTTTCCAGACACCGGCTGAAGCTGCCCGCCAGGCCGTTGAAAATGATGTCCACGTACTGGGAATATCAAGCCTGGCAGCAGGGCATAAATCACTCATCCCCGAAGTGATCGACGAATTGAAGAGGCTCGGGAGGGATGATATACTTGTTATAGCAGGTGGAGTCATACCTCCGGGTGACTACCGTTTTCTCTATGACGCAGGGGTTGCAGCAATATTCGGACCAGGATCATCGGTAGCCTCTGCCGCCGTGCAGATCCTCAGGATACTTATGCAGATATATCACTGATATTAAATACCAACTTCTTGACCATATCATGGAACAGGGAAACATACTCTTCGCATTCAGCCTTACATTGCTTGCGGGGCTCTCAACCGGAATCGGAAGTGCCATTGCCCTTCTGGCGCGAAGGACAAACATACGCTTCCTGTCAGTGTCGCTCGGGTTCTCTGCCGGCGTGATGATATATGTCTCCTTCGTGGAGATACTGGGGAAGGCAAGAGAGGCACTTGTCGCCGATTTGGGTGCAGGTAAGGGAAACTGGATGACAGTGATCGCGTTCTTTGCAGGGATGCTCCTTATCGCTTTGATAGACAGGCTTATCCCCTCCGCGGAAAATCCACACGAGATGAAAAGGATCGAAGAGATGAATGTAAACGGGAAAAAACCCGACAAACATCGATTGAAAAGAATGGGGCTCCTGACCGCCCTGGCCATAGCTATCCATAATTTCCCCGAGGGGCTCGCAACCTTTACCGTGGCATTAACCGATCCTTCACTGGGAATAGTGATAGCGGCAGCCATAGCAATTCATAACATACCGGAGGGAATAGCAGTGTCTGTGCCTGTGTTTTATGCTACTGGAAGCAGGAAGAAGGCATTCTGCCTCTCTTTCCTGTCGGGACTATCGGAACCGGTGGGTGCAATTATCGGGTATCTGATCCTTATGCCTTTTATGAGCGATATGGTTTTCGGATTGCTGTTTGCCGGAGTGGCCGGGATAATGGTGTTCATATCGGTTGATGAGCTCCTCCCTGCAGCGGAAGAGTATGGTGAGCATCACTTCTCAATATACGGACTGGTGGCAGGAATGGCAGTGATGGCTGTGAGTCTGCTGTTATTTATTTAAAAATTTGTAATTTGCAGCTGTTGACCGGAGCCTGTATGAGAAATTGCCTGATCATAATCATTTTTACACTTACAATAACGGGATGCAAAACCAGGCAGCCCATAATTACATTACCCCCGGTCGTGGAAGATAATGAGGGGCCGGGGACCAATTTTGCGGCACAGTCTACATGGCTGCTTGGATATGTCAGTCTTTTTCAGATGACCAGGCCTCCCCACTCGGAATGGTATGAAAGCGGTTTCAGAGATTACAGGTTTGATGAGATTGTTGCCGAAAAAATTCGGGCGATCCCGTCGGAAGAGATCTCAATAACAATAGTCCTGGGTACCTGGTGCCCTGACAGCAGGCGCGAAGTGCCACGTTTTATGCGTATACTCGATTACTGGAAATTTCCGGAAGAAAAACTGACCTTTATCGGAGTGGATGACGTAAAACTCTCTCCAATAGCAGAATATGAGGCTCTTAATATCGAAAGAGTACCTACTTTTATAATTTACCAAAATAATAATGAGACCGGACGCATCATTGAGGTTCCTGTGACGTCTTTAGAACAGGATATGTTAAACATCCTCAGAGGGAATAGAAAATAATTAATAGCGACACTACCATGGAAGATTTTAGTACAAGCACAGGAGAAAAGGGGGATCAGAACCGGAAAGAACTGGCGGGGCAGAACCTGGGAATCATAGCTCTTATTACAGCAATAATAACCTTTGTACTTGCAGTGATCCCCTGCGTTGGTATTATTGCACTTATCCCCGGAATAATCGCCATCATACTTGCTTCTGTAGGATTATCGCAGGCAAGCGGAAGCAACTCTCCCAGAGGTATCCTTATCGCGGGACTTATAATCGGGGTTGTTGCAACACTTATTTCATTCTCCCAGATTTTTGTCGCAGGAAAGATTGCCAGGCATGCTGAAAGGAAATTCCCCGGCGATATACAGAATATCATCCGCGACGTAAGACAGGATGTTCTGAAAGACCTTGAGGATGCCAGCATCTCTATCAAGGTTGAGAGCAACGGTGAAATAGTGGAGATAAAGGCTGATGTTAAAGAGAAACGCATTGACAAGCTTCAGGAGCTTGAAGAAGGAGAAATTCAGCCCCCCGATACCCTGAATAAGCAAGAGTCAGACTCCCTGAAATGAAACGGGAACCAGGGCGGGACCCATATCTTATAATCAATTTTGTCCTTGCGGCTGTAGTTTTAATCATAATAGCTTATTCAGCATTCTTATCCCCCGATAATGATAATTACCCGGTTCCGTGCATCCACGAAAAACTGACTGGAAAACCATGTGCCTCCTGCGGCATTTCACACAGCTTTTCACTCATAGTACGGGGAGAAATAGATGAAGCGTACATGTGGAACAGATACGGAATGAGGATCTTTATCTTTTTCGTTTCCCAGCTTCTTATGAGAATTGTTTTTTCGGTAATATACCAGAAAAACAGTTTATTACGCAGTCAAATAATTAAAATGGATATTGCAGGATCGGCAATTATCTTCCTTATTGCATTCTTCCCTTTTATAGCTGACCTGATCAGCAGATTTCGTTTATAACCTCATAGACAAGTCCGCTTTCATAACCTTTGGATGTGGCGAATCTGTAAAGCTTTCCCTTCAGGTCATACTGGTTTTTTGCCCTGACATGTTTCCTGTGGCCCGACAACAGTTCTGACAGTGTCCTTCTGTATTGTTCTTCATCGATCAGGTCAAGGGCGTTCTTAATAATCTCCCCCGATATCGCCCTTGATCTGAGATGGGCGTTGATCTTTATTTTCCCCCATTTGCTGAAATTATACTTATCTCTTACAAATGCTGAGGCATATCTCACATCATCGATAAATTTATCTTTTATGAGGCTTTCCATTATCCGGTTTGTCTCTTCCTGATTCAGACCCCATGACTGAAGTTTGCAGATCATATCGCCCGAGCAATATTCACGGGCTGAGCAGAGGGCCTTTGCTCTTGCCATGCTTGTGTTAAACAGTTCGGTTCCGGTCATTTCTTACAGCTTTAATGAATCTGTTTCTGCCGTTAATATCTTTGATCAGGTCTATTTTATGGTAGCCCGATGCTTGAAGTATCCGGGCCAGTTCATCGCCCATCATCTCATTTATCTCAAAATAGAGAGTGCCGTTGACAGCAAGGTTTGTTTCTGCAAGTCTGAGGATGGCTTTATATCCTTCAACCGGATTATCGTCGGGCACAAAAAGTGCGCCATGCGGCTCGTAGTCAAGCACATTCTTCCTCATGAGATTCTTTTCAGATTCCTTCACATAGGGAGGGTTGCTTACAATTATACCGGCTTTCTCAGGTCCGGCCAATAAGGTATCAAAGAAATCCATTACCAGGAATCTTACGTTAACATTATTTAACCTGGCATTCTCCCCGGCAACTCTTACAGCTGCGGGTGAAATGTCAATCGCGGTTACTTCTGCATAAGGGATATTTGCTGCCAGGGCAATTGCAATGCATCCCGATCCGGTGCCAATATCCAGTATCCCTCCGCGATAATCACTGTTTTCCTTTATTATCATATCGACAAGCTCCTCCGTTTCCGGCCTTGGAATTAATGTATCGGGGGTCACTTTAATGCGGCAGTTGTAAAAGAGAGTCTCTCCTGTAATGTATTGAACAGGCTTCCCTTTTTTCAGCTCGCTGCACACCGAAATTACTTTTTCAACGTTTTCTTTAGAAAGAGGAAGGCCGGAATCCTTCAGAAAATGCAACTTTTGTATGCCAAGTACCGTATAAATAATGATAGAGGCAAGCGAACTGATCTCATTATCCGTATAGATCTCCTTCAGTTCTTCTGCCAGGTAAGGCCTGATATTTTTCAGAGTTTGTAGAATGACGCCCATGATTCAAATTTAGCGTTTTAAGAGTAATGTCGGGGGATGACAGCATAAAATTCATGCGCCGGTGTATTGAACTGGCAGGCAAGGCAGAGGGGATGACTTATCCGAATCCCATGGTCGGGTCGGTGATAGTTCATAACGGGGTCATTACCGGCGAGGGATATCATCTGAAAGCCGGAGCTCCTCATGCAGAGGTCCTTGCCATCGAATCGGTGAAGGATAAAAAAAGCCTCAGATCCTCAACTCTTTATGTAAATCTTGAGCCATGTTCCCATCAGGGAAAAACACCCCCGTGTGCTGACCTTATTGTTTCCCACCGGATACCTGAAGTTGTAATTGGCACGGTTGATACAAGCAGCAAGGTGGCAGGCAGGGGTATTGAACGCCTCCGCGATGCCGGATGCCGGATCGTAACCGGAATCCTTGAGGATGAATGCAGGTATCTGAACAGGAGATTCTTCACTTTTCATGAGAGGAACAGACCCTATATTATCCTCAAATGGGCACAGAGTGCCGATGGTTTTATCGACATCACAAGGAATGAAAGCACAGCACAGGGGCCAAACTGGATAACGGGCAAGCCTGAACGTGTTCTTGTACACAGATGGAGAGCAGCTGAACAGGCAATACTGGCAGGTGCCGGTACGATAAGGCAGGATAATCCGCGGCTTGATGTAAGGGAATGGAGTGGTAAAAATCCGGTCAGGATAATACTCAGCGGATCGGGGAACCTTGGAAAAAAACTGGCAGTCACCGAACTCATAGGCTCAAACATTGTATTTACATCTAATGGGAAAGCAAATATACCAGGGGCTTTGATGGTTAAACTCGATTCGGACCTTACGGCAGCAAAACAGATCTCTTCCTGGCTCTTTGAGAAAGGCATACAGTCTCTTATTGTAGAAGGAGGAGCCCAGACCATTAATCACTTTATAAAGAGCGATTTATGGGACGAGGCGCGAATATTCTCAGGATTCGGCAGCTTCAGGAATGGAATCAGGGCTCCTGTGGTTGAAGGAAAAATTGAAGCATTAGTCAGCTACGGACTGAGCTCCCTGAAAATACTTGTGAATGAGAGGAATTAGCTAATAATGATTTGGTTATTGAATAATTTTATATTTTTGACTGTTAATAAGTTATTGGTAATTATTTCGGATTATGAAGAAACGGATATTTTTTCTGACGGTGATGATAGCGCTGGTGACCGTTGTTTCTTATGGTCAGAGCGCCAAAAAATTCTACAAGGCAGGAAATGTGTTTGTTAAAAACCTGAGATATGAAGAGGCTGCCGCTCAGTTTTCAAGGGCAATAAATCTCGATCCGGCAAATCCATTGTATTATACCGCAAGAGGTAATGTTTACTCTAAGCTGGGTAAACACGAGGATGCCAGGGACGATCTTGAAAAATCGGTCATGTTTCAGCCAAAGAGTGTTGAAGCCCTTATCGGACTGGGTCATGCATACAATAACCTCGGGGATTATGAGCAGGCGTTAAAGCATCTCAACAGGGCCTCTGCCATCGAGAGAAGAAACCCACAGGTGTACCCCGAGAAGGTGATCTCCCTTATCGGGCTGGAGAGATATGATCAGGCCCTGAAGGTGTCAGACACGGCAATGCTTATTAAAAACAATCCGATGAATTATTATTACCGGGGCAGGATTTACATGGAGCTGAACAATGATATACTGGCAAAGAGGGAGCTGGAGAAAGCTATTTCAAAGGACAAAAAGCTGGCTGAACCAAGACTTCTTCTTGCGGAGCTTCTGTTGAATTCAAGTCCCCAGGCTGCAATGAACCAGGTGAATGAAGTGCTGAAACTCAACGACAAAAACACTACGGCTTACCTTGTAAGGAGCCGGATTCACCAGGCAAACCTCGACTATCCCAGTGCCATAAACGACCTCTCAAAGAACATACTTATTGAGCCGGAAAACCCGACCTTCTACCTTGCACGGGGAGTCTGCTATCAGGAGTTTAACCAGCATACAAATGCCATAGGGGATTTTTCCAGATACCTTGATATGAAGCCTGATGACCCGGTTGCATTCTCAGCCAGGGCAAAATCATATGAGGGTATCATGAATTATGAAAAGGCCATCTTTGACTATTCGAAAGTAACGGAGCTGGTGAAATATGACATGAAAACCCGGGAGATGCTTGATAATGCCAGGGAGAGACTTTTTGAGATTAACCGCGAGAATGATAAACCGGTAATAACCGTGGCAAGTCCTGTTACGGATGAAACCCATATCGAGGTTCCGGGTAAAAGTGAGTCGATAGTGATAGCTGGAAGGATTTTCGACAAGAGTGACCTGACAAGCTTCACGATCAACGGGAAGGAGATCCAGTTCGACAGGAAGGGTGATATCTTTGAGTTTGCTGCAACAGTAGATATAAGGCAGGCTGACAAGGTACAGCTTGAAGCGGTTGACGTTTACGATAACAGGGTAATTTCTGATTTTATTATTAACCGGACTGAAACAGACCCTCCCGTAATAAGGCTTCTGGCACCCATAGCATCTGACAATGGTCAGATATATCTCGGCACCAGTTCACGATCACTCTTCATCGAAGGGAAAATAACCGATCAGAGCAGCATCAGATCAATATTCATTGATGAGATGACGGCGACCTATAATCCGGGTGAAAATAATCCCGGATTCACTGCCACACTGAATATCCAGAACAAAGACAGATTCACAATCATTGCCGAGGATAAATATGGGAACAGATCGGCAGCAGAGTATATGATCAACAGGGATGATCTTACAGGTCTGGCAGATAATCCTATGGGGAAGACATGGGTGGTTTTTATCGAGAACTCAAGTTATGAATCGTTTGCGAGCCTTGACGGGCCTGTTAATGATATCAAGATCATGAGATCGGCGCTGGCAAATTACCAGATAGATTATGTCTGGCACCTGAGGGATATGACCAAATCGGAGATGGAAAGGTTCTTCAGTATTGAGCTTCGGGATGCGGTAAGGAGCAACCGTGTCAAATCGCTGATGATATGGTTTGCCGGTCATGGAAAATTCATCAATAACGTGGGTTACTGGATCCCGGTGGATGCCAGGAGAGATGATGAATTCACATATTTCAACATAAACCAGCTGAGGGCAGGTATGCAGAGCTATGCAGACCTGCTGACCCATACACTTGTTGTTTCTGATGCCTGTGAATCAGGCCCCAGTTTCTTTACAGCAATGCGTGCGGTCAATGAAGAGCCGTCGTGCGACGATATAAGGGCAAAGACAGCCAGGTCAGCCCAGGCTTTCACATCATCAAATACAGAACAGGCCTCTGATTTCTCACAGTTCACAAGAACCTTTGCGAGCACACTTTCTAATAACAGGAATGCTTGTGTGCCGATTGAAACGATTGTTAAGTCAGTTTCGAATACTCTGGCAAATTACAATCAGCAAAGACCAAAATTCGGCAAGATCATGGGTTTTGAGGACGAAAACGGATCATTCTTCTTCATTCCCAAATAGATAGCAAAATGTTGTTTTCTAATAATGACAGATGCCGGGCAGTAATATTTGTCGGGATTGTCCTATTGTCAACAACAATTTACCGTCCGGCATCAGCCCAGAGATATTTTTTCGACAACTACAGGGAGGAGCAAAGGCTAAGCTCTTCGAAGGTATATGCTCTGCTTCAGGATGCGGGGCATTATCTGTGGCTTGGCACTGAAACAGGGGTGTCCAGATTCGATGGTAAGCGGTTTGAGAATTTCACATCGCAGGACGGGCTTTCAGAATATGGTGTAAGGAGGATATATGAGGACTCGGAGGGTTTTATCTGGTTTGGTCACAATAACGGAGGAATATCACGTTTCAACGGACGAACCTTCGAGAAAGCCTCTTTTGATTCACTCACTCTCGAAGGTGATATCTCAAGCATTACAGAACGGGTAAAGGGGGAATTGTGGTTTACCTCCACCTCCGGCGGAGCGATTGTTTGCAGCCTGCCTGTTGCTGATATCAGGAAGATAAAGGGTGAGCAGCATAAGGGGAGAGCGGGGCTCAGTGACCAGGTTCTGGGAACCTACCGGAACAGCGTGGGCGACTTATTCTGTATGACTGACCAGGGAATAAGACGATTCGTTTCCGCTGAAAAAAGGTTTGAGATCTACAGGATGCCTCACCTTACAACCTACTTCACTGTCACTTCGATGCTTGAGGACAGGTCGGGATCCATCTGGTTCGGCACCCATAACGGGGGACTTTACAAATATGTGATGTCTGAAAGCAGAATGGTTTATCACGATCTGGTAAAGGAGGGATTGAAAAGTAATTTTGTAACATGTCTGACCGAAGACAGCCGGGGACGTATATGGGCAGGAACATGGGGGGGAGGTATCGCCCTTTTCGAAGGGGATGACCTTCGAATACTCGATTCGCGTAACGGACTTGTACCAACCAATATACAATCGATAATTGAAGATGTTGAAGGTAATATACTTATCGCTGATCAGAGTAACGGACTTACCATTTTCAAGGGCGATGCATTCATCATTTTTGATGATCAGGATCTTCTCCCGGATCCGAATGTGTTTGCAATACATGAAGAGAGGGATGGGAAGATATGGCTTGGCACAAATGCAGGGATAACAAGATTTCAACCCGGATCCGAGTCTGCCCGTATAATTCATGGCAGGGCCGATCAGTATGAAAAACTAAGGATCAGGTTTTTCAGGGAGGCTGCTGATGGCAATATATGGATAGGAACCGAAGGCGGCGGGGTCCGGATGTATAATAGCGGCAGAAAGACCTTTGAAGATAACCCTGTGCTTAACAGTGAGATACTTTATCGCCTTGGAATTGTAAGGGCAATGGAGACCGACCACGAAAATAATCTGTGGATCGGCACCGATGACGGACTGGCATACTGGAATCTTACAACAGGCACGGGCGACAGGATAACACTTATGGACAGTGTTACGGTAACAAACATTACAGCTCTTTATTGTGACGGTACCGGGAGATTATGGATCGGCGTGCAGGCCAGTGATGAAAAACCGGGACTTTTCAATCTTGAACCTGCCACCATGAGATTCAGCGCAATCCCCGACTTCAGGAACATAATACCAACAGCCATATTAATGAACAGCAGCGGAACGCTGTGGGTGGGAACGGCCCAGGGACTTATGGCATATCGCAATAATACCATCATCTCAATCATAAGGGAGGAAGACGGGCTTCTGTCGAATGCCATCAGATCGCTGGCTGATGGTGGCGACGGGAGCATTTTTATAGGAACAAACCTGGGATTGAACCGTTATTTCCCTGAAACCGGGGAGATATATGCCTATACAAAGAAAAACGGATTCCCTGGTATTGAGAGCAGGCCAAACGCCGTCTTCAGATCCGGTAATGGCGACATCTGGTTTGGCACGGCAAACGGTGCTGTACGGCTTACTCCTTCGAAGCTGGTGATCAAAAATATTGAGCCGCTGACGCACATTAAGGAGCTGAGGGATTTCTCCGGTCCGAGGGAGATGACTGAAGGGCTTAAACGCAGGTATAATGATAATGACATGATCTTCGATTATTACAGTATCTGCTTTACCGATCCTGATGTGGTTGAATACAAGGTCATGCTCGCCGGTTTTGATGATGACTGGAGACCTGTATCTGATCAGACGAGGGCTGTATATCAGAAGCTCCCTCCGGGAAAATATACTTTCATGGTTACGGCAAGGAACAATGAGGGGAGATGGAACAGCACCCCGGTATCATATGCATTTACCATAAAGCACCCCTTCTGGAAAACGTGGTGGTTCATCCTGTTATCGTCAGCCATTGCTATGGCGGGAATAGCCGTTTATATAAAGTTAAGGGAGGAGAACCTGATCAGGGAGAAGCTTGTTCTTGAGGAGAAGGTGAAGGAGCGTACGGCGGAGGTTGTACAGAAAAGCGAGGAGATAGAGGAGAAGAACAGGGATATAACGGCCAGTATAAGGTATGCCGAAAGGATACAGAGGGCCATGCTTCCTCCTGAAGACACCTTCAGTGATACTTTTGTCCTGTTCCTCCCAAAGGATATTGTAAGCGGTGATTTTTACTGGATGTATGACAATGGTGACCAGCAGTTTATAGCGGCGGCCGATTGTACGGGACACGGTGTGCCGGGAGCTTTCATGTCAATCATCGGACATAATTCGCTCAACAAGATAGTGAGGGAATATGGTATTACAAGACCTTCCGCAATTCTCGACCAGCTTAATGCAGAAGTAACCAAGGCATTACTCCAGCGTGATGAAAAAGCGATAACCGATGGAATGGATATAGCGCTTATTACATTTGATAAAAAAAGCTCTGCAGTTGAATATGCAGGTGCTTTTAATCCCCTCTATCTTGTCAGGAAGGGTGAACTGTTCATTTACAGGGGCGACAGGATACCGATAGGGATGACCGGGATTAATGTCAGGAAGAATTACACAAACCAGAAGGTTGATGC
>Ga0334882_1001051_pt1 | contig 35884 bp, 32 predicted proteins | sample GraSluR1_MG_5_FD_207226 | JGI IMG/M metagenome (GOLD analysis project Ga0334882, IMG submission 207226) | Sludge microbial communities from methane-producing bioreactor in Wageningen University, Netherlands - Granular Sludge_15_04-R1 | ecosystem: Engineered > Bioreactor > Anaerobic >... | reverse complement strand
GGAAGCTTAGATAATCAGCTAACCAGTTTAATTAAAAACGGGCCACCATATCATACTCTCGCCTCCGATTTTGAAAAGAAACCGGTAATGTGTAATGTTTCACCAAATAAACATAGTTTGGAAAAGGGAGAAGAAGTTGAGATCACGATATCAAATTTCAGAGATTCTAAAGGGCAGCAATCAAGGGAATTTAACCGGATACTTGTACATGTCAATGAAGGAGAGATCCTCAACGGGGAAAAATCAGAAGCTGGCTCTGAATACCGGGTTTTTCGCCTCGATGAACAAGCCGTCACAGTCAAATACAGAGCTCCCGAAAAGGGCAGTGCCACCACCGACAGACTTACGGTGTACAATTCCTGTGAAATTCTGCCTCTGAATAAATCACCATTAAGGACTACAAAACCTGATAAACAGATTGCAAGCCGTGAACTGAATCTTATGCATTTTACATGGTCCGGTAATATTAATATTGAAATTACCGAACGCTTTTATTGTATGGAAGAGGAGGAAACAAGCGAGCTGAGCCGCAGGGAGGTAAGGGCAAATGATGAAATCAGGACACTGGCCGACATATCGGTCGGACTTGATGACTTTGACCTTGCAGGGCAATCAACAAATGCCCGGTCAATGCTCAGGTATGCCTCGGGAAACCTGACACTGAACCTGAGGGAAGATCACTGGACTAAAGGGTATGCAGAAAAGACACAATGCCATAATGAAAATTCAGGAAAGTGGGAATGGAAGTCACCCGGTAACTGGAGCACCCGACATACAACCAAATCAGCAATAGCCTACAGAGATATCAAACCAGAAAACCTGATAATGCTGATAATGAAGGATGTGGGTATTGATCAATCTTCAATGGAAAATCTTCAGAAACAGTTGCAGGAAGCGGCTCAGAAGATGGACATGAAAGCTATAGAGAGCCTGAAAGGACAAATGACAAATATGGTTCAGGGCGATAAAAACAGTAACACCTTCCCTGTCAAAATCCAGGTACAACTTGCTTTTTCAGGCATCACTGATCTTGTATCTACCACTTACGCCTACGAAAGCATTGACGTCTGTAATAGTGATAATGACAAGAGAGAAAGCTCGTCAGATGCCGGAGAGATGAATATAGTTGCTCCCGTAACAGTGATTATGGAAGGTACTTATACACGGGGAGATAACGGAAGAGATATCATTGATGCCAGTGTCAATCTGCCTGAACAAGCTCCGGGAAGCTTCTTTTCGGATATCTGTCCGGACAAAACAACAACCCTGAAAGGAAATGTAAGATTAATAAGGAATAAAGAATAATATACCCATTAGTTTAATAATTAGACCTTTGCAACCCATTATGCCACTGCAGTAATGAAAATATACAATACCCTCTTAACACTGCTGGCACTTAAACTTACAGTAATTCCAACATCTGCACAGATGTATTCTTACAGGGGAACTGTTATTTACCAGACGGAACTGATAAAGATTGCCAAAGGAGGCGGAGCTGACACCCCGTATAACTGGAGCGTCAATATTGATGATCAATCTATCCTGAGAGCCGTCTTTTACGTAACATTTAGTTCACCTGCTTCAGGAGTTACTCCCGGCTCCGCTCAATATCTGCTCGCCGGAATAAAAGAGGATATCAATTTTTTTAAATATCACAAAAACCAAAATCATGAAATTTTCAAAAACAATTTCTCTGCTGACCTTTTTGTTGCTGATCATCTTCATGTTTAACAGCTGTGAAAAGTCTGATCCGGAGGATGAGGAGCCTCAACAGGAGGAAGACAATAATACCCTTACCGACAACCGTGACGGCAACCAGTATAAGTGGATTAAAATTGGAACCCAGACATGGATGGCTGAAAACCTTGCTTATCTGCCATCGGTTAATCCTCCGTCGGAAGAATCGGGGACTGATCCCCGTTACTATGTTTACGGTTACAATGGGTCAAGTGTAACTGAAGCAAAGGCTGCCGATAATTATAATAAATACGGGGTTTTATATAACTGGCCTGCGGCATCAGCAGCCTGTCCGACGGGCTGGCATCTTCCCACAGATGAGGAATGGAAAGCGCTTGAGATGTATCTGGGAATGAGCCAGGAAGAAGCTGATAAAACAAGGTACAGAGGTACTGATGAAGGAAGCCGGCTGGCAGGAAATTCTTCATTATGGGATAGTGGTAACCTGAAAAACAACGCGGCTTTTGGCACAAGCGGTTTTACTGCACTTCCCGGTGGCTTCTATTATAGCGGTGCAACCAGCGGTGTCGGACGTTACGGCAAATGGTGGAGTAATGGCATCTCATCCACAAGAGCCATGGACCGGTCTCTGTATTACACCGGACCACAAATAGGCCGGGGAGATGCAAGCCTGAAAGAATACGGATATTCTGTACGTTGCATTAAGGATTAAAAGGTAACTGGCTGATCGCGTCGATATTAAAAAGCAGACCGGCTTATGCAGAAGTGGCAGCAACTTCTTATCTCTGTTATTGCTACAGCCCCGTTTGACTTGAAATATTCTGAAAATTCTGCTACCTTTACTTTATCCTCTTACGGGATGTATATTAATAAATACATACCTGTAACAAAAAAGCATGATTATGTTTTTTGCTGCCATTATTTACCATGAACCGTGATGATCATAATGAATATTAATCATGAAAACAGAAAATTTTTCTGCAAAATCGAGGCTTGATAGTTTCAAATTCGCCATAAAGGGACTCCTTACACTTATCCGATCCGAACATAATGCAAGGATACATCTTGGAGCAGCACTCCTTGCAATAGCCGCCGGAATTATACTTAAGATAAGCCGTGCTGAGTGGATGCTGATAATAATCGTAATAGGAATTGTCTTTCTTGCTGAGCTCATAAACAGCTCCCTCGAAGCCATCGCAGATGTTGCTGATCCGGAACGTAACGAGAAGATCGGTAAAGCAAAAGACTACGCTGCCGCTTCTGTGCTTGTGTCAGCAATTGTCTCTTTAATCATAGGCGGATTGATCTTTATCCCGAAAATAGTGGATTTGCTTTGAAAAAAGGTATAAATTCATGGCTGGTAATTGGTAATTGGTAATTGGTAATTGGTGACTGGTGACTGGTGACTGGTGACTTAAAATAATATCATCATGGGAAAAAGTAAAATAACAAGGCGCAAGGCTATTGCTGCTGTATCGGCAGGTGCCCTGGGAACAATGGTGAACTGGTCTTTCTTGCCGTTCGATATCGGGGGTAAAGAGCAGGAGAAACTGGCTATACTTGGCGGACCCAAAATACATGAAGGCAGGTGGCCCTCATGGCCCGTGTGGGATGAAGCTGCCGAGAAGAACATCACCGATATGTTGCGCTCAGGCAGATGGTGGAGAGGCAGCGGAGAACATGTTGCTGAATTTGAGACAAAATATGCGGAGCTGATGGGAGTAAAACGGTGCCTGGCAACCGCCAGCGGCACAACAGCCCTGATTACCTCACAGAAAGCTCTTGGTGTCGATGCAGGCGATGAGGTACTGGTATCCCCTTTTACCTTTATTGCCTCATATAATGTGATCTTTATGAACAAGGCCCTGCCTGTTTTCGTAGACACCGATCCTGAAACATTCCTTATAGATCCGTCAAAGATTGAATCCCGTATCACAGAGCGTACAACAGCAATAATCCCCGTTCATATTTACGGACTTCCTGTTGATATGGACAGTGTTAATGCTGTTGCACGGAAACATAACCTCAAAGTGATCGAGGATGCATGCCAGGCATGGCTGGCAGAATACAAGGGTAAAAAGGTGGGATCGCTTGGCGATGCCGGATGCTTCAGCTTTCAGAATTCAAAGAATTTACCTGCAGGCGAAGGTGGTGCCATCGTAAGTGATAACGACTCATTTATGGACAGGTGCCACTCATTACATAACTGCGGCAGGCCTTACGGAAGTATCCCCAGAACCAGCTCCTATCCTGTTGCGGGCACCAATTTCAGAATGCAGCAGATACAGGCACTGATCCTGCTTTCGCAGATGAACCGGATTCAGAAGGATGCCGATACCAGGCTTTCAAATGCCCTCTGGCTCGATGAGCAACTGAGGAAAATTCCCGGTATTATCCCTTACAAACTGGCAAACGGTGCGACCCGCTCCGCCTATCATCTCTATCCATTCAGATATCTTAAGGAGGAATTCAATGATACACCGAAAGAGAGGTTTATACGTGCACTCAGTGCAGAGGGGATACCCTGCAGCAGCGGCTACGGGCCTCAGAACAAAGACGGATTGATAGAAGATCAGCTAAATTCAAAAGGCTATAAAAGGCTCTTCCCTGAATCGCGGCTGAAACAGTGGCGTGAAGAGAATGTTCTGCCAGGTAACGACAAGCTCTGCAGCGAAGCCGTAATATTCTCACAGAGCATGCTCCTTGGAAGCAGAAGCGACATGGAGGATATTGTGAAAGCCATAACCAAAATATATCAGAACAGGGATTCACTAAAGGCATAGCAGAAAGGGCTGAAACGGGAAAAGCAAAAGTTGGCAGTCAGTAAACATAATACTTTCTTGCACTGAGCACTGAGCTCTGAGCTCTGAGCCATAAAAGACGGAAAGCAGTTGGCTAAGAGGAACTATATAGTTTAATTCATAAGAACCCATCACAATGAAAAGACATATTACAATTGTTATAGTAAGTGCGGTACTTCTATTGAATTTTTCCTGTTCAGGAAATAAAACTACTGACACATCTCCGGCAACTGAGTCAAATAACATCCGGCAATACCTTATAAAATCAGCCCGGGATATTACCAGATCTTCGATGAATGATATCCGAACGATGAGCGATTGGACAACAATACGGCCGGATCGCTATTCTGAACTTATAGAAATGCTCAGTCTGCAGGATATGCCAATGGACGGAGAAAGGCCACCCCTGAATGTTAATATTACAGGAACCATTCAGAGAGACGGGTACCGGATAGAAAAACTCTGGTATGAGTCTCTTCCGGGTCTTTATGTTCCTGCTAATCTGTATATCCCCGATAATATTAAAGAACCGGTTCCCGCACTTATTTACGTGTGCGGCCATTCCCATACACAGAAAGTTCATTATCAGACACACCCGGCAAAATTTGCACAACTGGGATTTATTTGTCTCATAGTTGAAACAATACAGTACGGTGAGGTTTGGGGAGAACACTGGGGCTGTTATGCCAGGGGCTGGTTCCACTGGTACAGCAGAGGTTATACTCCTGCAGGGGTTGAAGTATGGAACGCAATCCGGGGTCTTGACCTGCTTGCAGAAAGGCCGGAGGTTGATACAGATAACATTGGTGTCACCGGGATCTCCGGGGGAGGGGCTATCAGCTGGTTTCTCGGGGCCGCCGACCCGCGCATTAAAGCTGTTGCACCTGTTTGCGGAGCAAGCACTCTCGATGCGCAGATAACAACCCGTACAATTGACGGCCACTGCGATTGCATGATGTATATCAACACCTTCCAGAGAGGCTTTAAGGACATCGGTGCACTTATTACACCACGACCGCTCCTGATAGGGCAATCCGACCGCGATGGTCTTAACAGGGTTGAGTCTGTGCGGGAAATTCATAACGACCTTAAAAGAATTTATGAACTTCAAGGTGTCCCGGAGAACATTGAGTATATTGAAACACCTGGAGGCCACTCATACCACTATACATCAAGATCCGCTATTTTCTCCTTCTTCATCAGACATCTTATGGGCAGGAGTGTAACACCGGAAGAAGCCGGCGATATTGACCAGTCAACCGAAAGCCTGTTGTCAGCAGAAGAACTGAAAGTATATATCGACGGGCCGCCGCCCGATGACCGTACAACCATAATACAGGACTCATTTGTAACCCTTGCAGGAAATCCCGAAATATCTTCGGAAAATGAACTTAATGCTTTTCGTGAAAAGGTGACTGATTTCCTCATAACAAGAAGCTTCGGAGCCTTCCCGGATAATCCCCCGTCTTTTGATTCGTCGAGGGTTTTCCGCACACTCGACAGGGCAACCTATGGCAGCGATATTTACAGCTTCGTCACCGAGGAAGGGTGGCGCCTGAAAGCCGACCTTCGCTGGAGAAATGATCCCGCGGAAAGAAAACCCTTGATGATCGTACTGAGAAACAGCAACGAAAAACGTTATGCTTCCGAAGAATTCATCAGCGGTCTCGATAATACCTGGAACATAGCTTATCTTGAAGTAAGGGGAGTCGGGGAATACGGCTGGGATCCCAACCTGCAATGGCATGTACGCCGTGCCTCGGCCTGGACAGGCAGGACACCGGCCTCCATGCAGGTTTATGACCTCATGAGGTGCATCGAGTTCTGCCGTACGCTTGACGGCGTGGACCCCCGGGCCATAGGAATTGCTGCGAGGGATGAGATGGGTGTTGTTACACTTTATGCCGCTTTGCTTGACGGACAATGCAAAACGGTCATCCTGAAAAATCCGCCTGAAAGCCAGAATGTTGGAAGCAGTCCAGATGGAAGGGGAGCGGCAATAGAGATACTCAATTGCCTGAGGATAACCGATGTTTACCAGTTGCCTGCATTACTTGCACCTGTAGAAATAACCTTTATCGGTGAGATTCCAGGATCGTACAAATGGTCTGAAGATCTGCTGAATAAACTGGGAATCAAATCAATAAAAAGAGTTGATAATTTATAACATGCCGCTCCTACAGAGCTCTGATATCATTTAACATCTGATTTCTAAAAACATATCGCACCCACGGTGCTTTTATACACATTGTGCCCTTCAATCAATTTACACCTGCTAAACAACAGATTGTTTTCAGATAACCACGTTTTATTTACTGTTATGAGTCCCGTAGGGACGTAATGTTTGTAGATAAACAGTTTTCATGTATTGTCATGAGTCCCGTAGGGACGTAATGTTTGTAGAAATTATCCGATATTAAACAGGAGAGCTCTCGGAAAGAAAGTCCCGTAGGGACGGCATGTTTGTAGAAATACAGGTTTCATATAAGATTGTGAGCTCCGTAGGAGCGACATATTAACTCCGCGAAACTCCGTGTACTCCTTGGTTAAATATTTATATATCAATTAATAATAAGTTCATTCATTCCTTTCTTAAGATCAAAACAGACTATCGCCCCGGTTCTGTCTGAAAACCATGTCCCTTCTTTCAGGACTTTTATATCCTTTACCCTTACCAGTGGTTTTTCCTCTCCTCCAATTCTGATACGGGGATTCCGGAGAGCGGCATTTATATTAACAGTAAACCCCGGAGCAGCAAATGGGGCTTTCATAATCAGGCTCTTCTTCTGCATTGTAAAAGCGGTCAGCTCCTTTGCTGCCCAATACCTGGCAATCTCACTCAACTTCATCCATATAAGATTATCATATTTCTGATCCAGTCTCCTTTTAATCTCTTTCAGGATATTAAATCCGACCTTATCTCCATTGTAATAAATTCCCGGCCAGTGACACACCATGATTGCAGGCTCGCCACTCTCAATTACCTCAACCATCCTCCCCGATTGCAGGTCTTCAGTAATGAACCTGTCAACATTCCCTGGCACAAGACCGTCCCAGCCTCCGAACCAGTCACCGGTGCAGCCCAGTATGGAAACCACACATTCAGGATCAGGCCCTTCCAGTCCGGAAGGATGCAAAACCTGGGGTGCCACGCTCCTCTCCTTTTCGGTGAAAAGATCGCGGAAATAATGTGGTATCTCAGCACCATAAACATCCCTCACGGCTTCCAGCGTACTTATGGCCAGGTTATTCTGGTTTCTTCCGCCATATCCGCCCGGGGTTGTAAGACCTTCACAGGGCAGACCTGCTTCCTTCAGTATCTTAAGGGCATAAGCCTGGTAGGCAGCCAGCTCATCAGCGCTTTTTTTCTGACTCCATTCCCAGTTTTCCATGTATTCGGGAGTTGCATAAGGATAAGGTTGCCCGGTTTTAAGATCAATCACCCGTGTATGGCTGACCATTTCGGGATGTATATCCCAGTTAGGTAAGATCACTTCCCTTACCAGATCGAGGCTCTTTTTAAGCTCACCCTCTGTCCAGCCGGGGATGAAACGGCTTACCCATCCCGTGCAGGCAGGAAATGGCACAATGCTGTACTTTCCTTTAACACCGTTTTCGAGGCTCCATTCACCGAATTCCCTGACAAAAGTGTCGGGGATCTCACGCGGGAGCTTCCTCCAGTCCTGTTTATACTGGTCCGGAAACACCCCGGCAAACTGAGGGATACCATAATAAGCCATATTTACGAGGCAGGTTGAATCATCAATTATAAGGCTCACCGGCACACGGTTGTAGGGGTTGATCACCTCAGCAATAGTAGAAACGGTACTCATCAGGGAGAAAGGCTGTGATGAAACTGCCACACCGGCTATGCCGGCTGTTTTTAAAAATGAACGACGGGAGTAAGTCATGATTATATAATTCATTTAAAACAAGGTAATTAATAGAATTAAATTGCATGTTTTTCAACTTTATATAACGGTGCGCTTCGAGATCATGAAAAGCAATTGCCTGTATTTAATTACAATATAATGCCCTGGTTTCAGGTACTGCCTTGCCTCCGGCAACAGGTTCAGGATGTACGATCTTGAGGATAGCTTTCATTTCTTTTACGATATCTGAGTATGCCGGATCAGCTGCCAGGTTAACCAGTTCCCTGGGATCATTCTTTTCGTTGTACAATTCTGCTCCCATTTCGCCAAATCCCCACTCCGTATAGCGCCATTCCTCAGTACGAACACTATGACCCGGTGTGGCACCCCTCTGAACCTGCGTATATGCAGGACGATCCCATTTTTTTCCGGGATCTTTAAGAAGAGGCCTTAGACTGACACCATCAAGGTCTTCGGGCGGTTCAAGCCCGGCAAGGTCCGCAAGTGTCGGATAGATGTCGACCAGTTCAACCATTCTCCGGCATAGTTTCCCCTTTGTTTTCATTCCCGGCGCGGAAATGATAAGTGGACATTTTGCCGATTCTTCAAAACAACTCTGCTTGAACCATAAACCGTGTTCTCCCAGGTGATACCCGTGATCGCTCCAGAAGACAACAATGGTGTTTTCAGCAAGTCCGAGTGAATCAAGTGCATCAAGCAGTCTGCCAATCTGGGCATCAACAAAAGATATGGCAGCATAATAGGACAGAATGCATTCCCTTGCCTGATCGGGAGTTATGCCAAAATAAGGCCATGGTCTTGTGAACGACAGCGCAAGTTCGGGATATCTTTCCGGTGTTTCAGCCGTTATTTCAGGAAGTGTAATCCGGCTCAGGTTATAGAGATCAAAATACTCATCAGGTGTTACCCAGGGACAATGGGGCCTGTAGAAGCCGGCTGCAATGAAAAAAGGCTCATCCTTATGCTGTTCCAGCAATTTAATTGCTTCGTCAGCTACCTTCCCGTCGGTGTGATCCCTGTCTTCACCCAGGCTGTCGGCAAGAAAGCTCATCGAAGAGCCCAATCCTCTTTTGGGAGTATAATTTATTATATCAGGTTCAAGAGTCGTCTTATCCATTCCGGCCGGATTAATGCGCTCAGTCCAGGATGCCCTGTCATCAAGTCCGTTGGTTCCGATATCGCCAGGATTACCATAATGGTACAGCTTACCGACCCGGGCAACATAGTAACCGTTATTCATGAACATCTGGGGCAGGGTTACAATATCTGGCATATCCTGACGGAAATGATAGGTCAAGTCAAACACCCTTGTTCTGTCGGGTCGCAGTCCTGTCAGCAGTGAGCTGCGGCTCGGACTGCTTAGGGGGAGCTGACAATATGCGTTGGCAAATGCAACTCCTTGCGAGGCCAGCCTGTCGATATTCGGTGATTTAACATATGAATGACCAAAGCAACCAAGATCATTGTTCATATCATCAACCGCGATAAAGAGGACATTCATCTTCTTCTCCTTTGAGCAGGATGAGGTCACAGCAGTTGAAACGACCAGCGGGGCCGCGACCAGTTTTAAAAGATTTATCTTCATTTCAAAATTGATAAATTACAGAATGATAATAAAAGCTAATTTGTTTTCAATTTACAATTATTTATTTTAATGTCGTTCCTGAAAATTAATAATAAACCGTTTTCTTTACCACGGTGTCACACTGAGCTTGCACAGCCTGCCCCGATCTATCGGGGGAGTCATACTGTTGAAGAACTCCGTTTTTATACTCCGTGTTACTCTGTGTTCATACTCCGTGTCACTCCGTGGTAAAATGAATGTTTACATTAATCCCCTTCTTATCCTATGTATGGATAAGCAGATAAAGAATAATTACTAATTTTATTTTTTTTAAGACTTCAAATTTGTAATCCAATGATAATCAGCACCCAGAAAACACTTTTCAGCATTGTTCTCATTTTTTCTGTTATGCTCAATCCGGGCTGCAAAAATGCATCTTCGGAAAACAGCAAAGAATTTGACGTTGCCATTGTTAATGGAAGGGTCATAGATCCTGAATCTAATCTTGATGAAGTGATAAATATCGGGATCATAAATGGCAAGGTTGAGTTAATTACAGAAAAGGAAATTTCCGGTAAAACAATTATCGATGCCCGGGATCTGGTTGTTGCCCCCGGTTTCATTGACATTCATCAGCACGGTCAGGATCATGAGAACTACACCTACAAGGTGATGGACGGTGTCACCACTGCTCTTGAGCTTGAGATGGGAACGGCTGATGTTGATGGCTGGTATATGGAAAGAGAGGGTAAAACAATTATTAACCATGGGGTAAGTATTGGTCATGTACCTTTACGAATGGAAATAATGGATGATCCGGGTGGATTTGCACCTGTGGCAGATGCAGTTTACAGACCAGCTTCCGATACAGAGATTGTGTTGTTAAGAGAGGGTATTGAACGGGGACTGAACCGGGGCGCACTGGGTGTCGGGTTTGGGCTAATGTATACTCCTGCTGCCTCAAAATGGGAAATTCTTGAGATGTTCAGGGAGTCCGGAAAAGAAAAGGCTCCCTGTTATGTCCATTTACGGTACGGAGGGCAGATAGAGCCTTACAGTTGCATTGCAGCCCTGGAAGAAGTAATCTCTGCCACGGCAATTACCGGAGCACCTCTTCATGTGGTTCATGTTACCAGTATCGGATTTAACCTGACTCCTCAAATGCTTCAGATGATCAGGGAGGCACGTTCGCGAGGCCTGGATGTCTCGGTTGAATGTTATCCCTATACAGCCACCCAGACAACCATTGAATCGGCCGTATATAATGAAGGCTGGCAGGAGATGTTCGGAATAACCTACGAAGACCTGCAGTGGGCTGAAACAGGGGAATGGCTTAATAAGGAAAGCTTTGACAGTTACAGGAAAACCGGAGGCATGGTAATAGCTCATTCAATACCTGATGAAGTTGTTAAATCGACAATTGCAGATCCTCTTGTAATAATTGCAAGCGATGGTATGCTTTCGGGAGGGAAGGGTCATCCGCGTGGTGTGGGAACATTTTCCAGGGTTCTGGGTAAATATGTGCGTGAAGATAAGATCCTTTCGCTGACCGACGCTCTTGGTAAAATAACTCTTATGCCGGCACAAAGGCTGGAAGATATTGCACCTTCAATGAAGAACAAAGGCCGGATAAGGGTCGGCTCTGATGCTGATATTACGATTTTCCATCCGGATGAAATAATTGACCAGGCAACCTACGAGGAACCTGCAAAATATTCGAAAGGGATTCATTATGTTCTGGTAAATGGCACAATTGTTCTGAAAAACGGATTGCTACAGGATAACCTGTCCCCCGGCAAAGCTGTCAGGGGTGTAATTAAATGACAGGGAGAGATTTATGGAACACCACGCCATCAATCCAACATCGACGGAGGCGGATCATCCTTCCCCCATTCCGGATTGGGTTCCGGACCCATCGTGAAAATAAGTCTGCCACCATTCATGATATCTTCGTGACTTATCCAGGTCCTGCTCAGCGGAGCTCCATTAAGGATTGCAGACTGTATATATTTATTTACAGCGGAATTATTTTTTGCCTCAATAACAAAGCTATTTCCATTGCCATGATTAATGGTCACTTTTCCGAACAATGGAGTGCCAATTGTATATACCGGAATTCCAGGAGTAACCGGGTAAAACCCCATTGCGCTGAAAACATACCATGAGGAGAGTGAGCCCATATCTTCATTTCCGCATAATCCTCCCTGCCCGGGACGATAAAGCTGCTCACAGACCTGCCTTACGCGCTGCTGTGTTTTCCATGGCTCGCCTGAGTAATTGTAAAGATAAGCCACATGATGCGAAGGCTGGTTACCGTGAACATACTGGCCTATAGTACCAACTACTCCAATGTATTTAGGCCCCGATATTGCCGGATCCATTTCAAAAAAAGTATCAAGTTTGTCATTGAATCTCTCTTTATTGCCGAATAGTGATATCAATCCATTAATATCGTGCTGTACAGACCAGATATATTGCCATGCGTTTGACTCTGTATAATGACGGTTAGGCCTTACTCCTACAAGAAGAGGATCAAAATACCTGTAATAGCGGTGACCGTTATTCTCAACTATTTCCTGTTCCTTTCCGTCAGCCATATCAAGGAATGAGCCGTCCGATTTTCGTGGTCTCATGAATTCAGTTTCTTTATCCCAGACATTCATATAGTTTAAAGCCCCTTTCATGAATAATTCATAATCGGTCTCTTTGCCTAATGCCCTGGCCATCTGTGCGATGCACCAGTCGTCGTAGGCAAGCTCCAGTGTGTTTGAGACAGCTTCGGTTACCCTGTCAACAGGAGTGTAGCCAATTTTGAGATAGTACTCAAGTCCTGAGCGGCCTGAACTTAACGGAACAGGAGGTTTAGGCGTTTCAAGTGCTTTAATTTTCATTGCATTGTAAACAAACTCCGCATCAAAGTCACGATACCCTTTGAGGTATGCATCAACAATTATCGGTATCAGGTGATCGCCTACCATTGATTCGCGATAAACATTGGCAAAATGTTGAGCCGGAAGCCAGCCGAAATCCCTCACCTTTGCCTCTATTGATTTCAGAAAATGATTAATCCGGTCGGGAGCAATGAGTGTAAGCAGCGGGTGCTGAGTCCTGTAAGTATCCCAGCACGAAAATGTTCCATAGAAATCATATCCGTCAGCCTCATGGATCTTACCATCCATCCCGAAGTATTTTCCGTCGACATCCTGGGAGATATACTGGGCCAGCAGGGACCTGTATAATGAGGTGTAGAATATCTCCTTCTGCTCATCGGATGCTCCTTCTATAAGTATTCTTGACAATTCTCTATTCCAGCTCTCTTCAGCTTCTCTCCTGATACGGTCAAAATCACCATCTCCCGATTCTGCTTCAAGGTTCTTCCTCGCTCCTTCAATGCTCACATACGAGAGTGCAACCCTTACATTAATCTGTTCATCCTTTCCGGTATGGTAATTCAGAAAAGCCCCAATTTTTTCTCCTGTCTCCCCGTTCTTGAAAGGGAATATTCCGCTATCTGATTCAGGCGTTTTTCTGTTAACGTCAAAAGTTCCGTAATAGAGGAACGGTTTGCTGAATTCCGCGCAAAAAAATACCTTTCCCGAAGCGCTGTTCTTATACCCTTCCACCCTGGTGTCATTCACAATCGATAACCACGACTCACCCGGCGCCGGGGCGGTACCGATCTGGTGACCAATATCTATGATTATGTTTGCATTTATTGTCTCAGGGAAGGTATAGCGGTGAAAAGCAACTCTTGTTGTTGTTGTAAGCTCAACCTTAATACCGTAATCTTTGAGCAGGACCGAATAGTAGCCAGGATATGCGCTTTCTTCTGAATGGTCAAACCGTGACCGGTAGCCTTCATCGGGGCTCTCCCTCAGGCCAGGTACTATCTGAAGGTTATTGTTGACAGTCGGCTGAAAAAGGATGTCTCCCCCGCTTGTCATGCCAACCCCGCTGTAGTGCGTATGGCTGAATCCCATTATGCTGTTTGAGGCCCAGGTATAACCTGCGGCATAGGTCCAGCCGGTCGTGTGGCAGTCGGGACTCACATGGACCAGAGCATAGGGAAGTGATGCCCCCGGGAAGGTATGTCCGAAATATTGTGTTCCGATGAACGGGTTGACAAAATCAACAGGCCTGCTTTTTTCCCGGGAAATAACAAATGATCCGGGCTTCTTTGTTTTTACTGAAGATGAGTCTGACAATGAGCATGATACAAGCAGCAACACTGCAAAGAATGGGATAAATGGCAATTTTTTCATAATTTTGTATGAGAGTCAGGAATCTAAGTTAATTATTTAATTTGTTTCAGGCTGATATGGTAACGAGAAGAGATGCCATAAAATCACTGCTAGCTGCTCCCTTTGCAGGAATAATTCAATCATTCTCATCATACATGAACGAAAACTCAAAAAGGAGAGACAACCTCTTTGAACCAGGGTATCTTGACCTTCACGCAAGCGGGGAATTGAAAAGAAGGGGTGAGGCACTTTGGGCGATGATGGAAAGCTGTGAGCTCTGTCCGCGCATGTGCGGTGTGAACAAGCTGAAGGGAGAGAGAGGGTTCTGTGGTGCAAATTCAAGGCTGGAGATTGCCTCCTTTCATCCTCATTTCGGAGAAGAGAGGCCTCTGGTGGGGAAAGGAGGGTCAGGCACAATTTTCATGTCGCACTGTGCTCTCAGATGCGCCTTTTGCATTAACTGGGAAATAAGCCATGGCGGGAGCGGAAGCGTCAGAAGCATCGATGCCATGGCTACTATGATGCTTGGCCTGCAAAAAGCGGGGTGTTCGAACATTAATTTCGTGACTCCAACCCACTATTCGCCCCATATTTTACTTGCTGTCGACAGAGCTGCCTCAAAGGGATTAAAAGTACCTCTCGTATATAATACATGCGGCTATGAAAGGGTTGAGATTTTGAAATTCCTTGACGGAATAATTGATATCTATCTTCCCGACTTTAAATATTACGACGGAAAGATGGCATCGAAATTCTCCTCAGGCGCTGTTACATATCCTGAAGTTACAATGAATGCCCTGCTCGAGATGCATCACCAGGTTGGAGTGGCAATACCGGCCGGTGACGGACTTATGTACAGGGGATTGATGATCAGGCATCTTGTAATGCCAAACTATGTAAGCGGCACAAAGGAGGTTATCGACTGGATAGCAAAAAACCTTCCAAAAGAAACTTACCTCAACATTATGTCGCAATACCGTCCCATGTACAAAGCATCAGAGTATCCTGAGATTTCACGCATGATAACCAGGGAGGAGTACCAATCTGCCGTAAGCCATGCAAAGGCTGCCGGACTTTCCAATCTTGAGATTCAGGGTTATCACTGGCGGTAAATTGAGTTGGAATAATTTCCCTATCTTTGTTGTCTGAATATAAACGAGAGATCTACAATTAATCTTATTTGCCATGAAATTGATAATGAAAAGGATACTCATATTTGGAGGAATTCTGGCAGCATTTATCGCGCTGGCAGTCTTCAACAAACTGGTATCAAAAACATCTACCGTCAGTGTTTTTGCCGAAGCGCAGAAGGGCATTTTTGAGATATCAGTAACAAATTCAGGTGAGCTGATAGCCGAGAGCTCTATTAATATCCCCGGACCATCGCTTGGTATTTCATCCAGCCAGGGAGGCGGAAGAGGAGGTGCGCCGCAGGGTCATGACAGGGGAATGGATATGCGTATGATGGACTTCAAGATACTGGATATCGTACCTGAAGGGACTATGGTTAAGAAAGGGGATTATATTGCCCAGCTTGACAGGACATCGTATGACAATACCCTGAAAGATGAAATTGAAAACCTTAAAACCCTGAGGGCAAATCTGGAGATGAGAGTACTTGACACGGCTGTAACTCTGACCAATCTGAGGGATGAGATCAAGAATCAAAAATACAGGGTTGAGGAAGCAGCTATCACTCTTGAACAATCAAAATTTGAACCTCCGGCTACAATACGCCAGGCAGAGATAAATCTCAACAAGGCTGAGAGAGCTTTGGAACAGCTTTACAAAAGCTATGACCTCAGGGTTGCCCAGGCCAAAAGACAGATCGACTGGCAAAGGATACAGATGAACAGAAAAGAGAGGCTTGTTGAAGATCTTGAGGAATTTCTGTCCCAGTTTACAATCAGAGCTCCTGCCGACGGTATGGTTACTTACAGAAAGGACCGGAGGTCAGGAGCAAAGATTAAAGCCGGTTCATCAATTAATGCTTTTGATAATATTGTAGCTACCCTGCCCGATCTCTCAAAAATGATATCAAAAATGTATGTCAGCGAGATTGATATAAACAAAGTGCGGAACGATCAGAAGGTCGAGATTACGATCGATGCCTTCCCCGATAAGGTATTTAACGGAACGGTAACAAGTGTGGCCAACATCGGAGAACAGCTGCCTAACTCAGACGCAAAGATGTTTGAAATTATTATCAGGGTTGATGGTTATGATCCTGATCTCAGACCGGCAATGACTACATGGAACAAGATCATTATCAAAACAATAGCCGACGCAGTTTATATACCACTTGAATGTGTGAGGACCGGGACCGACAGCATACCTTATGTTTACAAGAAAAACCACACAAAACAGATCGTAAGGCTGGGAGACTTCAATGATAAAAACATTGTGGTGGAAGAGGGTCTTGAAATGGGCACCCAGATTTATATTGCAATGCCAGAGGATGCCGATAAGTTCAGGCTTGTCGGAGATAACCTTATTCCAGCGGGAAGGTCAGAGAAGTAACTGATTCCTTTGAATAAAAATTGTCTCCCGGATCTCTTTTAAGAAGGGTATTCGTGGAGAATTTATAAATAAAGCAATCCTGACATCATGGTGCAAATTGCAATTATTTCTCCGAGCGTCCGGAGAGGAAGGCTTAGCCACAGGGCTGCACTCTATTTCCGGAATTTTCTGGAAGAAAACGGGGTAGCCTCGGCTGAGATACTTGATCTTGACCGATACAGGTTTCCTTTGTTCGATGAGCGATTGAAGTATCAGGATTCCCCTTCGGCGGAGATGACAGATTTTGCAGAAAGAATAAGAAATTCAGATGGTGTGATAATCATCACTACTGAATACAATGGAGGTTATCCTGCCAGCCTTAAGAATGCTATCGATCTTCTCTGGGCAGAATGGCAGAGGAAGCCCGTAGCCCTTGCAGGCGTATCCAACGGAAATTTCGGCGGCACACAGGCCCTTCAGGCCCTCCAGTTTGTCCTTTGGAAGATCGGGGCTTGGACGGTCCCCCTGTCGTTCCCTATCCCCTATATAGATAAAACATTCGATGAGAACGGTGTGCCGGCTGACAAACCTGCGATGGATAAGCGTGCCGGGATTCTTGTCGAAAAACTTATTCTACTCATAAAGGCCGGTAAAGAGACAACAAAATAGCATAACCGGTAATATCTGTGAGTAAACCCTGCCTCTATTTCTGATAAAGTCCTATCTTTACAATGAACCATCAAATTTTTAATTATGGCATATAACCAATTTGACAATTTAAATCTCCCGCCAGGCTGGAAGAAGGTTATTGAGCATTACAAAATAATTCTTATTGCCATTGCCGTTGTCTTTCTGCTCCTTACATCCCTTTTCCAGATTGGCCCTGAGGAAGTTGGCGTGATAACACGTTTCGGAAAATATGTGCGCAAAGTCGAGCCCGGACTGAATGTAAAACTTCCGGTTCTGGAACGTGTTTACAAAGTTGCCGTGGAGAGGCAACAGAAGCTGGAGTTCGGGTTCCGTACTGTCACAGCAGGGGTGCAATCGATGTATGCAAAGGCCGGTTATGCAGATGAATCGCTAATGCTTACGGGCGATCTTAACCTTGCCGACGTGGAATGGGTTGTTCAATACCGTATCAACGATCCCTACAGTTTCCTGTTCAAGGTCAGAAACCCTGTGAACTCCCTGCGCGATATCTCGGAAGCCTCAATGCGTAAAGTTGTGGGCGACCGTACAGTTAATGAAGTGCTTACGGTAGGAAGGATGGAGATAGCCACAACGGTACTTGAAGAGATACAGAATATCTGCACTGAATATTCTCTTGGCATAAAAATAGACCAGGTAGTGCTTCAGGATGTAAATCCTCCCGATCCCGTCAAGGATGCCTTTAATGCAGTTAATCAGGCACAGCAGGAGAAAGAGACACTTATCAACCAGGCTATGTCGGAATATAACAGGATAATACCGCGGGCGAGAGGACAGGCTGATGAAACGATACAGAAAGCCCATGGTTATGCCTCAGAGCGTGTAAATAATGCCCTGGGTGAAGTTGCAAGGTTCAGCGCCCTCTATACGGAGTATATCAAGGCGCCTGAAGTCACCAAACGAAGGATCTATCTTGAAACACTGGGGAGTGTTTTGCCCAGGCTCGGTAATAAGATCATTACCGACGAAGAAGGAAATAATGTGCTGCCGCTTCTTCAGATGCAGCTTAAGGATAAATAAAACCAAAACATCATGAAGAACCGTAAATTAATAATACAGCTCATAATAGCTTTTATCGCGCTTATTCTAATTCTGGAAAGCGCATACCTGGTTAAGGAGACCGAACAGGTTATCATAACCCAGTTTGGCAAACCCGTGGGAGAGGCGAAGATGACGCCGGGATTAAAATTCAGGATCCCTTTCATACAAAAAGCCAATTATTTTGAAAAGAGATACCTGGAATGGGACGGCGACCCCAATCAGGTTCCCACCAAAGACAAAAAATTTATTTTTGTTGATTCATATGCCCGCTGGCAGATAACCGATCCGCTTCAGTTCTTCCGCAGGCTCACCGACGAGAGAGGGGCACAGTCGCGACTTGATGATATTCTCGATGGTGAGACACGCGATTTTATCGCGAACCACAACATTGAGGAGTCTGTCCGCACCAGCAACAGAACCCCCATAAGTTCTGACCTTGCCGGCGAGGAAGTTGGAGATACACTCATGAATATTACTGTCGGAAGACAGAAGATACAGGAAATGATTCTTCAATCAGCCAATCAGAGGGCCAGTGATCTTGGAATAGTGATCCTCGATTTCCGTCTGAAACGGCTTAATTATGTTGACGATGTAAGGGCACAGGTTTATGAGAGGATGCAGAGTGAACGATTCCGCATAGCCGAGAGGTTCAGATCGGAAGGTCAGGGTGAAGCCTCCAAGATCAACGGACAGAAAGAGAGGGATCTCAAGCTTATTCAATCGGAAGCTTTTCGTCAGGCTGAAGAGATAATGGGTGCTGCGGACGCACAGGCTGCAGGCATATATGCGGCAGCATACGACAGGAGTTCAGCATCAAGGAATCTCTACAGCTTCGTCAAGTCAATGGAGACCTTTGAAAGGACCTTTGATTCAACAACAACAGTGATCCTCTCCACAAAGAGTGAGCTGTACAGGTTTCTGATAGGGATGGACTAAGGATTAATGCAGATAACAGGTATTTCTATTCGCCGATTATCTTGATAAGCTTCCCGGCCGGTAACTGGTCGGTGAGTTCCATGTTATTCAGGAATGCGAGTTCCGTCATCTGGCTCTGCGGAACGCCGTATGAGCTGAAGGCGCTTGCAAGAGTACCTGCCCTGGGAGCTCTCCTTACCTGTATCCTTTTGGGTTTTATATTCAGCTTTGCCGGGTCCGTAAGGGTCGCGAACGTGTTCATTGCCGATTCAAAAGTATTTAAGTAACCTGCAAAATCGGCTTCGGCACTCACCCCATGAAAGACGTAAACCTGCCCACTATAGCTAATATAGTATGACAGAACTCCTATAGCCTGCTGTTGTCCGGTCGTCTGGTCCTGCTGAACCTGCCTGCATATTGTTGCAAGGGCAGGCATGCCGTTTACAGTTGCCTGCTTGCTCTGCTGAAGATCCAGCCCCAGTTGCTTTATTGTATTGGTTGCTGCCTCTTCAGGGGTACTGCCCTGGGCAAAAGTAAAAATCATAAGAGCCTTGCCGTCCTTCGGGCCCATATTAACCTGGGTTGGAAGGTTCTCAAGCTGCCATCCTGCGGGGAAGGTGAAACGGAATCTCAGGTCGGGATGATAAAAAACATTTCCTTCCACGTATCCCTGACGCGGATCCTCCCCGTATACTATCCCGTCTATCATACGCAGATAACTGTCACCGTTAACCTTGTATGAAGCTAACTTAAGAGTGTCCTGCCATGCTTTCGCCTGCCGGTGAACAGAATTGTAGCGATCGCCCGGATCGGGGTGGGTTGAGAGAAAAGTGGGAACCCCGCCCTGACTTTCAGCCATGTTCATTTTATTGAGGACCTCAAAGAAATCAGCCATCTTATGAGCATCATACCCGACTTTTGAGGAGTATTCAACCCCAAGCTGGTCTGCCTCACGCTCATTGTCACGGCTGAACTTCAAAAAGAGCAGCTGCATCCCCTGCATTGCATATTCAGCATAAGAAGCGAACTTTTCGGAAGCGATCATGCCGCCGATCAGCAATAACTGACCAAGTTGCTGTTTGCTCTGCTGGCTTGCGGAATGACGGGCTGTTATATGACCCATTTCATGCCCCAGAATACCTATCAGCTCAGCTTCGTTGTTAAGCAATGCCAGAATCCCTCTTGTAAAATATATATATCCCCCGGGAACGGCAAAAGCATTAACTACCGGGGAATCGAGAATCTTAACATGATATTCGAGCTTCGGCCTGTGTGATATCACACCCATCTCAGTCCCTTTCTGCTGTAAAAAGTTCCTGAGATTTTCATTTTTGTACTCCCCGAAAGTTGCAATTACCTGTGGATCATACTGCGCTCCCAATTGAATCTCCTGGGCTTCCGACATCAGCATAATCTGTTTTTTACCCGTAACCGGATTTACCGCACAGGAATCAATCAAAAGAATCAACGCAAATACCAGCAGTGTATTCAGGGAAATTTTCAGATTTTTCATGTTTTTTCTGTTTGAGTAAGAATAAAAGCCTGTGACCGACCATTCTATTCTGATCAGTATCAAATATCGGAAATTTTTTTCTCACTACTGATAAATCCGGTGGTTAATTCCCCCCAATAAAGAAGGGCGGCGCATCATAAAAGATATTTGTCTCATGCTTAAAACCATCCTGTCTGAAATGTGCACCGCCCTCTGTTGAAATAGTGTTACTTCAATAACGAAAGGCGACACCGGAGTATAAATATATGTCTCGCCATTGTTACCATTTATTATCTAAATTAATGAAGTGTCGACTTATATTTCACTTCAACCAACTTTCACACTGAAGAATATTATCAAATGTATGCAAACAAATCGAATTGTTAATCATTAACATGTTAAATATTATTAAAACTAATCTCAGGGAATAAAAAATAACAAGATTATTATTTATTAATTATACTCTTAAATCAATAATTTTACTGAATTAAAAACATGGCAAAATACAGATATACACAATCCGGAACCTTATCTCTTTTGATAATGGTCCCGATATTGATCATTATCCTTGTGATTTTATTCGCTCCGGGTATGAAAGGGGGCCCTGAAAGGATTATCCTGGGATTTGCTGCCTTAACAGTACTTATCTGTCTTCTTATATTCTACCGGCTTGTCATTGAAGTTGACGACACTCATATAAAAGTAAAGCTGGGTACCGGACTCTTTACAAGGAAATATCCTCTTTCCAGTATTTCAGTCTGCAAACCTGTCAGAAATCCTCCTTATTACGGGATAGGTATCAGGCTGATCCCCGGGGGATGGCTCTATAATGTTTCAGGTCTGGGTGCCATTGAATTAAGATTTAAAAACAAGAAGTCCGTTGTAAGGATCGGAACCGATAAGCCTGAAGAGGTAAGCCAGACGATAAACAGGCTTATTGATCATCCAGGTTATGTCAGCCCCCCCGGAGGGCAAGAGTATGCCGGTGCTATTCTGGCCCTTGCAGTGATTTTTGTGGCATTATTCCTTCCTGCAATCATGATAGTGGCCGGCAGTCGTGAATCTTCCGCCGAAGCCGGCAGGGAGGAACTCACCATCAAAGGGATGTACGGAGTCTCCATCGGGTACTCAGATATTACAAGGATTGATTCGGCGGTATATCTTCCATCAATAAAGCGCAGAACGAACGGTTTTGCTGCAGGAAAGGCACTGAAGGGTAATTTTACCCTCAGCGACGGAACCCGGGTTAAGCTGTTCATAACCAAAGGCTCTTCTCCCTATATTAACATTCAGACATCTGATCTGGATATATGGCTGAATTTCAAGGATCCCGCGAAAACACGCAGTCTCTATGACCGGCTGAAGGAAAATAAATAACATATTTCTGACAACAAACAAAAACAATTAAATGGAACCATACGTAACTCAAAAAACACTTGAAGAAAAAACAAGGCTCTGGCTTGAAAAGATATCGGAATTCAATCAGCATGAAATGCAGATTAACAGGGATAAATCCGCTCTCCTGGTAATTGATATGCAAAAGTTCTTCCTTGATCCCCTCTCCCCTACTTTTACCTGCGGAGGAATGGCAATACTCCCCGGACTCAGCAAACTGATAAATGCCTTCCGGGAAGTTAAGCGCCCTGTGATCTACACATGTCATGTACATCACCCTGATGGCATGGATGCCGGCATTATGTCGTGGTGGTGGAAAGGTATGTGCATAGAGGGGAGCCCCGAAAGCAAAGTCCATGATAGTATTGCACCGGCTCCCGGAGAGAAAATTATTTACAAGCACCGTTATTCTTCTTTTTACAATACTGACCTGGAGACAATCCTTCGCTGTCTTAAAGTTGAGGACCTGGTAATAGCCGGTATTATGACGAACATGTGTTGTGAGTCAACAGCCCGCGATGCCTATTATCGTGATTACAGGGTATTTTTCCCGGCTGACGGCACCGGCAGTATAAATGAAGAGATGCATCTTGCAAGCCTGCTTAACCTGGCATTTGGATTTGCTTATGTAACGACTGTTGATGCTCTTATTCAGAAATTGTTTTAAGAGTATAAGGATGGATTATAGCTCATGGTCCACAAGATTAATGTGCTAAGTCCTGGCGTGGGATCCGGTTCCTCACCTGAAGGTTTGTCACAGTTAAACAAAATAAAATATATTTGCATCACCAGTATTGAACTCAAAATTAATTAGTCCGGTTTACAGGAAGCTATTCCAGGCAACCGGCAACCAGGATGCACATCTCCGACGGCATAATAAGCACCCCCGTATGTATCGCGGCAAACGCTGTCGCGCTGGGACTGGTATATCTGACCGGCCGGAAGGCGACTGCAGAAGAGATCCCACAGATGGGAATGACCGGGGCCGCCCTCTTTGTGGCTTCGCTGATCCATTTCCCGGTCGCCGGTACGTCAATACACCTCGGGCTCTTTGGTATTGCCGGTATAATTCTTGGCAAACGCTCATTCCCCGTTGTTTTTGCTGCGCTGTTATTCCAGTCGCTGATATTTCAGCATGGCGGCCTGCTGACACTCGGGATCAATGCCATTAACATGGGAGCCGGGGCTTATGCTGCCTGGATGATATGGCGAATTGCCGTTATACCTGAGTACATAAAGTCAGTAATGGCGGGGCTGACCGGGATTATTGTTCCGGCCCTGCTGATGGTTACTGAATTCAGAATAACAGGATACGGAACCGCTATAGCATTATTACTGTTTGTTTATCTGCTTGCCGCATTAATTGAAGGGGGTATTACCCTGTCGGCAGTGTTGTTCCTCCGGAAGGTTAAACCGGAAATACTGGATGGATCATCAAAAAGTAGTTAACTTTAAAACCGATAACATGGACAAGAAAACCGCTTTACTGATTACACTTAGCCTGCTGGTTTCGACTGGCAGCGCTCTGGCTCACGGAGTTAACGTAGAAACAAGTTTTCAGGGCGGGGTGGTTGTTGTGAGATCCTCATTTTCACCCACACAGCCTCTCGTTGATGGATCAGTGACTGTCTATTCTCCTGCCGACCGGAAAAATGCATGGCAGACAGGCAGTACAGACAAGACCGGTCATTTTGCCTTTGTGCCGGACGCTGAAGGTGAATGGACATTTGTTGTGGATGACCGGAAGGGGCACATGAAAAGTACCGCCATAACCGTTCTGTCTGATATGCCTGAAGCAGAGGAAATTACAGAAGATGAGATTGTTGAATCAACCGAGACTTCGGGCAACGGACTGAGTAAAATCCACAAAATAATTACAGGCTTCTCACTAATTTTTGGCATTACCGGGATTTTCTACGGACTTAAAGCCAGGCAGGGACAAAAAAAATAATAACAGGTATTTGAGACACACCTTTATCGATAAGTACAGCCACCTGGATTCACCGGTGCACCGGCTCGATCCGAGGGTGAAGATCATTGCATCGCTGGCTGCAATAATCATAATTACAACTGAACCTGTTTCCGGAAGGCTTCTTAATCTTTGTCTCTATTCTGCCATAACGCTGTCTGCCACAGTGTTGTGCAGGATCCCTGCCGTATATCTGCTGAAAAGAATGCTTATTGTCTCCCCGTTTATTCTGATGGCCGCTCTTTTTTACCCGGTTTCGGTAATGGATACGCGTGAAGTCCCTTTTATCTCCAACTGGAGGCCTTTGGCAGAAGCCGGATTGTCAGTCTTTCTGAAGGCTTCCCTGGCGCTTCTGATTCTTATTCTGCTGAGCACTACGGAGCGTTTTCACAGGTTATTGATGGCACTTCGCCGGCTTAAGGTTCCGGCAATTGTGACCACAATATCTGCATTGCTTTACCGCTACATTTTCCTGCTGGCCGATGAGATGCTCAGGACAGCCAGGGCCCGGGAAAGCCGGACTCCCGGTGTTCTCAGGAGAGGCAGGTTGAAAGTATACGGCAATCAGGTTGCCGTGATATTCCTGAGAAGCTGGGAACGGTCGCAGGTTATATACAAATCAATGCTTTCGCGCGGTTTCGCAGGGGAGTTCCCTGATATGCAGGAAATGAGACTAAGGAGTTCTGACATTGTATTATCCCTTCTTTTTGTAGCTTTGCTTCTTTTGATAAAGTTTTTTATATAAGATGCCGGCCGGAATTAAGATAGAAGATCTGAGTTTTTCCTATAGTCCCGGCAGGAGGGTACTGAAATCGGTTTCGCTGGAGATAGGTCCGGGCGAGAAGTTCGGCATTATCGGACCATCAGGCTCAGGAAAATCGACCCTTCTGCTTCACCTCAACGGAGTGCTGGAAGGGGAGACGGGGAGTGTGACAATAGGCAATATCCCCGTTACCGGCAAGAACCTGCCGGAGGTGCGAAGGCTGGTTGGCCTCGTATTTCAGAATCCCGACGACCAGCTTTTCAATCCCACTGTTGAGGAGGATGTAGCTTTCGGTCCGCTTAACTTCGGCCTGCCTGCAGCTGACGTAAGGGCAAGGGTCATGGCGGCGCTTGCCATGATGAATCTGTCCGGATTTGAAAGGGAGATCTCCCATCATCTTTCCCTTGGGGAACGCAAAAGGGTTGCACTTGCGACCGTGCTGTCAATGAAGCCTGAAGTGCTGGCCTTCGACGAGCCATTCTCCAATCTCGACCCGTCAATGGTCATGCAGCTGATGGAAATAATGGGTTCAATGGTGTCTACACAGGTGATTGTCTCACAGTCGGTGTTGCCGGTTATTGCCATATGTAACCGCATGGCCATACTGAAGGATGGAGAAATAGTGGCTGTTGGAGAACCCCGCACACTGGCGAAGGACCATGTTCTGATGAAGGCATCAGGACTTGACCTGAGTCTTTACCGCACACTCTGCCGTGACCTGTGATGGTGCATGAAGGGGAGTTGCCATTTAATTACACTACCGCGTGAGTCAGGGGATTGTATCGACGCGGGCAGCTCCTTTTTTCTTCAATAAGGATCAATTATGGAAACAGTAACAAATCAGGATCATACATCAGTTTGATAACTGAGAGTCTGCATCTGTATCTCCCAAAATCATCATTCTTAACAATATGGCCTATGTCAGGCTCTGATGAATTTTCATCAATGAGGGAAGAAGTGAAGCTGATGACTATCAAACTAAGAATAAAAGATGGCAGATATGTCATGGTTGGAGGTTCTTTGTCTCAAATATTCAAATCGTTAGTATTCGGATGGGCATTGTCTTTAGGTTCAAAAAAGATTAAATCATTATCGGCTTAACCGAATAAGCAGGATCTGGAATTTCCTGGAAGTCTTTTGAAAAATGGCATTATCAAAGCAGTAATTGACCGACGGTATACACTTGATAAGACTGCAGATGCAATGAACTATCTAAGCCAGGGACACTCAATCGGGAAAGTGATAATTACATTAAGATAAAAGAAAATACGAACGCCTAATACGGACAATGCTATGAAAAGCAATCGACCCGGAGAATGAGGTCCGGATTATCGACCTCATTATTAAAAGTCTTTCCATAGAAGATTCCGGATTCAGAACGGATCTTCAGGAAAAACGGTCGTCCGGCTTATCATCCCTCCGATCTTCTCAAACTGTTTATTTAAGGATATCTTAATAAGGTTCGATCATCAAGGTATCTGGAAAAGAAGGGCTTTTCTGGTATACAAAAATTGAAGGAAAAAGATTGAACAGTCAAGCGATGATTTCCAATGCCTGGCATCATAGATCAGATGCACTTTCATCTATTGGAACAGTATTAGGAATTTCCGGAGCAATACTTTTAGGAGAAAGTTGGCGAATACTTGACCCGATTGCAGGTGTTATTGTTAGCTTCTTTGTTTTAAAAGTAGCATGGGATATTGCAAAACCCAGCATAGATGAACTTCTTGATAGTTCACTACCTGAAACTACAGAAAAAGATTATTAATACTCCTTTCATTTTATTCAATTTTCAATATTACTATTAAAAAATTCATATGCCCCCATATCTACAGTTCCATTCTTAATCCGTGGGTTGGCATCTATATCATAATTAACACCTTTGGGAACAGCCTGATTATTTCCAGCATCAATGCAGGGAGAAGATACTGTAAGTCTCAGACTTTTATCTACGAAAAGAGGGTTTGAATCGATATTACCAGTGCCAGCATACCCCCCCTTTACTGCGCTGAAGGAAACCTTTGTGGTAGATTCCTGATTTGCTATTTCCGGGTATTCAGGAGCATAATTATTCCAAAGGATACAATTAACCAATTCCGGATCGCTATCCCTGTTGCTTATAGCACCACCCTTAACATCCACCGAATTTTGATAAAAGGTGCAGTTAGTTATTAATGTATTGCTTGAATTGACATTGTACACTCCTCCCCCCGTTAAACCGGATGAATTATTTTGAAATACACAATTGATCACCCTGGTATAACTTTCATTATTGTATATTCCGCCTCCATCTTCCCCGGCATAATTATTCAGGAACTTGCTATTTATGATGATAGCGCTGCTGCCCGGCCCGTTCATGAGGCCCCCTCCTTCCTGAACTACCCTGTTATTCTGGAAAGTGCAATTATTTATCAGCGGTTTGCTGTTGCCCCAGTTTCGCATACCACCGCCATCGGCAAATGCTGCATTTCCAATAAAAGTACAATTTGTTATTGTCGGACTCCCATTAAAATTAGTCATCCCGCCTCCCCCATCATTTGGCCAGATGCTGTCATTCGCATTACCAGCGGTGATGTAAAAACCATCAAGGATAGCTGTAGAATCAAGCTCGTCCCCTGTCACAACATGAAAACTATTTTCCATATAATTTTCAAAATTATTATCATCTCCATTGAGATCGCCGCTCAGGATCGTCTTATTGACATGCCAATTACGTTCTTCACGTTTAGTTTCTGCACCTTCAAATCCGCCATAAAAAGCAACATTTTCTTTCAGCCGGAAACTCTTATATCTATCGCCTTCTCCGCCAAATTGCTTTGTAGGTTTATAAATACCGGCTGCAACCCAGATCTCATCGTCTTTATTTGCCTTACCGATAGCATCCTGTAGATTATTATAGGCTGTCTTCCAGGTAAAGCCATCATTTTTTATAGTAGAATTAGTATCAACATATATAACCCCGGGCTTGTCTGTAACACATCCATGAAGTGCCATCATAGTTATAAAAACCAGTAACTTAAATTTATTTTTATTATTCATTTTTGCCTGAATGTCTAATACAGTTTTTTCTATGTTCTCGGTATAAAACAATTATGCAGAGTCCGGGTACAAGTTCACGAACATCAACTTTATTCCCCTGCCCCGTATCTGCTACGCAACCGATTACATTAATATCCTCATAGTTTTCAATAGTCTTATTAGAATCTATATAGAGCTGTGTCTTTACGGGATTTGGGTAGACTTATAAATCAGAAGGATATGTTTACTGGTAACAACAGAGGTAGCACAGGCGGATTTTGCGTATTCAAAGGATGGATGCTTAATACTAGAACAATTACCTGTCTGAGGACTTAAGAGGATAAGGCCCTTCTCTTTTTTTTCATTTTTTACCTTGAAGATTACATGATCTCCAACCCGAAGTTGTTCTTTGCATTTCGGACATAAAAAGTCATTTCTTTTCACCTCCTTTTTAACTGATGTCATTAACTTTTTTTAATAAAGTTACGAAATTTGAGACTTAAGCCCAAAGTTGAAGGGATACATTATGTATGTAGTCTGGTGAGAAAGAATAAGTATCCTTATCACCGCCGCTTTTTTGTTTTGACCGGAACAGTAATCCCCAAGAAAGGTATTGCAATAAATTCATCAATTCCTCTTCCTATAACACATGATTTGACAAGGTATAATGAGAACTATATTTACCCTACTCTTACTTTTGGAGCAAGATTTGGGATTAACAACTTAATTGACAAAAGATACAAACCATAAAGAATTTCAAGTTCATTTTACGGAACCATAATAATATCTTTGTTACTTTGAAACTGGAGAATTATTAATCTTACTTACTTCCTTGATGAAAAACGACTACAAAGAATTTAATTATGAAAACATTTAAGCTGTCCGCCGGAATAATACTGATTTTTTTTGCCTTGGGCACACCTTCGGGTTTTGCACAAAACGGTAATCAGGTTTCAGACAGAAGAGGTGAAAAAGACCGTAATCTCCCTGTTTTTCCCGAAACAACTCCGCAGTTGTATAATGCATTTCTGGCCACCGTTCCGGATATCCAGGTGGAGACTGTAGTCGGGCATCTTCCAGGGTTACCACGCTATCTAAAGGGTGTTTACAGCAATAATATCGAAGGACCGGATGTAAGAGTTCTCTGGCCGGCACCAGAGGATAATAATAAGGTACTCACCCCTGGCACTTATACAATAACTGGAAGGGTTGCCGGAACAAACATCCAGCCAAAAGCGATTGTCACAGTTAAAGAGGCTAAAATGCCTGCTACGCCAGACCGTACACTGGAAGCCTTTAATCTTGATCAGGTTACATTAAATACTGATCTTCATAACCACGACACGAAATTTATCAGGAACCGTGATAAGTTTATGACAGGCCTTGCCAATACAAATCCGGACAATTTCCTATATATGTTTCGTAATGCCTTTGGGCAGGAACAGCCTGAGGGAACAGAACCACTTGGGGGATGGGATAGTCAGCAAACCAAATTGCGTGGCCATGCTACAGGGCATTATCTCAGCGCTATTGCTCAGGCATATGCGAGTGCCGGTTATGATCCGTCTCTCCGGACCAATTTTAGTGATAAGATGGAATATATGGTAAATACACTGTATGAATTATCACAAATGTCAGGAAAACCAAAAACAACCGGAGGAGAACATGTGGCAGACCCGTTAGCTGTTCCACCGGGTCCGGGTAAATCAGACTTTGATTCAGATTTGAGTACAGAAGGTATCCGGACAGATTACTGGAACTGGGGTAAAGGATTTATCAGTGCCTATCCGCCAGACCAGTTTATAATGTTGGAAAAGGGGGCAACCTACGGGCGGAGTGATGCTCAAATATGGGCACCATACTATACCCTGCACAAAATTCTCGCCGGTTTAATGGATGTATATGAAATCAGTGGCAATGAAAAGGCGCTGGAAATTGTAAAAGGGATGGGTGACTGGGTATTTGCCCGTCTGAGTCAGGTGCCAACCGAAATACTTATAAGCATGTGGAACACATACATCGCAGGAGAGTTCGGGGGAATGAACGAAGCCATGGCAAGACTCTATCGGATAACCAACGAACCTGATTATCTTGAAGTTGCACAATTATTTGATAACATAAGAGTGTTTTATGGTGATGCTGAACATTCTCACGGACTGGCCAGGAATGTAGATATGTTCCGCGGGTTACATGCCAACCAGCATATACCTCAGATTATGGGGGCACTTGAAATTTATCGTGATTCACATGATCCGGAATATTATCATATCGCTGATAATTTCTGGAATATTGCCACTGGTGATTATATGTACAGTATCGGAGGAGTTGCAGGAGCACGCAACCCTGATAATGCGGAATGCTTCACTGCACAGCCGGCAACACTTTATGAAAACGGTTTCGCGGCCGGTGGCCAGAATGAAACCTGTGCTACATATAATATGCTCAAATTGACCAGAAACCTTTTTCTCTTTAATCAGAGTGCAGAGTTAATGGATTATTACGAGCGTGGGCTGTACAATCACATTCTTGCTTCTGTTGCAGAGCACACCCCCGGAAATACCTATCACGTGCCCCTGAGACCGGGTTCTGTAAAACAGTTTGGTAATCCCAATATGACAGGTTTTAGCTGTTGTAATGGTACGGCTCTTGAAAGTAACACAAAATTTCAAAACTCAATTTATTTCAAAAGTGCAGACAACCAGGCTTTGTATGTGAACCTCTATGTGCCTTCAACATTAAATTGGACAGACCGGAATGTAACTGTAACACAAACAACAGCTTATCCGAAAGAAGACCAGACACGATTAACCATTACCGGTAAGGGCAGGTTTGACATTAATGTACGTGTGCCACACTGGGCAACCAAGGGCTTTTTTGTAAAGATAAATGGTAAAGAAGCAAAAGTTAATGCTGTACCGGGAAGCTATCTTACCTTAAGCCGTAAATGGAAAAACGGGGATACGGTTGAGTTGCGTATGCCCTTTAAGTTTTATTTAGAGCCGGTTATGGATCAGCAAAATATTGCCAGTCTGTTTTACGGACCGGTTCTGCTGGCAGCTCAGGAATCTGAACCAGGGACAGAATGGCGTAAGGTAACATTAGATGCAGAGGATATAAGCAAATCGATAACAGGTGATCAAGGGCAGCTGCAATTTACTATTGACGGTGTTGTTTTTAAACCATTTTATGAAACGTATGGGCGGTATTCGGTTTATCTGGATGTTATCTTAAAATAGTACTGAGGTTAGCAAAATAAGAAAACCGGTGTGCTTTATTTTTGGGAACCTTACATTCAAAAAGAATACAGATATCATTAATCCATTTATTCTGAAGTATTTAATTAATATAAATTTATGGCTGTGATGAGGTATTTTCAAAAGAGATGTTGTTTTCTTCTTGTGCTTATTTTTTTCTTTAACAACAGTTACAGCCAGAGTACTGAGATAATCCAATCCCATAATAAGGTAACCCTGCCCGAAGCCCATATTGGAAATCTGGAAATTGACACCAGGTTACTGGATAGTTATGAGCTTTTGCAGGATAACGTAAGGCAGTTTTACCTTGATGCCCGAATTGTTTTTGCTGAAAAAAGTGATGTTGATTTTAGTGATCCGGAGATTTTAATTGCAGCACAAAAACATAATATTTCATTAATGGGAGGTCCTATGCTTGGTAACCTGAAAGAAGATGAAATAATCCTGTGGTTGCGTCCATCGGCTGCCGGATCAATTGTTGTCAAAGTATCTGAAATGAACGACAGCGTTGAAAAAACTTATATAAAAGATATAACTGAACCCGGAGTTGAACAAAGGCTAAAACTAGATGGATTATCTTCCAATAGTTATTACATATATTCTATTTACTCAGAAAATCAGGAAATTGCAGAAGGCAGTTTCAGAACAGCCCCGGCTCACGATGAAAAAAGCATATTCAGACTGGTTTTTGGATCATGCTTTCATAAAATAGGATTACATAATCCGAACCTTGCCAGTCAGATTCTTAAAAGGAAACCACATGCAATGATGCTATTGGGGGATATTGCAGTTGATGACAGAGAAAACGATTTCAATATGCACAGGTCTGATTATCTTCTTCGAGATGTTTCAGGACCCTGGCAAAGACTTGCAGCCAATATACCGCTATATACCTCGTGGGATGATCATGATTATTTAAACAACGACCTCAGCGGTATTCCCGATGGGTTTACTGAAGCAGACAGGGAAATGCTCAGGAAATTATGGCGTCAAAACTGGAATAATCCTGAGGATGACCGGGAAGGAATATTTTTTAATACCCGAGCAGGACCGGTGGAATTGATAATGTTAGATACCCGTTCATGCCGCAACCCGGAAGAAAGAGGAAAATATGGTTCATATCTGGGAATGGAGCAGCTTAATTGGTTAAAAGATATCTTAAAAAAATCTGCTGCTCCTTTTAAGATCATCTCCAGCGGAACCATGTGGAGTGATTATATATCCAATGGAAAAGACTCGTGGGGTACCTGGGATACTCTGGCACGGGAAGAGGTTTTCAGCCTGATAGAAACGGAAAATATCCCCGGCGTTTTATTGATTAGCGGAGATCGCCACGGAGCACGGGGGTTTACAATTCCCAGATCTTCAGGATTTAAGATATATGAATTTGAGGCTGCTTCACTTGGAGGAGTCCCCGGACCAGATGCAATGGCAGATGACCCTGCGAATCAGCTTTTTGGCTATCATGGAACAGATCTGAAAGCTTTTGGTGAATTTACTTTTGACACGGAGGGAGATGAGCCTCTTTGTATTTTCAGACTGATTGATGAATCTGGTACTGTTTTAGAGGAATATTCATTGAAATATAGTCAGTTAACTCCAAAATGACAGTAATATAAATTGATTAAAAATGCGTTATCAGATTTCTTAAAAGGTTCCCGGGTAAAAGATATATTGTCTTATTAACAATCGAATCTTTTCAAGAGTTGGATCCATTTAAACCAGACAGATCAGAGTATTGTAACATGGATGACCATACTAATTAGAAATCAACATTAGAGAAGATCCTGAGAGAATTGAATTTTATCACTGCAACGATTAAACTTCTTTAATATGAATAATAAAACTGTGACATTAATTGGAGCAACCGGGTTAATTGGAAGTCATTTACTGGAATTATTGCAAAGTGATTCAGAAATATCCTTAATCAAAGTTCTGGTTAGAAGACCTGTTGCATTTAAAAACCCAAAAATTAAAACTATAGTATTAGATTTTACAGATTATGAGACTTTTAAGTCAGAAATTAGAGATAGTGATATAGTTTTTTGTGCAGTTGGAACAACAACCAAAAAAGTGAAAGGTGATAAAAAAGAATATAAAAAAATTGATTATGACATTCCGGTAAACGCTGCAAAATTCAGTTCAGAAACCGGATCTCCTCAATTCGTGTTTGTTTCATCTATCGGAGCAAACAGTGAAAGTAAAAATTTCTATCTCAATCTTAAAGGAAAGGTTGAGGATGCTATATGCAGCATGAATATTCAAACAGTATTAATCTTTCGTCCGTCTTTACTTCTTGGTAAAAGACAAGAATTCAGATTAGGAGAACTTATTGGAAAAATATTCATTAAGGCAGTTTCATTCCTGTTACCATCACAAATGAAACCAATAAGAGCTCATGATGTAGCAAAATCAATGCTGGATGCCACTAAAAAAGGATTAAAAGGAAATATAATCTTCCACTATAAAGAAATGAAGCAATTAATTTAAAGCGATTATAATAAACCTGTAAAACTATGAATAAACAGATCATTTTATTTTGTCTGATGACACTTACGGGGATATCGGCTTTTGCTCAGAAAAGCCTTTCAATAGCAAATCCCGACACCGGAAAAATAAAATTCCGTACAGTTGCTGAGGTTGGTTTTATATCAGTACTTGCACATCAGATTCAGCTTGGGGAGAATGGAACCTACTTTAATTATGTAAAAGAGGGCGGACAGGATGTTCTTTTCCCGACAACCAGATTCTCAATCGAAGTGGATGTAAATAACAGAAATACTTTCATACTGCTTTATCAGCCGCTAAGAATAGAGACTCAGGCCGTTTTAAGGACTGATGTGGTTTTTAATGATATCTCATTCCCTGCTTCATCAGGTATTAACTGTTTATACAATTTCCCATTCTACAGATTCAGCTACCTGAGGGAATTAACCAAAAATAAAGAGAAATTCAACTTTGCCATTGGCGGAAGTCTTCAAATCCGTAATGCAACTATTTCTTTCGAATCAACTGATGGAGGACTCTATACTGATAATAGAGGGATAGGGCCGGTCCCTGCTCTTAAATTAAGAAGCAAATTGAGACTGAATAAACATTTCTATTCTGAACTTGAGGCAGACGGTATCTATGCACCGGTCAGTTATCTCAATGGAAGTGATAATGAGATTGTAGGTGCAATCCTTGATGCAAGCCTTCGCTTCGGAGCAGATGTTAATGCATTGACAACCATGTTTCTTAATATACGCTACCTGGGTGGAGGAGCCACAGGAACGGATACCGGGGATGTTTGGCCAGGGGATGGTTATGTCAGGAATTGGCTCAATATCCTTAACATATCAGCCGGATTTGTATTAAAGCTTTGAATTTAATCTGTAGTAATATTACATGAAGAATTTATTAATTAAGCAAGTAATTCCTTAAAGGATGAAGACAATTATAAATTCTACAGCCCCGATTTACTTAACAACCTCTTTAAACATCCATACACAAAAATTGAGTTTATACAACGGGACTTAAATGTTTCAAGGATAACTGCAGCAAACTACCTGAACCAACTTGCCAGTGACAAACTCCTGACAAAAAAGATTCTCACACAGATAAGGAAGATTATAACCGATCTGGCTCCGGGAGCCGAAGAAAAACTCGTTTATAATATACCTGCTTACAGAACAAACGGCAGGGCTCTGGTATATTTCGCCGGTTTCAAAAATCATATCGGCTTTTATGCCACCCCGTCAGGACATACAGAGTTTGCAGATGAGCTTGCAAAATACAAACACGGTAAAGGATCGGTACAGTTCCCGATAAGCCAGCCGATACCATTCGATCTGATAGCAAGGATTGTAGAATTCAGAGTATGGGAGAACAACCAGTGTAAACCCCAGTGTATCATTCATTTCAAAGCAAATAGATGCATTTAAAGGAAATCCGGTCATCGGGGCCCAGGGGGCCTATGAAACCGGATGTAGAGTTTGTTCGAAACCACTTTAAGATTGGGGATAATCCTGCGATAGAGAATGTATGCTCACTGGATGGATATTATATACATGGCATAATGCTGAAAGACTTGCTGGCAAAAGAAAAGGTAAATTAATAAGTTTAACCCTGTTCATAAATATTCCCTGAAATCCTTGACTCGTATAGCATTTATCTCGTAATTTTGGTTAAGTCGATGTTTAATCTAATCTTTTTAGCCATGAGAGTAAAAAACATTAATGGTACTTCTCAAAATGTCTGTAGGTGTGGTACGTGGCTACAGCATTGGAGGAACTTTAGCGGTCAGTACACCGTTACATGTCGAGCCTTGTCTTGTCCTCGAAGTGATATTTCGGGAGCTCATGTTCAAAAAGAAAATAGCAATGACGATCGTTGGTACACTGTTCCTTTTTGTGCGCTTCACAATCATTCATCCTATTCAGTTGAGCTGGAAACAGGTACAGCACTTGTTTCCGCAAATAAAAAGGAGACCTGTGAAAAATAACAATTTAAATCACTGGAAATGAATAATTAATAAACGTTAAAAAGTCAAATAGTTATGCATACGGCTATAAAATATTCATTACTTGGAATGTTATTACTTTCTGCTTTAGTTTTTCACGGATGTGAAAAGGAAAGTAAGCTTCCGGTAGAT
>Ga0334882_1001048_pt1 | contig 35969 bp, 27 predicted proteins | sample GraSluR1_MG_5_FD_207226 | JGI IMG/M metagenome (GOLD analysis project Ga0334882, IMG submission 207226) | Sludge microbial communities from methane-producing bioreactor in Wageningen University, Netherlands - Granular Sludge_15_04-R1 | ecosystem: Engineered > Bioreactor > Anaerobic >... | reverse complement strand
ATTTTTTCTTCTCGAAATATTATGGAGCTACTTAAAAATAAAGTTAGACACCTGAAAAAGAAAATGAAACTGCCTGATGTCCAATTGGATTTAGGCTTCTAAAATGTATGGGACAGTAGTGATAAAATATAATATTATCCGTATTAATCAATAATAATAAATTATTTATGGCGCTTTCCGGAATGAGCTCTAACTATTTATTATTATTTGTTTACACGTCAAATAGAGTCGGCCCCCTGTCCCCCAAAGGGGGCACGTAAAAGGAGCGCTTTAGTAAATAGATGAATTAGAGTATTAAAACAACTGTTTATGCTGTTGAGCTTGCTAAATGGCAGATACTGGAATGAATTTCTGCAGAGTATTGGAATAGTTATAGAAATGATAACAAAATAAAATTATCAGAGTTATATTTTGATAACTCGTGCCCCCTTTGGGGGACAGGGGGCACGAGCATTATTTTATGATATAACCGCATAAAAGGGGGGAGAGGATATGGACAGAAACAGGATTATTAAAAAGGGTGATTATCTCTATGAAATCCCTGTGACATATAAGAAAGGGATGCTTGTCCCTGCAAGGATATATGCATCAGAAGAGCTTCTGGGAACAATGGATGATGCGGTTTTTGACCAGATTACTAATGTGGCAACTCTTCCCGGTATAGTTAATTATGCCATGTGCATGCCTGACGGTCATTCAGGATACGGATTCCCAATCGGAGGAGTGGCTGCCATTGATCCGGAAAAGGGGATTATATCCCCGGGCGGGATCGGCTTTGATATAAACTGCGGTGTAAGACTTGCTGCATCATCACTTACACTTGATGATATAAAGCCCAGACTTAAAGATTTTGTTGATGCCATATTTAAACGGATCCCCAGCGGTGTGGGTTCCGGCGGAATATTGAAGCTTTCCGGGAGCGATTTTGACAATGCCATGGTTAAAGGTGTTGCCTGGGCTGTGGAGAAGGGGTATGCTCTGAAAAGCGATATGGAGCTGACTGAAGAGGGGGGGTGTGTAAAAGGAGCAGACCCTTCTGCAGTTTCCCGAAAAGCACGGGAGAGGGGTGCCGGGCAGATAGGGTCCCTGGGATCGGGGAATCATTATCTGGAAATTGAAATAGCAGAAAAGAAAAATATTTTTGACAGCTCTACAGCAGCAGAATTCGGAATCAATGAAGAGAATCAGGTACTCTTTATGATTCATAGCGGAAGTAGGGGTTTCGGTCATCAGGTGGCAACCGATTATCTGGGGGAGTTTGCAGGGCTCCAGAAAAGGTTCGGCTATAATCTCCCTGACAGGGAACTGGCCTGTGCCCCTTTTAATTCTCCAGAGGGTCAGAGATATTTTGGCGCAATGAACTGTGCCATAAATATTGCTTTTCTAAACAGGCAGCTTATTCTTCACGGCCTTCGTGAAGTTATAAATGATTTTTTCGGGTCAAAAAAGGGACTCTATGTTAATACTGTATATGACGTGTGTCATAATACAGCCAAGCTGGAAAACCATGTTGTAGATGGTGTAAAGAAAAAACTCCTTGTCCACAGAAAAGGTGCAACACGGGCATTCCCCCCCGGGAGCAGGGATATACCTGGAAAATACCGGAAGTGCGGGCAGCCGGTTCTTATAGGGGGGAGCATGGAGAGGGGTTCATATCTTATGGCAGGGACAGATTCAGGGGCGGATTCATTTTACTCTACGGTACATGGGAGCGGCAGGGTTATGTCAAGGCATGATGCTAAGAAAAAATATCATGGCCGCACAGTTCAGCAGGATCTTTCAGATAAAGGTATTTATGTAAAAACAGCATCCTACTCCGGGCTCGCTGAAGAGGCGGGGGGTGCATATAAGGATATTGATGAAGTTGTAAGGGTATCGGAAAAGGGGGGGCTCAGCAGGATCATTGCAAAGCTTATTCCCATCGGAAATATTAAGGGGTAGGTGATGGATTACGAAATTATTGATAATATAACATCAGCGGATATTGCAGTTGCTGTTACAGGTGAGAATCTGAATGAACTTTTTATGAAAGGGGGGATTGCCCTTGTTTCAGAGATGACAGATGATCCGGGTAAGATTATGGAAAAAGAGATACGGAGCGGATCTTTATCTCATCATGAGCTGGATCTCCTTTTCTTCCAATTTCTTAATGAGATCCTCTTTTATAAGGATGCGGAAGGGGTGATTTTAAAACCGATTAATGTGGAGATCGAATCTGAGGGGGGCGTGTATATATGCAGGTATCTTTTTTCAGGTGAGCTGATAAACAAAAGCCTCTGCGGATTCAGGGTGGATATAAAAGGGGTTTCCCTTCATCATCTTAAAATAGAAAAGATAGTGGAGGGGTTTAAGGGGGTTGCTGTATTTGATGCCTGAGCATTAAGTTTTTTTATTGCTTTTGTTTTATTGTATGCTATAGTGCTTCAGTTGTACTCATCTTCAGATTTTTTAAAAATAAAAATTCAAGGAGAATAATGTGATGCCTTCTGAACCGCTGAAAAGGAAATTAAAACTCCTCACACTTGCTTTATTTATTTTATGCGCCGCTTCACCGCTTCTGGCTCTGGACAAGGAACAGGTTGCTGCCAATGCTGCCTATTTCGGTTTATGGACCCTTATACCACCTGTTCTTGCCATCGCCCTTGCATTTATTACCAGGAATGTAATATTCTCTCTTTTCCTGGGTGTTTTTTCCGGTACCTTTCTTCTGGAGCTTCAGGGGGCCGGTATTATGGGGTCATTTTTTTACGGATTTCTTAACATAATTGATAAAATACTCGGGTCACTTGCTGATCCATGGAACGCGGGGATTGTTCTGCAGTGTCTTACTATTGGCGGCCTTATTGCCCTTGTTACAAAAATGGGTGGGGCTAAAGCGGTTGCAGAATCCCTGGCAAAAAGGGCAAAGGGGCCAAGGAGCGCCCAGCTGATTACATGGGTTCTGGGTCTGTTCATATTCTTTGATGATTACGCTAACTCGCTAATTGTGGGTCCGATTATGAGGCCTGTTACTGATAAGCTGAAAATTGCAAGGGAAAAGCTGGCCTTTATAATTGATGCCACTGCTGCCCCGATCGCAGGGATTGCCCTTATATCAACATGGGTGGCATATGAAATCGGTCTTATTAAGGATGCCTATGCCAGTATAGGTGTGGATGTTAATGCCTACGGTATTTTTATCCAGACTATCCCATACAGGTTTTACAATATTCTGATTCTTGCTTTTATTGTCTTTTCCGCTCTGATGCTCAAGGATTTCGGTTCAATGCTTAAGGCGCAGGTCAGGGCAAAGAAGGAGGGGAAGGTTTTTGCTGATGATGCAAGGCCCATGATCTCAACAGAAACAACAGGGCTTGAGCCTGATGAGAAAACTGTTCTCAGTATATGGAATGCTATTATACCCATATCTGTGCTTATATTCGGGGCATTTGCAGGCTTCTATTTTAACGGGTATTCTGCTATTACCGGCGGGGATGATGAGATACTGAAAGCATTAATGCTCACTTCACCGGCATCATTTGCTGCAGTGAGGGAGGCTTTCGGCGCCTCTGATGCTTCAGTTGTTCTTTTCCAGGCAGCACTTCTTGCCTGCCTTGTTGCCATGTCCATGGCTGTTTTCAGGAAGATCATGACTATAGAAGAAACCCTCACAGTTTGGGTACAGGGTGTTAAATCCCTTGTAATAACAGCTGTTATTCTTCTCCTTGCATGGTCCCTTTCAGGTGTTATAAAAGAGCTTGGAACAGCAACCTATCTTGTTAAGATTCTGGAGGGGAATCTTCATGTTGCTTTAATCCCTTCGGTTATTTTCATTCTGGGTGCGGTTATATCATTTGCAACAGGCACCTCCTACGGGACAATGGGTATACTTATGCCCCTTGCAATTCCCCTGTCACACAGCCTTTCAGGGGGTGATCCTGCTCAGGTTATAATCAGCACAAGTGCGGTACTTACAGGCGCGATTTTCGGTGATCACTGCTCGCCAATTTCGGATACAACAATTCTTTCATCAACAGGGTCTGCCTGTGACCATCTGCACCATACAAAAACCCAGCTCACATACGCAATTGTAACTGCGCTTGTTACAATATTTCTCGGCTATCTCCCAATCGGTTTCGGTGTGCCTGTATGGATTGTGCTCCCTGCAGGGATTGCCGCAATCGGAGGGATCATATGGTTCTTCGGTAAGAATCCTGATGATATGATTGCCTGATTATTATATTCCGGTCCATGCCCGCTTTTTGAGCGGGCGGGAGCCGTGAATGTATCGGAGTGTATTTTATTGTTGTTTTTGATTTTTTATGGTCTGATAATCCCCGGAAAGCTTTAGTGTTTATACATTTGTTTCTTGACTCAGTATTTCGAAGGCTGTATAATGCTGAGAAGTTTAGTGATATGCAAGAGCTTCAGAGGAACTGTATGAGTGAGCATTCTGTTAAATCGATTAGGAATGGAGCTATTGCTTCCGTAATTGCAGGGATAATTCTCTTGGCTGTTCCAGCGCTGAGGGACTTTGTTGTTAGTTTTTTATCTTGGCTTTGGTCTGTAATAAATTGGTGTTGGGAAGCTCTAGTTGCATTATATTCTCTCCCAGGCTGGGTGTGTTTATTAGCATTTGTCCTAGCACTTATAGGACTAATTAATATTTTCTTAGTCATAAATGGCAAATCGGAAGAGCCTGAATTTAAAACATATATTCAGGATTTCTTTCATGGGGCAAAATGGCGGTGGAGTTGGATTGGTTTTCAAATTTCTGATGTATGGTGTTTCTGTCCTCGCTGTGATGCAACTCTTGTTTATGATGATAGTTCTTGCCGTAGTTTTTCAAACGTCAAAAAAACTGATTTCGTATGCGAAAATTGTGGTCATAGTGTTGTTGCATCAATTACCGGTGGTAATATAGATTATGCAGTTGGCGCTATAAGGCGTGAAATAGACAGAAGAATTAGAACTGGTGAATACAAAAAGCACTAGATAAGTGTTATGGGTGGGCAAATTTTCTGCGGAATGTATTGTTATACATTAAAGGAGGCGGAATTGTTATACAAATACCGAGGTATTAAGGAACTACGTTATTTTGTAGATATTGTGTTAAACCAACGCCTTTATGCAGCGGGATACTTTGATCTTAACGATCCAATGGAAGGACATTATCTATACAACAAGGGGGAGCTTGATTCTGATGTTAGAAACCTAATCAAAGGTCAAAAGGAGAAGATCAGAATATGTTCTCTCTCCAGAATTAATGATAACGAGCTTATGTGGGCACATTATTCTGAAGGGCATCGTGGCGTTGCTATTGGTGTAGAAATTAAAGATAGTGGAAATGTCTGCCCAGTCATATATAATGGACTACCACAAATCGGTAGGATTAATATTCATAACTTAACAGCAAGAGAAATTTTATCACATAAACTTGAGGTTTGGGGTTATGAAAAAGAAGTGAGGGTGTTTACGGATGGAGCACATTATGTTGATGTAGAAGTAAAAGAAATTCTTCTAGGAAGAAGCATGGGTACGCAAGATATTAGCTTTATTAAGAAACTTGTATCTAGAATCAATAAAAAGATCAATATTGTAAATGCGCTAAACAAATATGTATAACAAGGCGATCGTTAAGGTGTATATTGTGTTTTGCTTTTGTCGTATCACCTAGTTGTTATAGCGCATATGGAGTATACACAGGACGGTTTCTATACTTTTTTATAGGTAGAGTATTTCATGCGCCTGATGCAGTGACGTTGATTCATTCCTTCAGAAAGGTTTAAAAGAGGAGTGATAAGTTCGAAGTTTTCTGCAAAGAATTTTAATGCACTTCTTTGAGTGAGTATTCATGTTCGATGCAGAATATTTAAGGATCAAGATTGATCAGTGGTTGATGTAAAAGCGTTGAAGAGTGCCTTAATATTGAGCTGCCGAGTTTGGCCTAGCAATTCAGGAGATATAGATTTGGAATTATTTATAAGTTGGTCTGGTGAAAAAAGTAGAAGAATTGCCGAGGCAATCAGAGAGTGGATTCCGTGTGTGATACAAGCGGTAAAGCCATATTTTACTCCTGAGGATATAAACAAGGGACAGAGGTGGGGGGCTGAAATTTCTAAGAAACTGGAATTATCTAGAATTGGAATAATAGTTCTGACATCTGCTAACTTAGAAGCACCTTGGATAATGTTTGAAGCTGGGGCTTTATCTAAGAGTGTTGATAGAGCTAAAGTTTGCCCACTGTTGTTTGGGGTTACCCCTGCAGAAGTAAAGGGCCCTCTAGTTCAGTTCCAATGTTCTGTTTTTAGTGAGTTAGAGGCTCTAAAGTTATTACGTTCAATAAATCAAGAGCTTGGCGATGAAAAGCTTGAAGAGAAAACATTGAGCTCAACGTTTGAGGTATTTTGGCCAAAATTAAGTAAGCAGATTGATGATATTTTAATTGATTCAGGATTACCCAGTGAACCAGAAAATACTAGGGATGATAGGGATATATTAGAAGAAATTTTGCGTTTAACGAGAAGGACAGCTTACAGCCATGTTAGAACACTATCCCCTAATAGATTGTTAGAGCATCCTGAAATAAAAAGGCCAGTTACATTTAATCCAGAAATAGGAACTATTTCTTTTTGGAGTGAAAATTCTGAGGTCTATAATTTTAATATAGATGAATTAACTTCAGGATCAGAAGTATTAGATTGGTTTTTACAGATAGGGAATAAAGGGTGGTGTACAGGAGAGCACTTGAAGGCCTTTCTTGATTGTCTTGAAGAAATTACAGATTTGTTTTTTGAAAATAATGCTCAAGGGGTGTTTTGTCCTGGTGGATTGAACAAGCAAGTTGATTGGGAAAAGGTTTTAACAAGCAAAGCTATCGGACGTTAGCATGTTATTGTCTTGAGTATCAAGGCAAGTACTTAATTTATCATGTTCGATAGCCGGAGAATCTAAAAAAGATACCGATTCTCCAACAAACTTTTTTAGGGGTGGAGTTGGCAATATGAGAACTAATAGGAAATGATTTATGATCAAAGAGAAGTGAAATTGCATTCGAAGAGTGAGGCGCAAGTACTCTTAGTAAATGAGGCTCCTGGGCCAAGAGAAGCCGAAAGTGGTATTCCTCTTTACGGAAGTCAGGGCGGGAACCTTTATCGCTCACTGAAAAAGGCAAATGTGCCTTGGGCTGATAGTTTTAACAATAGAATAACATTCTCTTGGCCGGTTCAAAGTAAAAACGGATATAAGACGTTTAGTGATAAGCAAGAAAAACAGTTCAAACTTAGACGGGAATTTTTAAAAGTTAGAGAGAAATATATTGCTTGTACAAATTCATATCCATATTGGCCGAAGTCTTTGAAGGGATCCAGAGATTTCTGTTCACCGGCTAAATCAGATGTTCTAGCGGACATAAACCTCAAAAGGTTGCAAACTGAAGCAAGTAATAATTTTAAAGTATTGCTTGTGTGCGGTAAATTTTCTTATTTGGCCTGCACCGGCGAAGTAATTGAAAATCCTGGAATACATGAAGGCAAAGAATTAAATGAAACCATTTTAACCCAAATTAATGTCAGGATCGGAGCTTCTTTTGAATATGGTTGGTATTTGGGGCATACAAGGCGATGGTCATTAAATCAAAATAAAATCACTGTAATATTGGCTAAAATAAGCAGTTTACTAAATTGGAATAATAGCTAATCAATTATATCATCGGTTCTGCGTAAGAATTTGAGCAGGCTTGATAATTTTTTTTGCGTTATATAGAAGTGGAGTCTGCATGATAAATATCCGGGAACTTCTTAAATCTTATTACCATAAAGAGCGGGAAATCCGTTATTTCCGCTTTGCAGAAGAAAATACCGGTTAAGCAAATGTTCAATTGACGCTTCGGTTAGAAAAAAGGAATTTTACAATAAAGTGAAGGATACAGTAATTATCTTACATGAAGTTTATGGGATAACAGATAATCTACTGAAATTATCTTTAGAATTAGAGATGAATGGCTATAATGTCGTTTTACCTTCATTGTATTCGGATAACTATGTTGGAACAAATGAAGAATACTCATATAAAAAGTTTTTCACGGAAGTTGGTATTGATGAAGGATTGAGTTTACTTGAAAAAATAATTGGAGAAAATGTAAATAGTAATATAATAATCATAGGGTTCAGTATTGGAGCTACACTTGCATGGTTGAAGTCAACAGATAAAAGAGTAAAAATGATCATTGGCTTTTATGGTTCAAGAATTCGGCATTATAAAAACATTATACCAACTGTTCCTGTTCGATTGTTTTTTTGTGATGAAAAGAGTTTTGACGTTAACAGCCAGATAAGAGAATTACAAGAAAAGAATAACATTAAAATAGAAAAAATATCAGGCGAACATGGATTTTATTCAAGGGAAAAATATGAATCTGACTTGATCAAAGAAACGAATAGACGGATATCAGCTGAATTAGAATCTTATAAAAAAGAAATAACTATTAAGCATAGCAAGGGAACTGGAAAAGAATAAAAAGTCAAAATACCATATAATCTGCCGTTTCAGTTGACCGCCGTAAGGAGGCAGTAAATTCAGGAGGAGTTTGTGGAGATTAAATATGTTCATACAAATATAATTGCAAAAGATTGGAAGAAATTGTCTGACTTCTATATCGAAGTTTTTAACTGTATCCCGAAACCCCCTGAACGGGATTTATCCGGTGAATGGCTTGATAAACTAACAAATCTGAAATCATCTCATATTAAAGGAATTCATTTGCTGCTTCCAGGATTTAAAGAGAATGGTCCAACACTGGAAATATTTCAATATGATACAATTATAGATAACGACAAGAAAATAAATATGGAAGGATATGGGCATATTGCTTTTGCTGTTAGTGATGTAGATGAGTGTTTGAAAAGTGTAATTAGACATGGCGGATCATCTGCAGGAGAGACAGTAAATGCAGACATTCCCAATGTGGGGAAACTGCATGTTGTCTATGCAGAAGATCCTGAGGGAAATATTGTAGAAATACAAAAATGGGCTTAATCAGTAAAAAGTATAGTTTATAAGATTACAGGTGGATGTAAAATAGATTGTGTAATGCTGATAAGGTGAGAGTATGTTTAAAGAGTTGGAGATGATCAACGAACGGCCGGAACCGTTTCAATTTTATACAGCAAGCGATCTATGGACTGATGATCATACATCAGCCAGGATGCTCTCGTGCCATCTTGATGAGGCTATAGACCTCTCATCGCGAAATGCACAGTTCATCAGGCGATCGGTTGAATGGATCGCTTCCCGTTTTAACATCGATAAGGATACCATTATCGCCGATTTCGGCTGCGGCCCCGGATTGTACACAGCGGGTTTAGCCAGGTGTCAGGCTGATGTGACAGGCATAGATTTCTCTGGTAGATCAATTGAGTACGCAAGGGGGGTTGCGGTTAGCGAAAAGCTGAACATTAACTATGTGAGGCAGAATTACCTGGATTTTGAAACAGAGAACCGGTTCGACCTTGTCCTAATGATTATGTGCGACTTCTGCGCCCTTAGCCCTGCCCAGAGAAAGGTGATTCTTGATAAATTTCATACAATTCTGAAACCGGGAGGTTCGGTTCTTCTGGATGTGTATTCACTGGCAGCATTTGATCAAAGAGAAGAGGCAGTGATATACGAGGTGAATCTTCTCAACGGATTCTGGTCACCAGACAAATATTATGGTTTTTTAAATACTTTCAAATACAATGATGAAAAGGTTGTACTTGATAAGTACACGATTGTGGAATCGGATCGTACCAGAATAGTTTACAACTGGCTGCAGTATTTCGCTGCAGAAGAACTGGAAAGCGAGTTCATGAAGGCCGGATTTTCCATTGACGAGCTTTATTCAGACGTTGCCGGAACACCCTACGATCGGAATTCGAGCGAATTTGCGGTTATCGCCAGGAGGGAATAGCCGGAACATGGTAATCTCACACATTCGAACGGGAATTACGCTGTACCCCATTCACACTGGTGATGGACACGTTAGCTGGATTCCGTTTTACGGAGTACAAAAGAGAAGAGGAGAAATAGATGAACTTAATATCTGAAAACGGTGTATGGCTAACTGAGTCAGAATTTGTCACTTCAGATGGTAAAATCAGCAAGGCGAAAGGAAAAACGGAAATAAGCATTATTGGTGAAACCATTATAAATCACAGTTCTGCAGAATTAGATGGTAATGCAATAGTCAATGATTATAAAATTAAAGTATCAAATAATAATAGACATCCATTTCTGTCAAAAAACCCTGCTTTGGGTATTCAAAAAGGGTTTTTTGATGTAGACAGAAATATTATCTATTCCCGCTTTGAGATAGAAAACTCTTCTTTGAATGGATTTGAAGTAGTGATCAGAAATGATAATATATGTAATGCCCATGGCGCTTTATATGATGGTAATAAATTGATAAATACATGGACCGCAAAGCTGATTAAAGCGGATTAAAACGCAACAACCTTGTTGCATTTACTGATTTTAATCTCAACATAATCATCCCCGTCTCCCCCCTTTTACTTGACAGAGACTCCGTTGAGAAGTAAATTTCCCTAAAAAAATATCGGGAGAAGCAATATATGAACACCTATCTAAAGTCGCTTATCGTTGATGTGAACAGCGGATTTTACAGAGTAAACAGATACCCTGTGGGTGAATTTTTCGGCCCCATTGATCTGGGCCTTCATCTTACAAGAAAATACGGCAGTCTTAACATAGGTACCGGGCTCCTTGCAGGATCTATCTTTCCCGGGTCGAACAGGCTTATTGTTTCCGGTTTTTCACCAGGGTGGGCCGGTTTTTATATATCGACAATGGGGGGAGCCGGGCTTGTATTCAACAATCTTGGAATTGACATGCTTGCTCTTACCAGAAAAGCTCCCACACCTTCGGTTTTATATCTTAACAGGATACATGGCGAGGAGATTCAGCTTTCAATAGAGCCGGTTGATGTTGAAAAAGTATGGGGGAGCGGACGGTTGGGTATCTATTCCCTGACAGATTATGTGCATGAAAAGTACGGATCGCGTTATGAAAATGATCCCCGTATTCTTGTGACAGGCCCTGCTGCTTCAGCAACAGCAATCGGTGCTATAGCATCAATGCCGATAAAGAAGGGTGTTGTTTCCTTTGTTGATACCTGGGCAGGCAGAGGGGGATTTGGTTCCAAGATGCTTCAGGAGCATAATATTGCCGCAGTAATATATGGAGGAACCCATATTGATGAGGACTTCAGGGACAGAAATGTTGCTGACCAGTGGTTTGTGGATAAGTACAACCAGAAGCTTGCAGCAAAGGATCTTGAGGCTACAGCAAAATACAGGTTTGAGCCTAATTTTGATACCGGCGGAACCTTCGGAGTAAACTACGCAACCCTTGGCGGTAAAATGCTCTCTTTTAACTATAGAAGTATTTATATGACTGAGGAGCAGCGTCTTAAAATACATGAAAATTTTGTACGTAATCATTATCTTAAACAATTTAATGAAGAGACTATAAAAACCAAGCAGCAGAAAACCTGCGGCGAGCCATGTGTTGCTGTATGTAAAAAGATGAACGGCAAGTATAAAAAAGATTACGAGCCTTACCAGACCCTGGGGCCTTTATCAGGTATCTTTGATCAGAGGGCTGCAGAAAAGATCAATCATCACGCTGATATGTACGGCTTTGATGCTATATCTGTGGGGGGTGTTGTTTCATGGCTCATGGAGTGCCTCTATGAAGGGCTTATTGAGCCGTCATATATAGGTCTTTCCGAAAAGATTCCCAGTTTTGATCCTGATAATTTTGATGTGGTTAAGGATTCCATGCATAATGCTGATATCGGGGTTGAGATTCTTGATGCAATAATAGAAAAGAGGGCTAACCTTGACCTGAGTGCGGGTGCAAGGAAACTGGCGCGCCGTCTTTCCGGTAAAAAGCATAAGGATATTATAAACAAACTGGTAACCAACGGCTTTGCCAGAAACGGCTGGATGGTGCCGAATCAGTACTGGACACCTGGAGTATTGTCCCCCATGGCTATTATGGGTAAATACTTTATGTATTATGGTAATGATTTTCTCCCGCCCAGGGAACTGGGGAGGCAGAATGCCAAGAGGCTTAAGGGGGAACTGATACTCGATAATATGGGTATGTGCAGGTTTCACAGGCAGTGGGCGGAGGAGATGCTCCCTGAAGTTATTGAATCCTTATTTGGACTGCAGAAAGAGTTTCTTAAGAAAATTTCAAATACTGCAGCACGAATAAACAGCAGGAATTCATCGGTATTCTGGGAATCGGAAAGGAGCTTCGATTTTGTCTATACTTTTTTAAAGAGGAAAAGAGACGTGGATGGTGTTAAGGATCCGGAGCTTGACAGATGGATCGAAGCCTTTGAAAAGAACAAGCATGATGCAGCTATTGATTTCTGGTATGAGATCCACAAGGGTATCCATGAAACCCTTGAGGATTATTGAGATATAACCAGAGTTAATTCCTTAACTTTTATATTGGAATAAAATACTCTAATATCGGTGCTGTCCAAAAAGTAATTTCCTTGTCATACCGGCTGTAGCGTAGCGTAATGCCGGTATCTCTTAGGCCTGATTTAATCAGGAGATTCCGGTATTTGCAATAATTGAAGTTGCAAAACCGGAATGACAAATCCCCGAAAATCTGACTTTTGAGACAGCCCCTATATTGAAAACAGCATTATTGCATTAAAAGATATGTTCAGGAGTAATTACTGAGATATAACAAAAAATCCGTACTGGGCTGTCAGATTAGGGTTAATTTTTTTAATTCTGGACCTTTCCCCTGCAGATATGGAGAAGTGCTGTTCTTTTAATATTTTAAAGTCAAATTTCCCCGACATTTTTCTCATATCCTTAATGGTAAGGAGATGGATGTTGGGGGAATTATACCATTCATAGGGGAGAAGGTCGTTCACAGGCATTGTACCCTGAAGAAGAAGGTGAAGACGTGTCTGTATATACCCGAAGTTAGGGAAACTGATAATTACTGTTTTACCTATGCGGAGTACCTCTTTTATGACATAGTCGGGTCTTTTGGTATTCTGAATTGTCTGGTTAAGTATTACATAGTCAAAGGAATTTTTTCTGTAATCTGTAAGCCCCTCATCAATGTCAGCCTGATAGCAGTATAAGCCTTTTTCCAGGCAGAGGCTTACCCCCTCTTCAGATATTTCAACTCCATAGCCCTTTACTTTTTTAGTCTCCTGAAGCATTTTCAGGAGAACCCCGTCGCCGCATCCAAGGTCCAGGACTTTCGATTTTTCCGGCACTTCTTTCAGTACAAGATCATATCCGATCATTTAATTATCCTCACTGATCTGAAGCCTTGAATACTGACTTTTGAGAAAGTTGGTTATATTTTTTTCCAGGAGCTCTCCGGGGAGGAGAAAGGCGTCGTGGCCGTTGTCAGTAACTATGTCTGTATAGTTTACATTTTTCCCGCTTACACGAAGGGCTTTTACTATCTGTTTTGCGCTGTCACTTGGGTAGAGCCAGTCAGTTGTAAAACTGATTATAAGGTAATTGGCATTTGCATCTTCAAAAGCGGCAGCAAGATCACCGCTGTAATCCTCCTGCATATCAAAGTAATCTATAGCCCTGGTAATGTAGACATATGAATTTGCATCAAATCTTTCAACAAACTTTATCCCCTGGTGATGCAGGTATGATTCAACAGTAAATTCCGAATTTATTCTTCTGCTGGTTTTTGAGGTATCCTGAAAATTTCTGCCGAATTTTTCGTGCATATGTTTTTCGCTCAGATATGTAATGTGGCCGATCATTCTGGCAAGGGAAAGACCTGCTGCCGGTACATCTTTCCCGTAATAGTTCCCTTCATTCCAGCTCGGGTCATTGAATATTGCCTGACGGCCCACCTCATTGAAGGCAATACCCTGCGCGGAAAGATACGCGGAAGTAGCTATTGCGATACATGAGTTCACCATTTCAGGATAGGAGACAGACCACTGCAGCGCCTGCATCCCCCCCATGGATCCTCCTGCAACAGCCAGTAGTTTTTTAATGCCGAAGCTCTTAACAAGATGGAACTGGGCGTTTACCATATCTTTTATAGTAACCATGGGAAAATCGAGAGCATATGGTCTTCCTGTGGCAGGATTAATCGATGCAGGCCCTGTTGAGCCGCTGCACCCCCCAATAACATTTGAGCAGATAATAAAATATTTGTCACTATCAAAGGGTTTGCCGGGACCGATATACTCATCCCACCACCCGGGGTATTTGTCATCAGGGTGATGCTTCCCTGCTGCATGTGCGCTTCCGGAGAGGGCGTGTTCTATGAGAATCGCATTGTTTTTGTCATCATTCAGTTTGCCGTAGGTTTCATAGGCAAGGGTTATGGGGCCCAGTCTGTCGCCGCTTTCCAGAATCATCTCTTCCGGAGGCTCTGCAAAGGTAAAATATTCTGTTTTTACGATTCCTGCTGACTTTTTTTCACTTAAACTATTCATTAAAAAAACCGCCTATTATTGAAACAGCGGTTTTTTCCCAAAACCTGCTGTCTCATCTCCCGGAAATAATCCGTTGGAATTAGCACCTTTTCCATAATGGAATGGTTGCCGTGGCTTCGAAGGGCCATTCCCTCCACCACTCTTGATAAGACCTACAGTGACAAAATCTAAAAGATGTATAAAAATTGAGAGCTATACTGTCAATAAAAATGTAATAAAAATTATGGAATCATTCCGGATTTTCGGGAAAAGTAATATTATTTTTGTTCATCCCATCTATCGAAGTCAGCCCCCTGTCCCCCAAAGGGGGCACGTAAAAGGAAAAATTGAGTTAGTAGATGAACCAGAGTATTAAAACACCTGCTTATATTGTTGAGCTTGTAAAAGAATTCAGTATTTATTCTTAAACTTATTATTGTAAAGAAATGCTCTATTATCCCCGCCGCCGAAGGCGGCGGGGATATAAAATAGTCCATTTTTACACTAAAATATATTTTTAGGAATTAACATTGAAAAGAATTGATAAATGATATGACCAGATCAGAAAAAAATGTGGTGAAATTCAAAAATTGCGAATTAAAGATGTATTAAAAATTGGAAAAGTTATATGAGTGATAAAAATTTAATTATATAAGTGATATATAGATAACTCGTGCCCCCTTTGTGGGACAGGGGGCAAAGCGAAGAAGTACTCTTGAGAGGGCAATGATTTATTTTGTATACCAAAAATCCGGGATGAGCCAAATTTGTTAGAAAAGCATTTTCAGTGATTCTTTAATAATCTCCTCAACCCCTGAATCCTTTTTCTCTTTAATAATATCATTAACACATTTCATAGCTTTTGATTCATCAAATCCAAGGGCTACAAGAGCGTCCACTGCGTCTCTTGAAGGTGAAATTATTTCTTCAACCGGATCAGCTATCTCTTCAAGTGCCGCTGTTTTTCTTTTCAGTTCAAATATCAGCTTTTCAGCTTTACTTTTACCTATCCCGGGTACTTTAATGAGAAGTCCGCTGTTCCCGCTTTTAACTGCCTCGGCAATTCGTTCCGCAGAGAGGCTTGAGAGAATTGAAATTGCCATGGATGGGCCTATTCCGCTTACGCTCAAGAGGATGTTAAAGAGTGACTTTTCCTTCTGTGTGGCAAATCCGAAAAGTCTGAACTGGTCCTCTTTGTGTATAGTATGCACATAGAGAGAAGTTTTATCAAGGTTCTGAATTTTATCAAAAGTTGAGAAGGGGATTGTGAGCCCATAGCCCACTCCATTTACATCGAGTATAAGGGAAGTCGGTTTTAAATCTTCGATAATACCTGTGAGTTTAGAAATCATTATATCTGCCTTAATTAAATGTTTGAGAGAATATGCTGCTCAATAAAAAGCTTTTCCTTAAGCTTTAATCTTGATGTGTCAGCCCTTAAGATGCTTCCTCCTGGAATAAAGATGCGCGAATCCTCCCCCTTCTCCTTTGCTTCCATAATTTTGTTTGCAGCCTCAGCCCAGATTCTGCTCCCTACAACAAAATTTTCATTGCTCAGGTCCATGGAATTTCTTGTTATAACAATATCCTCTTTAAGTATAAATACTTCATTTTTCTTTTTACCGAAACTTTTTCTGTAGGAACGGATTCTGCCTCTGTATATTATAAAAAAATGCCTGGCAGTGATAGAGGAAATAATCCATGCCAGAACCAGAGATAGTAATAAACCCATTGATGAATATATAAATATGATAGCGGGTAAAAAAGAATTAACATAGGTTATTGCAGAAAAATTTATTATATGGAAAAAGCCGTAATATATTGCAAGAATAAGGACGAACTGCATGGGGTGATGTGTTGTACTCCATGAAATTCCTTTTGAATTGGGTCTTTCAGTTATCTTTATTGAGCTGTTTGCAGGGAGCGTAAGGTCGATAGGAGTGAATTCCCGGTTTTTAGGGAACAGGGGCGGAATTGTGAGATCGTTAACTTCAGCTTTAATACTCAGAAGCTCTTCCAGTTTTTTACTGAACAATAGAGCCCTTTCTCTGTCAGGGAACCGTGCCAGCATTAAAAATGATCCAGGTATGTTTTTAAGGAGCACATCATACTCTATTTTATTATTTCTGTTTACTATTCTCTGTATCAGTATGCCGGAAAAATAGTCAGTAGGGATTTTAAATGCGGAGATGTCCCAGTTGTTTGATTCGACAAAACTGAGAAATCCCGGCTCCTCATTTACCAGAAGTTTATAATAACGGGAATTGATTACATAAAATAATCCCAGTGAAATGAGAATTATCCCGGTGCCGATTAGAAAATGATCCGGAAATGATACGGCATTAAGATTATATATACCGAAAGTAAAAAGAACAATGCCGGATAATTCCAGAAAAAGAAATATTTTAATAGGCGTTTTGATGTTAAGACTGTTGCCGGAGAAGTTTAGTCTGGATTTCATATTATTATCACTGTATAATTTATTTTGGTAATTATATAAAGCTTTATACATTATTCAACAATTTTTTATGGAATAATTCTCTTTGGAGGAGTTTAAGAGAAAATAATAAAATACCCCGCATAATTTTTGCGGGGTATTTAAATAAAAGGCGGAATTATTGATTATTATGGTGCTACATAAATTTAGGTTCCTTGTATGAGTACATGTCATGTACATGCCCTTCCCGTTGAGCCATGGGTGACCTGAGTTCAAAACGTAATTTCCCTGATTTAAGGTTTTCATGGAGTGTTTTTATATCTCTGACCCCTATATCCTGAAAAGAGTGTTTTAAGCCCTGAATAAGGTAGGGGATATAATCGTGAAGTGAACCCTTGTCAAGAACAGCCCCTGATACACCTTGAGCCACTATTACTTTAGCATCCTCTGCAAAGTATCTTTTGGAACCCCCTGCTTCCATAGCCTCCATTGATGCCATACCCCGGTATCTTTTAAGCCTTACACCGTTTTCGTAAAAATATTCACCCGGCGCCTCATTGGTTCCGGCAAACATTGAGCCCATCATTACGGTGGATGCGCCAAGAGCAAGTGCCTTTGATATATGGCCGATGTTGGCAATCCCTCCGTCTGCAATTACCGGTACATTGTATTTAGCCGAAGCCCTGGCTGTTCTGTATACAGCAGTGGACTGTGATCGACCAACAGCCATTGTGGTTTGTGTTGTGCAGATGGAGCCCGGTCCCATACCGATTCTTAAAGCATCTGCACCTGCTTTGATTACATTAACACACTGTTCTTCAGTAACTACATTCCCGCCGATTACATCAATTTCAGGAAACTTTTTCTTGATATATTTAATCATCTCAACCTGGTAAACTGAGTTCCCCTGTGCTGAGTCAATAACAACAACATCAACGCCCGCTTCCGACAGAGCTTCAAGTCTTGCCTTTGATTCATCCTTTGTGGATATGGCTGCTCCCACCCGGAGCTGTTTACTGTTATCTTTGGAGGAGAGAGGGTATTCGTAGTTTTTTAAGAGATCGCTTCTGCTCATAAGAGCTACAAGGAGTCCTTCGTCATTGACTATGGGAAGCTTCCCTTTCTTCGATGCCTTAAGAATTTTATTGGCCTCAAGAAGAGTTATCCCCTCTTTAGCTGTCAACAGATCCCTGGTCATAACCTCACTGAGGGTGCGGTTCCGGTCTTTTTCAAAGTCGATGTCCCTGTTTGTTACAATGCCAACAAGTTTGGAGTTGAGCTGACCGTTTTCAGTAATAGGTATTCCTGAAAAATTATACCTGGCTTTAATCATATCTATTTCATAAATGCGGTTTTGCGGTGAAAGAACCATGGGGTTGGTAATAAATCCGTTTTCATAGCGTTTTACTTTTTTTATCTCTTCCGCCTGCTGTTCTATGGTATTATTATAATGAATAATACCTATCCCCCCCCAGAGTGCAAGGCCTATTGCCATTTCAGCCTCTGTTACTGTATCCATGGGGCTTGAGATGAAGGGGCTTTTGATTTTGATATTTCGTGTAAGATTGGTTTCAAGGAAAACTTCCTCAGGCGCGAAATCTATATATCCGGGAAGTATTATAAAATCATTATAAGCGTAACCTGTTGATCCGGTGAAAATATCCTCTGCGGAAAATCCGTCTTTTATATTCATTGCTGAACTCCTTTATGTGCGGTTTTTATATTTTTCAGGCAATTACTAAGTTAAGCCCCCTAAATCTACCCCGGGAGTACTTCTTCGCTTTGCTCAGGGCGCCCCGGAGGGGGACTTCTAAACTCTTTTAACAAATGAAAAGTTCAATATCACAGCCTTTAAGTCCCCCTCCGGGGGATTTAGGGGGCAGGGAGCCGACTCAGATAGATGTGGAAACAGGTAATATCATTACCTCTCCTCGAATTCCTGAATAGACCTTTAATATTGAACATTTGCGACTTTAAATAATTAAATTATGTTCGACATAAATTTTATAAATGTTATTTGTCAACAAAAGATAGATGATTTTCAGGAATAATATCCGATTATTTCTCTGCTGCGTGCAGAGCATGATCCGGTTTTAAAGGTGAAGAGATGGGTGAATGTAAAAGATGCGGCAGCTGCTGTCAGGATGTGAGGCTTGCGGAGCCGCCGGAGCTGCTTGAAAAGGCCTATTACTACTGGAAAAAATCGAAACAGATAGATCCGAATTTTTCGGAAATATACCTGATATATCCAATGCTTGTTTTCCTTTACGAAAATAACAGTGAGGATCTCCCTTATCATTACAGATGCAAGCATTATGCTCTTGATGGAAGCGGCCTTCCGGCCTGTTCTATACATGATATCCGCCCCAGGATGTGCAGAGATTTCCCATATTATGAGGATGTTGAGTACCTTGCAAAGGAGGAGAGTATAAGCCCCTATGAAGGTTGCGGATATAATGATCCTGATTAATTACGCTTATTTCCCTGGCGGGAGATATTCATGATGTATATTGGACATGGATTTATAGATGTTTGAAAGGCCATTCTTATCCATTTCAGTAATCGTTGATATAAGCTTTTTTATTTCCGCCCTTTGAGATTGATTTGACCAGGGGCAGATTTTTGCCTGTTCAGGGAATTTTCTGATTTTTGCGTACTCAGTAATTTTATCTTCAGGGATAAGGGAAAGGGGCCTGATGAGCCTGATTCTGCCGCTGAAAAGCTCCAGTGCAGGGGGCATTGAGCTTATTGATCCGCTGAATATCATATTCATGAGGAGTGTTTCAGCCGCATCATTCATGTGATGCCCCAGTGCGATTTTACTGCAATTCTCCTCTGCTGCCAGATCAAAGAGCTGCTTCCGCCTGTGCCATGAGCAGAGGAAGCATATCGATTTATCTTTTTCAGGGGAGATATCAGTTCCAACATCAATAATCCTGAGCGGCACCCCCAGGTCATTGCAGAAGGATTTCAGGAAAGCTCTGTCGCTTTCATATCCTATGCCGTGGAGATGAATATATGCTGCAATGATGTGGTAATTAATGGGGAGGCGTTTTCTCCGGTTAGAGAGGGTTTCAAGGAGAACCAGTGAGTCTTTCCCTCCGGAAAGCCCCACCAGTACCCTGTCATCCCCCTGCACCAGATTGTACCTGTTTATACATCTGCCCACTTCACGCTCAATTGAAGAGATAAACCTGTTTCTGTTTTTCATCAATTGCCGAAGCTGAAATTGTTTATGTAGAGCCTTGTTCCTGCCCAGTACCCCGGTCCGGCAAAGCGTTCTCTACCCCGTACTTCTTTTTGGGCTGCGGTGAAAGATCCTGGTATTGAAATTCCCTTCTTAATGCTGCTGTAAAAAGTTTCAGCAAAAAATGCATTGTTCACATCCTGCAACGGTGAGGCATTGATAAGCACAATCCCTGTACCGAGGCCGTGATTAAATGCGGCAAGATTAATCTGCCCGTAATCTGCAAACTGTGCTGATACATATACCATATCTGCACCTGAAACAAGCGCGCCATAGGATCTGCTGTCTATAGTAAAACCTCTCGATTTCCTGTTGTATCTCACTTCACCTGTAATATGTGCAAGTCCGGAGGTTACCCTGCCTATACTTTTCTGTTCTATCCCTGAATGCCTTATACCGGCAATTTCCAGTTCAGCATTAACTGAATCTGCTGTTCCTGCGGTGTAAAGCAGAGGGGCTGTCTTTATGCTTCTGAAATCAGTGAGCATGGGTGAGACCATATAAAAAATATCCGCATTATCAGCAAGAATACTCTTCTTCCCTGCTGTTTCAAAGGGTATATTCTCTGTAAAGAGATCGGGCGAAAAGATGATATTTTTTTTACCTTCAACCAGCTTCATCAAGGGGAGGAGAATATCCTGTAGTTCAGAGGAGGCCCTTGAGGCATCACTCCTCTGCATTGAAGCGGGCTTATAGCTCTTAAGAAAATCAGAGGTTTTTGAATAGCCTTTGTCGATTACCAGGGCTCTTCTTGCTGATCTGTCAAAGACCCAGACAAAGAGATCGTTTTTGTTTCTGGATATATTTACATAAACAGAATCTGCAGGGAGGGCCTGCTGCAATGCCTGAATATCAATAGTCCCGCTATCGCGCAGAAAGTTTTTCCCTGTCTTTAATGAAATATCAGCAAGTTTTTTAAATTCATTATAAAGGTGGGCATCACTGTGCTGCCCTGTGCGCATTTTATAATTTATATACTCATCAAAAACCTGTTCACTAATCTCCCTGTAGCCCTCACGTGATAATATTGAAATATCATTTCTAAGCATGGCAGCTGATGAGAGGAAGAGATTTTCAAATTTTTCTGCATCAGCTTTTGATGCTGATTTAAGTGTGCTGAGTCTGTTCAGCTCAAGAAGGGAGAGCTGGAGGTTCAGCATATATCTGTGGGGAACTGAGAGGTTTTCAATTGACGCAAGGGTGTTCCCCTTTTCGGCAGCTGCACGGAATTGAGATGATCTTATCTGAAGGTTCATTATGAGTAGCTGAAGATCAATATGGTTTTCTTCTCCGGTTTTTATAGTTTTATCAGCTTCAAGAGCTGTTTTATAAGCACTGCCCATGTCCTCTGCTATCATGCTGCTTAGAGCTTTTCTGAAAAGGGTCTGACCTGTTAAATGGCTCAGTCCCGATTCCCTTGAAAGTTTCAGTATCATATCCTGAAGAGGAATTGCTGCTGCATGTCTTCCATGGCGAATATGAAGCTCTTCCAGAAGTGAAAGAAGATATAGGGAGTCAGGCTTTTCAGAAGATGCGATAATCTCCGGAATATCGAGATTTGGAAGAAGAGGAAAAAGCTCATCATCAACACCGTAAATCTCATGATTGATTAAGGCGTAAATAAGGGGGAAGGGTGAGTACCTGTCGTATCCCTGTGATGTGACACTGTTTCTAAGGACAGATTCCTTCAGGTGTGACAGGTTCTTCTTCTCCTTCTTGAGCGGAGCGATACTTCTGTATCTCCGGTCGGATATATTCAATTCACCGGTTTTCCAGGGAATTTGCGGGGATAGGCTTTCGTTAAATGACATTAGAATGCTTCCAGGGAGAGCCTCAGCTATTGCTTCAGCTCCTGCCGGATTTGAGGCTGCAAGATATCTTGAAAAGAGGAGGAGGTATCTTTCTGCAGGGAGAAGAGTATTATAGGGTTTTTCAATGGAATTGATTTTGTCCAGAGACCTTGCCGGGCCCTCCTCTGCAAAGGTTAAGAATCCTTTAATAAAAAGGGTGTCGCTGTAATCCTTTATCCGCTCTTCACCTGTAGTAAATAACCGGCCTGCAGAGTTAAAATCCCCTGTATATAAAGCCTGGTATACTTTCCTGACAAGTATCCCCTTGCTCTCCTCATCTGAAGCACCCTTAATTGACATGAGGGCCTTGTCTGCTTCAGGGAAATCACCTTTCAACAGCTCAAGGAGCCAGAGGCTGGCGTAATAATCGAAACTGTCTCTGGTGCTGTTTAAACTGTTCCACCGGGAAAGATGCATCCTGGCTGTATCAAACTGCTGAATCGACATGGCCCTGTTGAACCGGGCAAATTCTGCTGCAGCATCCCCTTTAGAGGACTTATCAGTAAAGGAGTGGATGTTGCCGGTTATAATAAAGCTGCTGCTGTCGATTGTAACTTCTGTTCCGGAGAAGAAGGAGTCGGCAAGGTTTGCAATAGAGTCGCTATTCTGAGTCAGAGAGAGGATTACTGAAGGGATACCCGCATAGAGTCCTGCCTCAAGCATTGCTGCAGTATAGTTATACCCCGGATTTTCTGTAATCATAATAAGCGCTGATGGGGAAATACCCTGTGAAAGAAAAAGGATTTCAGGTGTGAGAGCATCCTGATTCTTACTGTTTTCTATAAGCACAGAAAAGTCTCTAAGGTTTTTTCCCGGAGTTTTTGTGTGAGCATCAGCACCGGGGGTTTTAATTTTACCTGCAATATCTTTCTCTGAAGAAAGGAGTGACAGGGCCATTCTGCTCTCAGCAGATGAGAAAAATGCAGCTCTGTCAAGCCCGGTAATGAGCCTTGCTGATGCAGGTTTTTTATCCTTCCCGCTCAGAATTGAAAGAGCTGTCTCATTGAGAATAATGAATACAGGGGATGTGCCTGAATTTTTTTCTATAATATCAGTAATCCCTTCGCCAGATGGTACAGTACCGGAACTTAATCTTCCCCCTGAAATTCTCCAGAAGACAAGATCTTTATCTGTGTTGTGGAATTTATAAACATCGTTTTGAAGAGTAGGTATGTTAAGATCACCAGCTGTAATATAGGAGTTGTAGAGAGGATCAATCCCTGCAATAGCTGCTGCGAATCTTCTGAGATCCCCTTTTATAGCGGCTCCCTCTTTTTCGAAAGATTCTATCCCTGCTCTGTTCCGCTCTGCCCCCGATTCTATGAGCCTTGAAATAGAACGGTTTACCTGATCGAGCTTTCTAAGTCTGCTGTTATATGCGTAATAGCGGGTAGTAAGCTCTTCATTGCTGAATTTGGGGGAAAGGGTATTGATAGACATTAATCTGGAAATTTGAAGCTTCTTCCCTGAAACATTAAATGCCCGCACCATATTCCCTGAGTCTGCAAGAAAATTTATGTAGTCATCATAGAGAGAATTAATTCTATTTTGATGAACAGCGTAAAGGAGGGGGAGTTCTTCGATTCTGCTTACAGCTGAGGCGTATTGTGCCCCTGCCATGGCTCTGAAGTCACCTTTCTCCACATCCTTCCCTGAAGAGGCCAGGAAGCGGGCCATTCTGTATGATGCATCGATCTGAAGCCAGGTGTAGCGGTTCTGGTCAGCCAGATTTTTAGCATCAATGAGGGCCACATATGCTTTTTCCATGTCGCCGGTTTTTTCATAAGAGACTGCCATATTAAACAGGAGTCTTGTCATTAGGGGCTTTAAGCCGCGGCTCTTTGCGATTTCATAACTATTCTCAAAGGTCGCAAGAGATTCGGCGTAAAGGGTGTAAATCGTGTGGTTATTTTTAAGTATCTGCAGAGAGGTTTTTAAATCATCACCCGAGTCTTTTAAAAGGGTATTAAAGAGTAGTTCCCCCCTGTAGAATTTAAGTATTCCGGAAGCAATATCAAGAGAGAAATATTTATCTGCAGTTTCCGCCTCTATTGAAGCTTTCAGTTTTGTGATCTCTTCAGGGTCAACCTTCTCTTTTTTTGCCTTTGCAGCCTCTTCGAGCGCTGTACGCTCTTCTTTAAGGCGGAGATCGTAGTAGCTGTTTCTGTAATTATCCAGAGATGCAGCCAGGGTTTCGGTATCTTTGATCCAGTTTCTTTCAGGAGACAGGTTGTTCTCAATAAGCAGAGCATAGAGATTTGTAAGGTTCATTATTGAAGTAAAAAGACCTTCAAGGTTATTGCCTGCTGATGCAGTACTGCGGGACTGGTTAAAATATTTTTCAGCATCATTGAACCGCCCCATTTCATAGTAGTAATAGCCGATATTGTTTAATGACCTGATCTTTGTTTCAACTGCAAGAGATGTCTTCGATTTTTCCAGGAGCTTCAGCTTTGCTTTCTGGAATTCGATTGCTGCGGAGTAGTCATTATTTTTCAGGGATATATCTTCAAGCATGGCGATGTTGAGAAGACGTTTATCATTCCTGTCAAGGGGGTGGAAAATTCTGTTATTTCCTATTACAGCATTGTCAGGGCCCATATTAAAAAGAGGGATTGGCCCGATTCCGAATAATCTGATGTTGAGATAATATTTTCTTTCATCATCAGGGTAGTTCTTCAGCATAGCGCCTGCACGGTTAATGAATATTGTTGCAGTTTCAAGTTCACCATTTTCCATGTAGCAGTGGGCTATTTCCTGAAGATAACGGGCCCTGTCAACTGAAAGGGAGTTGTTGTCTGCAAAGGTGAGTATTCTCTGGTACCAGTTAATGGCTTCATCATACTTCCCGTCGTATCTGCTTAAAAGGGCAAAATACCTGTAGAGGATAAGGTGCTGGTTTGCAAATTCCTTTGCAGGGGCTGATGCTGCCAGGGTGCTGTATATGTTGTAGGCTTTCTGTATTTCAGCCCTGGCCGGCCCGGTTTCCCCGTTCTGCCAGTAGCAGTATCCGTAGTGAAAATGGAATAGGGCCTTTTCAATTTCGGAGTTAAAGCGCTGCTTGTACCTTGCAGCCTCCCTGTAGTGTCTAAGGGCCCTGGGATAGTTGAGAAGAAGAAAATAGTTGTTGGCCATATTAAGATTGATGTTCCCTTCATTCTCCGGGTAAAGGGCCTCATTGTTGGCATCAAGGGCTTTTTCAAGAATCTGTATATTCTCCTCCCATAGTCTTTCAGGGAAGTACTTACCTATTACTGAATTGTCCGATCTGCCACGGTTTTTTCTTTCAGTATCAATATACTGGTATATCCATGTCTTAAGAAGGTAGGGTTCAATAAAGGTGTCATCAATAAAGAGTGCCCACTCAATCTGCTGGTCAGCATCTTCCAATGCTTTCATTGCATCATCAATTGATACAGACTTACCTGGAGAGTCGGCTTCATGCATATATGAGAGTCCTTTTTGTGTGTATATATATGCAAGGCCGTAAAGTGCAGCCTTGTTAAAGTCCATACGGTATATGGGGAGTCTATCTGTGTAGGCTTTCTCAAGCTCTGCAATTGCCGGAGTTCCTTTCAGAGAAATGAGGGAGTCGATGTATAATATATGAGCCCTTGGCGCGTATTCGCTGTAAACATCGGTAAAGAGCCTTTTGTTATATGTAAGGGTGATCATATTAATGTATTTTTCATAAATTGAGGATGCTTCTTTGAAATTTTCTACAGCCTCATTCCGCTCTCCGGTCTGCTCATAATGGTTTATTGTCCAGAGGAGTTTCTCTCTGAAATTTTCTGTTTTAAATCTTCTGGAGTATCTGTTAATGGCTGCGCTGTAATATTTTTCAGCTTCAGATGCTTCTCTGTTATCCCGTGCAATATCACCCAGCCTTATATTGGATAGATAAAAAGTAATATCATTTGGATGGGATGCCTCTATGGAAAGGGTATACTCTTTAGCCGCGTCATTTCTGTCACCCCTGCTGTCAAGGAGGAGACCTGAGGTGTAGTGGAGCAGGGCCATGATTTTTTTACTGCTGCTCTGATTTTTCTTGAGCCGCTCCAGTCCCCTGAGATATTCTGCAGTAAGGGGAGGGGTGAATTTTTTATCTTCAAAAACCTCTGCCAGATGCTTGATAAGGCCTATCTTCTGGTTTGTTCTTCCGTCATTGATTATTTTTACTGCTGATTCTGAAAGGCTTCCTTTTCTAAGATCATCCCCTGAAAGTGCTGCCTTTGTCCGGATATCAAGGATCCTTTCAAATTTAGGGTAATCATTTATAATAGTGCTGTATATTCTTAATGCTGAAACTTTGTCACCTGAACTGAAGGCGGAGTCAGCAATATCCTCAAGTGCAAATGGGGCAAAGTATCGGGTTTTTTCATCTACGGTGAGTCTGCTTATTCTACGGTTTACTTCATCAGGCCTTAGCCCGGCTCCAGGCCTGTTAATATTTTCAAGTACAACTTCAGCATAGATATCCTTCTCAGCTGTCCGCTTTCTGAGGAAGGAGAGCATCGATTCTGCTGCACTTTTATTTCCGGTTTTTAAATAATATGAAGCGGCTTCGCCCAGGGCTCTGTTTACATATGCCCTGGATGCAGGGTCTTTCTTATCTCCGAAAAAGTAGAATACTGACTCAAGAGCCATTGCATATTTTTCAGGATCATCATATTCATTAAGATAATCGTCGCATATATCGTACTGCTGCCTGGCATTCAGTTTCTTTGGTACAATCCCCTTTTCAGGTATAATATTAAGGTTAATACTTTCATCCCTTATATCAGTAAAAATTATAACACCATTGTAATCCCTTGTCTGCAGTACAGGGAGCCATTTTGCCTTAAATGATGAGAGTGATCTCCTTGTAAGGGGGTATGTGATTCCGCTTTTGATGTTATGATATCTGATTACAGATCTGTCCTGAAGATCGAGTATGCTGTTTCTGTTTGTATCAGCTTCTATTGATGAGTAAATAATTTCGTCTGAATTCCCTGCGTATGAGGGGTTCATTTTAATATGATTATCTGCAGTTATCTGTTTTTCCTTTCCGGAGTTTATATTAATTGAATATATATCGCCGTTTCGATTCTCTCTGTATGACACGAATATAATTTTCTCTCCGTCAGGTGAGAATGCAGGGAAGTCTGCACCGCCGGAGGTAATCTTCCGTTTGTTATTCCCCTTTGAATCCATTACCCAGATATCTGTGTCACCTGTTATATTACCCCGTGATGATGACCAGGCAATAAGCCTGCCATCAGGGCTCCATGCAGGGGATGAGTCTTTAATGTTTATTACAACATCTGTATCTCGATTTTTTTCCAGTGTAAAATTAACTGCACTGCTGTCCATGGAGGGGAGCCTGGTAGTTGAATCAGCAGCCTTTTTTATCAGGTCTGCAGGTTTAAGATTCAATAGAAAAATATCACCTTCCGGATCATCTCTGAAAGAGACAAAGGCTACATTTCTGCCGTTAGGGGAGACCGCGGGGCTTATATCTTTTGAGGGGTGGGATGTGAGGCGCACGGTTGTGATATCTCTCATTGACCTGAGGTATATATCGAAATTTCCCCCCTCCCGGTTTGAGGAGTAGAAGAAAAACCTGCTGTCAAGTGAGATGTCCCCGTCTGTTTCAATAGACTTCCCTATAGTTACAGGGATTACACGCCCTATGCTGAACCTGTACTCCTTGTCAATAATACTGTTGTAGCTGAAAGTTACCTCTTCCTCCTTATTGTCACAGGAAAAAACCAGAAGAGATAGAAAAGATATTATGGATGCTCTTAATATTTTTTTCATCATTATTTTCTTGTCCACCTTCCTGAGTTGTCCTGAATCCAGTCACCCTTTTCAGCAACTGCACGCTGCTCCTCTGCAAAGAGCCTGCCGAAGTTATCGAGTTTTCCTTTGTCCGGCTCTGTACCGTCAATATTAAAGAGGGATCTGGAAAAAATAATTTTCCTGGCCCTGTTTTCTTCATCAACTACAAGGATCAGTGCTTTTTTTAAATCAGGGGAGGTTTCATATTTTCTCATCTCCCTGTATGCAACATATCCATTAGAGGCTTCACCTATTGCACCTTCTCTCTTGTAGGCTGAGAGTTTTTCACTATTGTAATCTCTCAGCTTTACAGCCTTTACTATTTCAGGGTCCCCGGAAATCTGCCCCTGAGAGAGGCTCCTTCCGGTTGTAGTCTTTACAGATGAAATTGACCAGGCATCCTCTTCAAGCTCCCTGTATTCACCAACGATCTGTCTTTCTATAACGGTTTTCTCCCCTGTGAGGCTTATGGTGGGGGGGACTACTGTAATACAGCTGGGGCCTGAACTGCACCCGGTGTAAATTGATATGAGAGATATGGCGCTTATTAATATTATTATTTTTTTCATGTCAGTTAACCTCTGCAACTTTTCTCAGGTATTCCTGGATTGGTATTCTTTCAAAATCTACGCGGCTTCTGTCAACAGTGCCGAGAAAGCTGAGTCCCCGGCGCTGGAATGTTACTGTGGCATAAACCAGGCCTCTGTCGAGGCGGAAATCGAAACCTTTTATCCCCATGGCATTGTCAACTATCCACTGCACAGGGCCTCCAAGTTTTGATTTTCCCTGTTCCTCGCTTAAGCCCTTCATGAGCCTGTTTGCAAAATCCTGCCCTATTTTATAGATGCTGATACTCCCTGTAGCTGTAAGCTCCTTTTCAATATTGAGCCCTTTCCCTGAAAAGTTGGCATTAAAGGAAAGTTCCGCCTCTGATGATTTTGCCATTGGGTCGGGATTGTCGAGTCTCCCTATATCTATATTGTTCCCGTCTATGACAAGATTGAACTCCATATTTTCAGTATTAAAGTCGGCAAGATTGAAGAGGATCGACCGTCCGTAGAGAGACCCCCCCATAATCGATGATCTTAAGTCACTAATGCTGAATACATTATTTTTAAAAATTATATAGGATGAGAAATCGCTCATATATTCATAGGATATATCCCTTGCCGGGTGCTGTGCCTTCACAGATTTTATTGTAAAATTAGGTTCAGGCCTGAACCGTGAAGTATCGAGCACCTTTTCCTGTGTTATGCTGATGTACGATTTCTGATCAGCTGCTGCAGTAAAGGCATATTCAAAGGGGAAGTTCATGTTCATTGAATCAACAGCCAGTTTCTGCTCATCATTTTTCAGATTGAAGTTTTCAAAAACCATGCTTCCCCATGCTCTCCCTTTTTCCAGGTCACCCTTCATTGCAGCATCAAGCCTTATTTTCCCTGAAGTCATCCAGGGGCCTGCAACGCTTTTCATTGTCGGGTTGTTCAGCTCAAGTGAAATTTTCAGGTCTGAATCTGAGAGCGGTTCCTTTTTAAGCTCAACCATACCTGATGCTTTAAGCATAAGGTTCATTGAGGCGCTCCCCAGGTTAAGTTTTTTCAGATTAACTTTCTGCGCCCGGTTGTTCATGGAAACAGCAGTTTCCAGCTTGAGGTCTTTAAGGTTATAATCGGGCACCATTGCAAGGAGGGTTAAGTCCGCCTCTGTTATATTTTCTCCAAGGGAGAAGTTTGTGTTTATTTTCAGATCCACAGGTTTTTTCAGCGGTATGTCTGCAATATCTTTTCTGAATCTGCCAGGCACCATCTCTGCAAGTGGAGCTGATGCAATGCGGAGCTTTGTTATGTTAATAGTACCCTTAACCGCATCTGCCAGTGAAACATCTCCTTTCATTTCCATTGCAAGGGCGCTTCTGCGGCCTGATGGATTGTAAAGGTCAAGTGATACAGAATTTATTACTACCCTGGCAAAATTATTTAATGCAGTAATATCCGATTTAAATATAAAGCCGTTATCCCCGGACCTGCTCCCCTGTACAGTGTAGTTTAAACGGGGTATGGCAAGCTCTGTACCCAGGGCCATGGTTGTACCTGCGGTCTTAGCAGAGTAGCTGAGATTAAGTGCAGGGATTGATGCTTCAACATCAGGATTGCGGAAGGAGAGATTTCTTATCGCTACAGTACCCTTTATGTCAGGACTTGCTGCTGTACCTGTTACATCCAGGGGGAGAAGTGAAATGTTCCCGCCGAATCTCATTGTTCTGTCCCCGGTGAGTGAAACATAGTAGGGGTAAAGATCGCTGAGGGGGATAAGGCTTTTCTCCATTTTTATATTAAGGAACTGATTCTCTGTTACGCTTTTTATTGTGCCCCCGAGTTTTATCCAGTAGCTCTCCTTGAAACTGACGCTGAAATCATTTATGGAGAGGAGATCAGTACCGGGGTTATAGATCATGTCATAGGATATCATAAATTTAAGGGGCGCCAGGTGCCGGTTCTGCAGGCGTAAAGGCATTCCTGAAGTTCCTATCTTCATCTGGCTGCTGAATACTTTCTCTTCACTGTTCTGAAAGATAAGCTTCCACATTAATGTTAAATCAGGCCTTGCAGATATACCGCCTGAATTGTATGCCAGGGTCATGCTGTTTTTCGGGTTAAGCTCGATCTTCATGGTTTTTAAAAGCTTCACTGCTTCAACAGAGGCTGGAATGGTTTTGAACGGGGGGATTTCAATCCCCGCATTAAAGGTGAGGCCTGTCATATCTGCAGTAAAGGATTCACCCTTTACATATACATTCAGGTCTTTAAGTATAAAATTAAAAAGAAAGTCCACAGCTATGGGTAGATTGATATCCCTTGCGGGTTCCTTTTTCACTGAAGGCTCAGGTTTCTTCTCAGGTTCATCTGTTTTTTCTTCAGCAGTTTCATCTGCTTTCATCAGGGCTGCCACATTCCAGACACCCTTCTCTTCTTTAAGATAAACCCTTGGGCTGTATAGTCCCACTTCCGGTATCCGTATGCTTCCGGTAAATACACGGAAAAAACTGTAATCAAGTACAGCCCTCTCCATTTCAAAGACTTTGCCGTGTCCGAAGTCCTTACCGCTTCTTACAATTATGTTGTTTATTACAAATCCGGTGTAGGGGTTGAATTTTTCAACCTCCAGCTCCAGGGAACCGTGGGACATGTTTTTAAATGTTTCCACAGCCAGATTCTCCACAGTTGCCGGGGTTAAGTAGAAACGGGCAAAGAGGAGCACAGCTCCGATTATTATAACAAGCGCCGCAGGTATACGTATAAACAATGTTTTTGCACTCTGTATTGCAGCCCTGTTTTTTAAGGGCTTTGCCTTGTAAGCGGCTTTTTTCGCCAGCTTCTTCTCTTTCCTGCTTACAGGCGTATCAGTTTTTTTGTCAGATGGCGGAGCTGTACCTGTTTCCGGCTCAGCAGAAACTGCCGTCTCTTCAGATTTTTCTTCAATTATTGCGGCCTGTTCCGGCTTTTCAATTTTTTTTGAAGCCCGGGGTTTCCGTTTTTTTTCTGTCATTCAGTTGACCTGCTTTGTAATAAGATTTTCACACACCGGAAAGGCTGTGTGTTTATGGGGGATATGATTACAGGTTAATTATTATAAAGCGGGGGGATAAATTTCAAGCAAAAGAATAAAAAAAGTGAAGGCCTGATTTCACCCCGCCTACCGGCGCGCCTCGTTCTCAGGATGAGGTTGATGCTGGCTCAGGCACAGGAGGTGCCGAAAAGAGCCTGCCTCCCCGTACGGCTCACTGCTACCCACAAGTCGAGATCCATCAAAATGCTAAAAGATATTTCGCGAAAAATCTTTTAGTGAGTGCCTGTACCCGGTGTATTGGCCCCCTAAATCCCCCGGAGGGGGACTTTGTTTAAGTTGAATAACAAAAAATTCTAAAATAAAAGCGTTTTTGAAATTAAGATATATTTTCAAACTTCTTTTTTAAGTCCCCCTCCGGGGGATTTAGGGGGCTTTTGAGAAGTGGGTAGTAGTGAGCCCCGTACGGAGAAGGCTTTGAGATATAAAAATTCAGATTTTACAAGAAACTAAAAGGGATATGTAATTATAAATTATAACTAAATGATATCTGCAATGGGTTAAAAATATAAATTAAAGTTCAGTGATACTTCGTGCCAGGAGTGATCCATATTTCTGTTGTATGAGTAATCGGTCATAAGTGATACATTTTGCGTAATTTTTAATCTTTCGGAAAAGCCTGCTGTTATAATATGTCTTTTATACCCTGCCGGTACATAATAGTAATTGCCGAAAAAATGCCCCTTCCATGGCCCCAGTGATACAAGCATTCCTGCTTCACCCCCGGCATGGAAGTCGGTGTTTCCGGAATACTCAGGTGCAAAGTAGAATTTCATACCTCCCAGAAAATATACCTGTACATGTTCCCCCAGAAGTGTACTTAAACCGGAGGCTCCTTTAATCCAGTAGGATAAAATATCCTCATCTTCAACTACGTTTTGTATAAAGCCTGTTTTAAATTCGTAACAGGGACTGGTAAAAAAAGCATCGGACTGGGGGAGTGAAATAATATCTATAATATCAAAGCGTTGAAGGATTGGTTTCTTTTCATCATAGTAATATCTGGCTGAAATATTTCCGAATATTATCTGTGAATTGAGATTGTAGCCCTCATCAGGATCCATTAAATGGTGCACTGACTGGCGGTAGCTTAACTGTGAATACCACCCCTTAAGGCCGTAGCCCGATTCAGGGGTAAACCGTCTCGATTTATGTGAATCTTCAGGTGCCGGCGGTATCGGCATATCTTTGAGGGTATCATGTCTGCCAAGTTTATTCCTGTTTATCAGTATAGACATAAATCTTGATTTATATTCATCCTCGGTGATTTCACGCTTTATAGCCAGAAATTTTATATAATCTGCTGCAAGGTCGTACATGATTATTTTCTTTTCGTCAGAGAGATCCATCTCTTCAATTGCAGATACATCCTTTTTACCTCTGCAGACATGTCGCACCATCTTCTCCTCTGTACCTGTAAGGAGGGACCGGAGATATTTCATTTTTGAAAAAACCGAGGGCCTGTATTCACGGCTGCTGATTAGCCCTTTATCTCTGGTTACCCTGATAGTGTTTATAGGCTCAACCCCTATTCCGAAGCTGTCAGTAATTGCAGTTTCAGGACGCGCTGCTTCAATAAGGAAAAGAAGATTGTATGAACAGTTTTCATCTATGAAAAAATAATCTGAATAGATATTCTCCATTTCCACAATGTGGCGGATCATCATTTCAAGCTCATCAGGTGTGAGGTTAAGTTCGTATTCCCACATATCCCTCATTTCGCCGTCGCTGTATTCTTTGATTTTGGTGAAGTATGGAAGAAAAGAGTAGTATCCTTTATAGGCTCCGAATAGACCTCGTATTGCGAAAATAGGGCCAAATTGCTCATCTGTACTTGCAGCGTAATTAACTGAACTTGCCATAAGCCTGCTGCCGCTGTCAGATTCTATTATTATAAAGGTATGGCCATACATGGAAGCAGGGCTGTTCATATAGCCTGCGGGGAAAACAATTAATGCTTTGGACGGGTTAACATTTTCGTAGTACTGGGACAGGAAATCTTTATCGCCATTATAAGGAATTTTATTTGTATCTATGTGGAGTTTTTCCCGAAGCCATTTATACCTTGCAGAAAATTTTGCAGTTGCATGATCGGTATCCTCCGCCTTCTCTTTAAAAAAGGCGCGGATTGTTCCCTCCATTTCTGCAGAGGGGTTTATTTTACCGTCAGGAGCAAGGAAAAATGCCGGATCATCAACCAGGCTTTTATAATTTCCGGAAAAAGTTTTTTTATAATGAAGAATAGTATTCCAGAAAGGATCAGTGTATAATTTTTCCTCTCTGGCTTTTTTTACCAGTGATTCAATATACTCATTATTCTTTTCAACGGTTTCCGGGAAAAGGGGGCCGCCTGAAAAAAGAAATAATCCCCCTGCAAGGGCCAAAAGAAGTACGGCCCTGAGGCCGTACCTTTTTTTAAATATTATATAAGATGAAAACATTCTTAACTGTTCTGGATGTCCCTTATATTTGCAACAACTTCTTTGGAATTTACATTTTTGGATGTATAAATTTTTGTGAAGTTCTGCTGAAGTTTTACTTTAAAAGCAGATTTGTCTTCAACTTTCATAAGTGTTGCAAGAGCGTCAAGGTATTCTCCGTCACCTTTTGCGATGTCAGTTGCAAGGTTGTCCATATTGTCAGCAACATAGGAATCGACAACATTTACGCCAATTACCAGGCCGTCTTTATATCCTGAAGTTCCGGATGTGATAGCAAAAGTACTGCTGTAGAATGTACCGTTTGTAGTTACTGCAAGAACTTCAAAAACCTTTCCTTTTTTCCCCTGAAAAACAACAGCACCAAGGCCTACTCCTGAATTATTTGCAAACAGGCTTGAAACTGAAAACAGAGCACAGATTGTAAAAGCCGCTACTAAAACTTTTTTCATATTTTCCTCCTTAATTAACTGTTATGGATATTTCTGATGTTTGCAACAACTTCACCTGAAGTTACTTCTTTAGAAGTAAAAATGGTATTGAAGTTTTTGCTGAGCTTTGCTTTAAAAAGGTCTCTGTTTTCCACTTTCATCATTGTTGCAAGGGTATCAAGATATTCTCCCTCACCTTTTGCAATGTCTGTAGCCAGATTGTCCATGTTTTCTGCTACATAAACATCCACATAATTAACACCAATTACTGCCCCTTCCTTGTATCCTGAAGTTCCTGAAGTAATGGCGAAGGTTTGTGTACCTATAGCGTTTAAGGTTACGCCGATAATTTCCATGGCTTTACCTTTCTGGCCCTTTAATGCAAGTCTGCCAAGGCCTGCTCCGATGTTATCTGCGAAAAGATTAGACGCAGAAAACATAAGTGTTGCTGCAAAAAAAGCAATTAAAACTTTTTTCATAAAATCCTCCGATTTTAAATTATAAAGATTTGTTTAGTCAGTTTATAAACTAACTAAAAGGCGGGAATGTTTCAATGCCTGTGGTGTAAAAAAAACACCAGAAATCCCTATTGTTGCGTGTTTTTTAAAAAAAAATTAAAAGTTTAGCTCAGAATTGTATTATAGACATGGTTTTTTAGAGCAATATGATGAATTATATGTCACCGCCTTTTCTGACTGCGGTGACAGTAGAGTATTATTTGTCTGGAATAATCAAAAATGGAGTTTCTTTCTACTCTATTTGATGAAGTTGTGCTGTGACCAGGTACCCAGAATTTTATCATACCTTAAAATAAAGTTTTTTTCATAAGAATCCTGGCTGCATTTTACAAGATATGTAATAGAAATGATGCTGTTCTGGTCCTCTTCATGGGAAAGGTAATCCATATTAAGGTTTGTGCAGAGTTTTTCTGCTCTCTCTTTTGTTTCTGTTGGAAAGGAAGCGAATACAACTCCCGCTGAAATTAATATAAAAAACAGGATAATCAGTTTTTTCATAAAGCCTCTTTAATTTAATGGAGAATGTTTTTTAAAGATTTTAAAAGTACTGCAATCAATCAACAAATAAGATGATAATAAAAGTGCAGTATGGAAATCAATTCTTTTTTTATCTCTTGGATAAGGCGGATGATCTGCGTCCCTTTTTCAGCTGAAGTGCTGGGCAGGGGGGGTGATGTGGAATATTATTTTACAATAGATTCCGCGTCGATTTCGCCTGGCATAAAACCCTGGGGCATTGAAATTATCTTACCTTTAATTGTTACTTTTGATCCCTGGTAATTATTCCATAACTCATCTTTTGCATTTCCTGTTACTTTGAAAACCCTGCCGTCATCTGCAGTGATGGCAAGGTAGGTGTGGGGCATATTCCCTTTAACAGAGATAGTGCCTGAGATCTCACCGCTGCAGGAGGTGAGAGTGGCTGTTGAAAAAAATATAAAAAACAGAAAGAGAAATTTTACAGCAAATCTATTCATTACAATTATCCTCGAATTATTATATTCAGTCACTACTGTCCCATAGAAATTCGAAAAAAATAAAAAAATGCTATTAATTCTCAGCCCCTGTTTTAAGATGGAATCACTGAACGCCAACAAAAACAAGGGTTTTAGGAGAATTAATAGCATGAAC